>Ga0247760_1000306_pt1 | contig 54902 bp, 36 predicted proteins | sample UWRJL171409R4_FD_179936 | JGI IMG/M metagenome (GOLD analysis project Ga0247760, IMG submission 179936) | Plant litter microbial communities from Arlington Agricultural Research Station in Wisconsin, United States - UWRJ-L171-409R-4 | ecosystem: Environmental > Terrestrial > Plant litter >...
AAGGTCGGTGGCGAAATTGCCTGTCTTGGTCGTATCTTTGCCCCTCAGGAACTTGTCGATCATGGCATTCAGCGAGGCGTCGTACTGGCTGCGCCAAGTGCAATGCGTTCCCGACGCGCCCTGATAGGCGAAGTTGTCACCCACGCCGAGCGCGGTAAAGATCGCTTTGCCGGCCATGCCCGTCACGTATGCCGACTTCGGATCCAAATTGCTGATGCCGGGGTTGTCGACGATGTAGAGACCCCGCGGTGCGATCAGAGCCATGGCTTCGTGCATATCGACCGGCAAGCGATCGGTGTTGTCGCCGGCAGCGGTGTTTGCCGTGGCAAACGGGCCAAGTGCCACTTCTGATAGCCAGCGCACGTAGCTGATCGCGTGATACGGCCACTCGGCAGTATCGTTGGCACCGGGATCCAGCTGCTCCTTCAAGCGAAGCGCAATGGTGCCGCCCATGCCGGACTCGCAGGGAATGGTCAGCGCAATGCGATTGTCGAATACGCCGCCGGCAAAGGCGCCTTTGCCGTTGCGGGAACAGCCGGTGAGGCCAATGTGATAGGGATCGATCGTACCCGGGTTCTGCTCGAGAAGGTCGATGATGCGGCTGACCTGCCAGGCCTGAGCCACCATGTAGCCGGCGGGATGGTTGCTGCCGTAAAAAGTGTAAAACGGACCCGTCTTGGCGCCGCTTCCGCCTGATGCCTCAATGGCGCTGAAGGTGATCTTTGCAACGCCACTCGGAGCCGACGCCCCTGCACCGTAGCTGATGATGGCCGGAGCGGGCGCAGTCGCGCCGTTCATATTGACCGTGACGTCGAAGGAAGCGGTCTTGCTGCCTTCGGTCACTTTCACGGAAATCTTGGTGGTGCTCACGGTGCCGGTAACAGAGCCCTTGGCCGGGATCGGCTTCTCGCCATAAATGTATTTGGCGAGTTGTTTGACGATCTCTGCTCGTCGGCACGCCCACTCACTCTTGTCCTTGATGCGAGTGCCATCCAGCTTCATGAACGGATCAGGCAGCTTGCCATCGGCCTTGAGGTCGGCGTACGCCGGTAGCGTCGCGGTGACGGGGCACTTGGCAGTGGGGTCTTCCTCCTTGCCCCAGTTGATGGTTCCGGGGTTCACCGATCCACCGCCAGCGCCAGCGACGGGGGCGCCACCGCCAGCGCCAGCGACGGGGGCACTTCCGCCGCTGCCTGCGCCGCCGCTGCCTGGGCCGCCAGCGGTGCTCGCGCCAGCGCTGCCTGGGCCGCCGCTGCTGCTCGCGCCGCCGGCCGGCGCGCCACCCGACGCATTGCCGCCCACGCCACTACCGCTCACGCCCGAGCTTTTTCCAGCAGTGCCGGCCGGAGCAGCGCCGGAGCCAGCCGAACCTCCGGGCAATCCGTCGCTCGAACAGCCTCCGAACACGACAGGTAGCAAGACCAAGAGTGGCAGAGTGGAAGTGATGAACTTTAGGCGCATTGGGTCGTTGTCCTTACTAAGGAAGATGTACGCCAAGTGGCCCCCGCTGTCCCGGCACGTGTTGTCCGCTCCACCCTTTTTTGTTAATTTTTGTGCGTCTGCGACGGCCAAGAACAGCGTTCACTCTACTCTAACTTCAAGATTATTCCGTAGCGGTCCGAAGCACCCAGACAACCAAGGAAGCGCCCGATTCAGGGCTGCGCTCTCAGCCCCAAACCAACGATGAACACTTCGGTGCTTTGTTGACGCGTGCCCTCGGGGCGAATCACTTGGCACTTCTCGTAGCGCTCTCCGGCCAGCTTGCGCGCGACTTGGAAGTCGCCGCTCATGAAGATCTTGGCCACGAAATGCGAGCCGACCTTGCCGAGCGCGAGCGCTACATCCAAAGCGCGTAGACACACCTCCAAGCTGCCCGCCTGATCGCGGATCTTCGAACCCGAGGTGTTGGGGGCCATGTCGCTCAGCACGACGTCATACGGCGCAAACTCCGAGAGCGCGGCGTTGTCGATCGTCAATGCGTCGCCTTGCACCACCTTCACATTGGGCGGAAACGCTTGGCGGATCTCGTACAGATCGATGGCCAGCACGCGCCCGCCCGGTCCGACCTTCTGGCTCGCATACAAGGACCACGAGCCTGGCGCTGCGCCCAAATCCAGCACCTTCTGGCCCGAGCGCAGAAGCTTCACGCGGCGATCGATTTCCTCCAACTTGAACACGCTGCGCGCCGGGAACCCCTGCGCCTTGGCCGCCTTGGTGCGGGCGTCCGGCTTCTCGTAGGCATTGCCCTTGCGACCACTCATTTGACGCTGATTAGCACGCTCTTGGCCGGAAACGGTCCGGCAAGCCCGGGCGGGCAATCGAGCGGCGAGGGTAAGTCCTTGAGCTGGCTGATTTCGCGGCCTGCAGCGCGCGCCGCTTCATGCACGATTTTACGGAAGGCCTGGGGCGACGTTTTTCGGTGATTGGTCACCGCGAGCACTCGACCGCCGTGCTCGAGCACGGCGAACACCCGCTCGAGCGCGCCCTGATAGCCATCGGCGACGCGAAAGGTCTTGCCCTTGCCGGAGGTGGCGAAGCTCGGCGGATCCAAAATCACGATCCCGAATTTTTCGCCGCGCTTGGCGGCGCGCACCAGCCACTCGAGCGCGTCCGTTTGCACGAACGCGTGCGCCGCGGGATCGAGCCCATTCAAGCTGAAGTTCTCGCGCCCGCGCGCGAGCGCGTGGCCGGAGAGATCGACGCTGGTCACGTGCTCGGCCGAAGCCAGCGCGGCGTACACGCTGAAGGAGCAGGTGTAAGAGAACAAGTTCAGCACTCTGCGGCCGCCCGAGAACGCGGCCACGCGCGCGCGATTGTCGCGCTGATCGAGGAACAAGCCAGAGGACAAGCCTTCGTCGAGCGTCACGCCGAAGCGCGCCGCGCCCTCTTGCACCACGAGCGGCGATTGTGCAGGTTCGCCCGCGATCGGCTCCTTCGGTGCCAGCTCGTCGTGCGCGGCGCGGCGTAAGTCGGCGCGTGCGCGCTGCTTCAAGTACACCCCGCGCGCGCCGAACTCATGCAGCAAATCCGCCAGCTCCTGGCGGCGATCGCTGGCTTCGTCGCTGGACAGAGAAAGCACCGCAAAATCGCCGTAGCGATCGACGCACACGCCGGGCAAGAAATCGCCCCCATCATTGACCACTCGGAACGTGTTCGTAGTTGCCAGGAGCGGCTCACGCAGGCAGCCCGCGTCCGCCAAGGCTTCGCGCACGCGCGCGGAGGAGCCGAGCTCCAGCGCGCGCGCATGCAGCGCGTCGTCGAAGGCCGCGGGCACGGGCGCGTGCGCGCGCACGGCGGGCCTGTGCAAGACCAGGTCACGGGCGTGCAAGAACAGCCGCTCGGCCGCGTCGCCGCCATAGGCCGTGTCGCCGACGATCGGCGCACCCGCGTGGCTCAGGTGAACGCGCAGCTGATGGGTGCGTCCGGTTTCTGGGCGGAGCTCGAGTAGCGCGCGATTTTGCACGCTGGCCAAGACGCGGTAGCGAGTGAGGGCGCGCTGCCCGCCGCTCTTCACGACCCGCGTGCGACCCTTCACGGTCTCTAGTCGCTGCTCGATGATGCCCGAATCACGCAGCCTGGCTTTGCCCGCGAACGCCACCAAGGCGACGTACGCGCGCTCGACCGAGTGCGCCTCCATCTGCTCGGCGATGCTCGGGTTGTGCGCCGGGTCGCGCGTGAACACGAGCACCCCAGAGGTGCCCAAATCCAAACGCTGATGGACGCCGAGGTAGTCACTCTGGCCGCGCGCCCGAAGCATGCGCTTCAAGCGTGAGACGAGGTCCGAAGCTTGCTGCTCGTCACCGCCGTGCGAGGCGATCCCGGGCGGCTTGTCGACGAGCAACAAACCGCCCTGATCGTGCAGAATCCGCTGCGCGCGGAACGCGGGAAACAGTGCTTCGAAAGCCATGCCGATGCAGAGCTTTCAAATGCGAATCACGCCGCGGCGAACGCGGCGTGACGCGGCATCACTTGGCCGGCTTGCCGCCGCGCTTCTTGACGGCGCCGCGCACGAAGACGAGGCCGTTGCGCGAACCGGGGATGCCGCCGTGGATCAGAATCAGGTTCTGCTCCGGGATCACTTTCACGATCTTTTGGCTGAGCACGCTGACCGTCTTGTTGCCGTGCTGACCCGGCATCTTCATGCCGAGCTTCACGCGACCCGGGGTCATGTTCGTACCGATCGAGCCACCGTGACGGCGATACTCGTGAGTACCGTGAGTGCGGGTGCCACCCTTGAAGTTGTGGCGGCGCATGACGCCGGAGAAGCCGTTGCCCTTGGAGGTGCCCTGCACGTCCACGAACTGACCGGCCTCGAACAGTTGGTCGACCTTGAGGTCCGAGCCAACCTCGACGCTGGCGGCAAACTCTGCCGAGCAACGGAGCTCGCGCAGCTCTCGGCGCGGCGTCACGTTGGCTTTCTTGAACGCACCCGCCAGCGGCTTGTTCGTGTGCTTCTCTTTGCGCTCACCCGAGCCGACGATGATGGCATCGTAGCCGTCCTTCTCTTGGGTGCGCTTGCCGACCACGCTGACGTTGGATTCGACGACCGTGCACGGGACGACGCTGCCGTCTTCCGTGAAGATTTGAGTCATGCCGATTTTGCGGCCGATGACGCCGGGGAACTGATTCATAGCGAGAGGACTTCCGTTCTGGTAAGTGGCGAGGCCGTTACCCAGTGGCAGCTGCTGCTGGGAGCGGATTCGCGTTACGGGCGATGCCGTTTGAGAAAAACGGCTCGCTTCTTCGATTCAGGCCCGGCGGATTAGCCCCCCGGGAGCGTCCCGTCAAGCGGGAGCCGACGAAACCAGTGAACGTCGGCTCAGATTCGCTTGACGGCCGGTCCTTGGGATGCATAATCCCGCGCCCCTACCCCATCTTCTCAGGATCGGCACAGACACCATGGCGACGCTCTCGATTATCCAAGCCCTCGAATCTGCCGCGCTCCGCAAGGATCTGCCGGATTTTCGCGTCGGTGACACGGTCTCCGTGCACTACAAGATCGTCGAAGGCGACAAGCTGCGCGTGCAGGTGTTCAAAGGCGTCGTGATCAAGCGCCACCGCGCAGGTCTGCAGTCGACCTTCACCGTGCGCAAGGTGAGCTTCAATATCGGCGTCGAGCGCATGTTCTTGCTGCACTCACCGCGCATCGAGAAGTTGGAAGTGACCTCGCGCGGCGTCGTGCGCCGCGGTCGCCTCTACTACTTGCGTGACTTGACGGGCAAGGCTGCCCGCATTCAAGACGAAAAAGACCGCTGAAATCGCCGGCCGCCACGCTTTCGGCGGCCCTATTTCCAGCGCTCCTTTGCGCTCCCGACCCCGGGGCTGAATGATGAATTCGGCCCCGTTTTGCTGTTCGGGTTGCTGCCTTGTTCCTTCGACCGGCCAAGCTTCCGTGGCGCGCGCGTGCCTCCCCGCGCCCATCCGCCTTTAACTGCGTAATGATGCAGTAAAACGGGTATGCTCTTGGCGCTAGGCCACGCAAGTGAGCGAGGCATAGCTCGAGCTCGGGAGTTTTTCACATGATCGTGTGCACGCGGTGCGGCGCCTCGAACCAGCCCACCAGCAAGTTTTGTCTGTCCTGCGGCAACCCGTTGGCCGCGGCAGCTCCTCCTCCCGCTCCCGGCGCTCCTTCGGGGCAGCAGCAGCAGCCGCCAGCGCCGCCGCAGGCCTGGGCACCGCCGCCGCAGGCCGCGCCCGCTCCTCAGCAATACGGCGCGCCCCCACCGCAGACGCCGTGGCAACCGCCACCCGCTCAGGGCGCTCCCGGCTACGGCCCCCCGGCCGGGCCCGCATGGAACAGCCCACCTGCCACCGATGCAGGCGGCTTTGCGCCGGCCCCCGAAGCTGATCGCGCTCGCTTCGGCTCGCCCGAAGGCATGAATCCGTTCGGCGCCACGGTGTCGCCGACCGCCGGCGGCCCGCCGGCAGGGTTCGGCGCGCCGCCCCAAGCCGCTCCCCCCGCGGGCTACGGCGCCCCAGCGGGCTATGCCGCCCCGCCGCCGTACGCGCCGCCGCCACCGGCCGCACCGTATGCACCGCCGCCCGCCGCGCCGTATGCGCCGCCGCCCGCCGCGCCGTATGCACCGCCGCCCGCTGCCGCGCCGTATGCACCGCCGCCGCCGTACCAACCGCCACCCCCGGCGCCGCCCCAATGGGCTCCACAAGTCCCGCCGATCGCGGTGTCCGCACCGCCGCGGCCGAGCGCAGCGTCCGGCCCGCACTCGCACGACCCTTCTGCCTTCGCCGCCACCGCTCCCCCGCCCACGAGCGACGAACACGAGGCGCAGATCCGGCGCAGCCAAGCGCCCGTCGCGCCCAGCCCATCGGCGCCGCCGCTCGCGCGCTCGGCGCCGCCACCCGCTGCTGCGCCCGGCCCCGGCCGTGATCCCGAGCTAGTCGAAGCGGGCGCGATTCGCGCGCTCGCCGGCTTCCTGGTCAGCTACGACCAAAGCGAGTTCGGTGTGTTTTGGCCGCTGTATCAGGGGCAGAACGTGCTCGGCCGCAAAGGCGCGGGCGCCGGTCTGGACATCGAAATCGACAGCCCCACGACGTCGTCGCGTCACGCCGTCGTGTACGCGTCCGCTCGTCCGGGCCGGCTCAAGGTGGAAGACAGCGGCAGCACCAACGGCACGTTCCTGAACGAAGCGCCGATCGAGCGCGGCAAGAAGTTCGAACTACGCGACAACGACACTCTGCGCTTCGGTGGCTTCAACGTCATCGTGAAGATCATCTAACTTTTTTTGCCTCTTCCCGCCAAGACTCCCGAAAACGCGCCTCGAAAAGCACAACAGGGTAGCGATGCAGCATTCACTCAACTATCGGTCCCAGAGCCGCGCGGTGGTCGCGCTGGCTTCTCTGCTCGTCTGCTGGTTCGTGGCCCTCAGCGCCCAAGCTTCGCCGGAGGCGAAGATCTTGCGCGTCGATCCGCGTGCCGCACAGGACAACGGCAATCCGGTCCTGACCACGGTCGTGGAGGTGTCGCAGAGCAAGCGCGTGAGCGACGCGATCGCCGACTGCGGCGCGCTGACCGGCAACGGCCAGTTCGACTGCATGAGCCAGAACCTGGAAAAGCCGTTCGCGCTGTACACGCCGTTCCCGTTTCCGGCGCAAAACGCGATCTTCACCGTGACCGTGGACGGCACGGACGTGCCCGCCAAGTTCGTCAGCGACGCGGCCTGGGGCGACAGCCTGCAGCAACCCGGCGTGGGCACCGCGTGGCTGATCCTGATCGACGCCGATCGCCGCATGGGTAAAAGCTTCACCGACGCGCGCCAGCTGGCACAGCAGTTCGTGCTCAGCATGGGCGCGAACGACATCGTGAACGTGATGTTCTTCAACGACCGCCAAGTCGTGAAGGATTCGAAGTGGATCACGGCAGCGCAGAAGGCGCGCGCGCAGAGCGTGGTCAACGGCACCACGGATACGTTTCCGTCGTCCGGCCGTAACCGCTCACTTTTGTCGATCATCAAGACCGCCGCCACGGACGGCTTCGGCGCGCTGGGCAACGTGGGCGATGACGTCGCGATCCCGCTGCATCAAGCGATGATCGTGCTCTCCAACGGCTACGGCGGCGCAGATCCCTCGACCACCGGCCCGGGCGCGCTGCAACTCCAGCAATACCTGACCGGCGGTCGCTTCCCCGAAGACAACACGGCGCTGCCCAAGGCCCCCGTGCCCGTGATCAGCATCTGGTACCCGCCGGGCGTGGTCGACGAGTTCCGCCAAAACTCGCTCGAGTTCATGCAGAACATGGCCAACACCGACATCGGTGGTTTCTTCACCGTGATGCGCGAAGGCGGCGGCTCGCGCTCGAACACCATCGTCAGCACGGTGCGTCAGCGCTTCTCGAAGATGCACATCGTGAAGTGGAAGGCTTCCTGTGTGGCGCCGACCGTGACACAGAGCTTCAAGCTGGTGTTCAACAACGTGAAGCCGCCGATCTTGGGCGACAACACGTTCAAGGACGTGCCAGTCGGCATCGATCCTTCGACCTGGCCGCTCGACGTGAACGTGGTCTACACGCAAGACATGGCCAAGTCGCAGGGCGGCGTGTACCCCGGCGGCTCGTTCAAAGTTTATGGCGATTTTTGCTGGGGCGGCGAAAAGGGCCGCGCGGAAGTGTATTTCCTGCCTTCGGGACAGCCGCTGCCGACCGCACTCGCCGGCACGGACATCGATCAGGCCAAGCGCACGCAGCAGCAGCTGATCGCGATGGGTATGAAAGGCAGCACGCTCGAGGCCAGCGACACCTTTGCTCAGTTCGAAGCACCGGACAAAGACAAGATCTTGGCTGGCTCCGGTGAGCAAGCGGTCGTGCGCTTGGTCATCTACGACAACAAGGCGCGCCGCACGAGTGGCGTGACGTCGGCGAGCATCATTCAACTCAAGGGCACCACGCAGCCGCTACCGCTGCTCTTGATCTTGAGCGCGTGCTTGGCCCTGGTCGTGATCGCTCTGTTGATCATCGTGATCGTGCGCAGCGGCGGGAAGAAGCGCGGCGGCGGCGGCGGTCCCCCAGCACCGGTCGTTGGCGGCGGCGGCGGTTACGGCGCGCCGCCCGGTGGCTACGGAGGCGGCTACGGCGCGCCGCCCGGGCAAGGCTACGGCTCACCGCCCGGCTATGGTGGCCCGCCACGTCAGGGCGCGCCGCTCGCGAGCGTCAGCCCCGAGCTGATGTACGGCGGAGCGCCGCCTGGTCAGGTCTACGGGGGACAAGCCCCCTCCCCCCAAGCGCCACCGCCGAACCCGTACGGCGCGGGCGCATCGAGCGCCCTCTTGCAGTGCTCGGCTGGCGTATTCACCGTACTTTCAGGCCAGGAGATGCGCGCCGGGCGCGACGCCGCGCAATGCGGCATCGCCTTGGCCGAGCCACGCATCTCAGCCGTGCACGCCACCTTCAAGCTCGAAAGCGGCCAGCTCATGCTGCGCGACGAGCACAGCAACAACGGCACCCTGGTCAACAACAGCCGCCTTTCACCAGGCGTCTGGGCCCCCGTGCCCAACGGCTCGGTCGTGCGCCTCGGCCCGGTCGAGTTCACCGCTCGGGTTCAGTAGAGAAGCGCCTCCGAATGCGGGGGCCGCGCTTGCCGATGACCTCGGCAAGCGTCCAACTCGACGCAGATTAGCCCGCGTCGCACGAGCAGACGAAGATCACGCCGTCCTCTGCGTCTCCAGAAGAGCGCTCGTCGACCGGCTCCAAGGAGTAGGGCGTCAACGCCTGAATCTGCGTGAAGCCCGCGCGCGTGAGCAGCTCACGAAATTCCGAGAGTTCGTACAGCTTGAGCTCGAAATCTTCGAACTCTTGCGCCAAGAGGCGTCCCTCTTTCAGCAACTCGTAGCGATGCAGACTGCTGGAAATGCCGCTCGGAGCGACGTACTGCGAGAGCCAGCTGAGCACGATCTTGGCGCCGTCCGGGCGAGTGACCCAGCGACCGCCCCAGGTGCCGCTCAGCTCCGAACAGCGAGCGCGATCGCGGCGCTCGATCTCCACGATGAAGCGACCGTTGGCGGCGAGTAACTCGCGCACGCGCACGAGTCCTGCGAAGGCCGCAGCCTGATCGGTGATCAGGCAAAAGGAACCTGAGGGAATGAAGATCAAACCAAAGCGGAGGTCGCTGGTCAGCGCGTCGAGCCTCTCCTCCTTCAACGCGGGCTCGAGGCCGAGCTGCGCGGCGCGCGCGCGACACGCGGCCAGCATGTGAGGCGAAGCGTCGCTGCCCACGACGTCGAAGCCACGCGCCAAGAGCGGCAACAGGAAGCGGCCACTGCCGCACATCGGCTCGAGAATTGCGCCTCGAGCGCGCTCGGCTTCCGCCAAGTAGAAGTCGAACGCGTCCGGCGGCGGCTCGGGCTTGTCGAGGTCGTAAAACTCCGTGCAAAGATTGCCGTATGCGGACACGCCCGGAGCAATAGCGCTTCGATACGAGGTGTGGCAAGCGGCCCTACGGAGCGGGATCGTTCAACCATGATCGAACGCGGTGAACTCGGCGAAGCCGGCCCTTGGCTGCGGGCAGCTCTGCGGAGTCGTCGTGGCGCTCGCGCCACGACGACTAACGCGTCAGCGATGCCCCGAGTACCGTTAACGCGGTGGTGAGACGGCAAGCGATGCCAACCTCGCCGATCAGGGGATCCGCTCCGCCAGCACAATGCAGCCCGACACCGGCGCTCGTGCCTTCGACGACGTAGAGCGCTCCCGAGTCGCCGGGGGCGCACAGGTCGTGTTTGGTCGGATCATCATGAAGCGGCACGACGCGAAAGCCGGTCAAGCCGCCGGGGAGGTCCGGGTAGAAGTAGGTGCCTACACCTTCGATGCGTCCATGCGTGGTCAGCGTGGTGCGGCCGGTCTTAGCGACGAGCATGCCAGACTCGGGCTCGACCGCGCTGTCGATCACGACGCCGGTGTCGAAACTCGCCGGCTTCGTTGCGCGCAATCCATTGAGCTTGGCCAGCGCTGCGTCCCCCCAAAGGCCCGGTGCTGGAGCATGGACCAGCGTCGCGATCGTGTCTCCTGCAAACGAGCCGCTATCGAAGCGCGAAGGCTGCAAGATCGGATCGCCCTCCAGACCCGCGGGGCCTGCGAGCACGTGCGAAGAACTCATGATGCAGCGCGCGCCGGTTGCGTCGTCGACGACGATCAGGCCGAGCGTGCCTGCCTTCGCCTTTGGATTGCCGACGCTGATTCCGGGTTGGATGGGATCGAAGCGCCCGGAGGGAAACAGAGGCGTGCCGTGACGCATGTAGCTCACGGCAATCACGTCACTCGCAACGCCCAGGAAATCATTGGGAATGCGCTCCGAGCGAGTGAGCGCTCGCTCGGCGAGCTTCTCGTTTACGTGAACTCGGATGCATTTTTTCCGACTTCGCTTCTTGCCCACGTATTTCGGGCCAATGTCGATTCCGGTCACCTCCGGTCGCGAAGCGAGCAGCGCCAGCGCGTGTGCGTAGGCCTGCTCCAACGTCGCACGCGGTTGCTTGCGCTTCGTCACTGGTGGCCAAGCTCCAAGATCGGCACATCGACGGCCAAGAATCCGCCGACGTGCCAGGCGGAGCGCGGGCCAGTGTCGGTTTGACGGAGGACCGGCACGTAATCGACGCCCGCACCGAGCACGAACGGCGACTTGAAAGGCGCATAGACGAGGTACGCCCCCGGACTGAACAGCTGTGCCCAAGTGATGTCCGGAGTAGCTTCCACCTTGGTCAAATTGGGGTCGTCCTGCTCTGCGAAGCGAACGCTGGCCACGTTGCCAACATCGACGACCTGCCCGAACACGCCGAGCCGGCCGACGGGCAGCGCAAACGACAGCTCGAGCCCGATGGCCAGCACGGGCGCGGCCGTCATTGCAGAGGCAGCATTCCCTTGTACCCACTCGTGGGCCAGCTTGCCGCCTGCATAACCCTGTAGCGTGAACGTCCAGCTGTCTTGGTGCTTCCGTCGCCAGCTACCGATCGGTTGGGCAACGCGGTTCAAGGTTGCCTGAACGTCGCCGCTCGACTTCGCCTCCGCGATATCGGCTCCGATGCTCAACAGCAGGCGAATCTTCTCGTCCCGGGCGCAGCCTTCTTCCGGATCGCGGCAGAGCAGCAGTGGCCCCAAAGTGTCCGCCGAGGCGGCGCTTGCTGCGACCCCCACCCAATCGTGGTTCCAAATTGCCACGGAGAGCTCAGCGAGTTCGTCGAGCAGTACCGCGTGCTCCGTCAGCTTGGGGTCTTTCGCAAGTTTGAGCATCACCTTCGTCAGCGCGACGGCCGCCTGGGCGACCTTCTCTCGCGCGGCCCGCGCGTCGGCGGCATTCTGGGCCGCGTTGAGCTCGGAGATAGCGAGATAGAGTTCCATCGCTGCCGCCTTCGCCTCCGAATCAGCGGCATAGTCGATGGCCTTCTCCATCCGATCCCATACCGGGCTACATTGAGCGGCAGCCGAGAGTTTGGCGTAGCCCTTGAGCACCGCGAGCCCTTTGGCGGCTGGATTGGTGATCAGGTCATCGAGCTTGGTACGTGCGCGCAGCGCTTGCGTGATGGCAACGCCGACGTCCAACGCACAGAGCGCGTCGGCGATCTCGCCCAGCTTCCCGAGGATCAGTTTGTCCTTTGGGTCGTTCGGATCGTAGTCTCCGAGCTCGACCTGCACTCGATCGTAGACCGTCTTCAACAAGTGCTCCGGCAATTGCTGGAGGTCGCGCTCGACACTTCGCTTCAAGAGTCCGAGGCCGATCGGGGTCGCGCCGTTGTCCTGACCTGCGAGCAGGTTGCAGGTCTTCGGCATCAGCTTTCCATTGTCCGTGCTGCACAGGCGCGCAAACAGCTCGACCGTGGCAAACGCACTCACCTCTTGCTCCGCCCGTTCGGTCAAGAAATCACCGACACCCTGCGCGACCATCGTGGGCGTCAGGCCATGTTCTTCGATTCCGTAGCTCGGCTGCTGAGCAGCAGCCGCCGCTGGCGGGGGCGGGGGCGGAGGCGGAGGCGGAGGCGGGAGCACCACCGGCGGGGGTGCGAGCGGAGCCGCAGCTGACGCCGCCGGCGGAGGCGTCGACGCGGCACGCGCCGGCGCGGCAGAGGGAACGACGGGCGCTGGCTCTGCATATACAGGGGCACCCACCAGGAACAGACCCAACACGACCATGATTCGGATTTTCACTGAAGACTTTCCTTACGACCGTAAGCACGCGACGCAGCTAGAATGTTCGAACTGTCGATCGCTTGGAGCAAAAGCGAAATGGTAAATTGTTTGACCACGAGATCTCCAACGCGGAGGCTCGAGCACGCGGAGGCTCGAGCACGCGGAGGCTCGAGCACGCGGAGGCTCGAGCACGCGGAGGCTCGAGCACGCGGAGGCTCGAGCACGCGGAGGCTCGAGCCGAGGAGATTATCGGGCCTCAGCGACAGGCTGCGGGAAAACACCGCGGGCTCTGACGCTCGAGCGCGAGCACGCACTCTTGCTATCGAAGCGTTGGAACAACGACACCCCGGCGTCGTAACCCGTGTGCGTCCACGTCGCCTTTCAGTTTGAAAGATCGTGACCCGCTGTTGGCGGGAGGGGTGCCTCAGATACGTAAGCGCAGCCTGCGTGTGCCGCTGGTCGACCAAGGTGCCCCGGACCTGACGCGACCGCCCAACGTCGAAGACGGCGCCGCCGGCGCTTGCTCCACGGCCGAGCGTCTCAAGGACGCGCACGACGGCGGGCTGCGGGCAACCCGTGGCAGGAGCCCCTTCGGGCGCCGCACTGCCTGCGCGCGCCTTCCGACCCCCTTCCGCAAGCTGCTGTTTTCTTTCCCCGTTTGAACTAGTGTCTGCTGGGCTTGGGGCCAGCCCCGAGCAGCTCACGCAAGCCCCCAACGCTCATGCAAGTGACCAAATGATCCCCGGCTTCGGCAAATCCACGATCGTCATCGGTAGTGCTCCGCATTGCGACATCCGGCTCGGCGCGCCGGGGGTCGCACCAGAGCACGCGCGGATCGAACACCGCGGCGGCGGCAGCTTGGTGTTCATCGACAACGGCGCGGGGCCTTCGTTCGCGGGCGGCGCGCCGCTCGCGCCGGGCGCGAGCGCGCCCTTCGATTTCCATACCGAGTTCGCGGTCGGCCAAGCTCCCGTGCCCAAGGCTCACCCAGCCATCACCTTGATGCTGCTCGAGCGTGGCAAGGTGGCGTTCACGCCCGGACAACTCGTGTTCGGGCGCGATCCGGCGCGCACGAACATCACCGTGCATCACCCGAACGTCTCCAGCCACCACGCGACGTTCTCGCTCAATCCGCTCACGGTCACCGATCACAACTCGACCAGCGGCACTTGGTTGAATCAGCAACGCTTGCCGCCGAATCACGCGCAGCCGCTCGACCCGCGCGCATTCGTGGCGCTCGGTCCGGTGGCAGTGCCGGTCGATCTCGTGTTGCACTTGGCCGGCTTGTTCGCCGCGGGCGCGCCCGGCACTTCCGCGGCCGCCGCAGCGGGCCCACTGCCCGGCACCGCGCTCGCACCGCAGCATCCGGGCGAACCCCTCGTCGCCGATCGCGCTTCGAATCCCACGCCGCGGCCGAAGCACAAAACCGTGGTCGGCCAGATCCGCGTCGCTGACCAGAGCGGCGGCACCAAGACCATCGGTCGCACGCCGGAGAACGACATCCAAATCCCGCACCCGCAGGTGTCGAGTCGGCACGCGGTGTTGCACGTCAGTGCGGGGCAGCTGTTCATCGAGGACAAAGGCAGCGCCAACGGCACTTACGTGCGCGGCCAGCGCATCCCGGCCAATCAGCGCGTCCCGGTGCAAAACGGCGAAAAGGTCCTGATCGGACCGATGCCGCTCTTGCTGCAGGCGGCCGGCGGTGAAATCGCGGTCGTGGTCGAAGACGCGGCGCATTGGGAAGGTCGCCCGCTGTACGAAATCGAGGCCTGGGATCTGCTGATGCAGGTCCCGGATCGCGACAACCCCGGCGAGCTCAAGACGCTGCTCGACCACGTCAGTTTCAAGGCACTGCCGGGCGATCTGATCGCGCTGATGGGCCCGAGCGGCGCGGGCAAGACCACGCTGCTCTTGACCTTGAACGGCTACCTACCGCCCTCGGCCGGCCAAGTGCGCATCAACGGCGAAGATCTGTATGCGATCTACGACGCCTTGCGCGGCTCCATCGGCTACGTGCCGCAGGACGACATCGTGCACCCGGAGCTCACGGTCTGGGAAGCCGTGCGCTACAGCGCCAAGTTCCGCCTGCCGCCGGATTACTCGGAAGACGAGATCGAGCGCCGCGTGCAAACCACGCTCGCGCAGCTCGGTTTGGAGAACGTCGCCCACCTACAAATCGGCAAGCCCGAAAAGAAGGTGCTCTCCGGCGGGCAGCGCAAGCGCGTCAATATCGCCATGGAGCTGGTCACCGATCCGGTGATTATGTTCTTGGACGAGCCGACCAGCGGTTTGGCCGCCGATGACACGGCCGCCTTGGTGCAGCTCTTGTCCGAGCTGGCCAAGCAGACCGGCAAGACGATCATCACCACCATTCATCAGCCGGCCAAAGAAGAATTCGAAAAATTCAATCTGGCGCTGATCTTGGGCCCCGGCGGCCTACTCACCTTCTACGGCTCCCCGAAGGACGGCTACAGCTTCTTCGGCTCCTGGCTCGGCCGCCAAGGCAAGCCGAACACGGTCGACAACCCGCGCGACATGTTCGACATGTTAAATCAGCGCGAGCGTCCGATCTTCGACGCGATGCGCGCGCAAAACCCGAGCGCGCCGCGCTACGCCGCGCGCGCGCAAGCCGCGCGCGAGTGGAACGCCGAGTACTTGAACCCGCAGAACCCAGTCTTTCAGAAGATGTTCTCGGGTCGGCGCGCGGTCGGCACGCCCACCGATCAACGCGGCGTGCCCGGCGGCCGCGGCGGCACCAGCGGCCAATTTTTTCTGCTCTTCAGCCGCTATTTCAAGATCAAGATGCGGGACGTGGGCGGCACGGCGATCATGCTGCTGCAAGCGCCGATCATCGGCGTACTCTTGGCGCTGGTCTTCGGCGGCCAGAAGGATGCCATTCCGTATTGGTGTCTGGGCGCCCTGCAAGAGCTGGCGCGCAAGTCAGGCGGCGTAGGCGATGGCCTCACCCAGACCCTGAACAGCATGCAGACCACGCCCGATCACTCGGCCTCGATCTTCTTCGTCGTGGTAGCCGCCGTCTGGTTCGGCACCAGCAACGCCGCCCGCGAGATCGTCAGTGAACGAGCGATCTACATGCGCGAGCGCATGGTGAACCTCGGCCTGTTCAACTACATCTTCTCCAAGTTCCTGCTGCTCAGCCTGTTCTGCGTGATCCAATGCGCGATCCTCTTGGCGATCGTGTTCTTCTCGCTGGGCTACTCGGGCGGGCCGGTGGCCTTCGGCATCTCGCTCGCGACCTTGGTCATCACCGCCATGAACTCGGTGGCGGTCGGTTTGCTGGTCAGCACGCTCGTCAGCAGCGGCGAGGCGGCCATGGCGCTCACGCCCATCGCGCTCATCCCGCAGGTCGTGCTCGGCGGCCTGATGGTGCCGATGACCACCAACTCGCTGCTCGAACTGCCGATGTATTTGATGCCCGCGCGCTGGGGCTTCGAGGGCTTGGTCGCGCAAGAGCGACTCGCCATCCTGACCAACCCGGCCTGGGTGATCGACATCAAGAAGCCCGACGTGACCAGCGTCGAGAACTTCATCACCGCCGGGCGTTTCCGTTGCGCCGAGGCGCAAATCGCCAGCTCCGATTTCATGGGCGCCTGGGGCTTCAAGCACTACAACCTGCCCTGGCTGCCGCCGGCCGTGCTGGGTGCTATGATGTTTGTCACCTTGATCGCGATCTTGATCATCCTCAAACGGCGGGACGCTATCTAGCTTGACCACGCGCGGTGCTGCCTGGGCCGCCACGGCATCGCTGCTGGCACTCGCTGCGCTGGTGCACGCGACCGATAGCGGCGGCGCCGAGTCCCTGCGCCCGCTCGTAGCGGCTCCAGAGGCGCCCGACGCCGGCAGCGAAGCCGCCACGCTGCCGACGCACATTCCGGTCACCCCGCCGAACTACGAGCTGCTGGACGCTGGCTCCGATCGCCCCATCCGGGTCCTGCCGGCCCATGACGGCGGACGCCGCGTGCTGGTGTACCTGCACGGCTATTGTGGCGACGTGAACGCGGTGGGCGCCTTCGTGCCGACCGCCGCTGCGCACGGCACGTTGATCGCGCTGCTCGGTGATCAGCCGTGCAAGGGCAAGCCCGGCCGCTTCAAGTGGAGTAGCGACACGCACGCCTTGGACCAACGCATTCAGCGCGCGATCCGGCTGGTCAATCGCGCGCATCAGTGGGACTTAGACGTGAGCGACGTGACGCTGTTCGGCTATTCCCAAGGCGCGGTGCGCGCCGAGGCGCTCGTGCGCTACTACGGCAAGCGCTACCCGCGCGTGATCTTGGGCGGCCCGCCCCGGCGGCTCAAGGTCGAGCATTTCAAAGGCGTGCAGGCAATCGCGGTCTTCGGCGGCGAGCTCGAGAACACGAGCGACATGCTCGGCGGCGCGGACGACTTGATCGCGGCCGGCTTTCGGGCACGTTTTTTCCTGCTCCCAGGCGTCGACCACGGCGATTTCGGCGGCGAGCTCGCCGGAAACCTGGCGCTGTCCGAAATCCTGGACTTCGTCTCTGGGCCCGCGCCGGCAACGGAACCCGCAGAGGAGCCGGCGCGGGCAAAAATTGCACAATGAGCGATCGGAAATCGCGCACGTTCGCGCGCTCGGCCTGATGCTCGCAGCCTTCTGGCCTTCCCCAGGGACAGCGTCTACCCTACCGCCCCCATGGGTATGACCGTCGTCTGTCAGGCGTGTGGCGCGCGTAGGACGCTGCCGACTTCGCTTTACGACAGCCGCGTGCGCGGGAAAATGGTCAACATTCCCTGCAAAAACTGCGGGCAAGCCATCCTGGTGGATGGCACGGTGCCGCCGCCGCCGGGCACCGATCCGGACGCCGAGCTGCCGCCGGCCATTCCCAAGCAGCCCTCGCTGCCGATCGTAGAAGGCGCGGACGAGCAGTACGCCGCCGCGATCGTCGCGCCAGCGCGTGAAAAAACCATCAGCCACGTCGATGGGCCGATTTCGGAACGCGGGCCGACCGCGCGCATCGGCCGCTACGCGCTGTTCGACCAGTTTGCCAGCGGCGGCATGGCCACCGTGCATTTCGGCCGGCTCGACGGCGCGGGCGGCTTCTCGCGCGTGGTCGCGATCAAGCGCCTCTTGCCGCACCTAGTCGCCAATCGCGAGTTCACCGACATGCTGCTGAACGAAGCGCGACTGGCGGCGCGCGTGCGTCACCCGAACGTGGTGGCCACGCTCGACGTGGTCGCCTCCAAGGGCGACGTGCTGCTCGTGCTCGACTACGTCGAGGGTGAGGCGCTCAGCACGTTGTGCCGCGCTCAAGCCAAAGAAAAACGCGATCTCGTGCCCATCCCGATCGCGGTCGGCATCATGCAAGACGTCTTGCACGGCCTACTCGCAATCCACGAAGCCACTGACGAAAAAGGCCGCGCGCTGGATTTGGTGCACCGTGATATTTCTCCGCCCAACGTGCTAGTCGGCGTGGACGGCGTGGCGCGCGTGCTCGACTTCGGCATCGCCAAAGCCTTGCAACACCTGGACGAATCGATCACCGGCCGGCGCATGGGCAAGATGGGCTACATGTCGCCCGAGCAGATCCGAGGTGAACGCCTGACGCAGCGCTCGGACGTGTTCTCGGCCGGCATCGTGCTCTGGGAGCTGCTCTGTATGCGCCGCCTGTTCCAGGCGGAAAAGCCGGAAGAGCGGATGGAGAGCATCTTGCGCGGAAACTATCCGACGCCACGCTCGCTGCGCGAAGACTTGCCGCAGGAACTCGACGACGCGGTGATGAAGGCGCTCGAACCATCCCCCGACGCGCGCTTTGCCACCATCCGCGAGTTCTCCGAAGCGCTCGAGTCGGCGCCGCGCGCCGCGCGCCGCGAGATCGGCGAGTGGGTGACCCAGCTGGCACACGCCGCGCTCGCGGAACGCACGCGCATGGTGGCCGTCTTGGAGAATTGGTCGGAAGGCCCGCAAATCCCGCTCAGCTCGAGCCCGTTCGCCTCGGAGATCCCACCCGCCGTGGCGCTCGCCCCCGGCTCCTGGCCTCCGCCGAACACCGACAACACACCGATCTCCACCGCGTTACGCGAAAGTCTGACGGTCAACGCCCAAGCCTTGGCCCGAGCCACCGCGCAACGCCCCGCCCCCGGGCGCTCGTGGGGCAGCGTGATCTGGATTTTGCTCGCGGTGATCGTCGCCTTGATCGTTGGGTATTTCTCGCATCGTTGACGCGCGAAATTGCGCGGCGCGCGCCGCGCCGTCGGTCCGGGATCGGCTGTTTTTTGGGGGGGGCCACGCGGGAACGGGCGCGCTGGGCGATAGTGGTTGGGGTTAGGTAACGAGCGTCGTCGTACGCGCTCGCTGCAGCCGCGCCTGCCCGCATTTACTTGCAGCGCCAGCGCCTCGCGTTGAACGGACAAGTACCGACTCGACCGTAACCAGCGGCGTCGTACACGCTCGCTGCAGCCGCGCCTGCCCGCATTTACTTGCGGCACCAGCGCCTCGTGTTGAACGGACAAGTACCGACTCGACCGTAACGAGCTGCCCGACGTCGTCGCTACGCACGTGCCGTTGAGCACCTGCCGTTACAATCCCGTCAGCATCGTCGCCCGCGCACGGCGATCTCCGCGCGGCTCGAGTTCTGCCATCGAGCGCGTCCAATGGTGCGGCAAGCGAAACATTGAGCAAGCCCGATTCGCGAACTTGCGTACTGCGAGCGGCGTCACGAGAACGTTTCGCGCAAAGTACGGGTAAGAGCGCGCGAACCAATGGTTAACATTGAGAGCGCGACGCAAGTGGGCGGCGGCCGTGCTGCGATCTCGCCGGCTTGCGCGGGGTCACGGTGAAAAGCGGCGACAATAGCCACTGGCGGAATCCGCACTTGTTGATGGGCGAAAGCAACTACGGGCGAAAGCAACTACGGGCGAAAGCAACTACGGTTATGAATGAATTTAAATCACTGCGCTTTAGGCTCTAGGCTCTTGACGACTCGAAGGCAGCCTGATATGATGTTTATAACGCTCGAGCAAAGACAGATTTGGTCTTGCCACGAGCAGCGCGGGCATCGGGTTGTGGCCGGATGTTGTGGCCGGATAGTGAAGAAGGCGGATTTCGCCAGCTTTTGGTCGCATGGCGTTGTGGCGTCTTTGGTCAGGCGCTGTGGGCAATCGGAGATTTACCTTGGAGGCACTGAGGTATTGCATCTGAAAGCGTGAGTCAGAATCGTTCCACCGAATCGAGTGCTTCGCAGCCGATCTTGCGTGTCGGCGAGCTCGCTGCCAAGCGTGTATCCATAGGTTCGACTTGCGGCTGCGCGTGTCGAGATCAGCGCTGACGGTGTGCCCTGACTATCGACATTACCGGTCGACGCGCAGCGCCGACTAGCAGGCTTTATGTCCGTGTCATTTCGTATGTTCTGAAACAAACACTGAAATCAACATAGGGAGTACTGGCATGAAAAGGGATATCAGGTTCAAAGCTCTGGCCGCGTCACTGGCGGCTTTTGCTTTTGCGGCGGTTAGCCTCTCCGCGAAGAACGCGGCGGCGGCTGGTTGGTACAATTGCGTGCCGACGTCGGTCTTCGAATACAACGGCGAGCTCGAGGTTTCCTGCACCAACAACTGGACGACGGGCGTCAATTGGGTCGGTCTAACCATCAGCAGCGCGACCGATATGCAGGAGGAGCGCTTCGTTCAATTCGCCACCGCAGCGATCCTGTCGGGAAAGCGCTTCCGCGTCTATATGACCGACACGGCGTGTCCCGTGGCGGGCTCCAATTGCCGGCTTGCCACCTCCTGGAGCCTCTATCCGCCGTGATAGGCGCCCAGAGCCGGCTCTAAGGAGAATAATCGATGTTACATCAATTTCTCAGACCTCATTCCTCACTGTTGCTCGTCGCAGGCGCGCTTGCGCTGGCTGTGAGCGGCTGCTCGGCGGAGGGCGGCCCGAACGTCGAAGTAACGTCGCTCGATCAACCCGTCGCCCTACCGGAATGGAGCGTATTCCTGAACGAAGCACGACGCATCGGCCGAAACGGGGAGGTCTACTACATCGTCGAAATGGACATCCCGATTCTGACCGAGGGCGAGCTCGCCGAGTACTACCAGGAACGCCTCAAGGGTACGGCCCGTAAGGGCGTGGCGCATCTCTACAACGGCGGCGACGACGTCTGGCTGAACGACGATGAGCTCCGGTTGCGTTACTGTGTCGATACCGGTTTCGACGCAGCTCCTGCCGGAGGCCGCACCACCGCGGAAATGATCGCCGCGATGGAAACGGCGACCACCGCTTGGGAGCAAGTAGCGAACGTCCAGTTCACGTACGATCCGGGCAACAACGGCAACTGCGGCGTTGCATCGCCTATCCCGGATGCCCTTTATATCAAGGTATCGCGCGATGACACCCAGAACGGTGCTTGCGCGTTCGGACCTCAGAGTCACGCGAACTGGACTTGCGCCGGGCTCGACGGCAACACCATCGGGGTGAACGACAGTTCATTCTCGGCGGCGGCGATCCCCGGCGTCATGATGCACGAACTCGGTCACACGCTCGGCCTACATCACGAGCAGTTCCACACCCAGGGCGGTGGCTGCACCGCGAGCGGAGTCCGAGACGTGACGGCCAGCGTCGATCTGATCTCGATCATGGGCTACACGAGCGGCCAGCAGGCGTGCGCGCTGACCACACCGGGCAGCGTGCTGAGTCCGCTCGACGGCTGGACGATGCGCACGTTCTACGGCATGCCTGCCGCCTGGTATGTGGCGGTTCTCTGACCGTGTGCGGCGAGTAGGGTTGGTCCGGGCAGCGCTCTCTCTGGGAGCACTGCTCGGGCTCGCTTCATGTACGCTCGAGCCGGCGGCCTGCCAGGTGAGCGTGGCGCGCGCAGCGCTCATCAATGGCAGCGAGCGAGCATCGTACTTGAAGCTCGCCCTGACCGAAGAAGAGGCGATCGTCGAAGTTGCCATTCAGGCGGAGCACGTGGCGCTCGACGAGCACTGCTCCGGTGTGCTCATCGCGCCGGGGCTGGTGCTGAGCGCCAAGCATTGTGCTCACGAGCTCGAGAACCCAAGCACGAGGGTCATCTTTTCGCTGGGCGAACAGGGGGACCAGCTCGAGCTCGGAGCCAGCATCAGCGCGGTTCACCCGGACTTGGATCTGATGCTCGTCAGCCTCGATGAAACGCCCGATGAGCTCGCGGCCGTCACGGCGCTCGCGCCGCTTGCGGCGCTGCCGGCGGGCTTCGGTCCCGGAAGCCTACTGCAAACGGCCGGCGTCGGCAGCGACGGCAACGGCGGTCGAGGCAAGCGCGCTTTCCTGGTGGAGACGTTGCAAGAGCTGACTGACAGCGACTTGGTCGTTGACGCTAGCTCTCTCGGCGGCGCTTGCTTCGGTGACTCCGGCGGACCGCTGCTGGTGCGGGACGACGACGGCTTCGTGCGCACGTTCGGGATCCTCGCGTCCGGCTCGAACAGCTGCTTCGGACAAGATCGCTATACCCGCGTCGACGGCCTGGTCGCCGATTGGATCTACGACACGGCCGGGCTCGAGCGCGACTCACCGGTCTTCGAGGGCGCGGGCGAGCCGCTCGGCGAAGCGGGCCGTTGCTTCGATGGTCGCGCGATCTGGCACGAGGCAGGGCGGCTGCACGCCGAGCTCTGCTCGCTGGACGGGCCGTGCGGCTTCAGCGAACACGCGCAAGGCTTTCGTTGCCTGAGCTCGGACGAGCGCGACCCTTGCAGGGGTGTGAGCGACGTCGGCTCCTGCGTGGGCGGCGCCGCCGTCCAGTGCGTGGACGGAAAGCTCGCAACCAACCCCTGCTCGGCGTGTGACTTCGCCTGCGCTCGCTCGCCCAAAACCGGCGGCCCGGTCTGCCTGGGCACGTCGGGCTGAGCGATTCGTCGAGGCTAAGCGCCGGATCGAGAACGAACGAAAGCACTCACTACCAGCCGCCTTTGTCCTCGTCCTTCTTGACGGGCGCGGCGCGCGGGGCAACGGCGGGCTCTACGCCGGCTCTGTCGCTTGCGGGCGCCTGAACGGCAGCCGGCGCCGCTGATGCCGCCGGCTCCGGGGCTGCTTCAGTGTCTTTCTTGGGACAAGCTGACAGCAAAGCACCGCATGAAATGAGCGCCGCACTGCGGGCGATGTCGACGAGTCGCATACCGAGAATCCTCCGGAGCTCAGCCGAGCACGGCTCATCCCACTTGCAAAGCGAAAACGCCTGGCCCCGTGGTATACCGCGACCTCTGACGTTGGTGTGCGTCGGGTGAGCAATGGAGAGCGATGCTGGGCGACGTTGAGCGATGGCGCGCAAGCGGTATCTGATCATCGGTGACGGTGCGGCAGGGCTTACCGCCGCCGCCAGTCTCAGGCACGCGGACGCTGAAGCCGTGATCGGCGTATTCAGCGATGAGCCCGTGCCCGGCTATTACCGCGCGGCCCTCACCAACTATCTATTGGGCGAGCTACGCGAAGATCAATTGTTCGCCGTGCCGCCGGATTTCTATCAGCGCTACCGGATCCACCGCATCTACACGCGAGTGGTCGCGGTCGATGCGGCCCGCTCAGCGGTCTGGTGCAGCACCAGCGCCGAGCCCACCGCGTACGACCATTTGCTGGTGGCCTCGGGTGCCCGGGCGCGCGCGCCGACCTTCGAGGGAGCGCACTTGCCAGGCGTCCTCACCCTCCGCACCATCGCAGATGCGCGACAAGTCTACGACGCAGTTCGCCTGCACGGGCTGAAGACCGCCGTGGTCTTGGGCGGCGGCGCGCTGGGCCTGGAGTGGGCACACGCGCTCTTGGAGCACGGCGTGAAGGTGACCTTGATCGAACGCGCGCCGCGCTTCCTCCCTGGCGCCCTCGACGAGGTGGCCTCCGATCTGCTGGCCGCGCGGCTGCGCAAAGCGGGCGTGGATGTGCTGTTCAACGATGAAGTGCGCGCCGTGCAGCCGGGCCCGCGCGGGGTCGCGGGCGTCCTGCTAGCATCCGGGCGCAGCGTGCCCTGTGAACTGGTGGCCGCCGCTCTGGGCGTGCAGCCCAACTCCGAATTTCTGGCCAATACCGGCCTCAGCCTGGCGCCGAACGGCGCTCTCGCGGTGGACAGCCAGCTGAAGAGCTCAGTGGCCAATATTTGGGCCGCCGGGGATGTCGCGAACGTCGCGGGTGAGTGGCTCGCGCTGTGGGAGCCCGCGCGCTTGCAGGCGCGCGTCGCCGCGCAGAACATGCGCGGCGGCAACTTCTTCCACCAACCCGGCGCGCACTACTTCGCCACGCGGCTGTTCGATCTGGACTTTGCCCGCATCGGTCAAATCGCGCGCCGCGAGGGCACGGAAGAGCTGATCGATTTTCCGCGCGGCACCGGCCAAATCGCGTATCGCAAGTTGGTCATCGAGGGCGGCAAGCTGAAGGGCGCGCTGATGATCGGCGAACGAGCGCTGCGCGTGCGCGCCATCGGGCGCAACATGAAGCGCCTGATCGACGCGGCCGTGGACGTGAGCGAGATCAAACATCGCTTGCTCGAGCCGAGCTTCGACGTCGAAGCCTGGCTCGAGCGCAAGCGGCTGGTCGAGCGCCCCGCGCCCCCGCGCAAAACCACCCTTATCGCCGAAGCCAAGCTGAAGCGCACGCAAGCGTTGAGTCTGAATAGCGCTCTAGCCACCGGCGCCATGTCCGAATTTTCGACGCCGCACACGAGCGGAACGGTGGCCCTGCGCAGCATCGCGCTCGCCACGCAGCAGAGCGGACGGACCACGGCGTTGCCGAGCAGCTTGATCAGCGCGGTCGCGAGTGGGCAGACCACGGCGCTGCCGAGCGGGCCGCGCAACACGCGCGTGCTCTCGATCGGCCTGCACGCCGAGGCCGCGCCGGAGGCGCGCGGCAGCCTGGCGCCGATCGACGCGCGGCTCGAATTCCAGGGCCGCGCGCTGCCCATCAACCTGCCGGTGACCAACCTCGGCCAGTCATCGGAATGCCAAATTCCGCTCGCCGATCCCAGCCTGAGCGCGTTTCACGCGCAACTCGTGCGCCACGATGCCGGCCTGTATTTGCGCGATCTAGGCAGCAGCAGCGGCACTTGGGTGAACGGACAATGCCTGTTCGGCCCGCACGCGCTGCGTGACGGCGATCGCATCCGGATCGGCCAACTCGAGCTGCTCTTTCGCTCGACTGCGCTGCCGCGCGTGAGCCTGGCCGAAGCTCCGCAAGAGAGTCTGGGCGGTCCGCGCTTGGAAGTGCGCTCGGGCGGCGCGCTCGGCCTGAGCTTTGCGCTCGGCCCACAGCCTCTGCTCCTGGGCAGCTCGCCCGAGTGTAGCATTCGCTTCACCGATCCGAGCGTCAGCCCCCGCCATGCGGAACTGCGCAGCGCGGGCCACACGCACCTGCTCACCGATCTGGGCAGCTACGGCGGCAGCTACGTGCGCGGCGGGCGACTCACGCCCGCGCAGCCGGTGGCGCTCAGCGAAGGAGATTGGCTGCGCTTCGGCGCAGTCGACGTGCTGTACACCAGCGCGGCACGCGCCGACGCGTTGGCGAGCCTGCGACCCAGCGCGCAGCTGGTCGTCACCTCCGGCAGTGATTCGGGCAAGACGGCGAGCGTGGGTGAGCGCCTGCTGGTCGGCAGCGATCCGACCTTTGGTCTGGTCCTGACCAGCGTTTCGGGGCCACAGCTCGAGCTGTGCACACACAACGGTCGATTTTGGGTGCGTGATTTGAGCGGCGGGCGTGCCTTCCGCGCCGGCTCGCCGATCAGCGCGGAGTTCAGCGAAATCCACAACGGCGACCTGCTGTTGATCGCGGGCACACTGATGCTGCGCTTCGAAGAGGGCGCATGAACGACGCCGAGCAGCGCCTGCGCCTGCGCGTAGAAGCCGAATCGATGGCTTGCATCGGCTGCAACGATTGCCTCTTGGCCTGTCCGATCACGCAATCGAAGTCCGTGACCATCGCCGAGCTGAACGCGGCCATCTTCCTGCCGACCATCGATAGTCGCCACGTGGCCGAGTTCGTCACTGCGTGCACCCAGTGCAAACAATGCGTGCCCGCTTGCCCGTCGGATTTGAACCGCGCCGAGATGGTGCTGCTCAACAAGCTGAAGGTCGAAAACAGCGTGGCGGATTTCGAGCTCTCGCTGCAAGCTCGCACCACCACCTTCCCCTCGGGCATCACGCTCGACGGCTTGGCTCAGAAGCTGACCGAACTCGAGCTGTTCGCCGGCGCCAACCCGCGCGCGTTGCGGCGGCTGATCATGAAGTCCACCTTGCGCATGCTCGTGCCCGGGGAAACCTTGTGCCAAGAAGGCGAGTTTCACGAGCGCTTGTCAGTCGTACTGGAAGGCTCGCTGGAGCAGACCTCGCGTGGCGCGCGCGGCGAAAAGATCCACATCCTGGTCATCGGTCCGGGCGCTTTTTTTGGGGAAATGGGCGTGCTGGCGGACGCGGCGGAGCCGTTCGGGGTCAGCGCGCGCGAACGCTCGATCGTGCTCGAAGCGCCCAAAATCGCCGTCTTGGCGCTGATGGAGCTGTGTCCGGATTTCGGCGACGCGCTGCAATCCCTGTACGCGCGGCGCGCGCTGTTCAGCTACGCGCGGCAACCGCGCGGTCTCGGCGCGCTGCCCGAAGCCGCGCTCGAAGAGCTGCTCAGCGGGGCCGAGTTGGTGCTGGTGCCCGCCGGCTCGGTGCTGTTCAACATCGGTGAAGCGCCGCGTGATTTCTATCTGGTGCGGAACGGTTTCTTGCGCGCGCGGCGCGACGCGGCCACCGGCCCACTCGTGCTGACCTATTTTCGGGAAGGCAACGTGTTCGGCGTGCTCGGTTTGTTGCATCGCGATCCAGCGCACCGCTACACCGTCGAGGCGGTCAGCCGCGCAGAGGTGATCCGCATTCCGGGCGCGCTGCTCGGCCAAGTCTTGGCTCGCCACCCTGCCGCCTACGGGCCGCTGCTCAGCGGCTTCGAGGCCGAGCAATTGGCGCGCACCTTGGACGTGGGCGCGCTGCCGCCGCCACCGGCCAGCATGGATCGGGCCAGCCTGTCGGGACGCACGTCATTGCCCGTGGGCAGCTCGCGCATCGGCGAAGAAACGCGCTCGCCGATGGCCGAAGGCGTGCTGATGGAAGCCGGCCTAGCCAGCGGTCGAGAGGTGCTGGTGATCGATCAAACGCGCTGCACGAGCTGCGGCAACTGCATCGACGCCTGCAAGCGGCGTCACGGCTACAGCCGGCTGCAGCTGCGTGGGATCCAGGTCGACACTTACCTGTTCCCCACGGCTTGCCGCCACTGCAGCGATCCGGCCTGCCTGATGTGCAGCGTCAACGGCATCGTGCGCCTGCCCAGCGGCGAAATCAAAATCATTAAGGACAATTGCATCGGCTGCGGCGCGTGCGCCGAGCGCTGTCCGTACGGCAACATCAGCATGCACCCCGTGGTGCAAGAAGAGCCCGGCTTCTTCCCGAGCTTGCTCGATTTTCTGGCCGGGAAACGCGCGCGCAAAGAGGCCCACGATGCGCTCGATCCGAAGGTGCAACGCATCGCCGTGAAGTGTGACTTGTGTGCGGGCCATCACGACTACGCTTGCGTCACGGCTTGTCCGGTAGCCGCAGCCTTCCGGGTCGATCCGGGGCGCGTGGTGGCGGATCCGAATCGGAGCGTGTGACGTGGCCGCGACTTCCCTCACCCGCCGCCTGCGCTTCTTCGAACGACAGTGGCCGTGGCTGACGTTCTCGGCTCTGGCCGCGCTCGTCACCGCGGCCGGCGTGGCTCTGCTCGATGCCGGCCTGCTCGATGCTTACGAGCTCTTCCCCAGTATTACGCGCGGCTACACCTTCACCGGCGTGATTCTGGGCGTGAGTTCCCTTTGCCTATGCGGCGTCAGCTTCTTTTATGCCCTGCGCAAGCGCGGCTTGCAGGAGCAGCTGCCATTCGGCAAAAGCACGATGACGGCTTGGCTCTGGGCGCACGTCTATTTTGGCCTGTTGGCCTTACTCAGCGCAGCCTTGCACGCGGGCTACGGCCTATTCTCGCTGCATTTTTCGAGCGGCAAACTGGCATTCTTCGCCCTGTTTGGCATCGTCGTCAGCGGCCTGGTCTGGCGCGTGATCTACGCGGTCGTGCCGCGCTTGGCGGCGCGCGACGTGGGCAATTACTCCGCTAGCGCCAGCACCGCCCGGGCAGAATCGCTCTCGGTGGAGATCGAAAAGCTGACCGCAGGTGGTTCGGCGCGCTTCCACGAGCTCACGGCCTGGGCGCTCGGCGGGGCGCCGAGCGATATTCAGATCCGGCAAGCGGCGGCCAGCTTGCCCCCCGCAGAACAGCAACGCTTCATCGATGTCACGGCGCTCGGCGTGGTGCGCGAGAAAGCGCTCGAGCGCGCGCGCAAGCAGGCCCGCTATGGCTTTCTGCTGCAGGGCTTGCGCGTCGCGCACGTGCCGCTCAGCCTCGTCTTTTTGTTGGGCGTGCCCGCGCACCTGTTCTTCGCCTATGACGTGGCTGCGCGCACGCTGCCGCTGGGCGCGCTCGAAGGCAGCAGCTTGGGCGGCTTCGAGAGCAGCGATAAGTGCGGCGCCTGCCACGCCCGCGCTGTCCGAGAATGGCAGAGCTCGATGCACGCGCACGCCATGACCAGCCCGCTCATGATCGCTCAGAGCAACCAGGTGCTGAAGAGCGTGCTCGGGCAAGCGAAATACCCCGATCCCAAGCGCATTTGCGTCAATTGCCACGGCCCGATCGGCGCCGCGCTGACCAGCGGCACGACCTTGCCGCTGCACTCGGACTCTGCGTTCAGCGACAGCGCGCTGCTCAACGAAGGGGTCTCGTGCGCGGTCTGCCATCAGTGGAACGGCACCCCGGAGACTGCGAGCGGCGGCCTGTCGCGCTTTCAAGACGGGCTCGCGCCCGGCCACACCTACTTCGGCGCGTTCAACGACGCGGCCGGCAACTCGTTCCACGAGAGCGAAGCCACGAGCACGTTCCGCAAGCCCGAGCAGCTGTGCAGAAACTGCCACTCGGTCGAGTACGATAAAAACGGGGACGGGCAGCTGCACCGCGGCGCCGATCTGGTGTTGCAGACCTTGTTCGAAGAGTGGGAAGAATACCGGAGCCACGGCGGCCAGGCCGACTGCGTCAGTTGCCACATGCCGCTGCTGAACGAAACACGCGCCGCCGAGCACGCCGCGATCCCCTTCGAACAAGACGGGCAAGCACCGCCGCGCCGAGTGCACGACCACTCCTTCGTGGGCGCGGACTACCCGCTCGACGACAACGCCGCCAAGCTTGCGCTGCGGCCCGCGCGGGAAGCCTTGCTCCGTGGCGCGGCGGCCCTCACGCTGGTACCCGATTCGCTCAAATCATCGGCCAATTCGCTGGGCTTTGCGGTGCAGGTCAGCAACGTCGGCACCGGCCACAACCTGCCGGGCGGGTTCGCCTTCGTGCGCCAGATGTGGCTCGAAGTCAGCTTGCTCGACGCGGCCGGCGCTGTACTCGACGGCTCCGGACGAGTCGCCAATGTGGCCGACGATCTGTGCGACGCCTCGATCTTGGACGATCCACAAAATCCGATGCGACCGTCACTCGAGGGCTGCTCGAAGAGCGACCCGCTGCTGGTCAATTTCCAACAGATGCTGGTCGACACCGCGCAGCCCAAGTCGGGCCCGAGCGGCACGCCCCTACTCGATACGCGCGGCGAAGCCCTGCTCGAGGGCGCGCCCGGCGCCCGCGAGACCGCCATCCAAACGCTCACCGCCGGCGCAACGCCCCGCATCCGCCCCTTCGACAAAAAGCCGACCACCCCGCTCGCTGCAGGCGAAGCACACGTCTTTCCGTACCTGTTCCAGCGGAGCGCGGGCAACGCGGTGGCAAAGCTACGCGTACGGCTGATGTTCCGCGCGAGTCCCCCTTATTTCTTACGCGCACTGGGCGTAGGCGAACTGGCGGAGAGCTTGGAGATCAGTGAGATGGCGCGCCTGGAAGTGCCGACGCCCTAGGTCGGGAACTCGCTCGGGCGCGAGTTGCGATGCTGGAGCGCGAGCGCCCCCTCTTCAAAAAACCTCAGGCGAGTAGATCCAGGCCGACTTCCGAGCCCGGGCGTTGGACTCTGGCTACGCCGATGCGCTCGAGGTGCGCGAGCACTTGCAGCACGCAAGCCTCGTCCCAGGCGTCGCCTAGGATTTGCAGGCCGACGGGCATGCCATTCTTGTCGTTGCCGACGGGCGCGACGCCGGCTGGCACGCCGGTGACGTTGGCTAGGAACGCGAAGCGGCACATCGCGTCGAGCAGCGGCGGGTCGATGAAGCCTGAGCGCGCCTCGTCATCGCTCACGGTCGGCGCGGCGACCGCGGTGGCCGGCATCGCGATCACGTCTACTTGGCGCAGGGCTTCGGCCAGCTCTAGGCGCACCTTGGCGCGAATTCGCTGCGCGTCGACGTAGTCGTCCGGGCGGAAGGTCTCGAGCCCGGCCAAGAACAGCTGCATGTCCTGGCCGAGTTCATCCATGTGACGTTCGCGGATTTCGCCCATCGCCGTGAAGGCTTCGACGCCGATCGTGAGGTAGCCGATGGGCGCCGCGAAGCGCGCCAAGCGCAGCTTGACTCCGACCAACACGGCGCCCGCGCGCTCCAGCGCGTCGAGCGCTTCACGCCCAGGCCCCGCGACGTCATCGGCCAGCGACGCCCAATCGTCTTCGTCGATGCCGATGCGCAGGCCGCGCACCCCGCGCCCGAGCGCGCGAGTGAAAGCCCCCGGGCCGCTGAACGGCGCGCCGAACGATGCCGGATCGCCCGCGTCCGAGCCGCTGCCGAACTCGAGAAACGAGGCCAGATCGCGCGTGGACGTCGCGATCGGGCCGATGTGCACGACCGAAGTCGCGCCGGGTAAGCCATGCCCGGTCTGCGGGACGCGCCCGTAAGTGGGCTTCAAACCGAACACGCCACACAAGGCCGCGGGAATGCGAATCGAACCGCCGCCGTCGCAGCCGACCGATAGCGGCGTCACGCCGGTAGCTACCGCTACCGCCGAACCGCTCGAGCTGCCGCCCGGCAAACGCCGCGCATCGTGCGGATTTCTAGGCATGTGACGGTGCGTGTTGCCGCCGAGGGGCGAGAGCCCAAATTCGGTCATCGGCGTTTGGCCGATCACGATCGCGCCCGCAGCGCGCAAGCGGGCGACCGCCACGGCGTCCGTGCTGGACACCGCGCGACGCAGACAATTGGAGCCCATGCGCGTGACGAAACCGCGCGCATCGATCTCCTCTTTGATCGCGATCGGCACGCCCTCGAACTCACTGCGCGCGCGGCCTTCGGCGAAGCGCCGCGCGCTCTCGTGTGCCGCACGCAGGGCGTGCTCGTCGTCGTAGCCGCACAGCGGGCCCAGGGTCGGCGTGCGTCCAGCCAGACTGCGCGCGTGCGCGAGGGACCGAGTCACGACGTCGACGGGATTCGCGCGGCCGCTGCTGTAACACTCGGCGAAGCTTGCCACTGAGCGCGGCCAGGTCGTGGCTGTCGCCAAGGGCAGCTCCTCGGACAAGCGCTGGTGATGAGGGCGCGCGCACAGCGGCGCGTGCGAAAAGGGCAGCGGCGCGCGGTCATCCGGCGCGAGCGCGCGCAGCGCATCGATGCCGAGCTGCGCTCGAAACAGGCGGGCCAGCGGCGCGCGCGCCGGGGTCTTGCGCACGGCCGTCACCAGCGCGCCCAAAGCGCGTCCGGAAATTCGGCCCAAGGGAAGAGTCAACATCGCGGCCGCCATGTAGCACCGCTCCATCGGCCACTGAAAGCGTCTTTGCGACGTGGCCCGGTCGGCACATGCCGGTAACGTTTCGCACGCATTGCGCCAGGCACGATTGTCCACTTAAGACAGCGAATTCTCGAAAGCTGCTCGGAAGCCGCACTTTGGAACTCCTTTTGGCCACGAGAGAGTGCTTTGAACTGGGCACAAGGATTGGTAGTAAAGCCTGGTGTCCAACTCGGCCAAATACAACATCCCCGTCGACGAGCTAGCGCTCACCTCGAACTCGATTCGCGATAGTTTCGTGAATCACGTGCAGCACACGTTGGGCAAACACCCAAGCGCTGCAACGAAGCTCGATCACTTCGTCGCGACGGCCCGCTTGGCCCGCGATCGCATGTTCGATCGCTGGACCCGTACTTGGCAAAAGCGCGAGCGCCAACAGCCGAAGATCGTCTACTACCTGTCGCTCGAGTTTTTGATCGGACGCCTACTCGAAGACGGCCTCGTCAATCTGGGCGTGCTGGAGGAGACCCGTACGGCGCTGGCCGAGCTCGGCATCGATCTGCAGCAAGTGCTCGATCAAGAGCCGGACGCGGGTCTCGGCAACGGCGGCCTCGGCCGGCTCGCAGCCTGCTTCTTGGACTCGATGGCGACGCTCGGGATCTCCGGCATGGGCTACGGCCTGCGCTACGACTACGGCATCTTCCGCCAAGACATCGTAGGCGGCATGCAGCAAGAGTCGCCCGATCAATGGCTGCAGTACGGCAGCCCCTGGGAGGTCGCGCGCCCGGAGCGCATGTACAAAGTGCGCTTTGGCGGCCGCGTGATTCAATACACGGGCAGCTCGGGCCGGCTCGTGCACGAATGGGTGGATACGCACGACGTCTTGGCGATGGCCTACGACGTGCCCGTCCCGGGCTACAAGAATCACGTCGTCAACACGCTGCGCCTGTGGTCCGCCAAGGCCACGCGTGATTTCGACATCGCTTGGTTCAACCGCGGGGACTACATCAAATCGGTCGAGGAAAAGAGCCGCACGGAGAACATCACCCGCGTGCTCTATCCGAACGATTCACAGCCCGAGGGCAAAGAGCTGCGTTTGAGCCAGGAATATTTCCTGGTCTCGGCCACCCTGCAAGACGTGCTCGGCCGGCACCTTCGCTACCACGCGGACCTGTACAGCTTGCACGAGCAGGCCATCTTCCAGATGAACGACACGCATCCCGCCCTGGCGGTGGCCGAGCTGATGCGGCTCTTGGTCGACGAATACGCCATGCCCTGGGACCACGCCTGGTCCTTGGTCAAGCGCTGCTGCGCCTACACCAATCACACGATTTTGCCGGAAGCGCTGGAGCGCTGGCCGGTGTGGTTGATGGAGAAGCTGCTGCCCCGTCACCTGCAGATCATCTACGACATCAACGCGCAATTCTTGGCGGAGGTGAAGAAGAAGTTCCCTGGCGACGACGATCGCTTGCGCCGCATGTCGATCATCGAAGAAGGCGGCGAGAAGCGCGTGCAGATGGCGAACCTGGCGGTGATCGGCAGCACGCGCGTGAACGGCGTGTCCGCGCTGCACTCGCAGCTGCTCCGCGATCACCTGTTCCACGATTTCTACGAGTTCGACGGCGCGAAGTTCTGCAATCAGACCAACGGCGTCACACCGCGCCGCTGGCTGCTCAAGTGCAACCCCGGGCTGTCCAAGCTGATCACGAACCGCATCGGCCCCGGCTGGGAGATCGATTTGGATCAGCTGCAGCGGCTCACTCCGTACGCCACCGATCCCGAGTTTCAGACGGAGTGGCAAGCGATCAAGCTACAAAACAAGCAGCGCCTGGCGGCCGTGCTCAAGCAGCGCGCCCAAATCGAGCTCGACCCCACGCACTTGATCGACGCGCAGGTGAAGCGCATCCACGAATACAAGCGCCAGCTGCTCAACATCTTGAACGTGATTTCGCTGTACCTCACCTACAAGAACAAGCCGCCGTACGACGTCACGCCGCGCACGTTCCTGTTCGCCGGCAAGGCCGCGCCTGGCTACGACATGGCCAAGCGCATCATTCATTTGATCAACTCCGTGGCCACGGTGGTCAATTCGGACGTGAACGTGCGCCAGTACCTGCGCGTGATCTTCGTGCCGAACTACAGCGTCTCCTTGGCAGAGGTGATCGTGCCCGCCACGGACGTGTCCGAGCAGATCTCGACCGCCGGCACTGAAGCCTCCGGCACCGGCAACATGAAGTTCGCCATGAACGGCGCGCTCACGGTGGGCACGCTGGACGGCGCCAACATCGAGATCAAAGACGCGGTCGGTGAAGCCAACATGTTCCTGTTCGGCCTGACCACCGAACAGGTCATGCAGACCAAGGCCAAGGGCTATGACCCGATGCAGCTCTACTACGCCGACCCGCTGCTGCGCACCGCGCTCGACGCGATCAGCAACGGCATATTTTCACCCGACGATCCGAATCGCTTCAAGCCGATCGTCGATTCCCTGCTGCATGGCGGCGACACGTACCTCATCCTCGCGGACTTCCTGAGCTACGTGCACTGCCAACGCAGCGTCGAAGCCGCCTATCACGATCAAGCAGGCTGGACGCGCCGCGCCATCCTGAACGTGGCCAACATGGGCGTGTTCTCCAGCGACCGCACCATCCTCAGCTACGCCCGCGACATCTGGGGCGTGTACGTGCCGCCTCCGGGCGCGCCACGCTCACAGGTGCCCCCACCGCGCGACATCGCGCCGCTGTCTTCGGTCACGAAGTAGCGTCTGTGAGGAAACGCCGAGGCGGACCGCAGTGTCCGTCCTCGGCGAAGCCATTCACGGCGGCAGAAACGCCGACTCACATCCGCCCAGGCTGAATCGCTTGGGGGCATGATTGGAATTGGGTCTCAAAATAACGCGAAAACTGCGCGGGAACGCCGGAGATCTGCTCCGCCGCTGCTTCGGCGAGCTTCCGCTGCTGCTCCAGCGAGCTCCGCCGCTGCTCGTGCTCGCGCCGGGGTGCTGCACCGTTGGCGACGCAGCCGCGCTGCGCACCACGGCGAGCAGCGCCCCGACAACTACTGCTTGGTCACGCTGAGTCCGCGGCACTTGTATGGCCGCGGTTCGCACGTCATCGTCACGCTGCAGTCGAAGACGCCCTTCCCCCGCTCTTTGCACTGAACGGGGCTGACGAACTTACAGTGTTTGCGTTCCCGAGCCTTCAGCGTCTTCACGAGCGAGGCCGGGTTCTTACCCCAGTTGGACAAGGTGTTCGTTGTCGGCTGCGTTCCGCATTGCTTGAACTGCTCGTCCTTTGACCGCGAAAGCGGTGGCGAGCGAAGTCCCGCGGCTCTCTCCGCGGCCTCACGCAGAGTCACGAGGCGCCGCGCGTCGGCGTCGCTGTTTCCTGGCACGCGTGCTTTTTCGAGCGCCACGCGCACCTCGAAGGCCGCCTTCTTCTTATCCGCCAGTCGCTCAGCAGCCTGACTGGCTTCTTCCTTTTTTTGATACTCGGCCTTGTCTTCCGGAGTCCGTGGGTTGCCTTTGCAGTCGAAGTCGGGGCCTGCCTTCGACGAGCATGGCAGCGAGATCCACACTTCGTCACCAGCGGCAAACTCGGAGAGGCTGGCGACGAACACGGTCGCGAGCAACGCCAGCAACACGCGGACGCTCCTTCGGCCGTCGATCACGACTCCTCCTGGCAATAGAGGTGTAGGAACTCGAGCACGTAAGCCATCACCGTTGCTTCGTTCTCAGTGCGAAACCGAAGCTTCAGTCGGGAGGGCCCATAAGTACAGGCGGGTACGTGCTTCGCCTGGTGGGGGCCGGCCACGAGCACTTCTCGTCCGTACTGCGTGACGGCTCTGACTTTGGTCCAATTCATCACGAATGGATATCGCCAAGCGAACGGCGGCGAAATCACGACACGTTCGCCTTCGCGCCCGAAGCGGATTGCTTCCATACTTTCCACGCGAAATAAGCTGCCGCACTCTCCGTCGTCGCTTGCCCCGAGAATCGCGGTGGGCGGAAATGCGTGCGCGACCAATCTGCTCTCCGGGCCCTTCAGGGGATTTTGCCAGGAGCAACCCACGTTCCAGTCGCGACCAGTCTCGGACTCGATGGTGACGCCTCCATTGGCGACGAGCTTGCTGATGAAGCGATGCGCGCTGGCAAATGTCTCCGGGAGCTCCGCATCATCGTCTTCCGGTTCTCCTTGCAGCTGGACTTCGCGGTCGCGTGCAGATTGGTCGCTGAGCTGATCCGCAAGCGCTTCCTGCTCTTCGGACGACCACTCCTCTGCGGGGCTCGGAACGTAGGGCTCTCGGCAGGCCGAGACCAGCACGCTCACGATCGTCGTCGCAGCGACGATCGAGAAATATCTCGACACTAAAAGGCGACGTCGAACGCGACGTCTCCGGTGACGCCCGTTTGATACGCGCTGACCCGCCGCTCGAAGAAGTTGGTCACTTCCTGCACGTCTTGCAGGGCCATGAACGAGAACGGATTCTTCGTGCCGTAGCGCTTCTCGAAGCCGAGCGTGGCCAGCCGTTGGTCCGCGCAGTACTCGAGGTAGCGCTTCACTTCGGGCACCGATAGGCCGGCGATGCCGCCGCCCAGCAGGTCTTCGGCGAACTGCACTTCGCAGGCGATCGCTTCATCGAGCATGGCGTGAATGTCGGCGCGGAACTGGTCATCGACCAAATCCGGCTCTTCTTCACGCACGGTGCGCACGACCTCGAAGGCGAACGCCATGTGCGCGCTCTCGTCGCGGAACACCCAATTGGTGCCCGCCGCCAAGCCGTGCAAGAGGCCGCGCGAACGCAGGAAGTACACGTACGCGAACGCGCCGAAGAAGAACAAACCTTCGATGCAGGCAGCGAAGCAAATCAAGTTGAGCAAGAAGCGCCGGCGGTCGTCCGCGGTCTCCAAACGACCGACGTTCTCCACTGAATCCAGGTACTTGTTGCAGAACTCGGCCTTGCGGCGAATCGACGGGATGTTCTCTACCGCGTCGAAGGCGCGCGCACGATCTTCCGGATCAGGCACGTAGGTGTCGAGCAGCGTGAGGTAGAACTGCACGTGCAGCGCCTCTTCGTACAGCTGGCGCGACAGGTACATGCGCGCCTCGGGCGCGTTGATGTGCTTGTACAGATTGAGCACGAGGTTATTGGCGACGATCGAGTCGCCGGTGGCGAAGAATGCCACCAAGCGGTGCACCAAGTGGCGCTCGGGTTCGCCCATGCGCTGCGTGAGGTCGCCCACGTCGGTGGAGAAGTCGACTTCTTCCACCGACCAGGTGTTCTTGATCGCCGCACGATACATCTCGAAGAAGGTCGGGTAGGCCATGGGCCGGAGCGTGAGGCACAGGCCGGGATCGAGGATCTTGGAGGGACGCGCCGAACCACTCACTGGCAGGCCTCGCAGCTCTCTGGGTTCTCGAGCGAGCAGGCGACGGCCGCCGAGTCATCGCTCGGGCCCATCGCAGGCGGGACCGGCGTGTAGCCATGGGTCGCGTGCGGATCGGCTTCACTGCGCGCCGGCGGAAGCTGCGACGGCGAGAGCACGTCCACGGTGGCCTTGGCGATGCGCGTCGCTGGCCGCGAGCGCAGGTAGTACGTGGTCTTGATGCCCTTCTTCCAGGCATAGAAATACATGCTGGAGAGCTGGCCAATGTTGGGGTTCTCGATGAACAAATTCAGCGATTGGCTCTGATCGATGAACGCGCCGCGGTCGGCCGCCATGTCGATCAGCGAGCGCATCGGAACTTCCCAGGCCGTGCGATACACGGCGCGCAGGTTCTCCGGCAGCTCATCCAGACCTTGCACCGAGCCCTCGGCCATCTTCAAGCGCGAGCGCACGCCGTCGTTCCACAGGCCACGCGCCTTGAGCTCGTTGATCAGGTACTTGTTCAGCTGCAAAAAATCGCCCGACAAGGTCTCGCGCTTGAACAGGTTCGAAACCTGCGGCTCGATGCATTCGTAGCAGCCCGCGATCGAAGCGATGGTCGCGGTCGGCGCGATGGCCACGAGCAGCGAGTTGCGCAGGCCGTGCGTGCGCACCTTCTCGCGCAGCTCGAGCCAGCGCGGGGTCGTCGGCGTGGCGCCTTCCCAAGCGTCGAATTGCAGCTCGCCGGCCGCCGCGCGCGTTTCGGGGAACGCCGGATGCGGGCCGTTGGCGATCGCCATGTCGACCGAAGCGGACAGCGCGTTGAAGTAGATTTCCTCCGAGATTTTCTTGGAAATCTCGCGTGCCTCCGGCGCGTCGAAGGGCAACTTCAGCTGGAAGAATACGTCCTGCAGGCCCATCAAGCCGAGGCCCACCGGGCGCCAGCGCAAGTTCGAGGTCTTGGCTTCGGCGATCGGGTAGAAGTTGAGGTCGATCACGCGATCGAGCTGCGGCACCGCGGTGCGCACGGTCTGTGCGAGCTTCTCGTAGTCGAAAGCGAGCGAGCCGTCGGCTTCGACTTTCATGTGCCGACCGAGGTTGATCGAGCCCAAGTTGCAGACCGCGGTCTCGCCGGCCGACGTGACCTCCAAGATCTCGGTGCACAGGTTGGACAAGTGCACCGCGCGACCGGGCAACGCGGTCTGGTTGCAGGCGCGGTTCGACTTGTCTTTGAAGGTCATCCAGCCGTTGCCGGTTTGAGCCAAGGTCCGCATCATGCGCGCGTACAAATCGCGGGCTTTGACGGTCTTGCTCGCGAGGCCCTGACGCTCCGCCTCTTCGTAGGCGCGATCGAACTCTTCGCCATACAGATCGGGCAGGTTCGGCACTGCCTTCGGGTCGAACAGGCTGAAATCTCGGTCCGCTTCGACGCGGCGCATGAACAAGTCACTGACCCAGTTGGCCAAGTTCAGGTTGTGCGTGCGGCTGGCCTCTTCCCCGGTATTGTCGCGCAGCTCGAGGAACGACTCGATGTCCGCGTGCCAGGTCTCGAGATACACCGCGCACGCGCCCTTGCGCTTGCCACCTTGATTCACCGCAGACACGGAAGCATCGAGCGTCTTCAGCCAGGGCACGATGCCGTTGGATTTGCCGTTCGTGCTCTCAATCAGCGATCCGCGCGAACGCACGCGATGATACGCGAGCCCAATGCCGCCGGAGAACTTGGACAAGAGCGCGATGTCCGTGTAGCTCTTGTAGATCTTCTCCAGGTGATCGTCCGGGGAGTCGAGCAAGAAGCAGCTCGAGAGCTGCTCGTGCTTCATGCCGGAGTTGAACAGCGTGGGTGAGCTCGGCAAGTACTCCAGGCTGGAGAACAAGCGGTACAGCTCGAGCGCGTCGTTGACGTTCTCGGACAGCGCGCAGGCGATGCGCATGAAAAATTGCTGAGGGGTCTCGATCACGAGCCGCGTCTGCGGGTGCTTCAGCAAGTAACGGTCGTACAACGTGCGCAGACCGAAATACTCGAACTCACGATCGCGCTCGGGGGCGATCGAGTCGTTCAATTTCCGAGCATTTTTGCTGGCGAAGGCCAGCAAGCGCTCGTTGACCAAGCCCAGCTCGTGGGCTTGCGACACGGCCTGGGAGAAGGCGTGGATCTCTTGCCCGCGCACTTCCTTCTCGATGTAACCGGAGAGCAGGCGCGCCGCGAGCTTCGCGTATTGCGGCTCTTCGACGATCAGGCCCGCCGCGGTTTGAATCGACAGCTGATCCAGCTCGCGCGTGGAGGCTCCGTCGTATAGCCCGCTGATCGTCTTCATCGCGACGCGCAGCGCGTCTACGTCGGGCAAGCCCGCGCAGCAGCGATTCACCGCGCGCACGATCTTGTTGACGTTGACCGGCTCGCTGCCGCCGTTGCGCTTCTTCACGCGCATCGTGGTTTGCGGATACGACGCGGAGTCGATGTCGGACTGGGAGGGCGCGAACGGCGACGGGACGTTCGACGAAGAGATGGACGGGCTCAACATTGCTTTTTACTCCGCGTTCAGCGAGCGGCTCTCATCCGCTCCAAAACCGAGAGACACGTGAAAAACGGCATGGCGTCCGCGCGCGAGCGGACACACGCAGTGCCTGTTCGCGAACGGATCGCCCCGACCGCCTCCCGCGAGGCACTCGAGACAACCAACGCCGGATGACTCCCGGGCGCTGGGTGTTGGCAGGTCTTCGGGCTTACGAGCCTTCCGGGGGAACCCGGCTTCCTACTGCCCACTGCTTCCCGGCCTGCCGACCAGTGCCACCGTGGGGTTTGTTCTCGTTTACCGCTGCGGGGCAGCCCCGGCTTGTGAACCGGGTTCCCATTTTCAGCCTGTGCGAATGCGCAGGCACCAACACACCAACCGCTATAGGTGGGGGACCTGCCGCTGGTCAACACAATATCTTGGGGTACCCGGCCGATTTCGCATAACGCCGCGGAAGCCTTTGAGGATTCATCTGTGCACTGGTCAACCGGCCAAGGGGCGACCTTTGAGCAGTGCTCGACAGGGCGTTTCGGCGGGGCTGACGCGTCGCGCTGGCGAACTATTGCACTGACTCCGGGCGGGGGGCACGCTCCCTCTTCCGGCGCGCATCTCCGTAGCGCTTACCCCACTCAGTTCTGGAGGATTCCGATGTCTTTGCTCGATTCGCTGAAGAAGTACACGACCGTGGTTGCCGACACCGGCGACATCGAAGCCATCGGCAAAGCCAAGCCGCAAGACGCGACCACCAACCCGTCGCTCTTGTTCAAGTCGGCGCAGCAGCCGCAATACAAGCAATTCGTAGAAGAAGCGCTGAGCTACTCGAAGAAGCAGCCGGGCAACGAAGAGGCGCAGACCGAAGCTTTCATGGACAAGCTGTTCGTGAACTTCGGCGTGGAGATCTTGAAGCTGATCCCCGGCCGCGTCTCGACCGAGGTCGATGCCAGCTACAGCTTCGACAAGGAGGGCAGCATCGGCAAGGCTCGCAACTTCATCAAGCTGTACGAAGCCGCGGGCGTCGACCGCGAGCGCGTGCTGATCAAGCTGGGCTCCACTTGGGAGGGCATCAAGGCCGCTGAACAGCTGGAAAAGGAAGGCATTCACACCAACTTGACCCTGCTCTTCAGCTTCGCCCAAGCCGTCGCGTGCGCGGAAGCCAAGGTCACGTTGATCTCGCCCTTCGTCGGTCGCATCTACGACTGGTACAAGAAGTCGAAGGGCGTCGCCGACATCCCGCGCGAAGAAGATCCGGGCGTAGCCAGCGTGGTCCGCATCTACAATTACTACAAGAAGCACGGCTACAAGACCCAGGTCATGGGCGCGAGCTTCCGCAAAGCGGATCAGATCATCGATCTGGCAGGCTGTGATCTGCTCACACTCAGCCCCGAGCTGATCTCGGAGCTTGCTGGCAAAGAAGGCGAGCTCGAACCCAAGCTCACCGCGAAGACCGCGGCCGCCACGACCGACGCCACGCTGATCCATCTGGACGAGAAGACCTACCGCTTCCAACACAACCAGGATCAAATGGCCGTCGAGAAGCTGAGCGAAGGCATCCGCGGCTTCTACGCCGACGCGCGCAAGCTCGAGAAATTCGCGGCTCAGGCCGTCGCCAAAGCCAGCGCCGCCTGAGCCGTCGCCGCACGACACCGGCCGCTCTGCGGCCGTTTTAGCTGATATTTTTCAGCCTTTGCGGTATCGCCAACCCTGGTCCCCGAGCGGGTTCCGGGGTTGTGCTTTTTTCAGCTCGGAGCCGTTGCTGCGCTAGAAGCGCCCCTGCTACCCCTGATCGACCAGCCTGCTCCCTCTGCTGGTCCCTGTCGAAACGGAAAAACCGCATGCTGGTCGAGACGCTGACTGCCGAGCTCGAGCGACTGTTCGAGTTGCCTGACCTGACCCGATTGAGCCGCGACGCCCTCGGCTTCGAGCCGGAAGACATCGGCGGGGTCGCCACCCGCGCTTCGTTCGCGCGCGCGCTGGCTGAGCAGGCCGTAGCCAGTGAAGCAGTGGATGCGTTGCTCGACGCGATTGCCCAGGACCGCCACGGCCTGCCAAGTTCGCTCGAGGGCGTGCGCGAGCGCACGGCCGCCAGTATCGAGCTGTCGCCCGGAGACTCGATCGGACAGTACGTCGTGTTCGAGAGGCTCGGCACGGGCCCCTGGTCGACCGTGTACAAGGCGCGCCGCGACGGGCAAGAGTTTCGCGTCAAATCGCTGCACCCGCGCGTTGCGGCGCGGCGCTCGGACGCGCACCGCTTTCTCACCGCTTCGCGGTTGGCGGGGCTAGTCGCGCATCCGGCGCTGCCCAGTGAGGTGCGCGCAGGCGCGCTCGACGACGCCGGATCGCACATCGGCATCGCGCACCCCGCGCACGAGGGTGAGACCGTGCTTGCGCTGATCGCGCGGCGCGGCGCGCGGCACTTCAACGAGGCCTTGCCGCTGCTTTGGGCCGTGACCGAGGCCTTGGCTCCGCTTCACGCGGCGGGCCTCGTGCACGGCTCCTTACATGCGGGCAACGTGCTCGTGACCGATCCGACGCCCAACGCGCCCAAGGTGCTGCTGCTCGATCCTGGTTCGTATTTCCTCAGGCCCGCGCTGCCCACGGAGCAGAACGGCGCCACGCCCAATTTCCTGCTCTCGAGCTCGCCGGAACAATTTCGCGGGCAAGCGCCCAGCGCGCAGAGTGATCTCTATGCGCTGGGTGTGCTGATGTATCAGCTGCTCAGTGGCAAAGCGCCCTTCACGGGTCCGCACGCGGTAGACGCGCTGGTCGGCCATTTGACGCAGAGCGCGGAGCCGCTTTCGTTCGTGGCTGCCGGCAACGGCGCGACGCCCGCGGTCGAGGCCTTCGTGCGCAGCTTGCTGGAGAAAACGCGCGAGCAAAGGCCGCGCGACGCGGGCGAAGCGTTGGAGGGCCTACGCCGGATCTGGCACACCTCGACGCGGCCACCGACCTGGGTCACCGACGAGCGTTTGCCCGAGATGTTCGAGGCGCTGGCCCAAAATCCGGGCGACGAAAATGCCGCCGCCGAGCTGGAATCAGGCGTGGATTTGGGCGCCGATCCAGAGCGCCTCGCCGACGGCTTCTACGAAATCGCCAAAGGTCTGCTCGGGCAGAGTGAGCCGAACCTGGAGCGCGCGCTGAAGAAGCACCTCGGGCGCGCCGCGCGTTTGTACGAGGCCGCCGCGCGCCACGACAGCGCCGAACAGGTGTACGCCCAATTGGTCGAGCTCGATCCGAACGACCGCAGCGCTGCGCAGGCGCTCGTGCGCGTCAAGAAAACGCTCGGCAAGTACGAAGAACTGATCGAGTCCTTGCTGGAACAGAGCGAGGCCAGCGAGAGCTCGGCGGAGCGCGCCGAGCACTGGGCCGAGATCGGCCAGCTCTACGAAGACGAGCTCAAGGACAAAGAGCAAGCGCTCGTCGCCTACGCCCAAGCCTTTTGCGAAGATCCGCTGAGCGACTCGCACGTGACCGCGGTGGAACGCTTGGCTGGCACGCGCTACCCCGCTTGGGAAGACGTGCTCGGGCGCGCCATCGCGGCGCTCGAGTCGGATCCGGGCACGGCCGAGCGCCACGCGCTGCTCTTCCAGATGGGTCGCTGGTACACCGAGCGGGTGATGCGCCCGGACCTAGCGCTGCCCTGGCTGACGCAATTGGTGGCGGCTGAACCGAACCACGATCCGGCGCTGCTGCTCTTGTCGCAGATCTACAAAAAGGCCCAGCAATGGGCTGAATACGGGCAGGTGCTGCTGCGCCGCGCGGACGTGGCGGCCCCGAATCTGGCCCGCGATTTGCGCGTAGAGGCAGCCGAGGTGCTGGCCGCGCGCTTGAACAACTCGGCCGCCGCGCGCGAGCTGTACGCCGCCGTGCTCGAGGAAGATCCGGGTCACGAGAAGGCCAGCATGGGTCAAGTAGCGCTGCTCGACGCGGTCGGCGATGCCGCGGGTGCGCTGCTCGTGCGCCAAACGCGCGCCAAGACCCTGCGCGGGGACGAACGCCACCAGCTCTTGTGCGAGGTGGCAGAGGCATACGACGTCGATCTAGACAAACTGGACGCGGCGGAGAAAACCTACCGCGAGGTGCTCGCGGAAAATCCGCGCTTCGTCGACGCCCTGCGCGGCCTGGACCGCGTGTTGACCCGCGCTGGCCGCTACCGCGAGCTGCTCGAAGTGCTGCGCGCGCAGATCGATCTGGCGGTCACCGCACGCCAGAAAATCACGCTCTACGAGCGCATGGCAGGCGTCTACGACGAGGAGTACCTGGACCACGAACGCGCCGCCGAGGCGCTGCAAACCGTGCTCTCCCTGGACCCCGAGCACCAAGACGCGAGCCGCGAGCTGGCGCGCCATTTCCGCGCCCTCGAGCGCTACGAAGCGCTGGCCGAGCACTATCAAAAGCACGCCCAGAGCGGCTCGACCGAGCGCCAGATCGAAACCGGGCTGCAGCTCGGTCGGGTGCTGTCCGAGAACCTGAAACAACCGGACCGCGCGCTCGCGGCTTACGAGCGCGTGCTCGAGCTTTCGCCGAACCACGCCAGCGCGCTCGACGCGCTGGCGACCCTGAGAGCCGTAGTGGGCGACGCGCAGAGCGCGATCGACGCGATCGACGCGCTGAGTGACAAGGCCACGACTGCGCAAGCCAAAGCCGATCTCGAAGTGCGCGCCGCGCAAGTGCTCGAGGCGCGCGGCGACAGCGCGGGCGCGCTCCGCCGCTATCGGCTGGCCGCCGAGCTCTTGCCGGAGGATTTGGCCGCGCGCCGCCGGGTGGTGAAAAAGCACGTCGAGTACGGCAGCTACGCCACGGCCGTGGAGCTCTTGGAGGCAGAGATCCAGGTCGCCAAGAACGAGCGTGAGCGCGCCAAGTTGGCCGGCGACATGTCGCTGATTTGCCACAAATACCTGCACGACACGGCGCGCGCGGTCGCCACGGCTCAGCTCGCCTTGCACATCGATCCCAGCAACGGCGAAGCTCTACGCGTGCTCGGCCACACCGCGCACGCCGAGAAGCGCTACGTCGAAGCCGCCAAGCGCTTCGAGCCAGTGCTCGGCCAGCTGGAGCTCTTGGAGCACGAAGAAGCGCGCCAGATCGCCTTTTCGTACATCGATGCGCTCGCCCAGAGCGGTTCCGCGGACAAGGCGTTGAATCAAGTCGGCGGCTTGATGAAATGGTTCGAGGACGACGCGTTCGCGTTGCTGCGCATCGCCGACGTCGCCGCCGAACACGGCACCGCCGAGCAAACATTGTGGCTGTGTGAGCTGTTGCTCGGCAGCATGCGCGCTTTGCTGTCGCCCAAGGAAGAGAGCGAGGCGGAGCTCAAGAACGGTGAGGCGCTGTCCAAACTCGGGCGTTACGCCGAGGCTCGCGTCTCCCTGCAACGCGCGAGCGAGCTCGATCCCAGCTCCAGTGGGCCGCTGCGCGCGCTCGGTCGCGCGTACGCCGCGGAGGGCCAAACCCAAGCGCAAATGGACGTGCTCTACCGCGAACTGTCGCGCTCGGAAGGCGAGCGAAAGGTCGAGATCCTCCTGGAAATGGGCGACGTCGCCGCGGGCAAGCTGGGCGACTCGGAGTACGCGGCCAAGAGCTATCTGCTGGCGCTGAGCGAGCGCCCGAGCGATCGCGCCATCTTGACCAAGCTGATGCAGCTGTATGGCGCCGAGAAGGACTGGCCGCAGCTGATTCAAGTCATCACGCGGCTAGCCGAGGTGGTCGATGAACCAAAGCACAAGGCCAAGTATCTACACACGGCTTCGATGATCGCGTCGCGCGAGCTCTCGGATCCGAAGCTGGCCTCGAATCTGCTCGACCGAGCGCTGGAGCACGACCCGGATCGCGCGCCCGCGATCGACGAAGCGTTGTCGATGCACCAGCGGCTGAAGAACTACGACGGCGTGAAGCGCACGCTCAAGCTGCGCATCGCGAGCGCGCAGCGCGCCGGCGACAAGGAACGACTGCTCGAGTCGCTGGCGGAGCTGGCCGATGTCTACGAGCGCTTCCTCGGACGGCGCGATCAAGCGGTCGCCGTGTACGAATCCGCATTGCAGGTCCAGCCGGGCAGCACGCGGTTCCAAGAGAAGCTCGCTCGGCTATACGGGGAGGATCCGGTCTCGTATTTCGAAAAGGCGGTGGAAACCCTGGGCAGCTGGATCGAAAGGGATCCCTACCAGCCCACGCCGTACAAGCTGCTACGCAAGGTATACACCGAGGCGCGTCACGCCGACGCCGCTTGGTGCACCTGCCAGGCCCTGCACGTGCTCGGCCAAGCAGAGCCGGACGAAGAGCGCTTCTTCGAGCGCATGCGCAGCGACGAACCGGCGGAGGTGAGCGACGGGACTGCGCCGGACGAGTGGCTCTTGGCGGCCATGCCGGAGACGAGCGAACCGTTCTTGACCGAGCTGTTTGCGTTGATTCAACCGTTCGTGGTCGCGGCGCGCGCCCGACCGTTGGCTTCGTTCAATCTCTCGGGAGACCACCACATCGACGTGGAGCGCTACCCGTACGGCGTGGTGTTCGCGGTCAACGCCTTCGCGCCCGTGTTGTCGGTACCCGAGCCGCGCATGTATCAGAACCCCGAGGCGCCATCGTGCGTCTCGTTCTTGTCCACTTCCCCGCCCTCTCTGCTGCTCGGCTCGCGCGCGTTCAGCGCAGACGTGACGCCCGTATCTGCGGCATTCTTGGCCGGCAGGCACCTCGCCTACTACCTACCGGGGCTGTACGTGCGGCAGCTGCTGCCCAACACGACCGCGCTCAAAGCTTGGCTGTTTGCGGCCATTCGCTTGGTAAAACCGAAGTTCCCGGTAGCGCCCGATCTGGAGGCGCCCGTGCAAGACGCGTCACGCGCGTTGGCTGAGCTCGCGAGCGGCACGCGCCTGGAACAGCTTACGCACGTGGTCGCCAAGCTGCTCCACGACGGCGCGTCGCTCGATCTCAAGCGCTGGGTGCAAGACGTCGATTTGGCCGCCGACGCCATCGGCTTCGTGCTCTCGAACGATCTGGAGGTCTCGGTCGAGCGCGTGCGTGCCCTGCCGCAAGACGCCGGCTCACCGCCGCTCGCGACACGCATCGAACACTTGATCGCCTACGCCGTCAGCGCACGCTACATGACGGTCCGTGAGCACCTCGGCATACGCCTCGACGGGGGTTGAAGCGCGCGAGAACGCGGGGCGAGATAGCCGGCGAAATCACCGTTACCCCGATCGCCGGGCGGCTATCCAACCAGCAGCGAAGTCGGAAAACTCAGCCTTCGGCTTTGGCCTTCTTGATCCACTCGTTGATTTCGCCCTCGATCACGCCCAAAGCTTGGCTCTTGAACGGGCGCAGCAGGAACGGCACGTCGATGTCCAAGTCGATGCTTCGATCGAGCACTTCGAGTGAGCCGGAGAGCGCCATACCCTTCACTTTGAACGAGATGTCGGCCCGGTTCGGGCCCTTCCAAGTCACCTGCGGGTTGTAATTCGCGTACTTTTGCGCGTACGTGGCGAGCGCAGACTCAGCGACTTTTTTGGCGCGTTCTTGACCGAGGTCGTGGGGGACGGAGTGCTTCATGGAGTCCTTGCGGGGAGCGGCTGACTCGTACTTAACTCAGTTGGGAGGTGAAGACCAATTCCTTCACGAGCCAGAAAGCGCGGCAGAAATGCCGATACCGGCCTGCGAGCGCTAGCACTGGAATTGGGCCGGAACCGGGGCATAGCGCAACTCAGCGGCGCCCTTTGAAGCCCATCATGTTTTGGACCGCCGACTCACTCTCTTCGGCGATTTGGTCCTGCTCACGCGCCAGATCGGCGCAGGCCTCACAGAGCTTCTTGGTCTTGCCGGAGACCTTCAGGGTCTGGAGTTCGTCGCTCTCTTCACCGCAGCCTTTGCACGTCGCCATGGGCGGATAGTAGCGAGCTTGGGTAGGCTTTAGAAGCGCCGTTCGCTGATGGCCAGATCTGCAACCACGCCGAAATGATCGGACGGCCAAACCGGCTCGGGCCCGCCCGGCTCCTCCGCGTTGAAGGCCAACTCGGCGCGCAGCGGTTCACCCCGAAATTGGCGATCGGGACCGCGCACGAAGATGTAGTCGATGCGCCGCGAGGGCTCGCGCGCCTTGGCGGCGTATGAGTTCCTACGGTCGAAGGTGTAGCCCGGTCCCTCACCGGCGAACGCCCAAGCGTCCGCGAAATACACCGTCTTGCCCTCTAGGGCGCACAGCCCGGTCAAGAAGCGAATTTCGTCCGCGTCGGGGGCGGCGTTGAAATCACCCAGCAATACGGGGGGCAGGTCGGGGCCGCCGATCGGCGCGAGCTCCGCCACGCGCTCGGCGATGAACGCGACTTGGCGTTGACGAATCGCCCCGTGGTGAAACTTCCAGTTTAGGTGCGTGACGAACACAGGCACATCTCCGTGCGGGGTCTGGCAGCGCGTATAGAGCAACGAACGGGTTTCGCCGCTCTCGCTACCAGGCAGCTGGAAGCTCTGCTCGGCGACGATCGGGTGACGAGACAAGACCGCATTGCCGAACTTCAGGCCGTTGCCGTAGTCGCTCGCCACGCTGTACGCGAGTTGGTAGCCGAGCCCGTTTGCGATCTCGGTCAGCTGATCATTTTGTACCGTAAGCGGCGCATCTGGCGCAGCGTCCGGACGGAAGCGCAAGACCTCTTGCAAACCCACCACCTCGGGCTCGAGCCGCTCGAGCTCACGACGAATCAACGCCAACCGGGACAGCCAGGGCCCGCTCTTGTTCCAAACGTTGATCGTCGCCACGCGTAGCACGCTCATCGCTGCTCCTGCTCCTCGAATTGCCACAGCCAAGCCTGAGAATAGCCCAGCTTTTTCGGTTCGTCTTGAAGCCCGGGGGACGCTGGGACTAAGGTGCGCACTTCATGCTGATCGGCGTCGATTTCGGAGGAACTCAGGTCAAGGCAGGCATCGTGGAAAACGGTGATGTCGTGCGTTCGACCTCGACCCCGACGCGCGCAGGCTCCAGCGCCGACGACGTACTCGATACGATCGCGAGCACCGTGCTGGCGCTTTCGTCCAAGCCAGACGCCGTAGGCGTAGCCATTCCTGGCGAGGTCAACTCCGATGGTCGTTGCTGGCGGTTGCCCAACGTGCCCGGCTTCGAAGGCGTGCACATCGCGGAAGAGTTGGCGCGTCGCCTGCGCTGCCCGATCGCCGTCGAAAACGACGCCACCACCGCCGCGCTCGGCGAGCGCCTGCACGGGCACGGCCGCGAACACCCGAGCTTCCTGATGATGACCTTGGGTACTGGCATCGGCGGCGGCCTCGTGCTCGGCCACCAGCTGTACCCCGGCGCCACGGGTTTTGCCGCCGAGGTCGGGCACATGAAGGTGGACACCGCAGCAGACGCGCCGCTGTGCGCGTGCGGCCAGCGCGGCTGCGTGGAAACGTTCGCCGGCACACGCGCGCTGCTGCGTGAGTACGCGCGCCATGGCGGCCACGCCACGGAGGTCTTGCCGATCGCCGTCAGCGCCCGACGCGGCGAAGCCGCCGGCTTGAAGACCTTCGAGATGATGGGCACGGCACTCGGTCGCTTGCTGGCCAACATCCAAAATTTGCTCGACCTGAACGCGGTCGTATTCTCGGGCGGAATTTCGGCTTCGTTCGACTTGATCGAGCCATTCGTACGCGAGACTCTGCGTAAAGAAGCCTTCGCTCCGCCGCTGGCCGAGGTGCCGCTCCTGGTCAGCGAGCTAGGCGAACGCGCCGGTGTGATCGGCGCCGCGCATCTGACCTCGCTGTGAAGGGCGCGCCGTGAGAGCGGTCCTCGTCTCGCAACCAGGTGGACCCGAACAGCTCGAGCTCGTGAGCGTCCCCGACCCCACGCCGGGGCCAGGCGAAGTCACGATCGAGATCCACGCCGCCGCGCTCAATCGCGCAGACCTGCTCCAGCGCCGTGGCCTGTACCCACCGCCTCCTGGAACGACCGATATTTTAGGCCTCGAGTGCGCAGGCGTAGTGAGCGCGCTGGGCCCGAGCTGCGCAGGCAACGTACGCGTCGGCGACCGAGTGATGGTGCTGCTCGGTGGCGGCGGCTATGCAGAGCAGATCGTGGTGCCCGAAGCGCTGGTGATGAAAATCCCGGCGCCTCTGAGCTTCGAGCAAGCCGCAGCCATTCCGGAAGCGTTCCTGACCGCGCGTGAGGCGCTGTTCGCCGCGGGCAGCTTGGCCAGCACCGACAGCGTCTTGATTCACGCCGCGGCGGGCGGCGTGGGCAGCGCGGCCGTACAATTGGCGCATTCACACGGCGCGCGCGTGTTTGCCAGCGCGGGCGGCGCGGCCAAATGCGAGTGGGTACGTGCGCTCGGCGCAGACGTCGTCATCGACTACAAGAGTCAGGACTTTGCAGCCGTGATCCAAGCGCAGACCGCGGGGCACGGCGTGGACGTGATCTTGGACTTCGTGGGCGCGGCCTACGCCGAGCAACACGCGGCCTGCCTCGCGACGCGCGGACGGCAAGTCTCGATCGGCGTCCTGGGCGGCGCGCGTGCGTCGATCAATTTGGGCCAGCTGCTCCAAAAGCGACAGAGCTTGATCGGCATCGTGATGCGCTCGCGCTCCACGCAGGAAAAGATCGAGCTGACGCGCGCCTTCGTGCGCACCACTTTGCCGCTGTTTGCCGATGGCCGCTTGCGACCACTCCTAGACAGCGTGTTTTCTCTCGAGGACGTCGCTCGCGCGCACCAGCGCATGGAAGCAAACGAGAACCTGGGCAAGATCGTACTCAAGGTACGCTGATGCCGGCCTGCGCCGAGGCTTCAGCCGAGCTTGGCGCGGATCCGGATCAAGCCCGGGCCGGGCTTGACGCGCGCTTGGCAGGCCAAGCGCGTATCACCCTCACCGCCGAGGATGTCGAGCAGCTCTTCCTCTTGTTCTTCGGGCGGCGCTAGCAGCTCTTCGCCCTCCAAGATCTCGATGTGGCAGGTGCCGCAGCTGGCCGATCGGCAGGAGAACGGGATCGGCGCGAAGGAGTGGTCGCAGATGTCCACGAGCTCACCGCCACTCTCGACGTCGACGGTTTTCGCGGGGCCAATGCTATTGCCCAGGAACTCGATCTTCGGCACGCATGGCCCATAGCCGCTCCTTTTCGCCCTTTCAACGAGAAGATTGCGGCCTGCCCCGCCCTGTGCCACGGCCGGGCGGAAAAAAAGGCTCGATTCGGCTTTATTCGGCGCTTTCCGCGGCCGTCCCAGGTGTGGTTTGCTGAAGCCAATGACAGATAGCGGCGAAGATCCCTTCGACTGGGTCGGCGCCACCCTGGACGGCAAGTACCAAGTCGACGCGGTGGTCGGGCGCGGCGGCTTTGGCGTCGTGTATCGCGCGCATCATCTCGGCTTCAACGAGAAGGTCGCCATCAAGTGCTTGCGCATCCCGCGCACCCTGAGCGGCGCTGCCCGCGACGAGTTCGAGAAAAATTTCCTGGCCGAGGGTCGACTACTCCACCAGCTCTCGCGCTCGACCGCAGGCATCGTACAAGCGCTCGACGTCGGAGCCTTGGTCTCGCCCAACAAGACCTGGACGCCGTTCATCGTCTTGGAGTGGCTCGACGGACAATCGCTGGCCGAGAACTTTGCGGAGCGCTTGCGCGCGGGCCTCGGCGGTCGCACCCCGAAAGCAGCGATCGAACTTTTGGACAGCGCCGCGCGCGCGCTGTCCTTGGCGCACGAGCAAGGCATCGCGCACCGCGACATCAAGCCCGCGAACTTGTTCTTGGCCGACGTGGGCGGCAGAAAAACCCTGAAAGTTCTCGACTTTGGCATCGCCAAGGTGGTTACCGAATCAGAGAGCTTCAGCAAAGCCTTCGAAGAAACCGGCGCTTCGCTGCAGGCGTTCACGGCGCGCTACGGATCGCCCGAGCAGTTCAGCCGCCGCTACGGCGCGACGGGCCCCTGGAGCGACGTATTCTCTCTCGCGCTCGTGCTGATCGAAGCCATCGTCGGGCACAGCGCGCTCGAAGGCGTCGACGCGGCGCAGTTGTTCATCGCCGCGGCCGACACCACGCGCCGCCCCACGCTACGCGCGCACGGGATCGATCTGGGCGATGCCATCGAGGCCGTGCTCACGACCGCGCTCGCCGTCGACCCCAAAGAGCGTTATCCGAACGCCAGTGCATTCTGGGACGCGCTGCTGGCCGCTGCCAGCAGCGGAGATAGCCCGATCTCGCTGTCGAGCGCGACCCTGAGCGGCCGTCATGCGGCCAGTCAACCCGACAGCGTCACGCGCGTCGATGGCGCGGTGGTCACCGGAAATCCGCCGCTCAATCTCGTTGCCGGCTCCGCGACTGAGCTGACCGCCAGCACGCCGCTGCCGGATGATCGCTCGTCGGCTTCGCGCCCCCAAGCTAGCTCGTCCGGAGGATGGCAGCGCTTCGCCGCCGCGGGTGTGCTGCTGGCGATTGTTTTTGGGGGGCTCGCCGTGTGGCGCGCTCGCACTCCTACGTTCACCGCGCAGGGCGTCAGCGCTAGCCTCAGCGCTAGCGTAAGCCCCCGCAGCAGCGCGAGCGCCTCCGCCAATGCCAGCGCGCCTGTGCGCGAATCCGCTCTTGCGGCGAGCGCGACAGCCAAGCCTGAGACCGCGCGTTCCCTCGTGGCGAGTCGCGGCTTCGCAGGGCTGCCTGCGCGCGATATCCCCGCCGGACTGGTCACGCAGAGCGGCGCGTGGCTCGATAAGTTCAGCGTCCTGCGGCGTGAGGACAATCAGGGCCTCTTGTTCAGCCAAGCCTTCGCGCGCTGCACCGATGCCGGAAAAACGCTGTGCACGGAAGCGCAATGGCAGCGCGCTTGCGACTCTTTTCCGGAAGTTGGCGAAGCTCCGTCGTGGACCGAGAGCATCGAGGGCGGCAGCATCGTGGTTCGCGGCGGCGGCTCGTGCAAACAGCGGAAATTGGTGAGCGAGACCGAGAAAGACGCCGAGCGCATCGGGCTGTGTTGTGACCGCGCGATCGCCATGTCCTCGACCTCGATGCAAAAGCCGTTTCTGTCCTCGACCGCGAACATCGTGCTCAAGCTCGAACGCACGCTCAATCAACGTAGCATCGACGGCTTCCTCGAATTGGCCGAAGACCGCGTGACGTTGAACGAACGGGTGCGGGACAAGGCCGGCCTCAAGAATTTACTCACGCAATCCTTCGCCACCGCGCGCGACCTGGTGATCGTCAACGACCACTGCGATATTTCAGTGTCCGCGAAGAAGGTCGTGGTCAAGAAATCGCGCCGCGTAAAGAAGACCAGCTACGAAACCACCGGCTGGACCGCGGCTTGTCAGCAAACGCGCCACCGCGACGGTAAGGGTGTGACCGCCAAGAGCACCTACGAATTTTCCGCCACCAGCAAGCTGCGCGCGATCAGCGACAGCGAAGCTCCGGTCAGCGGCGAGTGATCGGCGCTCGGTTAGCCGCCCAGGCGTGATTCGTTCTGACACAGCTCGGTCAGGTTGTCGGGGCAGGCGATGCGCACGTGAAAATGGTCATCGTGTACGCTGCGACCTGCGGGTTGCTTCAAGATCAGCGCGACGTCATCTACGTAGCGCGCGAAGCGCGGATCTTTGCGACCGTATTCGATCAGCCGCCAGCGCAGGCCGGCCGACACGAAGATGTGCACCAAACCAGCGCGGTTGTCGGTGACCCAAGAGCGCAACAGGATCCAATTGCGGTAGTCGTCGAAGTACACGCCCGCTTCCCAGCGCGAGCGTCCATTGGGTTCGAAGGGCGTGAAGTGCTCGCGCACCACGGGGCGGCCCGCGGCATCGCGCAAGTAAAACCCGACGTCCGCGTCGCGCCCGCTCTGATGGCTGACGTGGCCGGCGAGCGGACCGCCGTCGCGGCGCGAGAGATCGCCCACCATCAGCAGCGAGCCTTTTTCGACGCGGGCCACTTCGCGCGCGCTGCGCTCCAGCATCAAGACCAAGGCCGGATGCGCGAAGACGTTGTCTTTGCTGCTGTCCTTGACCTTCAAGGCATCGGAATTTTTGAGCTTTTTTGCCCGCAGCTGGAAGCCGTCGTTGGGGTATCCGATGGTCAACGACATCAGCGAGAAGGGCGCGCCCAAGAAGCGCCGGGGCAGATCGTGACCAGTCCCGGCTTGGGCCACGGGCGCGAGCGCCGACATCGCGAGGCCCAACGAAAGCACCCCGCCCGCCGTGCGAGCCCATTTTGCAGGCCGAAATCTCACGTTCAGGGCTGTATCACGGGCCTTCGAAAATCCGCAAAATTCGCGCGAATCGCGGAGCGCGTGTTCAGCGTCGAGCGCGGCGGCTCGGGTTCTCATCGTTCACCAGCTGGCCTCTGCCGAGCAGTGCAGGCTTCGCCCGGGCACCGGATAGCCGATGAAGTCGAAGTGACGAGCGTCGAACACGTCGTCCAGCGCAGCGCGCACGGACAGGTCGTGCTCGCGACCGAAGCGCAGCGTCGCGCCCAAATCGAGCGTGGTCGAAGCGGGCAACACGATCAGCCCCGCGGGGTCGGCCAAGCGCGAACTGCGGTGACTCAAGCGCGCGTCCAAGCCGGCGCGGCGCAGCGCTCCCGACTCCGGATCGACGAAGCCCTCCACGAATAGGCTGCTCACGAACCGCGATTGATGCGGAATCAAGTCGTTCGTCAGGTTGCGACTAGCGGTCGTATCGCGCGGGTCGAGCACGGTCAGGGCCAGAGTCGCGCGCGCGTGCTCAGCAAGCTGTGCGCCCGCCTCGAACTCAGCGCCGAGCACGCGCGCGCTGCCCACGTTGTACGGCTGCACCGCGCCCAGGGACGAACGACGATAGGCGATCAAATCCGTGACCCGCCGCGCAAAGCCGAACAGGTCGAGGTAGGTCCACACCGGGCCGAGCCAAGACTCCCAGCGCGCCCCCAAATCCCAAGCAATCCCCTGCTCCGGGACCAGCGCCGAACTGCCGCGCACCAGCGCGGAGATCCCGTACAGCTCGCCCAACGTAGGCACGCGCGCGTAGCGGCTGAGATTGCTGCGTAGCTCGAACGCGCCCCATTTCTTGCGCACACCCAGCCGCGCCTCGGGTCTGAGATCGGCACAACCCTGGCTCTGCTCCGGTCCGTCGGTCGCGTCGCAAGTCACGACCGCGAGCGAAGAGAGTTCGGTATCGGCAGGCAGCGCGGCGAACAGCGCGGCCCGCGCGGAGGCCGTGTTGCGCTTGGCTCGCAGCGTCGTCGCGCCGTCCTGCGCGAAGCGCTCGAACTCCAGATTGGCGCCAAGAAGCGCGCGGAATACGCGGCCTTTGAGCCAGACGCGGGCGCCCTCGGCGAAGCGAGTGCCCTCCGAGTCCAGCCGCGCTGCCAGCAAGCCGAGCTCATGATCGGGATCGGTCAGCCGAGTGCGGGTGCTCAAGGCCAGGCTCGTGAGCACGAGCTCGCAGCCCGGCCCGCTGCTGCACGGCGTGCGCGCGGTGAGCCCCGCGAGCAAACGAGCGCTGGCGGAGCGGGCAGCCAGCGCGGGTACCGCGGCCAAGCCGGTCACGCCTTGCTCGCGCTCGAAGGCGTTGAACACGGTCGTCAGCTGCGCGCCGCGCCTACCGAGCGAGGTTCGTCCAACCGCCCACGCGTCGCGTTCGCTGGTATCGGCGTTCGGACGAGCCCGCACGCGATCGTCGGCGGCGCTCGAGGTGCCCGCGTTGTCCAGGTACGAATAGTCGTTCTTCGCGCCCGCCGTGCGAAACGCGACCAGCGCGGCGCTACCCCGCTCGGCAATTTCTGCGCCGAGCCAAGCGGCGCGCTGTCCG
>Ga0247760_1000307_pt1 | contig 54476 bp, 45 predicted proteins | sample UWRJL171409R4_FD_179936 | JGI IMG/M metagenome (GOLD analysis project Ga0247760, IMG submission 179936) | Plant litter microbial communities from Arlington Agricultural Research Station in Wisconsin, United States - UWRJ-L171-409R-4 | ecosystem: Environmental > Terrestrial > Plant litter >...
GTCGAAAGCGGGGCATGATCGCACGCGGCAGGGCAGAAATACAAGCCGAGAGCCGCTCAGCCCTTTCACGCACGAGAGCCGTTCAGCTCGGTAACGAGCCACCAAGTCCGCCTGCTGAGCCATGACCTGCTCGGTGTTCTTGTAGCGTCGGAGCGATGTCATCCTAGCTGCGCTAGCGAAAGCTGAACGCCCTCACCGAGTCGATGCCCCCATCCATCGCTGATAGCTCTCCCTTTGCACGCGCAAAAGAAGCTCGCGTCCGCCCGCTGCGTCCACGGCTTCGTCGTCACCACACGCGACCAGCCACGCACTGGCCACCATCCCGGACGCGATGAGCCCGTCCCGGACACGATGAGGCCGTCCCGGACACGGGTGAGGCCGTCCCGGACACGGGTGAGGCCGTCCCGGACACGGGTGAGGCCGTCCCGGACACGGGTGAGGCCGTCCCGGACACGATGAGGCCGTCCCGGACACACGGGGACGGAATTCCAGCCTCAGCTGAGCGACGGGCTGACTGCGGCGAGTTCGACCCGTGAGGTCAGACTTGCTCAGCCCTTCACGCACAAAACCTGTTTCAGCTCGGCAACGATTTCGACCAGGTCTGCCTGCTGAGCCATGACCTGCTCGATGTCCTTATACGCCTTGGGCGCTTCATCCACGACGCCGTGATCCTTCCTGCACTCGACGCCCCGAGTCTGCCGTTCCAAATCCGAAACATTGAAGCTGCGCTTGGCCTGGCTGCGACTCATGCGCCGCCCCGCCCCATGCGACGCCGATTCGAAGGACATCGGATTGCCCTTTCCGCGCACGATGAAGGATTTGGCGCCCATGGATCCGGGAATGATGCCGAGCTCGCCCAAACCCGCCCGGATCGCCCCCTTGCGAGTCACGAGCAACTCTTCCTCGAAGTGCATTTCCTCCGCGACATAGTTGTGGTGACAGCTGATGGGCGCCTCGAAGCGCACCCGCGGCCAGGCCTGGCGCACGACCCGCTGAATGCGAGCCAGCATCACGGCGCGATTGAACGCCGCATACTCCTGCGCCCAAAACAAATCACGCCGGTACGCCTCGAACTGCGGCGTACCAGCCAGAAACACCGCCAAATCCGGATCGACCAGCGCCTGGTTGTGAGAAAGCTTGGAGGCACGCTCCATGTGCCGCGTGGCGAGCGCGTTGCCCACCAAGCGGCTGCCCGAGTGCAGCATGAGCCAGACGCACTGCTCCGTATCGAGACACAACTCGATGAAGTGATTGCCGCCGCCCAGCGTGCCGAGCTGAGTTGCCGCACGAAACGCCAGGCCGTGGACGGACGAATCCAGCTCTGAAAAGCGCTCCAATAGCCCTTCGCCGCTGCTCTTCAGCGCGGGCTCATCCGCCCACACCGGGCTCTTGTGTTGGTCGCGACCGAGCGGAATCGCCTCTTCGATCGTCAAGCGCAACTTGCGCAGCGAATCCGGCAAATCCTTCGCCATCAGGTTCGTCTTCTGCGCGGCCATGCCGCAGCCGATGTCCACACCGACCGCAGCAGGCGCGACCGCGCCGCGCAGCGCGATCACCGAGCCCACAGTCGCTCCCTTACCGACGTGCACGTCAGGCATCACCGCCACGTGATGCGCCACCCAAGGCAGCGCCGCGACCGCCTTCAGCTGACGGATCGCGTCCGACTCGAGCTCCTGGACGTTCGCCCAGACGCGGATCGGCACGCGATCTCCTTTGATCATCGAGGGACTCATGTGCGTTTCGCTTTCTTCAAAATACCCGAACGCCCGATCACGTAGTCTGGTCGGCGACGGGGCGGGCCTTCTACTTCGGGCAATAAATGGTCAAAAACGATGTGCCGCCCCACGGTGGTGCGAACGTCGAAACGCGCGAACAGCTCGCTGCGCACCTTGTTCCAGGGTCGACCGACTTGGCCTGCGAGCCAGCGCTCGGCCGGCCCCAACTTATCGGCGAATTGACGGTAAACGACCCGGCGTACCGGGTAAGTCGTGAAGTCGGCGTCCGCCCCGCTCAGCAGCGCACCGGACACACGACGCACGTTCGTGCGCTGCACCCCATTCGACGCGCGGCGGGCCCAGGTGTTACCCCGAGTCCGCCCGCCTTCGATCACGGTGCGAGCCAAATTCTTGGTTGTCATCACTCAGCTTCCAATTCATTCATAGACTCAGCCGACGCCACAGGAGCGAGGCGAAAGCTGAGGTCCGGCATGCGCTTCAAAGGCAGCGCTTCACACAGGCGCCGCCGGAAGAACCCAGCAGCGCGCTCGAATGCCAGTTCGAGCACGAGCGCGCTCTGCGCGCTCGTCGCATCCGCAATCAGATCCGCGTGGAACGAGACCCACACACGAGCCCGCGAACCATCACGTGACAGTTCGACCCTGCTGATGCGCGTGCCATCCAGACGCGGATCGGTAACTTCGAAATCGAGAATCGAATTCAACTCTTCACGGAACAACTCTTCGAGACGCGGCTGACGCACACCCGCACCCCGACCTTCGCCATCCCGTGACGTTCGGTGCTTGCCCATTTTGAACATCCAGCTGTGACGGCGCGGCGCGCCGCCTCGCTCGGCGCGCTCAATGAGCACGCGAGCCACGCCGCCTTCGCGGAGGCGAAAGCAGCAGAAATAAAGGGGGTTTATGAGAGCCGCGACGCGCTGTTACAGCGACGACGCGACCAAGGAAATGATCACACGGTATGCGGTTTTGAATTGGGACAGCATCAGCATCATCTCCTTCCTCAGGCGCGCGAACGCGACCCGTTCGAGCACTATGACAGAGTCCACGAACACTGTCAAGCGTTCGTCAACGCACGCCACGCCGGATGATTGCCGATCAGCGCGAGTGCGCGAGCGGTGAGCGATTTCCCTGGCTCCGCGCGCGGCCACGTGGAAGCGCCCGATGGGTGCGGGAGCGGGATGACATCGATGCGCACCTTGCCGCGCGTCGCGACGTGCATCGATCCGATTTGTTCAACGAGCGGGCGCGCCGGCAAAAACTGTTCGATGGCGACGCGCCCCACCGGCAAGATCAACTCTGGCCGGAGCAGCTCGATTTCACGCTCGAGCCACGGGCGACAATTGAGCAGCTCTGCCGGGCTCGGAACGCGATCTCCGCCCTTCGGATTTTTGCCCGGGAAGCAGCGGCAAGCAGCGGCGATGTACACGCGCGCTCGGAATTGTTCTTCATCCAGGCCGAGCGGGAGGAACCACTTGAACAGCTGTTTGCCGGCGGTCCACGCAAAGGGGCGGCCGAGCGCGGGCTCTTTGTCGCCCGGCGCTTGTCCGACGAGGAGGACCTTGGAACGAACCGCCGTGCCCACGATCGGCGGGCGATGCATGTTCGGGCAGAGGCGGCAGGCGCGCAGGGCGGCTTGGTGAGCGTGGATGACGTGGAGAGCGGTGGGCATGGGGTGGCGCGCTGGGGTGGTTTAGCGCTTTGTCATGACACCGGCCCTCTGCGCGACCGTGCGCGCACGAAAACCGCGAGAAGCGCATCGATCGTTACCCATCTGCTCCACCGGGAAGGCGCGGTCATTCATCCCCGCCGCCACGAGCAGCCGCCTTCGACTCGGAGTTCAGCCGTCGGAATATTCCGCCGGAGGCCGTCGACATCCGCTCGATGCCTGGCCCGACCAATCGAGACCAAGCGACTGCTCGAACGGAAGATGGCAGTGAGACTACATATTTCACAACTGCCACTGTCGTGGTCAAATGATATGAGCTAGAATCGCAAGGCTGAGACTCTGCTTATGGACGAGGGATCCGATGAGCGATTGCGGGATTTTCAGGGTCCAGCCCACTTTCCTAGCTACGACAGTGCTGTTGTTGGCCGCGCTGACCAACGCCTGCAGTAGCGATCCGCAAGCGCCACACTCGTCTCCGATCCCGGGCTGCGAGATGCACGACCTTGCCCCGTGCGATACGAGGACTCCCGCTTGTCAGCAGTCGCGCTTCGAGTTCGCGGCGTGTCTGCGTGGCGCAGTAGGCGGCGCGCCGCCACCGCTCACGCTGATGACCGAAGAGAATTATGTGGCGTATGTCAACGGCACCGCTGAAGGTCGGGCTTCGCCGACGAATCACTACGAGATTGCGATGACCTGGCTTGGCTTGGCCCAGCCCGGTTCGTTCAATTTCGTCCCGGTGACGAAGGAGAGCGTCGCGGATGTGTTCGGCACTTACCGCTGGCGGCAAAGAGATCTGCTGGTCATCGATCACGGGAGACCCGCTGACGACATCGCGTCGAACGTCGCGCTCATGGAGGCGTTGATCCGCGCGCTGCGGGACCGCGACATCCAGCTCGGCACTTGGGCGACGGTGGTATCGGTGAACGATGTGGACTCGAATTGGGGAGCCGACGCCATGTACTTCGGAGAAGCCCAATTTTTTACGAATCGCTATCGAGCCGCGCTCGCTGGCCACGACCCAGCGAGTTTCGACGAGTTCGCGCAGATCAACGCTGGCATTCGCGACGACATCGCTTGGATCCGCGCGCAACCGTCGACTTACCTAGCGACCAACGCTCGCTTTGCGCCGAATTTTGGCGCGCGCGCCATGTATCTTGCGTGGAAAAAGGGCGGCGTGGAGGCGGTGAACACCCTGTACGCCGACAAACTCATCACGCGCCAGCTGATGGCCCCCGAAGAACCCGCCGCGCCAACGCTGAAGTACCATGGGCGGCCAAGCGCGCCGAACAACTGGGATCAGAATCCCATCGTCACGGCTCTCGGCGCATGGGGGCTGTACTTGTCGCTCGTCCGAAATCTAGACTCGGACGCGGCCTGGTCGCTCGCGCTCGGTTGGAGCGGTGAGCATGTCTTCGTCTACAAGGGAGTGGAGCCCAACGAACGGGAGACCGCGCTCGTCTGGCAGCTCGAGACGGTAGACGAAACTTCGGCCTCGGCCTTGAAGGCAGCGCTGACGGCCGAAATTCCAAGCGCCCGGGTTCAGCGAAGCGGAAGCTTCGTGACGCTGGCAATCGCCAGCAACCAAGCTCCGCTCGACTGGGCATTCGTCACCGATTGACGCGCGGCTTGGCGCGAAGGTGCCGCGAATTCGGTGCTGTGACCTCGGCGCGGCGGGCCGCGCTCAGCGAACCCAGGCCGAGTCGAGGTGAATCGATTGCCCGTTCTTCATCTGCAGCCGCGCGTAAATGCTGGTTGCGTTGCCCGGCGCGAACTTGACCGAAATCACGTTCCAGTGATCCCAACTCGTGCTCACGGGGGTTACCGGGAACTTGACCTTGGAGAACGCGCGCAGCGTCTGGCAGCTACTGCCATCCTGAATGCCAACTTTGACGATGGCCTGCGGTCCATCGGATTCGGGATGCGAGTAGCGAACGTAGAGCGTCGCGCTCGCCTTGCCGGCGACGCTCAGCCGCGCCGAGCGAGCCACGGGAGTATCCACGTCGAGGCGCATCAGCCCGTCTGCGACGAAGCTGCTGCCGTCGCCGGCAACTCGCGCCGCGTCGTTGAACGGCACGGTGCCTTCGGGTGCAACGGCGCGGTAGAGCAGGCTGATCTTGGAAGCGACCGGCACGCACGAGAGAGGTAGCCCGAGCGAGGAGTGCTCGGGCAAAAGCAACGGCGCGCTCACGCTGCCCGGCCGAGCCGGCTGCCCAAAGCTGAGGCGCTCAGGCTCCCCGACGCCGTCCGCGCAGCGGTAGCTCGCCTCGCCTTGGAGGAGCAGCGGGTAATCCTGCTCATTGGCCAACAGCACCGATTGAGCAGCATCCGGCCAAGCAAAACCAGTGCTGGGAAACTGCGGCAAGGCCTTCACGAAAGCGCCCGTGCCCCAGCTGGTGTTGGCGTGCGTCCACAGCACGCCGTCGCGCTTCAGATCGGACGTGTTCCACGCAAAATCTGCCGCGCTCTTGGAGACCGCATCTTCACCGTCACCCGGCGCGAGCTCCGCCATGCTGCAGGCACCCAACGTCGACAACGACAGACACGCGATCCGAGCTAGTCGCATGGCGGATCATTGTCACGGATTGCGCGCCGCGTCGAGTGCTCGCGCCCCCGCTGCGCCGTGCGGCTCGACGCAGTCACCCCACAAATGGCGCCCCCGAGCACTCCACGCCTCAGGGCCGAAAAATCGCCGCGCGGTCCGTGCCGAGCGACGCTGACGATCACGGCTGGCGTGCGGCCTTCACGCGGGGGTGAGCCATTGCATGGGCAAATCATGTGCGCACTCGATGGCACGCCCATGTGTGACAATTACTAAAGAATAGCGCTTCGGTCGCGTGGTACAGTCATTAGGCGGGCATTGTCTATCGCTAATATCATATCTGAAATACCCCAACCACGTTCCGCGTAACCAAGCGTGTCGAGGGTATTTCAAACTCGATTTCTGCGCGAACGAAGTCGGCGACGGCGCCTGGGGCGCGCTGCTTCAGCGGGCGTCATAGCAGCAAATAAGCCTGAAAAAGGCCCAGATCTGCGCATCGAACGCCGAAGACTGTGACGACTGAGACCTGTCGAGTAACCATCAGCCAACCCACGAGAGAGCGACTTGAACGATCTTGTGTAAATCGAGAGATGAGCTGACGCCGCGCTGCTCCAGTGAAGATATCGAGTGCGATCCAAACCTGAGTTCGAGTATTGTGCCCACACGTTAACCTTAGTCGTTCGCGGGGAGATTGCCGTATGGGTCTGGAGCTCTCGTATTTGTATTTTGGGTCTAGCCTCTCAACCAAACTGGGAAATCGCCGGCGTGATTCCAGGTCGAGCCATCGGCTCTTCTGGGGAGTGCTCTCACTCGTCGCCGTTGCGTTCGCTCCACGGCTCGCGCGGGCCGAGCCCGTGCCTGGGGAGTCGGCGCCTGCGGCACCCTTGGTGCCAGCCCCCCGCTTCGAGCTGGCGGCTCCCGATTCGGCAGCGGATGCGCTAGCGAAGAAGCAAGCCAAAGAGCTCGAAAAACAGGCCAATGAGCTCAAAAAGAAGGGGGATTGCGGGGCGGCGCTGCCGCTCTGGGCCGAGGCCTACCGAGCGGCGGGCACGGACAGCGCCCTCGAAGCCTCGCTCGCCTGCCGCGAGAGTCGCGGTGAGCTCGTCGCGGCCTACGATCTGGCCGCGCAGCTGCTGCGTTCGACGCCAGCCACGGCCAAAACTCACGCGCCGCGCGAAGCGAAGCTCGCCGACCTCGGAGCTCGCACGGCAGTGCTGCACGTCACGGTCTCCGAACGCCATGTGGAGCTCGACCTCGACGGAGAGCCGCTCGGCATACGGCACGGGACTGAAGGGGTCTTCCGCGTGCTACCGGGCACGCACACGCTGCACGCCAGCAAGCAGCGTTTTCGAGCGTACGCGAGCTCCGTCACGTTGGAAGCAGGCAAGACGAGCGAGCTGACCATCGAGCTCGTCGCCGAGCCCTTGCCCGTCACGCCGTCGGTCGATCGCCAGCAAGTCATCGATTTCTGTTACCTCACGCCGAGCTCGGACCCATCGCGATCTTCGAAACAGCGGCTCGTGCTCTTCAAGCTCGCAGGGCGCGAGGTAGCGGACGGTCCCGAGGGCGAGCGCGACGAGAAAGGCAACCAGCTGAAGGGCGTCGAGCACCACGTCTTGCGCGACGTGGCCATTCACGATCATCTTCGCAGCACGTTTTTGTCGACTATCTTGATGGAGCGCTTCTACACCGTCGAGGCCACCGTCGAGAGCCCGGCTGCGCTGGCACACCGGCCACTGCTCACGGACGATGAGATGATTGGCGCTGCCGGCTCCGATTCCTTTGCTGCCTATTCCTTGGCGTGCACGGACTGGGTCGCCCTGCCGCGCCTCGTCCACAAAGAAGCGTCGTGGCAAAAGGTAAAGGTGACGGAGACCAAGAACGGGCAAAAAATCGACCATTACGAGTGGCAGCTCAACCTCGTGTGGGAGATCGAGGCAGACGTCTACCGGCATAGCCCGAAGGGGTTCGAGTGGCGTGCGACCGTAAAGGGCTCGAACGGCTCACTCTTCGGCGCGGCGATGGCGCTGTCCGCGCTCGCCCCGCAGAAAAACTCGGGCGGCGTCATGCCACCGCTATCGAAGCGGCCGGAGCCTGGTTGCAACCCTCCGCTCTTGCCCGAGCTAAAGAACCTGGCTGAAACGGCGACCGATTGCAGCGACGCGCTGCGCGGTCTGGCCAAGGGGGCCAACCGGGTACTCAACGGCGAAGTCTCCGTGGGCGTCGACGTGAGCGCGAGCGTCGACGTGCACGCCGAAGGGGCGGAGCTCGGCGCCGAAGACGCTTCCAAGCGCGCGCTCGAAGACGCCGCGCGAGCGGCGGGTGCCAATCGAGTGCGAGACACTGCAGCCGGCGCGGAAAAGCAGCTAGCTCAGGTCCCGGGTGCGGACGTCGCGCAGGGCGCGCTCGAGCAAGCCGGCGCCGCCTCAGGCGTCGGAGCAGCGGCCATCGCCGTCAAGGCACAGTTCTCGGCGGAAGAGCAGTCCGTGCTGCAAGCGCTCTCGGGCGCCGACCCCGCCGCCGTCGACCGCTTGTTGGCGCTCGAGGCCAGCGTTCAAAACGCCGAGCTGATGCAGCTCATCAAGCGTGCCAAGCACGCCTTCGACTCGTGCAAAAAGCCAATCGGTGCGATCAAGGGCGCGAGCGAGAAACTTCGCACGCTGAGTCAGCAGGGACCCGCGGCGCTCGGCATTCCCGCGGTGGTCGGCCTGGCGAGCTGCGCCGGGATCGAGCTGGCGCCCGATCTGAGCGTCGCGACGGCGCCCGGCTCCGAGCAAAGGCACTCCAAGTTTTGCGAAAACGTACGACGCGATGTTGCGCTCGGCGACGTGGCCATGCGCTCCATCGCCGTGTGCGACGGCCGCGTGGCGATGGAACACGCCACGCTCATGTTGCAGCGGGATGTGAAACGTCTCCAGGGGATCCGCCTGTTCGGTACGCTCCTCAACCTGCCTGGAGTGTCGCCGCGCGAATATGGGATGTCGCTCGGCACCGCCGAGGGCGTGCACCGCGGAGACTTGTACGTCGCCACATCGCTACTCGCCGACGGGACCAGCGTGGAAGGTGGCTTCGGGCGCGTTCAGTCGGAAGGCCCTGGCGGCGCGCTCGGCATCGCGACGCCGTCGCGCTTCAAATTCCGCAAAGGCACGGCGGATGCCGGTACGAAAATGGAAGAGCACGCACAGATTGGCGTGCCGCTCGGCCTGAGACCACTCGTCAAATACTACGTCTTCAATGGCAACCTCGAGAGCAAACTCGCGTACGGCGCAGCGCTCGAAGGCGGGTACAACGCCTCACGCTTCGTTTCCGTGGGCAACGAGGTGTGGGGACGCGCGTGCGTGTCGGTCGCCGCGGGCACCGCGAGCGAGCTCTTCTGGGATCTCGAGCTCGGACCCGAGGTCGTCCACTATCTCGGCGCCGGCTTTGCGGCTTACGGTGGAGCGGGCCTCGACTTCCAGTACGCGACCAAAAAGGTCGACACCGCGCCGGGCCAGACCGAAAGTGTCTCCGGCTTGAATTTCGGCATGCTGCTCACGCTAGGCCTCGGTTACGCGATCGGGCCGGATTGGGACGCACGACTGTCGCTTGCCTATCGCCAAGGCGGCGCCGCGACGAAGCTCGAAAACGACGCCAAGACGCTCAGCGTCGACGCAGGCAGCCTGTCGTTCGCACAGGCTGGGCTTGCTGCGAGCCACACGTTCTAGAGGGCGACGAGCAAGCGCCGTTGGCGCCTGCTCTACAACGAAAGCGTGCAACCCCTCGATACGGAGAGCCACCCGCTCACCCGGCCCGCAAGCGAGCCGCGTCGCGCGCGGGTGGCATCCCGAACTGGCGAGTGTACTCGCGACTGAACTGCGACGCGCTCTCGTAGCCGACCGAGAAGGCCACGCTGGCGACCGCTCCTGGCTCGGCGAGCAGGCGCCGACGCGCCTCCTGCAGGCGCATCTGCTTGTGATAGGCGAGCGGGCTCAGGCCGGTCACGGCCTTGAAGTGGCGATGGAACGACGAGACGCTCATCGCGGCGACGCCGGCCAGGGTCTCGACCGGCAACGGCTCCGCTAGGTGGGCGCGGATCCACTTCACTGCGCGATGGATCTGCGACAGCCGGCTATCGGCGTGCGCGAACTGACGCAGCACCGAGCCGTGCTCGCTCTGCAGCACGCGGTAGAGTAGCTCGCGCTCGATCATCGGCGCGAGCAGCGGCACGTCGTCGGGTGCCTCCACCAGACGAACGAAGCGAAGGAGCACATCCTCCATGGCCTGCGTGGTCGGGCTGATGGTCATCGGCTCGAGCTCTTCCTGCGTTGCATCGAGCACGCGCTCGGGTCCCGGCGGCAGGTCGAGGAGGAGAGCGGCGACCGCGGCAGGCTCGAGCTTGACGGCGAGGCCGAGATAAGGCCGCTCCGGACGGCAGTCGATGACGGTGCACACCACCGGCACGTCGATCGACGCGAGCAAGAACGTGCCCGGACAGTGATCCAGCTGGCGCTCCCCCACGGTCATGCGCTTGATGCCCTGCAGGGTGAAGTAGAGCATTGGCTCGTAGATCACCGGTGTCGGCGGCTTGGGACCATAACTCGACCACAGCGTGAGGTTGGGCAGCAGCTCGCGGCACAATGGCTCCGCGTGGCGCTGCACCAGCGCGCGAAGCTCGGGCGTCGGGTCGTGCATGGCAAGGAATCATCCCAGGCGGGCGCGGGCCACGCAAGCTCGAGCGGCGGATGGTTTGAGAGGATTAGGCAAGACTCCGGCAGCATCCGGCGCGCGCTCGCCCCGCGCCGCAGCTATCACGAATGCAACAAAAGGGAGACGCATTCATGAGCACTCGGAAGACGGCGCTGATCACTGGCGCGAACAAGGGGCTCGGCCGCGAGATCGCGCGCCAGCTCGGTCACAAGGGATACTCGGTCTGGCTCGGATGTCGCGACGCCGAGCGCGGCCAGCAGGCGGCCGCCGTCCTGCGCAACGAAGGGCTCGACGCGCACGTGCTGGCGCTCGACGTGACCGACGACGCCAGCGTGAAAGCGGCGGCGGTGACCTTCGGCAAGACGAGCGACACGCTCGACGTGCTGGTGAACAACGCCGGCGTCTCCACCGGCGGTTACGCCGTGCCGAGCGAGGCGAGCCTCGACGATATGCACGCCCTGTACGAGGTGAACGTCTTCGGCCCGGTCCGCGTCACCCAGGCCTTCGTGCCCCTTCTGCGCAAGGCCGGCCAGGCGCGCATCGTCATGATGAGCAGCAGCCTCGGCTCCATCGCCGAGCAGCTGGACATGACCAGCGGCACCTACGGCGTGAACCTCGTCGGCTACAACTCGTCGAAGAGCGCGCTCAACATGATCACCGTGTCCTTCGCCAAGGAGCTAGCGGCGCACGGCATCAAGGTGAACGCCGCGAACCCGGGCTACGTCGCTACGGATCTGAATAATAACCAGGGGTATCGCAGCGTAGAACAAGGCGCGGCGATCGCCGTGCACCTCGCCACCCTCGGCCCGATGGGCCCGACTGCCGGTTTTTTCAACGACGGTACGGAAGCCACGGTCGGCCGGCACGCCTGGTGAGCGCGACGCCGCCCATGTAGCGCCGACTCGGAGCACGCCGCTCGATTGCGCTGGCCTCCGTCGCCCAGCGCAATCGAGCAAGGATCGGAGAACGAGCGCAGAGCACGCACTTCCCGTAGGCTAGAGGCGATGGCGCGCTCGAATTTGCAAAGGCTGGCTGCCGCGCTGGTGGTCGGAGCGGGGCTCGCGCTGAGCTTTGCGCCCATCGCGCGTCCAGTACACGCGAGCGATGGCTCGCACAGGCCGTGTCCGCCGGAAATGGCGCTCAGCGCGGGAACTTGCATGGACCGCTACGAGGCGCGCTTACTGGGGCGGGGCGAGGACGGCTCGCTCACTCCCTTCCCGCCGTTCGCGCGGCCGAAGCAGGGAGCGTTCGTGGCCGAGTCGCGCGCGGGCGTGCGCCCACAGGGCTACATCAGTCAGCTCGAAGCGGCCAGCGCCTGCCAGAACGCGGGCAAGCGCTTGTGCTCGCTCAGCGAGTGGTATCACGCCTGCCGCGGCCAGCAGGACACGCTCTACCCCTATGGCGCCACGTACGTGCGCGGCCGCTGCAACGTCGGCAAGCCGCACCTACTGTCGCTGCTGCACGGCAGCGATCCTCGCGCTTGGAGTTACGAGACGGCCTTCAACGATCCCGAGCTCGACCGGCGGCCGGGCTTCCTCGCCGAAACCGGGGAGTACTCGGGCTGCGTGACGAGCGCGGGGGTCTTCGATCTCGTCGGTAACCTTCACGAGTGGGTCGCCGATCGCGTGGACGCGTCGATCGCGCAGAAGCTGCCGCTCAAATCTGGAATCCGCGCGCGCATCGACCGCAACCTGGGCAAGGGTGTGTTCATGGGCGGCTTCTTCAGCACCACCAATGAGCACGGCAATGGCTGTGAGTTTGTCACTATGGCGCATGAGCCCAAGTATCACGACTACTCGACCGGGTTTCGCTGCTGCAAGGATCCCTAGCTCAGCCTCACGGAGCTGTTTTGGTGAGACGCCCGCCGGCGCGGCGAAGCGCGGCGAAGCGCGGCGAAGCGCGGCGAAGTGCAGCGAAGCGCGGTGCTGAAGGCGTTCTCGGATGCGCACCCGGGTCGCTGACGCGAGCTCGGAGTTTGCGTCGCGTGGCAGGTTCATCCGCGACGCGGGTTTCACGTGGATTTCGGGCAGAGACCCACGGCGATCGCGCGAATCCTCGCACGATTGCGGATCTGCGGCGTGTTAAGACGGAAGCAATGCCGCACGCCGACTTCCCGTTCTGGACGCTCCTGCCGTTTCCGGCGCTGGTGCTGGCGATCGCCGTCTTTCCGATCGTCATCCCGCACCTCTGGGAAAAGCGCAGCGTGCAGGTCGCGGCGGTCGCGGCGTGCACGCTGCCGGTCGCCTGGTACGAGCTCAGCCATGGGCACGTCGCTCACCTCGTGGCAGGCACCAAGGGCTATCTGGCATTCGTGATCACCCTGGGCGCGCTGTTCACGGCTTCGGGCGGCATCCATCTGCGTGGGGACATCGAGGCGACGCCGCGGAACAATCTGCTGTTTTTGCTGTTCGGCGCTTTGTCCGCGAGTGTGATCGGTACGACCGGCGCGAGCATGCTCTTGATTCGACCGTTGCTGAAGACCAACCGACAGCGTCAGCATCGGGACCACCTAGTGCCATTCTTCATTCTGATCGTGGCCAACACGGGCGGCTTGTTGCTCCCGCTCGGCGATCCGCCGCTGCTCGTCGGCTACATCATGGGCGTGCCCTTCTTTTGGACGCTGCGCCTATTTCCGATCTGGCTCTTGTACGCAGCCTCGCTCTTGACCACGTTTTACTGGCTGGACAAACGCGCATACGCCCGGGAAACGCCCAAAGCCTTGACTGATGATCGGCGCCAGATCGAGCCGCTGTCCTTGCTCGGCCAGCGTAATTTGTTGTGCTTGTTGGCCATCGTGCCCGCGGCGTTGCTGCCCGAGGGCTGGCGTGAGCTGGCGCTGCTGAGCCTGGCGTTGCTCTCGTTCTTCAGCACGAGCAAGGCCGTGCACTCAGCGAACCGCTTTGGGTTTGGCCCGATCATCGAAGTTGCGATTGTCTTCTGTGGCCTATTTCTATGTCTCGGCCCGATCGAAGTGAAGCTCGCCGAAGCCGCGCCGCACTTCCCCCTACAAGCAGCTTGGCAGCTGTTCTGGGGCTCGGGCCTGCTGTCGGCGGTGCTCGACAACGCGCCCACCTACACTGCCTTTGCGGCGCTCGCGCGCGGGCTCGCACACGGCAGCGCGGACCTGGTAGCGGGCATCGATCCGCTCAAGCTGGCGGCAATCAGCGCCGGCAGCGTCGTCATGGGCGCGACCACGTACATCGGCAATGGCCCCAATTTGATGGTCAAGGCGGTTGCAGAGCGCGAGCGCTACCGCATGCCGAGCTTCGGACGTTACTTCGTGTTCGCGTTCACCTGCCTGCTACCGGCCCACTTGATGGTGACGGCAGCGCTGTGGTGGCTCGAGCGCTGAGTCGAGACCGAGCCCGGCCCGCGAGGCTTAACGGGGTTCGGTTGCTGGAGACGCGGCTTGCTCGAGACGCGGCTTGGCCGAGACGCGGCTTGGTCGAGGCCACGCTCTCTGTGGCGATCGTGCGCGCGGGGTGGTTGGCCCTTGGTTTGCACTGCAGGCAGCGCGGGCCAATCGACGGTCCCCAATCCCCGAAGGAGACAGACAATGAAGCGTTCTTACCTCGGCCGCAACGCGGCAAAGTGGCTCGGCTGTGGCGTGCTTGCGTTCTCGGCGGCTGCCTGCGCCAGTGACAAGACCCCCGCCAAAGAGCCGGTGGCCATGGGGGAGATGACGCAACCCGGCCCGCAATCCCCCGATGCCGATCGTGAACGAGACACCACGATTGCCATCTCCGACGACTTTCGGCGCGAGTGCCAGCTGCCCAATTCGCCGAAAGAGGCTCCGCACTTCGACTATGCGGACGCCACGTTGCGCGCACGCGGCGCGAACATCTTGGACGACGTGGCCAAGTGCTTGAGCGAGGGCCCGCTCAAGGGTCGCGTGATGACCATCATCGGTCGCACGGACGCGCGCGGCTCCGCCGCCTACAACAAGCAGCTCTCCGCCAATCGCGCCGAAGCCGCGCGTAACTACCTCGTCCAGCGCGGCGTGGCTGCTGCCAACATTCGCGTGATTGCCCGCGGCGAACAAGGTGCACAAGGCAAGGACGAAGAAACCTGGGCGCGCGACCGCCGCGTCGACTTCGAGCTGGGCGACAAGTACGCAGGCAACGCGGCCGCGAGCAATCTGAATGCCTCGCCGGATCCAGTGATGGAAGGCACGCGCCTGCAAGCCCTTTCGCCGAACAACAACGTGTCGAAAGCAAACGGCGGCAGCTACTCCGACAGCGCCGAAGGTGGGCACCAAACGGGCTCCAGCAAGGGCAGCGGGAGTGCCTCCGGCAGCGCGTCGGGTAGCGTCAACGTCGGCGCTGGCAGCAAGTAGCCGCGCGAAGCGGTCGGCCCTCCGCGCCGGCTTGGCCGGGGCGAGGGCCGGGGGGTTTGGCGTGGCGCGGCTCCACTCGGTGCCCACCGTTCGCCACGTTTGACTGCAAACGGCGGCGAACGACGGCGGGCACGCCGCGCCTCTGGCAGGTCCCCATCGCCACTGAAGGGCTGACCCGACCAAGCGCGCGGCCCAGCGTCGCAGCGCGCCGCTAGGCCAATCTCAATAGCGCCCGCGCGTGTCAGCCTCGCGTGCTCACGGCAAGCGCTGGCTGAGTGCGCCCAGGTAGTCCTTCTTTCCGAGCGGCACGCCGTTGTGACGCAAGATCGCGTACGTGTGGGCGGCGTGGAAGAAGAAGTTCGGCTGCACGTGTTCGAAGAAGTAGTCCTTGCCGGTCATCACTTTGCCTTCCCAGCGCGGCTGCGTGATCGAGCGCGTGCTGGCGCTTTCGAAGTCCTTCTCCGAGTAGCCGTCGAGGAAGGAGCTGACCGACGCGATGCGCGCGCGGAGCTCGGCGACGGTCTGCTCGTTGTCGGCGTGGGTCGGGGCCTCTTTGCCCGACAAGCGCGATGAACCGAGCTTCGCGGTGTCACACGCCATTTGAATTTGCTTCACGAACGGCAGCTGATCGGGCGCGAGACGGAAAGTCAGAAACAGGTTGGCGTCGAAGTTTTTTTCCTTCGCGAACGCCTCGGCCTTGTCCAGCCAAGTGTTGATCTGGCCGAGGACCTTCTTCATCTGCAGAAATGATTCGTAATACATGTATCCGACGTTACCCTTGTTTTACAGCCAAGTCAGCCGATCGCGCGCACGACGCCGCCATCCACTCGCAATGCAGCACCATTGACTCCGGAGGCGCGCGGGCTGGCGATGAACGCCGTCAACGCGGCGATCTCGGCCGGGGATTCGAACCGTTGCAATAGTGACGACGGCCGAGCATGTTTGAAGAAGTCTCGTTCGACGTCGGCCGCGCTCTTGCCCTGCTGAGCCGCCAGCCCGCTCACGAAGTCGGCCACGCCTTCGCTCTTGGTGGGGCCGGGCAGGATGCAGTTCACGGTGACGGCGGTGCCGCTGGTCATTTCGGCCAAGCCGCGCGCGACCGCGAGCTGCGCGGTCTTGGTCGTGCCGTATTGGATCATCTCGACCGGGATCTGCAGCGCGCTCTCGCTGGAGATGAACAAGATGCGGCCCCAATTTTGCGCGAGCATGCCCGGCAAGTACGCGCGCGAGAGGCGCACGCCGCTCAGCACGTTCACTTCGAAAAAGCGCAGCCACTCGGCGTCGCTGATCTCGCCGAACGGCTTGGCTTCGAAGATGCCGAGGTTGTTGACCAGGATGTCGAGCTCCGGCGCGGTCTGCACCATCTTGGCGCAGCCCTCTGCGCTGCCCAGGTCCGCGGCGATTCCGCGCACGTCGGCGTCCGGCAGGCCGCTGTCCTTGATGGCGGCGACCGCCGCGGCGGTCCGCTGCTCGCTTCGGCCGTTCACGATCACGCTGGCGCCCTCCGCGGCGAGCTCCCGCGCGATGGCGAAGCCGATGCCCGCGGTTGAGCCAGTAACGAGTGCGCGCTTGCCTTGCAGTTGAAAATCCACGGCCCAGGCATCGGGCCAGCCCGCGCTGGTGTCAACGTCGCGGAACCCGCCAAACGGCATAACGCCATAAGTTCATTGAGCTAATTGACATGTCACATTCACCGCATCGGGGCCGACTCAAAACAGGCCCCTGGGCCCAAACAAGCGAGGTGCTATAGGGCGCTTCCCTTCTGCGGCCGCTTTCGCTACGTGCCGCTCCCTAACTCCAAGTACGAGGCCAAAAAGTGGCAACCCGCATCCCGCTCGATCGCATCCGCAACATCGGTATTTCTGCGCACATCGACTCAGGCAAGACGACCCTGACCGAGCGCATTCTGTTTTACACCGGCCGCATTCACGCCATTCACGAAGTGCGTGGCAAAGACGGCGTCGGCGCCAAGATGGACTCGATGGATCTCGAGCGCGAGAAGGGCATCACGATCCAGTCCGCCGCGACCTACTGCGTATGGCCGGGTTCGCAGAACCAGTTCGAAGAATACAACATCAACATCATCGACACCCCCGGCCACGTGGACTTCACGATCGAAGTCGAACGCGCGCTGCGCGTGCTCGACGGCGCGATCCTGGTGCTCGACTCGGGCAAGGGCGTGCAGTCGCAGTCGATCACCGTCGACCGTCAGATGAAGCGCTATCACGTGCCGCGCATCGCGTTCGTGAACAAGATGGACAATCCGGGCGCCAACTACGAGCGCGTCTCGGACATGCTCAAAGAGAAGCTCGGCCACCACTCGGTGAACCTGCAGGTGCCGATCGGCTCGGAAGACAAGTTCCAGGGCATCATCGACCCGATCATCGGCAAGGCCTTCTACTTCGAAGGTGATGACGGCGAGAAGATCCGCGAGGTCGACGTGCCCGCGGAGTACGCCGAGAAGACCAAAGCCGCGCGCGAGGAGATCATCCAGCGCGTCGCCGACGTGGACGACGAGCTGGCCGAGAAGTTCATCAACGAGGAGCCCGTCTCCGTCGAAGAGCTGCGCGCTGCCATTCGCCGCGCGACGCTCGCGCTCAAGATGACCCCGGTGATGTGTGGCTCTGCCATCAAGAACAAGGGCGTGCAGCTCTTGCTCGACGGCGTGGTCCACTACCTGCCGAACCCCAAGGAAGTCATCAACGAGGCGCACGACCAGGACAAGAACGAGGAGAAGGTGATCGTCGACTCCGATCCCAACAAGCCCTTCGTCGGTCTCGCGTTCAAGCTGCAGCAGGACAAGTACGGGCAGCTCACCTACTTCCGCATCTACCAGGGCTCGGTCACGGCCGGCGATACCATCTACAACATCTCGAACGAGAGCCGTAAGGTGCGCGTGCCGCGCATGTTCCGCATGCACTCGGAAGATCGCGAAGAGATCAAGACGGCAGAGGCCGGCGACATCGTCGCCTTCTACGGCGTCGAGGCGAGCTCCGGCGAGACCTTCACCGACGGCAAGGTCAACTGGACCCTGACCTCGATGCACGTGCCGGCCGCAGTGATCTCGCTCGCGGTCGCGCCGAAGGATCGCGCAGCGGAGACCAACTTCTCCAAGGCGCTCAATCGCTTCACCAAGGAAGATCCGACCTTCCGCGTTCATCAGGACGAAGAGTCGCAGCAGACCATCATCAGCGGCATGGGCGAGCTGCACCTCGACATCTACATGGAGCGCATGAAGCGCGAGTACAGCTGCGAGGTGATCGCCGGCAAGCCGCAGGTGGCTTACCGCGAGACGATCACGCAGCGCAGCGAGATCGCCTACACGCACAAGAAGCAGACCGGTGGTTCCGGCCAGTTCGCGCGCGTGATGGGCTACATGGAGCCGCTGCCGGCCGACGCGGTCGAGAACTACGAGTTCGTGGACGAGACCACGGGCGGCTCGATCCCGAAGGAGTTCATCCAAGCCTGTGACAAGGGCTTCAAGGACGGCGTCAAGCGCGGCAACTTGATCGGCTTCCCGGTCGTGGCCGTGCGCTGCGTCGTCAACGACGGCCAGTCGCACGCAGTCGACTCCTCCGATCAAGCGTTCCGCACTGCCTCCTTGATGGGCTTCCGCGAAGCGTACGCGGGCGCCAAGCCCACGATCCTCGAGCCCATCATGAAGGTGGAAATCTCGGCTCCGATCGAGTTCCAGGGCTCGGTCGTCGGTCAGGTGAACCAGCGCCGCGGTCTGATTCTGGAGACGGTCAGCGACGAGAACGTGACCGTGACTTGCGAAGTTCCGCTGAACGCCATGTTCGGTTACTCGACCGATCTGCGCAGCGCCACGCAGGGCAAGGGCAACTTCACGATGGAGTTCGCTCGTTACGCGCCGGTGCCGAAGCAGGAGCAGGACGAGATGATCAAGGTCTACCGCGAGAAGCTCGCCAAAGAGCAGGCAGCTCGTAAGTAACGAGCACGCCACGAAGCGGGCTTTACTCGAGCCCATAAAAAGCCCCGCGAACGCCAGTTCTGCGGGGCTTTTTGCTGGCTTCACTGACGGGCCTGGGCAGGCGGGCTACGCTTTACGCTAGCGAGCCAGGTGGCCATGGAGGCGAAGTGAAGCATCTCAAGTCTTTCGGCGCGAACCCACACGGCCTACGGCTGGAGCGCATGAAGGCGTCGCCGCGCTACTCGGACGGCGCGTTCGTCAACACGACGCCGGTCGCTCAAGGGCTCAAGAAGGGCACGACGGCCCCCACCATTTCCGAGTTCTTGTGCGGCGGGCAGCGCCGCACGCCGCGCGCGCCGCTGCCTTCACAGAGCCCGCTCTCCGGCTGGCAGCGAGCACCCGCGAGCGGGCTGCGCGCGACGTGGCTCGGTCATTCCACGGTCCTGCTCGAGCTGGACGGCGCGCGGGTGCTGACCGATCCGGTGTGGGGCGAGCGCGCGTCGCCCGTCAGCTTCGCCGGACCGAAGCGCTTTCAGCCGGTGCCGATCGCGATCGCCGATCTACCCGAGCTCGACGCGGTGATCGTCTCGCACGACCACTACGATCACCTGGACTACCCCACCATCCTCGAGCTGAAGAAGCGCGACGTGCCATTCTTCACGTCGCTAGGCGTCGGCGCGCACTTGCAAGCCTGGGGCGTGCCCGCCGAGCGCATCACGGAGCTGGATTGGTGGGAGCAAGCGGACGTGCCGGGCACGGGCGTTGCGATCAGCGCAGCACCGTCGCAGCACTTCTCGGGTCGGGGTTTGGGTTCCCGCAATGCCACGCTCTGGTCGTCGATGGTGGTGCGCGGCCCGAGACACTCCGTCTTCTTCAGCGGCGATACCGGCCTCACGCCCGAATACGCCGAGATTGCCCGGCGCTTCGGCCGCTTCGATTTGGTGCTGTTGGAGGTCGGCGCGTTTCACGAGTCTTGGGGAGACATTCATCTCGGCCCGGCGCACGCGCTCGACGCGCTCGGCTTGCTCGGTGGCGGCAAGCTGCTGCCCGTGCACTGGGGCACCTTCAACCTGGCGCTTCACGCGTGGGACGAACCTGCCGAGATGCTGCTCCGCCTCGCGCCGGAGCGCGGCGCCGAGTTGCTGATGCCCATGCTGGGTGAACCCGTTGAGCCGGCTCACGACGCGCAGGTAAAGGCGTGGTGGCGCGCGGTCACTGCGCTCGAAGACCCTGCTCGGGGAGTGCCCGCGCCGCCCGAAGAACTGCCTACATTGCCACCTCTCTCGGATGGCAGCGGCGTGGAGTGGCCGCTCGATTGAGCCCCAATAGATTGACTACGCGGCCACGTGCGCTGCGCGCCTCGTGATCCACGCCCAAATGCCACGCGTGCACCGGATCGCGATCACAGGCAACACGCTGGCGACTTCCGCCAGGCGATACCCACTGGTACTCTCTCGAAGCCCTTCTCGTGCAACCACGCCCAATGACCGAGTCCGCCAGCCGCCGCTCCGGAGATAGCGATCCACGCTTTCTGGCACCCGTGCGCGAAGGCGAGACGGTCGCGGGCAAATACGTGGTCGGTCGCTTGCTCGGCCTGGGCGGCATGGGCGCGGTCTTCGAGGCGTTCGACAGCCGCCTCGAGCGCCGAGTCGCGCTCAAAGTGCTGTTACCCCGGTTGGTCACCTCCGCCACCGCCGCGCAGCGCTTCGTGCGCGAGGCGCGCGCCGCCACGCGCATCACCAGTGAGCACGTCGTCAAGCTGCTCGAGATCGAGAGCTTGCCTGATGGCACGCCGCTGCTGGTGATGGAGTATCTGGAGGGCGTCGATCTGCGCGCGTTGCTTCGGGAGGGCGGACCGCTCGAGCCGAGGCTCGCGGTGGACTACCTGCTGCAGGCGCTGCAAGCGGTGGCCGAAGGCCACATGCACGCGATCGTGCATCGCGATCTGAAGCCGAGCAATTTGTTTCTGACCGAGCGCGCCGACGGCACGCACTTGATCAAGGTGCTCGATTTCGGCATCGCCAAGACGCTCGTATCCGGAGTCCCGGCGGACTTCGCGCTGACCAGCTCGGAAGACGTACAGCTCGGCTCACCGACGTACATGCCGCCCGAACAGTTTCAGAATCCGCGCGACGTGGACGCGCGCGCTGACATCTGGGCGCTGGGCGTAACTCTGTACGAGCTGATCAGCGGTCGAGTGCCATTTCGGGCTCAGACTTACGCTGAACTCGTGGCTCAAGTCCTGAGCGCCCCGCCCGACTCGCTGAAGACTTCCCTGCCTTCGGTTTCGCTGCCCTCTGGGCTGGAGGGGGTGGTGCGCAAATGCCTCGAAAAGCAGCGCGAGCTTCGCTATCCCAACGCGGTCGAGCTGGCCGTCGCGCTGGCGCCGTTCGGCAGCAAGGACGCGCAGCTATCGCTGACGCGCGTGTCCGGCTTGTCTCGGCCGCGTACGCCCAACCCTGCCAGTCCGCCGCGCGAGGTGAACGGCCCGTATGAAGCGACGCTGCCGGTGCCGACCGATCACGTCGTCGATCGCGCACCGAGCCAGTCGGTCAGCGGCGCGCGCGCCGTGAAGCGTGCCACGAACCAGCGTCGCGCTCGCCTGTTCTTCGGTTCGCTGGCGCTGGCAACGCTCGCGGCCTTGGTTTGGCAGCCGTGGCGTGCGCGCCCATCGAACGCGCCCCCTGCGACGCAGCCCGCGCAGCCGCTCACCCGTAGTCTCTCCGCGCTTTCGCCCACGCAGCCGCAAGCGCAGCCCTCCGCCTACGGCGCCACCAGCGTCGCCCCGGTGGTCGTCGAGCCCGCCCCGCCGCTACCATCGAACGCATCGAGAGCTGCCCCAGCCAAGTCCGCCGCGCGCCGCAGCGCAGCGGCGCCCGGGCCTGCTCCGCCTAGCGCGGCGCCCAGCGGCTCGAGCGCACCCGTCGTCAAGCCACCCGAGCCAGAACCCCCGGCAGATTCGCTTGGCACCTCGCCGTTGATCGAGAGCTTGATCAAGCAGCGTCATTAGAAGCTACCGACGAAGCTGACGCTGGGCGCCCCGAGGGACAGGTTGCCCTGCACCCGAGCCGTGCGCTTCGAAGCAGAGTGTTTCGCGCTCGCGGTCACGAACAAAGTGATGCTGCAGGCCGCCAGCGCGCCGCTGGCCACGAAGGACCAGGTGGCAGTGCGAGCCGCGGAGAGCGCGCTGTTTCGCAGAGTCGTGCCGGCCTCGTCACAGCCGCTGCTGTCGCAATGGCCGTTTTCGTTCGATTGCTCGTTCTTCGACTGCGCGGAGAGCGCAAACGCGCTGCCCACGCCCACGCCCACCGCGCTGGCGATGGCGAACGCGAGCCCTGCCCGCTTGAGCGGCACCCCGGGGTCGTGTTCCGCGCCGCCGCCCGCGACCTGCGCGGGCGTGGTGACGACTTCCTGGCCACTCCGGGCCGCGCGCTCGCTGCCCGGGAGCGGCGGAGCCAGATCGAGCACCGGCAGCACGAGCGTTTTTTGGTCGCGCTCCGAAAGCAAGGTGACCGTGCTGGTCCACGGGACGCGGCCGGGCGCGGTGGCCAAGAAGACGTGCGGGCCGCCATCCATCGGAACCGCGACCGCAAACGATGCGCGTTCGAATTCGACGCCATCACGGAGCAAGTGAAACCCCGGTAAACTCAATAGCTCCGGAGGTGCGACCACCGTCAGCCGCGAGACACGCGCTGACAGCACCTGCACACGCTCGCTGGCCGCGCTCTGTCGCTCGGCGTGCCCTTCGCGTTCGGCGAGTTGGGCTGCCGCCAGGTAATTTGCCCAAGAGGTCGCCAGCAGCCCGGAGAGCTCCTGGCAATAGGCGAGCGCCAGCAGCGTGCCGGAGGCCGGATCTTGGCGCTGGCTCTGCTCGAATTTGGGACAAGCCTCGGCGTAACGTTTATCGCGCAGCAGCGCGTGTCCCTCGCGAAAGCTCTCGTCGGCGCTCGCGCTCTCGGCGTCGGCCTTGCTGCCACCCTCAGCCAAGACTCCGCGCGGCGCCGCGACACACAGCATCGCCGCCGCTGTGGCCCAAGCTATCGACCTGCGCATCGCTACTCCCTGCTACTTCAAAATAGCCCAACGCGCGAGCGCGATCTGGCTCGCACGCGGCGCACTAGCGCCCGCCTTGCCCCGCAACTCGCGCGAAACCCAGGACCGTATCGGGAGCAAGAGCCAGCGCAGGCTTGACGCTCGCCAACGCGGGGCCAGTGCCCAGCTTTCGTTTTGCGAGCAGGCACAGCAGCTCGGCTCGACCCGAAATTCCGAGGCGATGAAACGCCGAGGCCAGTTGGTTGGCGACCGTGCGCTTGGACGTGTCGCGCAGCTTCGCCATCTCTTGATAGCTCTTGCCTTCGATCAAAAGACGCGTGACCTCGTACTCGGCAGGCGAAAGCCACGCGGACAGCTCGTTGTCTGGCCGGGCCACGCTGATGCTCTGACGGAGGAACTGTTGGTTCTGAGCCAGCAAAAGCTTCGCGCCGCGCTGCGCGTCGGGCGCATGCTTGGCGTGCGCCGCCATCACCAATAAAAATGGAATGCGCGACGGCCAACACGACAACCCCATGAACACGAAGCAGCGCCTCAAGATCTCGGCGATGCTCGACGGGCACAGCCCGAAGTCGACGGCGACCGATTTTCGCACGCCCTCGAGCAGCGCTCGCTCCAGGATCTCGGTGTCGCGGGGTGATAGCCGTGCCCCCGCACCGGACAGGCGGTGACTGCGGGTCACGATCACGGCGCACGTCTGTTGGGTGAACTCGGTATGTTCGATTTTGCACAGGCCGCTGACCAGCTCCGTCCACAGGGCCGAGAGGCTGGCGCCTTCGTCCACGGACCGCGCGCTCGCCGATCCAATCATCCCCGGCCCTGCCACCGCCAGCGTCGGCCAGCAGTCGTTCAAGACATGATCCATCGCCAACTCCTTGGATGCTGCGTCCGGCTCCCTGCCTTCCGCGCCTATGCCGTTGAATACCGGCGAAAGCCGCCTCCCGTCGATTGCAGTGGCTCGCAGTCGCTCGCGTCCTGTGCTGTAATCAAAGCCGTTTTCATGGCCGAACTGCGCGAAGAAGGCGGCGACCGCTGCTGCACCCTGATGGCCGAGCACCTGATCGGTCGCGGCCCGCAGTGCGCGCTGCGCTTGACGCCTAAATACGTTTCCACGCAGCACGCCGTGATTCGCTGGTCCGGCAATGGCTGGGAGCTGATTGACCGTGCCAGCCGCAACGGAACCAAACTGAACGGGGAAGCAGTGGAACCCGGCCGCGCGTACCGGATGATCAAGGGCTCGGTGGTCAGCTTTGGTCACCCCGAGCAGCGCTGGTCGCTAGTCGATGCGAGCGAGCCGCAAGCCATGGTGTTGGCACTGGATTCCGGCAAAGTTCGCGTCGAAAATTTCGGCATGATCGGCATCCCTTCCACGGACAGTCCGGAGGTCACGCTGTTCAAGGACGCCGACGGGATTTGGCGGATGGAGGACAGCGAGGGCATGGTGCGCGGCCTGCGCAACGGGCAACCGTTCGAGTTTGGCGGGCAAAGCTACGTATTTTCCTGCCCCAGCTCGAATGACCTGACCGCCAGCATCGGCACCGCCGTGCAGCGCAAGGCTCCCACGCTCAAATTCATCGTCTCCTCGGACGAAGATTTCGTCGAATTGTCGATAGAATACGAGAACAAGAGCGTCGCTCTCGGCTCGCGTGCGCACAACTATTTGTTGCTCACGCTCGCGCGCCAAAAGCTCGCAGACTCAGCGCAGCAGATCCCCCCGGCCTCGTGCGGCTGGATGGATAAGGACCAGCTCGCTGGCGGCCTACGCATGACTCCGCAGCAAATCGACGGCGAGATATTTCGAATTCGACGCCACTTCGCCAGCCACGGCGTGCCGGAGTCATCGAGCGTGGTCGAACGCCGCGAACGCACGCGCTTGATTCGACTCGGCCTGGACCGAGTCTTGGTCCAACGCGGCTAACGACTAGCCGAGAGTTTCGACCCGCCCCTGCGCGGGACGCGCTAACTCTCGCTCCCGCGCAGCCCGAACTCCTGCGCGATCAGAGTGTATGAGCGGATCCGTTCCGCGGGGTCGTGCGCGTGCGTTGCCAGCATCACTTCGTCCGCCAACGTCAGCTCAGCCATGCGCTCGATGCCACGACGGACGGCGGCGGGCGTGCCCGAGATCTGAAGGCGACGAAACGGAGCGATGCCCTGTTCTTCTTCCGCCGAATAGCGATAGGCGAGCGCCTCTTCGGGGCTCGGCATGCGGCCGGCTCGACCTGCGCGCAGCTGCGCGAACGCGAGCAGCATGCTCGAGGCCATGCGCGTGGCGGCTTGTTCGTCTTCCGCACAAAACACGGACAGCGCCAGCATGGCGTGCGGCGCTGCCAACGCTCCCGGCTGGAAACGCTCGCGGTACAGACGCATCGGACGTTCTGCAGAATCCTGGCTAAAATGGCCGGCAAACGCGAAGCCTAAGCCGAGCTCGGCCGCTACGTTCGCGCTGTAGTCGCTGGAGCCCAAGAGCCAGATCGGCGGCAAGGGGACGTCATCCGGCATCGCGCGAACTTTGGCGAAGGGGTGACCCGGGGGCAACGTGCCGTCGCCGAAGCCGCGCAGCTCGGCGAGCTGGGCCAGGAAATCGTCCGCGAGCGGCGCGCTGCGCGAGCGACGCAGCGCGACTGCGGTCAGCGGATCCGTCCCCGGCGCGCGGCCGATGCCCAAGTCGATGCGCCCCGGGTGCAGCGCCTCGAGCAGGCGATACGATTCAGCGACCTTGAGCGACGAATGGTTGGGAAGCATCACGCCGCCGGCACCGAGACGGATGCGACTCGTCACCTGGCCCACGTGCGCGATCATGACTTCCGGCGTGGTGGTCGCGATGCCGGCCATGTTGTGGTGCTCGGCATACCAGAGGCGCCGAAAGCCCAAGCGATCGACGGTGCGGGCGAGCTCCACTGCGCCGTTGAGCGCGGCGGCGCTGGTGCTCCCGCTGGAGAGGGGGACGAGATCCAGTGCGGAGAGTGGAAGGCTGAGCATTGATTTACGTGGGGCGGAAAGTAGACAGAGCGGGCACGGGCACGTTTCGGGACAGGCAGAGCATGTGGCGGAAGGGGGCGTGCCGGTAGTGGGGAACGGACTTCCCGGGGCAACGAAGCAGAAGGACCAGGACGCAACGGCTGCTCGGTGCTCGTTTCGTGTCAGGTGCAAGGTCATGAACGCCACAGGTCACAGGCATGACGTTCGACGGGACGCTGCTTGCGATGGCAGGCTGGAGGAGTAGTCTGATGATTCAGTTGGAGGACTAAATCATGAGCAGCCCCAAGAAACCCGTCGTCCGCCGTGATGCAACCGGTCACCTGGATCCGGAGTACGAGCGCAAGCTGCTGGAGGCATCGCAGGCGAATCGCAGTCGCGACGGTGATGGTCGCGCCTTCATCGACGGCGCTGCGCCTGAAGAATTGTCCGAAGAGCTGGGCGAAGCCTTCATCCAAGCGGCGACCTCTGGAGAAGACGCCGAGCTCGAACGCCGCGAGAGCGTGATTCCGGAGGAATCGGGCGGCCCGTTCGTGCCCTCCACCGCCGGCCAGGAATTCGCAGGCGGCACGGATGAATCCAACATTCCGGAAGCCACGCGCGAGGCACTGCCGCGCACATCCAAAGCCGAGGTCTGATAGACTCTCGGCGCATGCGGAATCCCCCGCGGCCGCCCGCGAGCAGTGAGATTACAGCCCCAGAGCTGTACGCGCGGCGGCGTGAGTTCATCAAATCCGGGGCGCTGTTCGTCGGTACCAGCGCGGCGCTCGGAGCAGGCCTGAGCTCGCTGTCCAACTTGGGCAGCGCCGATCCACCGGCCAAGCCGCCGCCGCTCCCGCCTGCAGCGAGCGGCGCGGTGCCCTGGCGCGTCGGCAAGCGCGGTGACTTCGCTGCCGGTGAGGCGCAGAGCTCCTACCAAGACATCACCAGCTACAACAATTATTACGAGCTCGGCTTCTCCAAATCCGAGCCGGCGAGCCTAGGCTTTCGCATCAAAACGCAGCCTTGGACGCTGCGGGTCACCGGCGAGGTCGAGCACGAGCGCACGCTGGACATCGACACGCTGATCCGTTGGTTCGGCCTGGAAGAGCGCGTGTATCGCATGCGCTGCGTGGAAGCGTGGTCGATGGTGATCCCGTGGCTCGGCTTCCCGCTGGCAGACTTCCTGAAAAAGCTCGCGCCGACGTCGCGCGCCAAGTACGTACGCTTCACGACCTTGCTCGATCCGGAGCAGCTCCCGAATCAAAAAAGCCGCGCCTTGCGCTGGCCGTACGTCGAAGGGCTGCGCATCGACGAAGCCATGAACCCGCTGGCCTTCCTGGCGCTCGGCTTGTACGGCGCGCCACTGCCGGGCCAGAACGGCGCGCCAGTGCGGCTGGTCGTGCCTTGGAAGTATGGCTTCAAGGGCGGAAAATCCCTGGTAGAGATCCGCCTTCAAGAGCACGAGCCCGAGACCACTTGGAGTCGCTCGGCGCCGACTGAGTACGGCTTTTACGCCAACGTGAACCCAGCCGTCGACCACCCGCGCTGGAGTCAGGCCAGCGAGCGGCGCATCGGCGAGCTGTCGCGTCGGAAGACCCTGCCCTTCAATGGCTATGCCGAACAGGTCGCGGACTTGTATCGAGGCATGGATCTGGCGCGGAACTTCTGAGTGGCCACGAGGTCGAAGCTCTCCTGGCTCGTGCCGGCGACGATTACGGGCGCCCTGATCCCGTTCGCCTCGATCGCTTGGCGGCTGTGGCAACATCGGCTGGGCGCCAACCCAATCGCCACCGCGTTGAATCAAATCGGCCTACTTTCGCTGATATTTTTGTGTGCATCGCTGTCATGCACGCCGCTCAAGATCGCGTTCGGTTACAATTGGCCGCTGCGCGTGCGACGCACGCTGGGCTTGTGCGCGTTCTTCAGCGCCGTGCTGCACTTCCTCGTGTACTTGGTGCTCGATCAGAATTTCGCCTTGGGCGTGGTGCTCAGTGACGTGTTGAAGCGGCCGTTCATCGCGCTCGGGTTCGCCGCCCTGGTCTTGCTCGTGCCGCTAGCGCTCACCTCCAGCAAGCGTTCAGTCGCGCGCCTGGGCTTTCGGCGCTGGCAGCTGCTCCATCGCTTGGCGTACTTGATCGGGATCTTGGGCGTGCTGCACTTCTACCTGCGGGTAAAAGCGGATCACACGCAGCCCATCGTGTATGGGCTGGTCTTGGCGCTCGGCTTCTTGCTGCGCGGCGCGGCGAAGCTGAAAAAATCACGAGCCATGCGCTTGCGCGCGAGCCTGCGCGCCACGCACCCGGGCTCTGCTTGAGTGGCTACTTGCTACGCGGCGCGCAGACCACCACTTCGAGATCGGTTCCAACGGGCGCTTCCACGCTCGGGCCGCTGTGACAGCTGACGCTTTCGGAGGTCGCTGGCGCTGACGCGTGCTTCGGGGAAAAACGCACATCCACCACCCAAACAGCCATCGCGAGTGCAAAAAGTACTTGTGCCGAGTTGGGCATGGCCTACCTGCTTTCGAATGATTCGACACCGTTAGTTTACGAAAAAGTCACACACAGTCAACACACCGTCACACACTTGTCACATTCACCAACACGCAGAACGTTCGAGCTTTCGAGCGTGGACGACCTGTCGCAGTCAATCTTGGAAGCGCCCGAGCTCGATGGACTGCCCTGTAGCTACGAACGAAGTCAGACCGACATGTACTTACAGCGCCATCGACTTCGGTCACCTAGCAGGCGGAAGCCGCCCGCATCGCCGGCGATCGCATCAGCAATCGCTTTGCCGTGACGAGTGAGCGGGCTCGCCCCGACGTTCGTAGACGTTCGGGGTAACGGCGGACCGCCGCGCGCAGCTGCTGCGCGGGCGTCGACGACTCCGCGTCGCGGTGCTGCCTAGTGCTTGTCGGCCATGGCTTGCGCGATCGAGCCATGCTTGCTGAGGTCGATCGTGACTATCGCTTGCCCGCGCGAGTAGAGCGTCGCAAGCGGGCCTAGCTCCTTTTTGGAGAGGCGCGCGGCCAAGCGCGACACGCGCTCGGCGTCTGCGATGCCGAGCGCCGGGCAGCCCCCGGGCAATTTACAAGCGGCAGGCGAGCGACACAGCTCTGGCGCGTGGGCCAACGACAGTAAGACGTCCGCGGTCTCGCCATTCGAAAGCTTGAGGCTTAGCCGCGTTTGCTCCTCGTCCGCGAGCTTGATCGGTAAGCACGTGAAATTGCCGCGTCCCCACACGCTCGGATCGTGCGCAGGTTCGCTCCACGCAACCGGCAGCGGTCCGGCAGGTGCCGCGCTTGAAGCAAGCGGAGCAACAGCGGCGCTCGGCGAGCCTTGAGCGACCCCGCCGAGCTTCTTCTGCAGCGCCTTGTGCAGCGAGGCGAGCTCGGAGTTCAGGGCGTGGTGCGTCGTGCCGTCCGGGCGAACCAAGTAACCTGACGCCGACAAGTGAACCGCGCCACCATCGACGCGCAGCAGGATCACGCTCAACCTCTTGGGATCGCTTTCATTCACGTGGCTGCGTACGCGCACGGCGTGTGTGGCGTCGTCGCGATCGACGATGGCGTACTTTTCGGTCGCGAGCGTGTCGAGCGCGACCGCGTAGGTGGCGTTCGGATCCGTCAGCCCAGTGACCACGTGCGGCGGCTGCTGTCGCCATCCTCCGCAGGCCGTCGCGACCAGCGCCGCGAAGCACAGAACCAGCCAAAGCCTTGCGCGAGAACGACCCACGCTCCGCGGACCACGCGAAAGTCGAAGCATTCGAGCAGCGTAGGGAGCCGCGCCGGCCGAGGTCAAGAGCCAAGCCTGCTCACGCCTAGTCACCGTGGCTGCATTGGTCCTAGAATGAGGTTTCTTGGAAACGCAGGTTCTAGCGGGACGCTATCGGCTCGACAGGCAGCTCGGCAAGGGCGGCATGGGTTCGGTTTGGTTGGCCGAGCACCTGGCGCTCAATTCTTGGGTCGCAGTCAAGCTGATGGATCCGTCGATCGCGTCGACCGTCGAAGGCGCGGAGCGCTTCAAGCGAGAAGCGCAAGCTGCGGCCTCCTTGCGCAGCGCACACGTCGTGCAAGTGCTCGACTATGGCGTCCACGAGAGCACGCCCTTTCTGGTCATGGAGTTGCTGCAAGGGCAGAGCCTGGCCGAATGCTTGGAGCGTGAGAAGCGGCTCTCCCCGGAGCGAGCGCTCTCGGTGATCACGCAGGTGGCGCGCGCCATCGCTCGCGCGCACGCGGGCGGCATCGTGCATCGCGATCTCAAGCCGGACAACATCTTCCTGATCCGCGAAGACGATCAGGAGCTGGCCAAGGTGCTCGACTTCGGCATCGCCAAAGCCACGGGCCCGCGCTTTGGCGGCACGGAAACACGCACCGGTGTCACCATGGGCACGCCGTACTACATGAGTCCGGAGCAAGTCGAGGGTAAGCGGGCCCTCGACCATCGCTCGGACTTATGGTCTCTGGCCGTGATTGCTTGCGAGTGCATGACCGGCACGCGCCCCTTCGACGGCGAGACCTTTGGCGAGCTCTTGCTCAACATTTGCGCGCGTCCGATCGTGCCGCCCTCGAGCCAAGGCTTCTTCTTGCCGGGCTTCGACGAATGGTTTGCGAAGGGCGCCAACCGCGACCCAATGCTTCGCTTCGGCTCCGCCCAGGAGCTTGCGGCGAGCCTGGCCGACGTGGTCGCTGGCCGGGCCAAACCAGCGCCGCTCAGCGTGCCACAGGCAAGCGGACCCGACGCGACGCTGCCCATGGATCCGGCAACGCTGCTCTTCACGGGCAGCCCAATCGCACGAGCGGTGACCGCGCGCGGGACGACCGGCGGGCTGGCGATTCAACCTCACCCCGGGACACGCGCGCCGAAGAAGCGAGCCCCGCTGCTGGCGGTGGTGCTCGCACTCGGCGCGGCGATCGTGCTGGCCTTGGGTTTGCTCGCGCTACTGCTGCGAAGCAAGCCCGAAGCGTCCGGTCCTGAGCAACTGCCCCCTCCCGATCCCAGCTCTCGAGCGAGCACCCCATCCGTAGCGCCAGCGCCGTTGATCCTAAATCCCGATCTGCCTGCGGGCCCCGCTGCGGCGGCGCCTGCCCAAAAATCTGCGCCGCCACCGGCCGATAAGCGAGCGCAGGCGACGGCCGTCGCACCGGTCTTGCCGACCCCACCCGCGATCGTCAACCCGACACCAGCAGTGCGTCCCGTGCCCGCAGCGGCGCCCGCGGCAAACGCTCCGCGCGCCGCGCGTTGCTACAGCGATCCGTTCACGGGTCAAATCCGAGTCGCGGGCGCCGGCCACGCGAACGACAGCTTCGCTTGCCAACAAAACCCGTTCACCGGCGCTTACCAGCGAAAGTAGCTGCGGGCGCGGCGGGGCCCGGCGGCGTGCGCACGACCTCGGCCTGTTCGATGCGATCGAGCCGCCAATGACGGCGTTCACCGCTGTCGACGTCGACCGCATCGAGCCGCGTCTCACGTCGTTCCATCAGCACACCCAGGATGCGAATCGTGCGTGTGCTCTGCACGAAGTTGCCGTCGACATACACGATGCGCAGCGGACATTGCTCGAACCAAGCGCGCTCGAGCGCGCTGCGGACGGCCTTCTTGGTCGGTAGCCCCGGCACCCCGTGAAACGACAATTCGGACAGCCGAGTGAGCAGCTCGCGCTGCGCAGAGGTCGACAAGGCCGCGCGCACTTTGTCCAGCGCGGAGTCGAGCGTTTCGGCAAAGGGCAGCAAGCGCATTTCAATCGCGAACCGTCCCAGCGCCACCAGCAACGCGGCTTCGCGCGCAGTGAAATTGACCGGGGGCAAGCTGTAGCTGCGGTCGAGCGCGTAGCCGCCGCCTCGACCACGCTCGGCCGAAAGAGGCAACGCCGCCAAGCGCAGCGCGTCGAGATCTCGATAGATGGTGCGCAATGTCACGCCGAAGCGCTCGGCCAGCACCTCGGCCGTGACGCCGGTGCGCCGGCCGCGGAGGTACTCGGTCAGTGCGAAGAGCCGCTCGGTGCGCTGCATGAACCTGACATACTCCTGACACGCGGCCAGGAAAAGCAGGGCTTTCGCCCGGATGATGTGGGCCGACGCGCAGCAAAACGCAGACCTCCTTTTCTGCGACCGCGAGCCCGGGTCACGACTAGGATGGCGCAGACGTGTGCGCGATTGCGCAACCTATTGGACAAGCGCCCGAAGCGGCGCGGAAAGAGAAAACCTCGATGCTACGCAAGTCCCTCATCGCTCTCGCCGGAGTGGTCTCGATCGTCAGCGCTTGTGCCAAAGAGAGCGATCCTCCGGCCGCGGCTCCCGCGCCGTATACGCCGCCGGCGCCCACCGTCGCCCAACCGCAACCCCTACCGCAACCAGCGGTCACGGCGGCAACGCCTGCTGCGCCCGCGGCAGCTCCCGCTGGTGCGATGGCCACGCCTGGCCCGTTCGCGTTGCCGTGCACGAGTGATGCCTCGTGTGGCCTTGCGCGCTGCAACGTGCAATTCCAAAAGTGCGCGTTCCCGTGTGCAGGCCCGGTCGACTGTGCCGCGGGCGCGTCGTGCAACCCGCTCACCGGCTTGTGTCTGCCGGGCGTCGCGCCGCAATAATCCGCAACGCAGATCGCGCTTGCCTGCCGGGCGGCGGAGTGAGGTACTGCTTCTTCGTAGTGCTTTTGCGCCTTCCAAGCGGAGGCCCACGGAGTATCGATGAAGCGGCTTATCGTCTGCGGCGCCCTGCTTTTTGGCTCTATTTCTGCGCTTTCGACCGGCTGCGGCTCGCGCAGCTCCGATGACTCGTACCTGTCCGGAGAGCTGCCGTTCGGCGGCGGCAGCGGCGCAGACACCGACGAGGTAGCGGGCGCGAGCTTCGGAGCCGGCGCTTCCGGGCTCGCCGGTGGCGGCTTGGGTTCTGTCGGTGGAGCAAGCGGCGGAGCGTTTTCCAGCGCGGGCGCAGGCGGCAGCTCGGCTGACAGCGGCTCTTCGGGTTTCTCGTTCGCGGGCAGCGGCGGGCTTGCCGGTAGCGGTGGCTTCGCTCAAGGAGGCGCCGCGGTCGCTGGCTCGAGCGGCAGCTTTGCTACCGCCGGTGCGTCCACGCAGGGCGGCAGCGGTGGTGTTTCCGTTGCGGGCAGCGGCGGTGTTTCCGTTGCGGGCAGCGGCGGTGTTTCCGTAGCAGGCGCTGGCGGTGCTTCGCTAGCCGGTAGCGGTGGTGTTTCTGCAGCCGGCAGCGCAGGCCTGCTTACCGCCGGCAGCGGCGGAGTTTCCGGAGCAGGCGGCGGGTCAGGAACTGCCGGCGCGGGCGGGGGTAACAGCGCTTCGTGCCCTGCTGCGGCACCTCAAAATAATGGCATGTGCAGCGACACTTCGCTGACTTGTTCGTACGTCGGCGAGCGCTGTCGCTGCCGACAGCTCGGCAACAACACGGTCTGGCGTTGCACCGGCAGCGGGGATGCGTGCCCGAGCGTCCACCCCGTCACCAGCTCGTCATGTACCGGAAACCTGCAATGCCCTTACCCCGCAGGCGACCAATGCAATTGCCAGAACGGGAGTTGGAATTGCTTCAGCCCGGGCTGTCCGTCGAGCAAACCCACACCCGGCGGCAGCTGCGGCGCGGTCGCCGGTCAGTGCACGTATGGCGCGGCGGGCGCGTGCGTGTGCGTCGGCGGCGGCTGGTTCTGCAACTAGGGGCCCGCGATGGCTCAGTCGATCGCCCTCGCGGCCGATGCACCCCGTCTGGCTTCGTTGCTCCTCAGTTGCCTACCAGCAGTAATGCGCCTTCGTCGCGCCTCGCCAGCCGCCCGCCTCGACCGCGATCATCGACCGACTTAGCTCTTCGCGGGCAGATCGCGAGCCCTAGGCAGAGCTTCCAGCTGAATCGAGCAACTTGCACGCGGGCAGACCCGGCGTGCCTTTGCTCGGCCTGCCGAGCAGGTAGCCTTGCAGAAAATCGCACCGCAGATCGACCAGCGCTTGCTTTTCTTCGGGCACTTCCACGCCTTCGGCGATGATCGATTTGCCCATGTCGTGGCACAGCTCGACCATCGAGCGCACGATCTTGCGCTTCATGTCGTTCTGATGGATGCCCCGAATGAGCTCCATGTCGAGCTTGACGAATTCCGGCTCTAGCTGCGTGAAGCTGGTCAGCCCCGCGTAGCCTGCGCCGAGGTCGTCCAGCGCGATCCGGAAGCCCAAAGCGCGTAGGCGCGCGACGCGATCGCGCAAGTTGCCGATGTGCTCGAGCGACGCGCGCTCGGTGATCTCCAGCACGATGCGCTGCGCGAACGGCGTGAGCGGCGAACTCGGCTCGTACAGGCCTTCGTCGATCAAATCTTCGGGGTGTAAATTGACGAAGAAGATCGACTGCTCGGTCGCTGCCAGATCGCGCGCGGTCAAGCGGCGCATCGTACCGCCCAAGTCCCGCAAGCGATCGACGCGCTCCGCGGCCCTGAGCACCGCTTGTGGGTTGGGCAGCTCGGGCTCCTCGCTGCGCATCAGCGCCTCGTGGGCGAACAGCGCTCCGCTCTGCGCCTGCACGATCGGCTGGTAGGCGACCCACAACGAGCCCAGCGCCCGCTCGAGCGTGGCGGTGATGCCAGCGCGATCGCCGACTCGAAATGTCGAGCTGCCGTATTCCTCGACGTACTCCCGTTTGACACGCGCCATTCGGCCGACGGCCGCCGCACGATCGACCGCTTCGTCCAAACGGTCGCTCTCGACGGGTTTGATCAGGTACTGAAACGCGCCGTACTCCACGGCCTCGGTGGCGCTCGCCAAATCCGGGTTTCCGGTGACCAGAATCACCGGCAAGTCCAAATCGTGCTCGCGCACGGCGCGCAGCAACTTGAGGCCGCTCATGCCTGGCATGCGCACATCACTGACCATGGCGTCGTAGCCGCCAGCGGCCAGGTGCTCCAGCGCTTCACCGCCGCTGCTGCACGCGAAGACTTGATAGCCACGATGTTCCAGGACGCGGCGGAGAGCGTTGCGCACCGCAGCATCGTCATCGACGAGCAGCACTTTGGTCTCGGCATGCAACTTCATCACATCGACCGAAGCGCTCCGTCTGGAACCGGAGGCGTGCTCTACCTTTGCCATCTGACCCATGCGAGGGGTTACGGTCGCTTCCAGAAAATCCGCAGTGCGGCGAATAGCAACAGCGCCCTAATTCGGCACGACTGCCGACATCTTCGCCACACTTTTCGCTTGGGCACGCGCAGCTGTGACGCGCAGCGCCAACTCAGCTAGCCACGAAATGCCGAAAATTACGCGCTCGAGCGCAAACTGAGACACGGCAAGTCAGCGACTCGGGCGCGCTGACGGGCGCTGCTGGGCCTGAAAATAAAGCTCAGCGACTAGGGTTTTTCCCCGCTGCTCACCGGATATTTCTTGCCCGCCCAGGCGCCCAGGCCCTCATCGAGCACGGTGACCTTCTTGAATCCGGCCGCGACCAGCTTGGCCGCGAGCGACCCAGACTCCGCGTGGGGGCAAGCGCAATAGCAGACCAACCAGGAGTTCTTAGGTAATTTGTCGAGGTACGGGCTCGGATCGTAAAAGGGGACGCTCACGGCTCCGGCAATGTGCTGGTTCACGTAGTCCGAGGGCGCGCGCGCATCGAGCAGAGCCATGCGCGCTCCGCGCTGCAGTTGCGCATGAATGACCTCCATGGACGTCGTCTCCGGGGTCATCTTGAAGCCCACCGCGTCGGGGCCTCGGGGATTGAGCGGCACTGGACCGAGCGGGATCGGAGGCGGCGGCGCTGGCGCTGGCGGAGGAGGCGCAGGGTTCGCCCAGCTGCGCAAGAGCCCGGTCAGATCCTCGATGCCTTCCTCGCCGATCGTTTGCGAGAAGGCTTTCATGGGCGTGCCGGGGCGGCCATTTTTGATCGCGTAGCGGATGAAGCCGTTGCTCGCTGCCCGCAAGAGTTGAGGATTGCCGATATGCACGTTGGGCCCGCCCACACCGCGCGCCCCGTGGCAGCTCACACATTCGCGCGCGAACAAGGTCTCGGCGCGCGTCAGATCGCCAGCGGGCGGTCGCTCGTCCAGAACCGCGCGCGCACCGGTGCGCCAGGTGCGCAAGAATTTGATCACTTCCTCGATGTCTTCGGGGCTCAGCGGTCCGCCGCGATCCTTCGACCAAGCGGACATGGTCGTGGCGTTACGACCGTTCTTGATCGCCTCACGCAGCTGCTCATCACTGACCGATGCCTGGAACTCCGGCTGAGCCAGGCGCGGCGCTTGGTCCGCCTTGTAGCCTTCACCCTTCTCACCGTGACAGACCGCGCACATGCGACCGTACAGCTCCGCGCCGTGGGTCAGCTTGGCCGGGGGCGGCTCTGACTTTTTGCAGGCGCCGAGCGAGCCCGACAACAGAAAGGAAACGAGCACCAGGAAATTTGGCAGCGTGCGCATGAAATCTCGGGGGAAGTCGGGAAGTCGAAGCTGGCACGGAATCTACGACGACCGGTTTCCAAACACCACCTCGGTCTGCCTGCCCGGCAGGCGGCCGCCTAGCGCACGAGCGCGCGCGCCTCGATCACGCGCTGCACGCGCTCCGGAACCGCGTTCAAAAAGTCGTACCCCGACGCTTGCTCGATGGCGTCGACGGTCGTCAAATATTCCCGCCATTCGTAGTCGCCCACCCCACGACGGTTCGGCATCAAGACCGCCAGCACCTCGGTGCTCTCGCTCACGTCGCTCGGGCCCTGACCCTGCTCCAGGACGACGATGATCTTGAAGTTGGCAGCGGGCACCGCGACGCCATTGCCGATGGTCGGGAACGGGGCACTAAACACGCCGCCCGCCACGACATAGAGCTCTGCGCCGCGTTGCACGAGCTTTCGCGCGTGGCTCTCCAATTGCTCCCAGGGTCCCGCGTTCAACTCGTGCAGCTGCGGCTCGATGTTCGTAAACAGGAACGTTTGCGAGTTGTCCTCGGCCGAGCCTTGGCGATCCGCCGAGGGGCACATGTGCCCGCGGTCGTAGCCGCTGCGCAAGTAGTCGCTCTCCTTCACCCGGTAGAAGCGAGCCGGCAGCGCGAGATCCGAACGAAAATCGTCCTTCCTGCGCACGTTGCCCAAGTGCCTCTTGTTCAACTGCCAAGCGACCCAATTGGGCACACGCTTTTCTGCGCTGTACGAGAGAACGAACGCGCGCTGGTCGAGAAAATATTCGTCAGCAGGGTCGGCGTCGCGCGGCGTGCCCAGCGCGACGTGCACGCTGCTCGAGACGCTGGCTTCGGTGCCACGCAACGCCGGAGGGCCACTTTGAGATGGAGCCGGTGCGGGCGTCTTGGTTTGAGGGCCGCCGTCGACCCGTGAGGACGGCAAAGCCGCTGGCGCATAGCGTGCGCCGGGCGGAAGTAGCGCGAAGCGAGCCACGAGCAGCAGCAGCACGACCAACGAAAAGGTGCCGAGTAGCGTGTGGCGGGGGGCGCGCCTTCCGCGCGGGACTGTCACGGCCCGGACGATAGCAGACAGAACGCGGGGCGCCCGAGCGGCGCTCAGTAGATCGATTGATGAAACTTGGAGTTGGGATCTGCCGAAGTCTGCGGCGCAGCGTTGACCGAATTGGCGGGGCTGCTCGTGGGGCGCGTCGATTTGGGGGTCGCGCTGGTCGGGCGCGCTGAGCTCGCGGCTCCGGCTCGCTTGGCACCGGGCACCACGGAGGGCGGAGTGGAGTCGCGCTGCACGGTCTCCGCGGTACTCGGAGCCGCTGCTGACGCGCGCCCGTCGAGCGGAATCGCGGCTTGGGGTGGCGGGCTTGGACGCAATGCAAACGCCACAATCAACGCCAAAATCACCGCGAATGCTGCGGCACCCAGGACCCAACTCAGGGGCACCGCGGCACGTTGGGGCGGCGTGCGCAAGCTGGCCTCGGGCGCGCTCTCGCGAGCGCGCTCGACGAGGATGGTGACCGCGGGCGAGCTACTGCGATTCGAACGCACCCGGAGCTCACCTTCGCTCGACGGAGCCGAGGCGGGCGCGTGCGCGGTCCAGTCAGCCGACGGCTGGACTTTGCGGCTGGCCAACGGTTCGCGTTGCGTCGATGCGCTGCGCAGGTCGAACGCATCATCTTGGAGTTCGTGCGGCACGGCGTCGAGCTCCGAGTGGATCTGAAATTGCGGAGGCACGCCCAGACCCGAACTCACCGCGGGCCGCTCGGAAGGTGCCGGGTCGGGACGCGGCGGTTTGGGGGTCGGGCGCGGCGGCTTCATCGGCGTGGGACGCGGCGGCTTCATCGGCGTCGGCGTCGGCGACAGCGAGAGGGGCGGCGACGACGCGGGTGCGTGGGAACGCGGCACACGCGCGAAATTCTGCGCCATCGGCGCCAAGGACTCCGGCGGGGCCGAGGGGCGAACGCTAGCGGAGCCGGCCGAGGGGCGAACGCTAGCAGAGCCGGCCGAGGGGCGAACGCTAGCGGAGCCGGCCGGCACGCTGCCTGGATGGTTACGACGCGGCAACGGAGCTGCGCTCGGGGGCCCGGGCGGAACGCTACCCTCACCCTCGCGACGGTTGCCTCCGGCGCCGGACGGCTCGGGCCGCGAATTCGGCAGAGTGCGGTCAACCACGGCCTCTGGCCCCAGGTAGGCTGCCCTTTCGGAGACCGACATCGGTCGCGGGCTCGGCAAAGAGAGCTCGGTCGGCGCGCGCGGATCCACCGAACCGATCGACATCAGGGTGCCGCTTTGGATCGAGCGTGCGCTGGGAGACGGCGGGGTCGAGCCGTAGTCGCCCTGCACCGGCGGGACGGAGCGCGCGCGCGGGACCTCGACCGCGACCGCTGTCGGTGAAGGCGTGCGAGACTCGGGTGTTGCGCGCTTGCTGGCAGCGGCGCGCGCGACCTTCGGACCATCCAGGGTCTCGGCAGCGCGCAGCACCGCAAGCTCGACTTCCTCCGGTACGATCCGCTCTGGCGCTCCCTGCCCAGGGAGCAACGAGGGTCCGCGCAGGCCGCGGGGCGCGACCGTGCCGACAGCGCCGTCCTTGTATTTGGCAGCTGGTACATCGCGCAGAGTGGCACGCTGCGAAATTGCGCTAGCACTCGGTCGCGAATCGTCTTCGCGTCGTTTACTCATCCCCGGATATCCCGTGCATCACCAAGACACTTACGGGGCCTCCGCAGCCCAGATCAATTCGCGAAGATAACGCCACGCGCCCTCGCTGGCTAGCGATCCAACATAACGAACTCTCGAGTGCTCGACATCGCGCCAAGCGATTCCTGAGCATCACCCGAGCACTGGGCGGAGCGCAACTCCGACTCCAACCTACTGGGTGCGAGTCCAAGGTGACGCGGGTGAAGCCGAATAGGGGAAGCTGGGGCCGTGGTCCGCAACCGAGGGCCAATTCTGGCCCGGCAGCGGCCCAGGAGCGCTCGACCGCGACGGCGTAGCCGTCACGCGACCCGGAGAAAAGCCGGGTGTACTGCGGAGATAGCCGTAATTTGTGTAACCGAATCCGGGCGTCACCACATTTACCTGATTGTAGTTGTAGACGTTCACCGAGGGCCCCAGGGACGGCGCAGGTCCAGCAGCGGTCCGCGTCGCTGCCGCGTCGATTTCTCCAAGCGTCACGGTACGATTCAAGCGCGGACGCGAGTCAGCCGAATTTTGCTCTGCTGTCGCTGGAATCAAAGCGGACGCGGCTGCACCAGAGCTCGCCACATGCACGCGCTGCAGCTGCGCTGACTCGAGGTGCGCTTCAGCGACCCAATCGAGCCCCGTCGCGCCGCAGCCGACGCACGAGTACAGCGAGCTGAAGAGCGCACAGCGAGCGGCACAGCGAAGGGACCACGTCGGCATGTTCGATGACGGAAATGCTGCCATCGATCGTTAAACTTCGCCATCAGCTTCGCTCAGCCAGAGCCCGGCGGCATTCCTCCGGCACTGGACAATGCCTCAGTGGCCGCAGGCTCGGCGCCGCCATTGACGCCGAGCAGCCTGCGAGCTCGCGGCAAATCCAGCTGATTTTCCCAGCGCGATACCAGTAGCGTCGCCACCGCGTTGCCCACGAAGTTGGTCAACGCGCGCGCCTCCGACATGAAGCGATCGATGCCTAGCAGCAGCGTCAAGCCGGCCACCGGGATGCTGTCGGTGGCCGAAAGTGTCGCAGCCAACGTGATGAAGCCGCTGCCCGTCACGCCAGCCGCTCCTTTCGAGGTCAAGAGCAGCACCAAGAGCAAGGACAGCTCTTGGCCTAGACTCAGCCTGATATCGAGCGCTTGTGCCACGAACAAGCTGGCTAGGGTGAGATAGATCGAGGTGCCGTCGAGGTTGAACGAGTAGCCGGCGGGCACGACCAAGCGAACCACCTGAGGAGCGCAGCCGAGCGCCTCGAGTTTGGCCATCAGCGGCGGCAGCGCCGATTCGGACGACGAGGTGCCGAGCACGACCGCCAGTTCTTCGCGCAAATAACCGAGCAAACGCACGAGCGACAGGCCCAAGCAGCGCAGCGTTAGGCCGAGCACGATGCACACGAACAACACCGAAGTGCCGTAGAACACTGCGATCAGCTTGGCCAGGCTGCCCAGGGTGCCCAGGCCGTACTTGCCGACGGTGAATGCCATCGCGCCGAACGCGCCGATCGGCGACAGACGCATCAAAATTCCGACGATGCCGAACAGGACCGACTGAGCGCTCTCCAGCACGTCCACGAGCGCGCGCGTGCGCTGTCCAAGCCGGGACACCACTACGCCGGTCAAGACCGCGAGCAGCAAGACCTGAAGCATGTCGCCCTTGGCGAAGGCACCGAAAAACGAATCAGGGATGATCGCCAGCACGTGCTCGGCGAAACCGCGCGGACCGGGCGCGAGCAGCTTGTTGTCCAGAGCGCTGTGGTCGAGCTTCTCCAACACCACGTGCAGGCCGTCACCCGGCCGAACCCAATGCGCGACAGCGATGCCGATCGCGAGCGCCAACGTGGTCGTGAACTCGAACCAGAGCAGTGCCTTGGCGCCTGTTCGACCGACCGCTTTGAGATCTTTCATCCCGGCGATGCCGACGACCAAGGTGGTGAATACCACCGGAGCGATCAGCATCTTGATCAGCTTGACGAACCCCTCCCCGAGCGGCTGCATGGCGACCGCCCAAGCCGGGCGCAGCACGCCCAGCAGCACGGCCAAGGCGATCGCCAGCAGCACCTGTAGGTACAGGCTCGGCCCGCGGAACTTGCGAGCGGACGGAGAGCTTCCCGGGATCGACACCGCGCCGGCAGAGTACCATCGCCCCCTGCCCGCTCCCAAAACTTCTCGCTTTGGGCGCTGAGTGCTAAAAAGTCCGAGCCTTGCCCCGAGCAGCCGCCACCAACGAGCGCTGGTTCGTGTACATCGCGCGCTGCAACGACGGCTCGCTGTACACGGGCATTGCGCGTGACGTGTTGCTGCGAATTGCCGCACACAACGCCGGGCGCGGGGCGCGCTACACGCGCGGGCGCGGACCGCTCTCCGTGTGCGCGCAGCGTCGCTGTGCATCCAAGGGCGACGCCCTACGTCTCGAGCTCGCGGTAAAACGCCTGCCGCGGCCCGACAAGGAGACGCTCCTCGCGGGCCGTCGCCTGGCCGTGTTCGCGCGCAGCGTCGCCGCGCGCAGCGTCGACTCGAGCGGCTGAGCGCAGCGTCGACTCGAGCGGCTGAGCGCCGAGCTACTCCGGCACGTTGCGCAGGAAGTTCGCGACCTCCGCGAAACGCGCGTCGAGAAAGCCGCGCACTTCGCCGCTCACGCCCTGCTCGTCGAGCGCGCGCGTCATGCAACGCAGCCACGCATCACGCATGCTCTCGCCAATCGGCACCCGCCCATGCCGCAAGCGCAAACGCGGGTGGCCGCGCGTGGCCGAAAAATTGCGCGGCCCGCCCAACCACTCGATCAAGAACAGCCCGAAATTGTCTCGGGACCGGCGGCTCACCCGGCCCTCGGCGTCGAGCTCGTGGAGCCGCGAAAGCTCCGGCTCCGTGGCATCCATCTGGTCGTAGAAGGATTCAGTCAGGCGGCGAACCGCTGCCTCGCCCCCCAAGCGGGCGAACGGCGAATCGAGCTCGGTCGGCGTGTAAGCCATGCGCGCCTTGCTTACGCCAGCCCGAGCGCGTGCGCTACCATCCCCCTCACGCTCGCTATTGGCTCAAGCCGCCGGGCGCTTGCGCTCCGACTTCTGCTCGGAGCGAGCCGCGTTCACCAGATCCATCGCCAAGCGACGAGCGTTCTCCGTGCGCGAGCCCGACAGCATGCGCATCAGCTCATCGATCCGGGAGGTTTGGCTCAGGCGTTCGACCTCGGTGCGGGTTCGGCCGCCGCTCTCCAGTTTGTGCACGCGGAAATGGCCGGAGGCGCGCGCGGCCACGCAGGCTTGGTGCGTCACGCAAATGATCTGCCGTGACTCGGCCGCGCGTCGCAGGCGCGCGGCGACCGCCTCCGCCGCCGAGCCGCCCACGCCCGCGTCGATCTCGTCGAAGACGAGCGTCTCGCTGCCTGTCTCGAGGCCGGCGCAGCGGAGCGCCACCAAAAGCCGTGAACGCTCACCCCCAGAGGCCACCTCTGCCAGCGGGCCAAAGGGCTCACCGGGATTGGCCGCAAAACGCGGCTCGAGCACCGAGACGCCGAGCGCGCCGAGCTCACTCGGCTTGGCTTCGGTCAACGCGAGCTCGATGCGGGCGCCCGACAAGCAAAGTGCGCCCAGCTCCAGCTCGATGCGGCGCACGAGCTCTGCCGCATGCTGGACGCGCCCGGCGTGCAGTTTGCGAGCCAGCCCCAGCGCGCGCTCGCTGGCTGCTTTGACCTCGGCCTCGGCTAGGCCCGCGCGCTCCTCCGCGCCCTCCAGCACGGTCAGCTCTTGGCGAAGCACTTCCAGCCGCTCGGCAAGCGCGTCACCGGACACGCCGAGCGACTGCGCCAGCCGATCCAGCTCGGCGAAGCGCTGCTCCAGCGCGTCGAGATCCTGCGCTTCGACGTCCAAATCCGCCCGTAGGCGCTCGGCGGCGCGCAGCGCCTCTTCTACCTCCAGCGCGGCGCGCTGCAAGGCTTCATGCACGGCGCGAGCTTGGCTCGAATCATCCGCGACGCGCGCAGACGCGCGCATCAAGCCGGAGAGCTCTTGCGAGACGGAGCCTTCACGCTCGGACAGCGCATGCTCGACGTGACCGGCGAGCTCGAGATAAGTCTGCGCGCGACGCAGCACGCGCAGGCGCTCCGCCAAACGCCCGTGCTCACCCTGACGCGGGCCGAGCCGCTCGAGCGACGCCAGCTGATCCCGCACCAAGCGCTGGCGCACGTCGCGGCCCGCGAGCTCGGCGCGCACCCGCGAGAGCTCTGCCCGCGCGAGCGAGAGATCCGCGTAGGCCGCGCCGTATTCGCGCACCAGCGCGCCCTGCCCCGAAAGCACGTCGAGCCCCGAGATGAAGAGAGCGGGGCTACCGATTTCGATCTGCGCGTGCTGAAAGGCGAAGCAGAGCAGCGCTTTGCCCGCCTCCGCGAGCTTCGACAGCGGCACCGCGTCGTCCCCCAACAGGCACGTGCCGCGGCCCGTGCGGCGGATGTTGCGCGCCAGGCGGAGCGCCCCGGACTGGGTACGGAACTCAGCCTCGACCAACGCGCTGTCGTGCCCCTCACGCACGCACGAGGCGGGTGGGCGCGCGCCGAGCAGCAGCCCGAGCGCGGTGAGCACGAGCGACTTTCCCGAGCCCGTTTCACCGCTGAGCACGTTCAATCCGGGCGTCAGGTTGATGGTCACGTCGTCCAAAAGCGTAAAGCCCTGGACCTTCAGGCGCTGCAGCATGGCGCTAGACATACTGCACTTATGTTCAGTCCGCCAGGCGCAGGGAGCGCGCGGGCGGACATTATCCGTCCATCCCGCGGGCAAGTACGCGCACTCACTTCGCTTATCGAAGTGAACTGGCGCGTCACCAGGGTACGGGCTGGTAGTCCTTCAGGAATTTCCCGAACACGTGTTCGCCGGTCAAGAGCCCGGAGAAGAACGGGTCACAAATGCGCGCCGCGCCATCCACGATGTCGAGCGGCGGCTGAAAGTCGGCCTCGCGCTGCTTGCGCTCGGCGTGATGGAGCGGATCTTCGTCCGTGACCCAGCCGGTGTCGACCGCATTCATGAAGATCCCGTGCTCGGCGTAGTCGGGCGCCGAGGTGAAGGTCATCATGTTCAGCGCCGCCTTGGCCATGTTGGTGTGCGGGTGCTTGTCGGTCTTGGTGTAGCGCGAGAACTGCCCCTCCATCGCCGACACGTTCACGATGTGCTTGTCCCGCGAGGGCACGCGCATCATCAGCGACTTCAGCTTGCTGCACAGGATGAACGGCGCGACCGAGTTCACCAGCTGCACTTCGAGCATCTCCGGCGCAGGCACGTCGGCCAGGGCCATGCGCCAGCTGTTCATCACGCGCAGATCGACCTGCTGCAGATCGGCATCGACGCGCCCCTTGGGAAAGAGCTCATCGGAAGCCATGGTTTCGTCGTACGCGAGCGGGATCTGCGACAGCGCGGCGGAGCGGGAAATGCCTTGCGCGGCCGAGCTCGTAACGCTTTGCGCGATGCCCGTGGCTTCGCCCAGACCGAGCGAAAACGGCTGCCCCGCGGGCGCGCTCAAGGCCGCCTTACAGGCTTCGTGAGCGTGCAGTAAGCGCTGAGCCCGAGCATCGACCGCGGACAACGGGCCAAGCTCCAAATCCAGCATGTGCTGGTAGAAGCCCGGCGGGCGGCGCACGGTTTGGGCCGCGTTGTTGATCACGATGTCCAGCCGGTCGAGCGTCTGATTGAGGAAGCGCGCGAACAGCTCGACGCTCGAGCAGTGGCGTAAATCCAAGCCGTGGATCTGGAGCCGATCGCCGAAGGCGTCGAAATCCGCTTCGCGCGCGAAGCGCTGGGCGGCGTCCCGCGGGAAGCGCGTAGTGACGATCACGCGCGCGCCGGCGCGCAGCATCATCAGCGCCGCTTGGTAACCGATCTTCAAGCGCGCGCCGGTGATCAACGCGGTTTTTCCCACCAGAGACGCGGTTTGAAAACGCTTCTGGTAGTTGAACTCGGCGCACGTCTCGCACATCGAGTCGTAGAAGAAGTGCAGCCGGCGGTACTCGGCCTTGCACACGTAGCAGCCGCGCGGGTTCTTCAATTCGCGCGCGGGGGCGGCGGAGGCCTGCCCGGTGAGCTGCGGCGGCGCCTCGTACACGGGCGAAAGGCGCGCCTGCCGAATCACGGTCTCGGCGCGCAGCGCGCGATCGTCCTCGCGCGCCACTTTCTTCGAATAGCGCCGAAACGCCTTATTTTCTCGGATGCCTTCGTGCCGAGTCGGGCGCGAGAGGCGGCCGGCAGCGATCAAGAGCGCGACCCGCGCGTCGGCCGACAGGGTGACGAGCGGGGTTCGATCCTCGACTAACTGCTCCAAGATCTCGATGCAACGCGCCAGCTCTTCGGGAGAAAAGTCTGCCATGGCAAGAGATCCGGGGCTCAGCGCGTGACCACGCGACGACGGCGCGGCGGCTCTCCGCCATCACGCGGCGGCGGCGCATCGGCGCCACGCGCGGCAGGCCGAGCTCCGGTGTGTGGGCGCTTCTTGGCGTCGCGCGGGTAGCCGGTCACGACCCGCGGCCGCGACGCTTCACGCGGGAAACCCGCGCCGGGGCGCGGCGTGTGCGCTTCGCGCGGGGCGCTGGCGCGTGCTGCGCTGGCGCGTGGCGCGCTGGTCGCTTCGCGCGGAGCGTGCGCGCGTGGCGCGCTGGTCGCTTCGCGCGGAGCGTGCGCGCGTGGCGCGTGAGCCGCTTCGCGCGACCGATCGGCGTGCTTCTTGTACGCGGCGCGTTCCGGTTGGCGCGGCACCGACTCGGCCTCGGCTTCCGCGTCGCGCCCCCGCGGCGCGTCGCGTCCTTTTGACGCCTCACGGGGCGGCGGCATCGTGCGCGGCGCAAAGCCCTTGTTCGAATTATCGGGCTGGATGCTGACCCGAGGATTGCGTGAATCGGGCTTGCTGGTGGCCTCCGCGAAGGTGGCCGCGACCGCCGCCTTCACGCTCAAGCGAGAGTAATCCCGCTCGATCTCGATGGCGCCTACGTCCGAGCCTCGGATTTCGCCCCAGCGGCAGGCCATGGCGAGCAGCTTGCGCACGTCGGCCCCGTCATCGCCACCCCAGGTGATGCGAAAGGAGACCCAGTCTCCGCCATCGCGCTGCGCGCCGCGATACGGAGTCGAAGCACGCGCCGAATCCGCGCGCTCGCGCGAGGGATACTCGGGGCGATCGCGATTCGGAGCGCGCGGCGCCGGGCCGCGCTGTTCGCGTTCTCGCTCACGCGGCAAAGCCTTGCGCTCCGGACCGCGATCCGAGCGCCGGATCTCGCGCGGCTCGGTCGGCCCCGAGAAGCGAGCCATCGCCAACAAGCGCGAGATGGTGCGCGCGCTGTCGTCACGCGCCGAGAGCCGCTCGGCGAGCGCCCTTTGACGCTCGGAGACCTCGACCTCGGCTTCGTCTTCCCGGGTCAAGATGTCGAAGAACTTCTGATCGGCGGTGGCCCGGATCTGCTCCGCGCTCGGCACCTGCTCGGTGCGAGCCACGACCTTGACTCGCTTGAGCAGCATGGTCGTCTTGCCCACCGCGGCCGGCGAAACCAAAAGCACGCTGCGGCCCTTGCGCCCGGCGCGGCCGGTTCGCCCGCTCCGGTGCGTGTAGCTGTCGGCGTCGGTCGGCGGATCGAGGTGAATGACGAGCGTGATGTCCTGCACGTCGATGCCGCGCGCGGCCACGTCCGTGGCCACCAAGACGCGGTGATCGGCGCGGCGAAATGAGGTCAGCGCACGATCGCGTTCGCGCTGATCCATCTCGCCGGAGAGCGCCGTGACGGCGAAGCCGTTCTCGGACAAGCGCTCCGCGACGTCGCCTACGTCGGCGCGGGTGCGGGCGAAAATCAGGGTCTGAGCTTCGGGGCTGGCGAGCAGCAGGTTGATCACCGCGTCCAAGCGCTGACGCGGCTCGAGCACGTGCATCACGTGATCGATGTCCACGTTGGCGACGCCGAGGCGAGTGCCCTCCACGCGCGCCGGATCCCTCTGCACGCTGTTGGCCAACGCCTCGACCTCGCGCGGGAAGGTGGCCGACACGAGGTGCGTCGAGCGCTCCTTGGGCGTCTTACCCAGGATCGCCTCGAGCTCCTCACGGAAACCGAGATCGAGCATGCGATCCGCCTCGTCGAGCACGACCGCGGCGACCTCGCTCGGATCGATCGAGCCACGATTCAGATGGTCGAGCATACGCCCGGGCGTACCGACGATCACCGACGGGCCTGCGGAGAGCGCACGGTGCTCGTCGCGATAGACCGCGCCGCCCGTCACCGAAGCCACCTTGGCGTTCAACGGCGCGAACAGCCAGGTCAACTCTTGCACCACCTGTTTGGCCAGCTCGCGCGTAGGCACGATCACCAAAGCGCGGGGGTGGGCCAGCTTGTCCTTGGCCTTGCTGGGCTGACCCGCGAGTTCGCGAATCACCAAGCCGATCGCCACGGTTTTACCGGAGCCAGTCTGAGAGGTCACCCGCAGGTCGCGACCTGCCAGCGCCGGGTCGAGCACCGCCTTCTGAACGGTGGTGAGCTCTGTGAAACCTTTTTCGGAAATTGCAGCGCCGAGCGCGGGGCCGAGCAGTTCGGCGAAGTCAACCGTAGCCATATTGCGGCCGCTCGTAGCACTAGTCCGGCGAGCATGCGTCCTTCTCGCGCTGAGACGGGCAAAGCCGGGCAATTTCAGGCCTTCCCGCGGCGGCCGCGCACCAGCCCGCCGGTCTGGAGGCCGAATCCGCGCCTGCCGCCGTCGGCGACTCGTCCCCGGCTGAGGCCTCCGCTGACCCACCCGTCAGCTGGGCAGCTTGAAGATCACGAGTCGGCGCACCGGGTAGGCGAAGCTCACGAAGACCAGGAAAGTGCCGGCGAAGCTCACGAGCTCGGGCGCGACGCCTGGCACGCGCGGCACGAGCCAGCTGAAGACGCCGAAGTTCAAGAGCAGCGTGCACAGCTCGGCGACCACGAAGAAGCGCGCTTGACGCGACAAGCTGCCCGCCTGCGCGCGAAAGGTGAACGTGCGGTTGCCGAAAAATTGCAGCGAAGCGCCCGCGCACAGCGCCGGCAAGCGAGCCGCAGTCGGCGTCATGCCGAGCAAGCGGATGCAAGCCGAGAACAGCGAGAAATCGACGAGCGTGGCGCCGCTACCGACGATCAACGCGCGGGCGAAGCGCAGCGCTCGATCGGACCAGCGTTCTCCCTCGTTCACGGTCCGAGCAGCAGACCACATCCAGGGCCGGCTCGAAACGCAGCGCAGCCCGTTCGAGCGACAGTTCACGCGAATGTCACGCGCTCGGGACGAGCGAGCACTGCGTGAGCGTGCCGTTCAAGGTCTCGCCGCCGACTGTCACGTAGAGCTGACCGTCCGTGCGCACGACCTCGAACTTGCTGTTTTTGTCGAGCTTCCGGTCGAGCGCGTCCAAGAACTCCGGCTCGAAGCGATAGACTTCGATGCGTTCCACGTGGTGAATCGCGCGAGCGCTGGCCTCACGCAGCAAGAGCGGCAGCTCGACGTGCGTGAACAGCGCGACCCTGCCCGCCGCCTTGCTGGCCTTGTGCAGGCGCTCCGCCGAGGGCGAACCGATGTCGATCCAGGCGCGCAGCACGCCCGTCGCATCGCGCACCGAGAGCGGCGCTTCTTCGACGGAGGAGAGGCCCGCTTTGCTGAAGGCGATGCCGTCCTCGTAGCTCAGGCAATAGGCCAAGGTGCGCGTCACCAGGTAACGCATCGTCTCGGACGGGTGCCGCGCGACGCGCAAATCGAGCGCCTCGTAGACGCCGCGGTCGACGTCCGAGAGCGTGATTTGGAAGTGGTAGATCGTCGCGGTCAGGGCCATCGGGCTCTTTTAGCTCTTCTGGCCCGAGCGCCCGAGCTATTCCTCGCGCTCCAGCCAAACCGATACTTCTCCGGGGAAATCACCGGGGGACACGTGCACCACGCGCGGGCGACAGCAGACCGCGCAGTCTTCGGTGTAGGTTTGGTGTTCGCCGCCCCCGAGGTCGACGAACAGCTCTTCGGCCTCGCCGCAGAACGGACACACGACCTCGGCGCTGGTTTTCTTTTTCTTGCTCAAGGCGAGCGGAAGAATGCGATCAAATCGGCCCGCTCGTCAGCAGAAAGCCACGGTGCTAAGCCCGCGGCCCCGAAACGAAAGGAACACTCTTTGGGAGCCCGCGGCGGAACGCTGACATTTACTCGTTTTTTCACGCAAGGTGCGCTGCCCAAGGACGTGCGCCGCAAATTCTTGGAGGCTGCCAAGCTGCGCGTGTTCGAGCCGCTCAAGCCCGAAGACGAAGCCCTCGAGGCCACCGGCTGGTGCGTCATGGAGCGTCCCTTCGATTTGGAGATCGATGCCGCCAAGATGTTCCACGACAACTTCGTTTTGCTCGGCTTTCGCGTCGATCGCTATCGCATCCCGGGCGCCTTGCTCAAATCGCAGATCGGCGACGAAGAGCAGCGCCAATTAGCTCGCGGCAAGAAGACCAAGCTCGGCCGCAACGAGAAGCTCGAGATCAAAGCCCGAGTGGTGATGCGCCTGCGCAAGAAGGTCATCCCGACCTCGAAAGCCATCGACCTGTGCTGGCACCTCGACAGCGGGACGGTGCTGTTCTTCGGCCACTCCAAGCGCATGATCTTGGATTTCGCCGCGCTGTTCGAGAAGAGCTTCGGCATCGCGCTCTTGGAAGACAGCCCGTACGTGGCGGCGACACGGGCAGAGCTACCGCGCGAACTGGAACGCGCGTTCAAGCAGATCGAACCGCTCAGCTTCTCGAGCGGCAGAAAGCGGCTGGGTAAGGCCGGGAAGTCGGAGCCAGAGCCCGAAGCGAGTGACGCGGCCGCGGGCGAGGAAGACTTGCTCGAGCGCGTGGAGAGCACTCGCTTCCTCGGCTCCGAGTTCTTGCTCTGGCTCTGGCTGCGCGCCGAGATCGTCAATAAGCCGATCCCGCTGCCCGAGCTGGGCGACTTCGAAGTTTGGCTCGACAATCAGCTCACGCTCCAGTCCGACATCGATCCCAACGAGCGGGTGACCGTGCGCGGCGCCGCGCCCTCCGGTAGCCCCGAGGCGCGTGAAGCCGTCCGCGCGCAGAAATACCCGGTTCGAGCCCGGATCGCGATCCGCAACGAGGAGCGCGATTTCGCCTGCGTGCTGGTCGCCCATCGCTACGCGGTGGCCAGCGGCAAGATCCCGGCGGTGCTGACCAAGGACACGGACGACGCGTTCCAAGAACGCATGACGCTCGTCGAACGCCTGAGCCAGAGTCTGGACGGACTGTATGCGGCCTTCCTACGAGACCGCCTGAGCGCGCTCTGGAAAGAAGCCTGGGAGCCGGCGATCGTGTGCTGGGCCGACGACGAACCGATCCCGACCGACGTGCTGGCGGCGTTGATGGCCGGCAAAAGCTCTCGGAGCAAGAAACCCAAGCGCTGATCGTTTTAGGGATCGAGCTTGAAGCTCCCGGCGTCAATCAACTCGGGTTTGGCGTCGGGCGCGAGCGGGTCGGTCAAGCCCAGGCACCAATAGTCCACGGCCGAGCCGTCTTTGCGCACGCGCAGGCGCAAAAAATGCTTGAAGCCTGGGTGATCGAGCGCGGTGAAGGCTTGAGTTTCTTCCAGCCCGAGCAAGGTCAAGAGCGCCAAGAACGCGCCGAACACGAACGCGCCGTAAAAGACCGCCACGCCGAAGGTCAACCCCGCGAGCAGCCAGAGCGGCAGCGTGATGTGCGCGCTGAGCGCCAAGCGCACGAACACGTACGACGCAACGATCGGGATCCCGGCCGTGGCCAAGCCCGCGCCGAGCGACAGGCCGAAGACCACGAAGCCACCCTTGCGCACGTCGCCGATCAGCGAATAAATGATGGTCGTCAGTACGGTGATCAGAATCGGGGCGGACAGGATGAAGCCGAGCTTTTGGAACTGATGCAGGCCGACGTTCATCGCCGGCAAGAACAGCACCGCGAGCACGATGTGCGGCAAGAACCCGGAGTTGCCGCGCATCACCTTCCACGGCACTTGCAGCAAGAGCAGCCTGCTCTGCGCGACCGTGGGCCACTCGACCTCGGCCTTCAGGCGCTGTTCGCGCCGGAGCGGCGCTGGGTGCAGGAACGCGCCGCCGCCGCCCGCGGTCAGGTGCAACGCGGCACCGTGCTGGATCCGTTCGTAGTGATGCACGTCACCCGCGAGCAAAAAGTGCGGCTTGGTCTCCAGATCCAAATTCAAAGACTCGACCATGGCCGTGCCCGTTCGGCTGGGCGCGCCGAAAGCAAACAGTGGATCAGGCAATAGAACCAGCTGGCTTACGTCGGGCGAGCGCGCGCGCCAAGCGTCGAAGTAGCGAACCTGGCGCCAGTCGAGGGTGCCCAGTTGCCGATCCGCCGCCGACAAGTGCAAGCGAGAGGTGAGCGGCAACGCGAAGTAGCTCGCGCTCTGCACGGGCTGATAGCCGGTCAGCGCCAAGGCCTTGGGCTTTTCGATCGTTCCGCCGCGCACGAATTGGCGCGCCCACTCCGCGTAGCGCTCGATCATGCGCTGCGAGATGCCCACCACGCTCGGGCGCGGCACGCCCTCTTCGTCGTCTGGGTTCCGGCGAAACATGCGCGCAAAGCCGTCTAGCCCGTCGTACCAATCGTGGTTGCCCGGGATCCCGAGCAGCACGCGCGGCGGCCCGGGCGGCAAAGTCTCGAGGATCTGATTGAACGGCACGATCACGCGGTTGGTGATCTCTTGCGCCGTGGCGACTGGATACGCGGTGTCGCCGCCGAAGAGCAGGATCTCGCCGCGCGGCGCGACCAAGAAGGCTCCCTCGGCGTCGGGATCCGGTAATTCGTAGTCGGCGAACAAAAGTCGCGCGACGGCGCGACTGACCGCTACGTCGTCGCCCGTGTCTGCCACGAAGTCGAGCCAGAGGTCGCGGTCGAGCGCATCGACCAAGCACTCCTCGGTCGAGTTCGACGCGCTCCGCGATCCCGAAAGGGGGGCGCCGAGCACCTCGGCCACGCGGGCTTTCAGCTCGAGCGGATCATCGGCGGTCATCCAGTCGCGGGAATCCACGTTCTCGGTGGCGATCGCGACCGATGCAAAGTGCCGCAGATGGCCCCAAAACGAGCGAACGCCGAACCAGGTCACGCCGCGCGGTCGCTCGCGGCCACGGACGAAACGCCAACGCGGCGCGAGACTTGGACGCTCGGGACGAAACGGTTGAGGCACGAGGACGCGCAGTAAAACACGATCTTCGCTCGAGGCGGACCCACCCCGCGCAAAGCCGCCAGGCCGCCGCGGTTTCAAGTGTTCGGCAGGTCTGGAACGCGGCTTTCCAGCGTGCGCAGCAACTTTTGCCCTGAACCGCCCGGTGCAACACCCAACTCGGCGCGGCCGATAGCCCGTAGCGAACGCGAAATTGCGCGACTAGAATCGCGCGCATGAATCGCAGGTACATTTCGAGCGGCACGAAATACGAACCCGTGGTCGGCTATTCGCGCGCCGTGCGCGTGGGCAACACGATCCACGTGTCCGGCACCACCGCGACCAAAGAAGACGGCACGATCGCGGCCCCCGGCGACGCCGGCCTGCAAACCGCTCAAGCCCTGCGCAACATCGCCTGGGCGCTCGAGCGCGCGGGCGGCCGCATCGAACACGTCGTCCGCACCCGCATCTACGTGACCAACATCGACGACTGGGAAAAAGTCGGCCGCGCCCACGGCGAATTCTTCCACGACGTACGCCCCGCCACGACCATGGTCGAAGTCAGCCGCCTAGTCGACCCCGCCATGCTCGTCGAAATCGAAGCCGAAGCCCTGGTCGACGGCTGACCCGCGCAGCTCGCTGAGCGAGCGGGCGATTCACGCATCGATTGGGGAGAGGGGGCGATCGCGATCCAGCAGCGCAGCCCGGAGAGCGCAGTGTCGTCCGCTCAGTACGCGCGCTGCGCACGCGGGCGAATACCGTGAGCGGAGTCCGACTCAGGCGGTCAGCGAGGGTCGCTCCCGGCGTCGGGCCTTCACCCGAGTGCGCAGCATGGTTCAACGCAGGCACTGCCATCGCGCGCTCGCGGACTCGTCGCCAACAGTGCGCCCTGGGAGCTGCGCTGCTGGCACGCGATCGCCCCCACCCTCTCGCAGACGACTCAGGTGTGAACGCCGGGGGCTTCTTGGCCGGTTTCGTTGACGTATTCGGAGTAGCCGCCGCCGTATTTGCGGACGCCTTCGGGGCTGACTTCGAGCACGCGGTTCGAGAGGGCTTTGAGGAAGTGGCGATCGTGGGAGACGAAGAGCATCGTGCCTTCGTAGCCGGCGAGGGCTTCGATCAGCATTTCTTTGGTGCCGATGTCCAAGTGATTGGTCGGCTCGTCGAGGACCAGGAAGTTTGGCGGGTCGTACAGCATTTGAGCCAGCACGAGGCGGGCTTTCTCACCGCCGGACAGGATGCGGCAGGGCTTTTCGATGTCGTCGCCGGAGAAGCCGAACACGCCGCCGAGCGTGCGCAAGGAGCCGATCGAGGCATGCGGGAACTTGCCGACTAGCGTGTCCCACACGGTGTCGTCGGGCTTGAGCACCTCCATCGAGTGCTGGGCGAAGTAGCCCATCTTGACGCTGTTGCCGACGGTCACTCGGCCCGTGTCGGCTTCGGTCGCGCCGGCGATCAGCTTCAAGAGCGTGGATTTGCCCGCGCCGTTCACGCCCATCACGCACCAGCGCTCCGAGCGCCTGATCAAGAGATCGAGGCCGGAATAGATGACGCGCTTGCCGTAGGCTTTCTTCACCGCGTCCAGGCTGGCTACGTCGTCGCCGGAGCGCGGCGCTTTTTGGAAATCGAAGCTCAGCTTCTCGCGCCGGCGCGGCGGCTCCACGCGCTCGATCTTGTCGATCTTCTTCACGCGCGATTGCACCTGAGCGGCGTGGCTGGCGCGCGCCTTGAAGCGGGCGATGAACGCCTCTTCTTTGGCCAGCATGGCTTGCTGCCGCTCGAAGGCGCTCTCCGCCTGCAAATCCAGCATCGCGCGCTGGCGCTGATAAAACTCGTAGTCGCCGGTGAAGCTGGTCAATTCACCGGCCTCGATCTCCACGATCTTGGTCACGATGCGGTTCATGAACTCGCGATCGTGGGAGGTCATGATCAGCGCGCCTTCGAACGACTTCAGAAAGCTCTCCAGCCACAGGATCGATTCCAGATCCAAATGGTTGGTCGGTTCGTCGAGCAGCATCGCGTCCGGGCGCATGAGCAAGATGCGCGCGAGGGCCACGCGCATCTTCCAACCGCCGGACAGCGTCCCGACGTCGGCGTCCATGGTTTCTTGGGCGAAGCCCAGGCCGGCCAAGATCTCGCGCGCTTTCGCGTCCAAGGCGTAGCCGCCGAGTTCTTCGAAGCGCCCCTGCACTTCCCCGAACTCTTCGATCAAGGCTTCCATCTGATCGATCAGCGCTGGGTCGGCGAGCTTCAACTCCAGCTCGCGCAAGCGCGCCGCCACCGACGACACCGGGCCCGCGCCGTCGAGCGTGGCCGCCACCACGCTTTGCCCGCTCATCTCACCCACGTCCTGGCTGAAGTAGCCGATGGTGGTGCCGCGATCGATGGCGACC
>Ga0247760_1000308_pt1 | contig 54397 bp, 47 predicted proteins | sample UWRJL171409R4_FD_179936 | JGI IMG/M metagenome (GOLD analysis project Ga0247760, IMG submission 179936) | Plant litter microbial communities from Arlington Agricultural Research Station in Wisconsin, United States - UWRJ-L171-409R-4 | ecosystem: Environmental > Terrestrial > Plant litter >...
GCCGGACATCGCGTTGATCGCTCGTGCGACGGGCATCGCCGAGCAAGATTTGGAGCGCTACGATCGCCCTTCGCTGCTCGGGCTTTCGGCCGCCTCGAGCTTGCTCGAAGCTCAAGAGCTCGCGCCCGAAGCGCGAAAATCGTGCGGGGTGATCGTCGGCACGATGAGCGCGAGCCTCGAGGTGAACGAGCTGTTCGCGGCGCGCCTGCGCGAACGCGGGGCGCGAGGCGCGGAGCCACGCCGCTTCCCCGCGACTTCACCGAATCTGGCGCCGGGTCGGGTGGCGATCGCTTTTGGCCTGCAGGGGCCGAACTTCAGTGTGGGCGCGGGCCCAGCGGCGGCGCTCGAAGCGTTGCTGCTGGGGCTTGAGCTGTTGGCTGCAGGTGACGCTCAGTCGCTGCTGGTGCTGGCGGTCGAAGACGTGGGACCCGTCGTGAGGGAGGTCTTTGGCGCCGCTGGGCTGCCCCAGCCCGAACCGGGTGCGATCGCCGCACTGCTCGACACGGGCGGCTCTGGGCTGCCGCTGGAACCGGAGAGCCTCGCGGCGCGCCTGCGCGACGGCCTCGCGAATGGCTCGAAAACCGCGCCGGGCTGGCCCTCGTTGAAGCGGGCGCTGAGTTCAGCCCGGGCTTGAGCGCCCCGCCCGTGGCCCGCCCACAGCGCCGGCTCGCCCGCAGCTTGCAGAACCCGGCGCCCTTTGGCAGTGTCTCGCCGGAATACGCCCCCCATCGGCGGCGTTTGGCTAAAAAGAATCCCGTGCCCTCACTCCGCTCGCTCCTCGCGCTCCTGGTTTTGTCCGTGTTGTCCACCTTGGGTTGTACCCACCAGTACATCCTCAACACGGAGGTGGAGGACACCGAGTTCAACCGCAGGGTGATCGAGTACTGCGAACAGTACCGGCACGCCGTTGAGCAGCGCGCCACCGCTCGCCTGCTAAAAATGGCTCATCCGAGCTATTATGAAGACGGCGGCAACGTGGATGCGAGCGACGACCTCGATTACGAGGGCCTTGAAACGTACCTCAATGCGGAGTTCAACAAGACCCGCGCCGTGCGCTACGAGATCCACTATCGCAACGTGAGCGAAGGCCGCAAAAATACGGTGTTGGTCGATTACACGTACAGCGCCAGCTACAAGATCCCAACCGCGCACGGAGACGTCTGGCGCCGCCGTGTGGCCGACAATCGCATGCAGCTGGCGCGCGAAGGCGAGGGCTTCCGCATCTTGTCGGGGATGTGAGCTTCTGGCACGGCCCTGCTAGGGCAAGCGAAAATCTTCGGTGATCTGGGCGATTTCGTAGCGCGCTCCCGCCGGTCGCAGGCGAAACAAAAGTTCGTCTCCGAACAGCCGCGCGCGGCCCGCCCAGGACATGCGGATCGGGACTTTTACCGCGATTTCGTCGGCGGCAAGCTCAATCGGGGGTCTGCGCGTGGCAGGCAGGCGGGCCAGATCCTCGGCGCGGAAGGTTTCTATGTCCGCCTCGCGAAACAGCAGCTGCCCGCGCAGCTCGGTGTAGTCGAGTACGGTGAAGCGCGATTGCCAGAAGGCGCGCACCGGTTGCCGACCGGAGGTGGTCTCGACGAAGGCCTGCGGGGCCAAGAGCGGTTCCATCCGTTCTGTCGACTCGTTGACGGCGGCGCGCAGGAAATCGCGCACTGCGCTCCGCGCGAGCCCGCTTGCCGCGGGCGCGCGCAACACGAGCCACTGATCGCGGCTATTGCCGACACGGGTTGGCTCGGGCAGTACCTCCGAACGTTGCTCGGCCACGCCCGGAGCGCGGCGCGGGGCAGGGCGCTCCGCCGCCAGAGCTGCGCTCGAGACGGTGGACGGACGCGGCCCCGTGCAGTTCAGGCACAGCGCAAGCGCGCAGCACCCATAACCCAGACTAGAGCGCTTCGACTCGAGGCTCATCCGTTCGAGACAGCGTGACGATGGACTGCGGCGCGACTTCGCGAAAGCCGACGGGTGTCGCGTCCAGCTCCGAAGCGATCAGCGAAAAATGCGTGCTCTCGATGCTGGGAATACGCGCTTTGCGCACGCCGTCTTCTCCCAGCAGCTCCTCGATGTCACGCCGGCCATTCCAAACTCGGAAACCGAGCGTGCCTTCGCGATGCACCGCGAGCAGCTGCTCGCCATTGGTGACCAGGATGTCCCCGCTGTTGGCCGGGTGCCCCTCTTCGGCGGACAAGCGGTCGACCAAGCTGATCGAGGCGCGCAGTGCGCCGGCCACGTGCTCGGGCGCCACGTGCGCGTCGCTGAGGTGACCCGCGTCGTGCAGGAACGACAGGAACAAATAAAAGAACAGCTCGCTGTCCGTCTCACCGCGTACGTTCTTGCGCAAAAATTCTGGCTGCGAGGCGAGCAGGCGCTCACGCAGCCGCTCGAACCCGAAGATGGTTCCGGTCTGCGCGAAGAGCCACATCCGATACCGGAACGGGTGGGTATTTTCGGTGCGCAAGCCGCCGACGGATGCCCGCCGCACGTGGCCAATCAAGACGTCCGTGCGGATGTCACCCGCGGCCTCCACCAAATCGATCTCGTCGCGGTCGTCGATCGGGCGGCGCCGGAGCAGCACCTCACCGGACTGGTAAAAGCCGAGACCCCAGCCCAGTGGATCACCGGCGGTGCGTCGCGCTCGCAATAGCGCCGCGTTGGCCTCGAGCACGCGAGCGCCGAGATCCGGGCGGTTACCGATAAAGCCGAACATGCGTGCCATGCGAGTCTCCGTTTACCTGCGAGGAGCGCGCCGTGCGCAGTGACTAAGCATACCGCTCAGCGCTGCGCTTCGCACGCTCCTCAGTGACAAAGGTGAGATAGGGACGTTCGAGAAGTCGGTTTCGCGCGGGTTGGTCGTGTTCTCTCCCGGCCTGGCAGCCAGGAGACCGCCAGCGCAGTGCGCCAAGTGTCCGGCGTAGTAGTCGAGGTGCTAACGTGCGCTGGGCATGGATCGAGAGAACTTCCAAGAAGCGCTGCTCGGCATCATGGAGCGAAAGCAGCACTGGGCCTGGCCTTCGTTTACGAATGGGCTGGTCGCGGCGGATCGCCTGCACCTTCACCTCGAACAAGAATACGCCACGTACGTGCGCGACTTTCCGAGCCTGGTGGCGCGCGCCTACATTGCCTGCCCGATCGCAGCCGTGCGCCGCGAGCTGATCGAGAACGTGTACGAGGAAGAGACCGGAGGCATCCAAGCAGGCAAACCACATCCAGAATTGTTTTTGGAGTATCCGCGCGGGCTGAGTATGGATCTCTCGCGTTTCGAGCAGGTTGCGTTGCTGCCCGCGTCACGTCGTTATCGATCGTTCCTGGATGAGACGACCTTGCGGGGGGGGTGGGAGGCGGGCGCCGCCGTGACCACGCTCTTCGTCGAGGGGACCGCGCACGAACGCGGCGAGCTCGATCCGCGCGTGCCGAGGCGCCCGACCCCAGCGCTCGAAGACCACCCCCTGGTGCGGCATTACGGATTGCCGCTGAGCCACCTGCAGTTGACCAAGGCTCATCGGGCGGTCGAGGGTGCGCACCGCGCCGCCGCCTGGCGGGTGGTGCTCGACCATGTGTCCGTCGCGCAGCAACCGGCAGTGATCGCCGCTATGGAAACGGCGCTCGAACTTTGGCTCGGTTACCGTGATGGCGTAGCGGAAGCCTGCGGTCTAACACGGCACTAGGCCCCCTTTCAGGGCGCCCCAAAGCGTTTTCCGACGCTTCAGCGTGCCGCTCGCTGTCCGACGGGGGAGGGCTACCGTGCGCTGCGCGGAGACTCGTTCGCGGCCGGCTGTGCTAGCCTGCCGGCCAATGCTTTCCGTTAGGGTTCGTGGGTTTGCGCAGGGCCTCGCGCTGCGGCTATTCGGGCTGAGCTTGGCTGCGTGTGGTGCGGTTTATCCAGAGATCAGCACGCCCGTGCGTGCAGCGGGCACGCGTCATCTCGACCCGCCGCCCCCCGAGGATCTGGTCTACCTGAAATTCGCCAACGCTCAGATCCCGAGTCACACGCGCGACGGTCGGCCATGGGATTCCATGGGTGGCTCAGCGCCGGACCCGTTCGCGAAGCTCCTGATCGACGACAAAGAAATCTTGCTCACTCCAGTTCAAGCCAACACGCTCAAGCCGACCTGGCCGGATCAGAAGGTGGGCAACCATCGCATCCCGCACGGCGTCCCGGTGCGCGTCGAGCTATGGGACTCGAACGCGCTCAATAATCACCCGATTTGCGTGGAAACGATCGCCAACATCCTGGCCGAGACGAGCGACGAACAAAATCTGGAGCTGCGCTGCGACAGCGGCGCCACGATCGAAATCGTCGTCCAGCCGGCACATGCGAAATTTGGTCTCGGCCTGTACTACGAGCTTGGCACCGACGACATTCACGTGACCCGCGTGGTGGGGGAATCGCCCGCGGCGCGCGCCAAGCTGAGGCGCGGCGATCAGCTGCTTCGAATCCAAGGACACGACGTGAAGGGCATGGATGCCGAGACGGCGCGCAGCCTGATTAACGCCAACGTCTCGACCGGCGTCACTTTCGTGGTCAGGCACGCCGACGGTTCGCAAATGGACGTGACCCTGAAAGACGGCCCGATCTACCCGACCGTCGACGAAGAACTCACGGTCGAGTAGCGAGTCCCGGGCGCGAGCCTGCGGGGCTGGGCTCAGCTTGCTTCGCCCGGGCCACGGGCTAATGCTTGGTCGATGACCTCAGCAGGCCCCCCCGATCCGGTGCTCGTCGTCCTGCAGCCTGCCCGCGGCACGCTTTCGGTGACGGGCAGTGAGGCCAAGAGCTGGCTCAATGGCCTCGTCACGTGTGACGTGCTCAAGGTCGAGCCAGGCAGCGGTGCGTTCGGCTTGGTCTTGAACAAGCAGGGCAAAATCCAGAGTGAAGTCGAGATTGTCGAAAGCGCGGAGGGCTTGTTGGTCGGGGTCTCCCCCGGGGTCGCCGAGCGGCTAGTCGCGTCGCTCGACAAATTTCTGGTCATGGAGGACGCGGAGCTAAGCGACGTCAGCGCGGACTACTTGTGGGCGGATTTCCACGGGCTCGGCGCGGCCCCCCTTGCAGAAGCTGCGGCCAAGCTCTGCGCCGGCACCGCGTCCGGCATTCGCTTCAGCTCCGAAGCGGCCGCGACGTTGGTCTTCGAACGTGACGAGCTGCTCGAGCTCGAGCGCTTCGTCGAGCGCACGCCGGCATTGCGAAGAGGCTCGGACGCGGATTGGGAAGCCCTGCGCATCACTCAAACGCTGGGTCGCTTCGGGGTCGATTTCGGCGAGGCCGACAATCCACACGAAGCCGCGCTCGATCGCCGCGCGGTGTCCTGGAGCAAGGGCTGCTACCTCGGGCAGGAGGTCGTGTGCATGCAGGACATGCGCGGCAAGCTGAAGCGCCGCTTGGTCGCGCTCGCGCTGAGCGGCGAGGAGGCTCCGCCCGTGGGTAGCCCGGTGACGGTTGGGGACTCGGCGGAAACGGTGGGTGAGCTGACCAGCGTGGCGAAGAGCCCGCTGACCGGGAAGCTTTTGGCCCTGGCTCGGGTCAAGAGCCCTTATTTCGATGGAAAGCAGGCGCTGGGCGTGGCCGGCAAAGAAGCCGCGTTTGTCGCGCAGGGTGCGCCCGAAATGGAGTAGTTTCGAGGATCGATGAGTTCTGACGCCCACAAAGGTTTGGTTCACTCGAGTCGCTTCACCGAAAGCGGCCTGCGCGTCGCCGACGACGTGCTCGGGCTGATTGAGAAAACACCCCTCGTGCGCCTGGCGCGGCTCTCGCCGCCAGGTGGCGCCACCGTCTGGGCCAAGGCCGAGTTCGTGAACCCCGCGGGCAGCGTCAAAGATCGCCCCGCGTTGTCCATGATCCTGAGCGCGGAAAAATCCGGCGAGCTCAAGCCCGGCGCCACGTTGGTCGAGGCCACGAGCGGTAACACCGGGATCAGCTTGGCGATGATCGCCGCCGTGCGCGGCTATCGCTGCTTGCTCGTGATGCCCGAAGACATGAGCCTCGAGCGGCGCTACATTTTGCGCGCCTATGGCGCCGAGATCGTTCTCACCCCTGCGGGTGATGGCATGTCCGGCGCAGTGAGCAAGGCCTTGCGCGTGTTGGAAGATACGCCCGGCGCTTTCATGCCCAGCCAATTCGACAACCCAGCCAACCCGGCCAGCCACGAACACGGCACGGCGCTGGAAATTCTGGAGCAAACTGGCAACTCCATCACCGCCTTCGTGTCCGGCGTGGGCACGGGTGGCACGGTCACTGGCGTGGGACGCGCGCTCAAGAACAAGCTCGGCAGCGCGGTCAAGGTGTTCGCCGTCGAGCCCGCCAACAGCGCGGTGCTCTCGGGTAAACCTGCGGGCATGCATGGCATTCAGGGCTTGGGCGCGGGCTTCGTGCCGCAAATCGTCGACCGGAGCGTGATCGACAACGTGATTGAGGTGACGGACGTGGCGGCCGAACGCATGGCGCGGCGCTTGGCCCGTGAGGAAGGCTTGCTCGTGGGTCCGTCTTCGGGGGCCAACGTGCACGCGGCCTGTGAGGTGGCAGCCCAACTCAAGGGCGGCAACGTCGTCACGATCCTGTGCGACTCCGGCGAGCGCTACCTATTCTGAGCGACTGAGTTACGTGCCGGAGAACTTGGGGGCGCGTTTGGCGCCCCAGGCGGCTACGCCTTCGCGAAAGTCCCGAGAGCCGAGCAACGCGGTCTGTCCCACTTTCTCACGTTCGAGGGCCGCCTCGATGCCGCCGTTCGCGGACTCGCGTACTGCGCTCTTGATGGCGGCCAAGGCGAGCGGCGGCCCAGCGGCGAGCGTCGACGCAAGCGCCTGCGCTTCGGCGCGCTCGTCGTTCGCCACGCGATTGGCGAGTCCGAGGCTGAGGGCCAGCGGGGCATCGATGCGCGTGCCGAGCAAAAGATACTCCAGCGCGCGCCCGATCCCGACCAGGCGCGGCAGCCAAAAGCTGCCGCCACCATCTGGCATCAAGCCGATCGCGACGAACTTTTCTTGGATGTACGCATCCGGCGCGAACACGCGCAGATCGCAGGCCAGCGCCAGATCTGCGCCGAAGCCCACCGCGGGCCCGCGCAGTGCCGCGATGAACGGTTGGGGCGCGTGCACGATCGCTCGGATCAAGGCGTGAAACTGAGCGATGCGAGGGCCGAGATCCGCACCGGCGTCGAGATCGCCGAGTGCACCCTTCAGATCTGCGCCGGAGCAGAAGGCATCGCCGGCGCCGGTGAGCACGACTGCGCGCACGCTGGGATCGGCCGCGACGTCCGTCAGCCCGGCGGCGAGGGCGAGCAAGAGCTCGGGATCGAGCGCGTTCTTCGTCTGCGGACGATTCATGATCAGCGTCGCGACGGGGCCTTCACGCTCGACTAACAGCACTGATTCCATGTCTTCCAAGCTTACCAGCCCCGCGGCAAATTCCCGCTAAAATCACGCAAGCCGCTCAGCCGGGTGCGTGCTAGTGCTGGCTTCGAAACGGAGCCGCACCGTCCGCTTCCAAAGCCCGCCATGAGCCGATCTTTCCCCATCCCCGAAGCGCTACCCCTTGCCGAGCAGCACGGCCAAACTTATCCCAGCCTCGTTGCCCTGATGCAACGCTTACTCGGGGAAGGGGGCTGCCCCTGGGATCGCGAGCAGGACATGAAGTCCTTGCGCCGCTACGTTCTGGAGGAAGCGTGCGAGGTGATCGACGCGATCGACGAGAACGATCCGCAGCACGTCCAAGAAGAGCTCGGAGATCTCGCGCTGCAAGTGGTGTTTCTCGGTGAGCTCGGGCGGCGCCAGGAGGCGTTTGGCCCAGACGACGTGATCCGCGGCATCGTCAGCAAGCTGGTGCGCCGTCACCCACACGTGTTCGGGGACGTTGCGGTCAGCGGCAGTGAGGAAGTGCTCACCAATTGGGAAGCGATCAAGGCCGTCGAAAACAAGGATCGCGGCGTGCTCGACGGTGTGCCGCGCTCGCTGCCCGCCTTGTACCGCGCGCAACGCATGAGTGAGAAGGTCAGCCGCGTCGGCTTCGATTGGCCCGACGGGCGCGGTTCTCGCGATAAGGTCAGTGAAGAGCTGGCGGAGGTGGACGAGGCCATTGTCGGCGGTGACAAGCAGCGCGTCGAAGAAGAGCTCGGAGATCTCCTATTTTCGTTGGTCAACTTGGCGCGCCACCACGGCGTGGACGCGGAGCTCGCCTTGCGCAACACCGCCGATCGCTTTTCGCGCCGCTTTTCCCACGTCGAAGAGCGCGTCAAAGAGCAGCACGGTGGCTGGCCGCGCGGCGCCGACGGCAAGCCGACCGCGGGCCTATCGCTCGAAGAACTCGACCGCTATTGGGACGAAGCCAAACGAAAGGGCGCATGAGCCACTCTGCGAACCCCAACGCGGGGAGTCACCCCGACCCCAGCCCCGAACCGCTGAACATCGAAGATCCGGTGGGGCGCTTGCCTGAGGAGTGGCAAAGCGCACTCACGGCGCTCGGTGAGCGACCTTTTCGCGCCAAGCAACTGTTTCGCTGGCTGCACCAACGGGCCGAGTTCGACCCGGAAAAGATGAGCGATTTGAGCGTGCCGTTCCGCGCACGCCTGCGCGAGGCGGGCGTGGGTGAGCCGTTCAGCGTCGACACCGTGCACGAATCGAAAGACGGCACGCGCAAATTGGTGCTGCTCGCCAAAGACGGCGCGCGCGTCGAGAGCGTGATCATCCCAATGACGGATTTGAGCGACGCCGACGCCAGCGCCGCGCCCTCGGACGAAGACGAAGACGAACCGCTCGCGACCAAGTCCCGCGTCACGCTGTGCATCTCGACGCAATACGGCTGCGCCATGGGCTGCGTGTTCTGTGCCAGCGGCCAAGCCGGCCTAGTGCGCGGCCTGCGTGCTTCGGAGATCGTGAGTCAGGTGTACCTCGCCAAGCGCTACTTGCGACCCGATGAGCAGCTGAGCAACCTCGTGTACATGGGCATGGGCGAGCCGCTACACCACTACGAGCAGACCGCGCGCTCGGTGCGGCTGCTCACCCATCCGGACGGGCTGGGCATGAGCCCGCGCCGGATCACCATCAGCACCGTCGGCCTGATCCCGGGGATCGAGCGCCTCGGTCGTGATTTTGCTGGGAAAATTGGCCTGGCAGTGTCGGTGCACGCGCCCAACGACGAAACGCGCGATAAAATCATCCCGATGAATCGCCGCTATCCCGTGGCGGAGTTGATGCGCGCCTTGCGCGCGTACCCGCTCCCCAAGCGGCGCCGGATCACCATCGAATACACGCTGATCGACGGCGTGAACGATTCGCCCTCACACGCTCGTGAGCTCGCTGCGATTTTGCGCGGCATTCCGAGCAAGATCAATTTGATCCCCATGAACCCGATCACCGCCTCGGAGCTGCAAGCACCCAAGTCGGAAGCCGTGCGCCAGTTTCAAGACATCCTCGCCAACGGCGGCTACAGCTGCTTCGTGCGCACACGCCGCGGGGACGAGGTGGCTGCGGCGTGCGGACAGCTGGCGATGGCCGATGACCTGGTGCGGAAAAAGCGCGAGCGCGAAGAGTTGCGCGCTCTAGCCAAGAAGTCGTGATGTTCAACAAGCTGCTCGTGGCCAATCGCGGCGAAATCGCCTGCCGCATTTTTCGCACCTGTGAGCGTCTCGGGATCCCGACCGTGGCCGTGTTCTCGGACGCGGACGTGCTCTCGCCGCACGTTGCCCAAGCGGACGAAGCGATTCGCATTGGACCGGCCAAGGTGAGCGAGAGCTATCTGAATATCCCTGCCATCTTGGCCGCCATCAGCGATGTCGGCGCGGACTCCGTGCATCCCGGTTATGGCTTGCTCAGTGAACGCCGCGCCTTCGCCGATGCCGTCAGAGCAAGCGGCGCGACCTTCATCGGTCCCCCGAGCGCAGCGCTCGAAGCCTTCGGCGACAAGATCAAAGCGCGCCAAGTCGCGCTCGGCGTCGGCGTCTCTCCGCCGCCGGGCAGTGAAGAGCCCGTCGATCCGAAAGACAGCAGCAAGCTGAAGGCCGAGGCCGAACGCATCGGTCTGCCGCTTTTGATCAAAGCTGCGGCGGGTGGCGGCGGCATCGGCATGCAGATCGTGCGCGAACTTGCCGAGCTCGAGCGCGCCGCGCAAACCTGCGCCGATCGAGGCTTGTCCGCGTTTGGTGATGGTCGCATCTACCTCGAGCGCTACCTGGAGGGCCCGCGCCACATCGAAGTGCAGGTGTTCTGCGACGCGCACGGCAACGCCGTGGCGCTCGGTGAGCGCGAATGCAGCGTGCAGCGTCGGCATCAAAAGCTGATCGAAGAGTCGCCCTCGCCAGCTGGCTTTTTTAGCGGACAAGCTGGCGCTGAGCGCCGCTCGAAGCTCTGGAGTGCGGCCCTCTCCGTCGTACGCGCCGTCGACTATCGTGGCGCCGGCACCGTCGAATTCGTCGCCAATCACGCGGGCGAATTGTATTTCTTGGAAGTGAACGCGCGCCTTCAGGTCGAGCACCCGGTCACGGAGCAGGTCACCGGGCTCGACCTCGTCGAGCTGCAGCTGCGTGTCGCGGCAGGTGAGGCGCTGCCAGCCGCAGCGCTGGCGCCCAAACTAGCAGGCCACGCGATCGAAGTTCGCTTGTACGCCGAAGATCCGCAAAAGGGATTTCTGCCGCAGCCGGGTCTGTTGCAACGCTTCGATTTGCCGAGCGATCTACCCGGCGTGCGCATCGACTCCGGTGTGATCGAAGGTCAGGAGATCACTCCGCACTACGATCCGATGCTGGCCAAAGTCGCGGCCCACGGCAAGACTCGCGAAGAAGCGCTGGAGCGCCTCGAGACCGCGCTCGCGGCTTGTCGAATCGAACTCATCGGACCCAAGGGACCGCGAGCCACGAACCTCTCGTTCCTACAAAAGGTGCTCGCTTCGACCCAGTTCCGCAGCGGCCAATACGACACCAGCCTGGCCGAATCGCTCAGCCGCGGCTGAGTCACGGGTTCTTCTCTATGTCAGAAACCAACGCAAATTCAGCCGTTACAGCTGAACAGCTCGCGACCATCGAGCGCGCGCGCGTGTGGGCCGCAGGCGATCCCGATCCACTGACGCGCGCCGAGCTCTCGGCGCTGATCGAGGCGCGCGATCACGCCGAGCTCGGCGAGCGCATGCTCTCCGATCTCGAATTCGGCACCGCGGGCCTGCGCGGCGTGGTGGCCGCGGGCAGCGCGCGCATGAATCTGGCGGTGGTGATGCGGGTGACGCGCGCGCTCGCCGATCAGCTCTTGAGCGGCGCGCACGACGCGCGTGCGCTGCCTGTCGTGGTCGGCTGTGATGCGCGGCTCGATAGCCAAAGGTTCGCTGACGCGGCGGCCCGAGTGCTGCTCGCGGCCGGCATCCCGGTGAAGCGCTTTCGAGACCCGGTGCCTACGCCCTTCGTGGCCTACGCCGTGCGCGCGTTCGCGGCCAACGCCGGCATCATGATCACCGCGAGTCACAATCCACCCGAGTACAATGGCTACAAGCTGTACTGGCAGAACGGCGTGCAAGTCGTCCCGCCCACGGACCACGAAATTTTTGCGCGCATGCGCGCGCTCGGTCCCGCGAATCACATCTCGCTCGGGGATTTGGCGCGCCAAGAGCTGATCGGGGAAGACATCGAGCAGCGCTACTTGGCGCAAATCCGCGCCTCGCTGCCGCGCGTCACGGCCGATCGAAAGCTCCGCATCGTGTACACGGCGCTGCATGGCGTCGGCGCGCGCGTCGTCGAGCGGCTGTTTCGAGAGGCCGGCTATGCGGACTTTCATAGCGTGCCAGAGCAGCGTGAACCCGATGGCCATTTCCCCACCGTGCACTTCCCGAATCCGGAGGAGCCGGGCGCTCTCGATCTGGCCCTGGCGCTGGCAAAAGAGAAAATCGCCGATCTGGTGATCGCGAACGATCCCGACGTCGATCGCTTGGCGATCTGCGTACCGACCGCGAGCGGTCGCTTTCGAGCGCTGACCGGCAATCAAATCGGCATACTTTTGGCCGATTTTGCCCTGGCTCACAGTGACTTGGGTGCGCACGCGCTAGTGCTTTCGTCGATCGTGTCATCACCCATGCTGGCGCTGATCGCCGAGGCACGCGGCGCGCGCCACGAGAGCGTGCTGACCGGCTTCAAATGGGTGTGGACGGCTGCGCTCGCCCTTTCAGCCCAGAGCTATCGCTATTGCTTCGGCTACGAAGAGGCGCTCGGTTACTCCTTCGGCCCTACCGTCCGTGACAAAGACGGCATCAGCGCCGCGCTGGCCTTCGCGGAGCTCGCGGCGGAAGCGCGCGCGCAGGGGAAAACCGTGCTCGAACGCTTGCACGCGCTGTATCGCGAGCACGGCCTCTGGGTCAGCGTGCAGCACAACGTGGTGCTCGAGGGCAGCGCCGGGGCCGCGCGCATCGCCCGCGCCATGCAGCAATTACTCGACGCGCCGCCGACCGTGCTCGCCGGCCATGCGGTGAGTCAGGTGCGCGATCTGCAAGTGCCCGAGCCCGACGCTCCGAGCTGGCGTGGCCCAGCGCTGCTAGTCGAGCTCGCCCTGGGTGAGAGTGGGCGCGTCTTCGTGCGCCCGAGCGGCACCGAACCCAAGCTGAAAATGTACGTCGATTTGCGCGCGCCGCTCGCCGCCGACGCGCCTCTCACGAGCGCCGAGGCGAGCGCGCTGGCTGACGCGCTGGCCATCGCTCGCGCGCTTTCGACCGCGCTCGGGCTCGATTCTTAGTCGACGCTGTCGAAGGCAACGACCTCGGTCGACGCCAAATTGCTCACGGCCTCACGCACCGAGCTTCCGATCACCGACTCGGTACCGACGATGGTGATCAACAGATTGTCGTCCGACAAACGCTTCTGAAGCGCCAAATTGGCCTGGTCGAGCGTCACGCTCTGCACGTGCTCCGTGTAGCGAGAGTAGTAATCCGAGGGCAAATCATAGAGCGTTTGATCGAGCTCCAAGCCGACTCGCTTGGCCGCGGTATCGATGGCAAAGCAGTGCGAGCGCACCATGTAGCGCTTGGCCCAGGATAGCTCTGCCTTGGTCACGCCTTTTTCGCGCAGGTCGTGAAGCATGTCGAGCTCGAGCTTGAGGCAGGGGCCAGCGTCGTCGGCCTTCGGGGCCGTCCACATGCTGAAGCTCTGGCGCCGTCGGTCAATCGGCATGCTGGAGTAAGCGCCGTACGACCAGCCGTGTTTGGAGCGGACCTCTTGCGTCATGCGCGCTGTGAACGTGCCGCCGAAGATGGTGTTGGCTACCAGCAGCGCCACGTGATCTTCGTCCCGTGTGTGTGAGCCGAGGCAGCCGATCAGAATCTTGGTCTGCGTGCGCTCCGGCTTGTCGACGATCACCAGTCGACGACCGGGCACCGCGTCGGGCTCGGGCGTGTCGTCCACCAGCGCGTCGCCGCTCGGCAAGGCGTCCGAAATGCGCTTGGCGATCTGCGATGCACGCGCTGCGTCTACATCGCCCGATAAGGCGAACACCAGGTTGCCACGCACGAACGAGCGCTGAAAAACCGATTGCACGTCGGCCGAGGTGATCTCGGGTACGGTCTTGGAGGTGCCCGAAACCGAGCGACCGTAGGGATGTGAGCCGAAGAAGCGCCGCCGAAAGAAGCGCCGCGCCAAGCTGCGGTCGTCGTCGAGCGAGTCCTTGAGCTCGGCCAAGGTCTCACGCTGTAGGCGCTCGAGTTCCACGGCGGCCAAACTCGGCCGCGACAGCACGTCCACGAGCAGGTCGACGAACTGATCCAGCGAGCGTGAGATCACCGTCGCTTGAAAGGCCATCGTACTGTGGGCGACGTCCGCGCTGAGCGCCGCGCCGAGCGAGTCGATCCGGGTGTCGATCACTTGCGGGTCGAGGCCGCCCGCCGTCCGGCGCATCAGGCGCGAGAGCAAGCGAGTCGAGCCGTCCTTGCCCAGCGGGTCGACCAGTGAGCCCGTCTTCAAGCCGATGCTGATCGTGACCAAGGGCAGCGCCCGCGAGGTCTCGAGCAACACCACAGCTCCGCCCGCGTCAGCTAGACGAACTACCGTCGCTGCAGCGCTCATTGTGCAGCCTCCGCGTCGTCGTTGTCGGTGCTGGCGGACAAGTCCGGGCGAACCAAAATCACGCTCCGGAAGCGGGGGAGCAAATACCTTCGGGCGACCCGAATCAGATCGCTGGCCGTCACGCGGCGAGTCGTCTCCAAGCGCTCGAAGGCGGCGCCCGGACGACCCAGGACTATTTCGTAAAAGCCGAGCGTCGAGGCCTTGCCGTCGACGGTCTCCAAGCCGGCGAGCAAGCCGAGCTCGAGCCGAGCGGCAGCGCGCGCGATCTCTTCGTGGGAGATGGCTTCGCTCTGAACCTTCTCGAACTCCGCGTCGATCACTTCCAAGAGCTTCTCAGCGGTTTGCCCTTCGCGGGCGGAAACGAATAGTTCGAATAGGCCGGGGTCGCGGAATGGTCCGACGAACGCGCGAACTTCCGTGGCGAGCTCCAATTCACGAACCAGTTTTTGATGCAAACGGCTGGCGCGGCCGCTGAACAAGACTTCTGCCAAGAGCGACAGGGCAGGGTGATCGAAATCACCCATCGCGGGGCTGTGGTAGCCGACGACCAGCTTTTCGGTGGCGGTGGGCTTGCTGATCTCGACCCGACGCTCGGCGAGTTGCGGCGGTTCCGGCTGCACGTCTTCGAGCGGCAGCGTACTGGCCGGCAGCGCGCCATACGCGTCCGAGAGCCGTTTCAGGAGCGCCGCTTCGGCCACGTCACCGACGATCACCAACACGGCGTTGTTCGGCGCGTAGTAGGTCCGGTAAAATTCCTGACAATCTTCGGTGGTGAAGCCTTCGATGTCTTTCATCCAGCCGATCGTCGGCCAGCGATAAGCGTGGTTCTCGAAGGCAGTCGCCCAGAGCAGCTCGCTCACGGCGCCCTCCACGTCATCGTCGACGCGTTCGCGGCGCTCGTTGGCGACCACCTCTTTTTCGCTCTTCACCTGCGGATCGCGCAGCACCAAGCGGCTCATGCGCTCGGACTCGAGCTTCACCACCAGCGGCAGCTGATCCTTGGGGATGGACACGTTGTACTGCGTGAAATCCAACCAGGTGGAGGCGTTGCTCTCGGCGCCCGCTTCTTCCAGCTTGCGATCGAACTCGCCCGCCTTCCTGCCTTCGACCTCGTTGAACATCAAGTGCTCGAACAGATGCGCGAGGCCCGTCTTGCCTTCGCGCTCGTGCCGCGAGCCGACCCGGAACCAGGTGTGGTAAGCGATCACCGGCGCGCTGTGGTCTTCGCAAAACAGAAGCTCGAGCCCATTGCCGAAGCGAAACCGTTCCACGGCCAAGGCTGGCCCGAACGCCACCGTTTCCAGGTGAACCACCCGACCGTCCGGCGTCGCGCCAGCGTTCAGTTCCGCGATCCGCTTTTCACGCCCTTTGGGGCCGGGACCCCGAAGGCCACGAGACTGCGAGCCAGAGCTACTCATCAATATCCTTCTTTTGTAACGACGGAACCCGGTTGCCGCAAGCGCGCGCGTCTCGCGCCGCCGCCCGGGCTCGAATGACTCAGGTCTCGAGCTTCAAGATGGCCAAAAAGGCTTCCTGCGGCACTTCGACGCTGCCCACGGACTTCATGCGTTTTTTGCCCTCTTTCTGCTTCTCCAGCAGCTTGCGCTTGCGGCTGATATCGCCGCCGTAGCACTTGGCCGTCACGTCCTTGCGCATGGCACGCACGGTCTCGCGGGCGATCACCTTGGCGCCGATCGCGGCTTGGATCGCGACCTCGTACTGCTGACGCGGCACGAGCTCCTTCAATTTCGAGGTCAAGGCGCGGCCGCGGGAGAAGGCCGTGTCGCGGTGGACGATGATGCTGAGCGCGTCGAGTGGCTCGCCGTTCAACATGATGTCGAGCTTGACCAAGGTATCGGCCCGATAGCCCGTGACCTCGTAGTCCATGCTGGCGTAGCCACGCGAGGCGCTCTTCAAACGGTCGTGAAAGTCCAAGATCACTTCCGCGAGCGGCACCTCGTAGATCACCACGACGTGATCTTTCGTGGAAAAATTCAGCGCCAGCTGGGTGCCGCGTCGCTCTTCACACAAGGCGACGGTCGGGCCTACGTATTCTGCCGGCACGTGCACGGTCAGTTTGAGGATCGGCTCCTCGATCGTGTCGATGTCGCCGACCGGCGGCATCTTGGACGGGTTGTCGACGCGGACTGTTTCGCCGTTCTTCGTGTGCGCGATGTAAACCACGCTGGGCGCGGTCGTGATCAGGTCCAGGTTGTATTCGCGCTCGAGCCGCTCCTGGATGATTTCCATGTGCAAGAGCCCAAGGAAGCCGCAGCGAAAGCCGAAACCGAGCGCGTCCGAAGTGTCCGGTTCGAAGCTGAACGACGAATCGTTCATGTGCAGCTTCGCCAGCGCGTCGCGCAAATTCTCGTACTCGGCGGAGTCGGTCGGGAAGATGCCGGCGAAGACCATCGGCTTCACTTCGCGAAAGCCGGGCAGGGGCTCCGTCGCGCCGTGGTGAAAGGAGGTGACGGTGTCACCGATCTTCGTATCCTCGGTCGACTTGATGTTGGCGGCGACGAAGCCGACTTCACCGGGGCCGAGCTCTTCGATCGCGATCGGATGGGGGTTGTAGCAGCCCATTTCGGTCACGTCGTAGTGACGCCCGGTGGCCATGAACTTGATGCGGTCGCCCTTCTTGAGCGTGCCGTCCATGACGCGCAGCATCACGACCGCGCCGCGGTAGCTATCGTACCAACTGTCGAAGAGTAACGCGCGGAGCGGTGCCTTCGGGTCGCCCTGGGGCGGCGGAACCCGAGCAATCACGGCCTCCAGCACCTCCAGCACGCCCACGCCGGTCTTACCGCTGGCGAACAGCGCGCCGCTGCAGTCGAGGCCAATCACTTTCTCGATCTGCTCGGCGGTGTGGTCGACGTTGGCCGACGGCAAGTCGACCTTGTTCAGGACCGGGATGATTTCCAGGTCATTTTCGATGGCCAAGTAGGCGTTCGCCACCGTTTGGGCCTGTACGCCTTGCGTGGCGTCGACCACCAAGAGCGCGCCTTCACACGCGCGCAGACTCGAGCTCACCTCGTAGTTGAAGTCCACGTGGCCGGGGGTATCGATCAGCTGCAGCTGATACTCTTCCCCGCTGGTCGACAGGTACTTCAGGCGCACGGACTGCGCCTTGATGGTGATGCCGCGCTCGCGTTCGAGCGGCAACTTATCCAAGAACTGCTCGACCTTCTCGCGCTTGCTGATTGCGCCGGTCACGTCGAGGATGCGGTCCGCGAGCGTGCTTTTTCCGTGATCGACGTGGGCGATGATCGAGAAGTTACGAATCTTTTTGGGGTCGGTCGGCATGCTGGCAAAAGCGGGCGTTCGCGGGGCGGCTCTCTAGCGCGGCCTCGGCGCGCCGACCAGCCAAGCTCGACCGGGACCCGTCCTCGGTCTACTTTTTGGCGGCTTTGGGGGCGGGAGTTTCCGTCAGGCTCATCTGTCCCGGCAGCGCGTGCTCGTAGCGCTTCAACACCAGATCAATCCCTTCACGGATGTACACGGCGACCGGAACCTTGGTGCGGCTATGCAACAGGTGCAGCCGCTCGTTCTGCTCCGGCGTGATGTAGACGGTGGTGGAGATCTTCTTGCGAGACATTCGGTCGACGTGCCCAGTTACCAGCCGTTACACTAGATTCCCATACGTGTGTTGTCAATCGGAACAAAGTCCTTGGTTTTGAATATTGATCTTTAATTTCAATAATTTAGCAAATGCGATTCGGCTCCAAATCCGGACTTGGGCAGGCCGCTGGGGGCACCTCCACCCGCTGACGGCGCCCGGCCGCTCGGAAGGGGCATGTGCCCCTAGGTCGGCGTCCCTTCAACTGGCTAGGCGGCTATGCTTGGGTCGCATTCCGGGCTAAAGCTAGGCCTTGCTGAGTGGTCGCGGTCGCGCGGTCGAGACGACGCCGAGAGGTTCAGAATGACGAGCAGAACGAGGGACATCAATACCGGATGGGCTTGGGCAACACTGCTGACAGGCGCGATGTTCCAGCTTGGGTGTAATGGTGCAGCGGGCGCTGGTGCGAACTCTGCGAGCGCCATCACCACACGCGACACGCAGGTCGTTCACGAGAACTGCGATGTCACGTCGGAGACCGTCGAGAAGATCGACGCTAATGGCGACGGCAAGGCGGACATTACCATCGTGCGCGAAGGCGGGCATGAGCTGTGCCGCGCGGTCGACTTGAATTTCGACGGCGTGATCGATGCGTACAGTTATTTCGACTCGGCGGGTCAGCTGCGCCGTCGCGAGAACGACTACGACAGGGACGGTCAGATCGACCAGATCTCGACCTTCAAGGGCGGGCAGATCGCCGAGAAGGATCAATCGACTGCGCTGGCGCAGCGCCTCGATACTTGGGATTTCTACCAGGCCGGCATGTTGGTGCGCACCGAGCGTGACTCGAACGGTGATGGCGTGATCGATCAATGGTGGGAATACCCGAAGCCGGGCTGCCCCCTGATCCACGCAGACATGAACAACGATGGCCGCCCCGATCCCGGCGCCACCATCGATTACTGCAAAGAGACCGGTTACGTACCGCCCGACCGCGCGGACAAGGCGCCGACCAGTCCGACCTTCGAGACCAAGAGCTCGCTACCGACCGAGACCGAGAACAAGCCGTCGGACGTGCCCACTGAAAAGTCGACGCCCGCGCCTGCCGAAAAAGGAACCAGCAAGTGAGCAAAGCGCACGCGCGGTGGCGCGGATTGGGCCTGATTGCAGCGGTGTTCGGCATGAGCGCCTATGCCTGTGGCGGGGGCGAAGCGCCGAAGACCGGGGCCGCGTTGCGCGGTGAGGTGATTGGCGTCGCTGCCGATGATCGTTCGCGCTGTGACTTCAAAGGTCGCAGCGACCGTGAAGTCGTCGAGAGCCTCGGCCCAGGCGCGAAGAAGGCCAACATTCGTCGCGTGTACGGCGTGGTCGGGGAGGGTGAAGACCGTCACCGCGTGCTGATGTGCCGCGAAGTCGACACCAACCTCGACGGAGTGAAGGACGTCGTGCGCACCTACACGGACAAGGGTGAAGCCTTGAACGAGGTCGCCGACACGAACTTCGACGGCAAGATGGACACCTGGATCACCTTCGCCAAAGGCCGCGTCGCCAAGCTGCGCGAAGATCACAACGGTGACGGTCAAGACGACGAGACGCGTTTCTACGTGAGCGGTCAGCTGAGTCGGGCGCAGATCGACACCAACTACGACAGCAGGCCCGATGTCTGGGAAATCTACGATGAGGGCAAGCTCGAGCGTCGTGGCGTCGACTTGGATTTCGACGGCCACGTCGATCGCTGGGATCGCGACGAAATCGCCCTGCGCGAGATCGAGCAGAAAGACGCAGAGGCGGAGAAAGCAGCTGCCGCTGCCGCCGCGGCTGCTACGGCCGCGGCAGGCGGCTCTGGTGGCGCAGCGCCCACCGGGGCGCGGGCTCGCAACAAATAGGCCTTTCGGCTCGGGCTGACGAAAGCCCAGCACGCGCTGTGCCTCAGTGCTAGGACCTGCCACCCTTATGGCAGAAGAACGGCTTCAGAAAGTCCTGGCTCGCGCTGGTATCGCCTCACGGCGAGCCGCCGAGGAGTTGATCACCAAGGGCCGGGTGAAGGTCGACGGTCGAGTCGTCGACCAGCTGGGCGTCCGGGTCGATCCGCGCAAGGCCAAGGTCGAAGTGGACGGCAACCGCTTGATGGCCGAGCCGCTCGTGTACATCGTGCTGCACAAGCCGCGCGGAGTGATGTGTACTTTGAGTGATCCGGAGGGGCGTCCCACGGTTGCCGAGTTGCTCAAAGCCGTCGGCGTGCGCGTGGTCCCGGTGGGCCGGCTCGATTTTCACACGAGTGGCGCGCTTTTGTGCACCAACGATGGTGAATTTTCCAACGCGCTCGCGCACCCGCGCAACAAAGCGAAGAAAGTCTACGTCGCCAAAGTTCAGGGACTGGTGCTCGACGAGCAACTGCTCGATTGGCGGAAGAGCATCGAAATCGACGGTCGCGCCACGGCGCCGGCCGAGGTGCGTCGCCTGCGCTACGAAGGCGACAAGACCTGGCTCGAGCTCACGTTGCGCGAAGGCCGCAACCGCCAAGTGCGGCGCCTCGGTGAGGCCACGGGATCGCTCGTGATGCGCCTCGCGCGCATCTCACACGCCGGGGTCACGGCGGAAGACCTGCGACCTGGCCAATGGCGTCACCTGAGCCTCGATGAGTTGGTGATACTCAAGCGAGATTTCGGTGTACCGCACCGCGTGCGCGCGCCGGGCACCGAGGCCTGGGAAATCCAAGTCAAAGCCAACGCGAAAGTGCCGCGTGTGGCTCAACCCAAGCGCTCTGCCGAAGAGCCGCATGGTCGATCGCGTCGCGAACCGGGTACGGGGAAAGATCGCCACCGCGCCCACAGCGTCGACTCGCGCGACGCGCGCGATGAACGGCCCAAATTCCGCGAAGCGCCGCGCGCGCAGAGCGTCACCGACGCGACCGGGCCGCAGGGCGACCGCTTTGCTCGTCCGAGCAACACACGCCCGGAACGCGGCGCGCCGAGTCAACGCGCTGATCGCAGTGCACGCCCGGAACGCGGCGCACCGAGTCCGCGCGCTGACCGCAGTGCACGCCCGGAACGCGGCGCGCCGAGTCCGCGCGCTGATCGCAGTGCACGCCCGGAGCGCGGTGCACCGAGTCCGCGCGCTGACCGCGGTGCGCGCCCGGAACGCGGCGCGCCGAGTCCGCGCGCTGATCGCAGTGCACGCCCGGAGCGCGGTGCACCGAGTCCGCGTGCTGACCGCAGTGCGCGTCCGGAGCGCGGCGCACCGAGTCCGCGCGCTGATCGCAGCGCGCGTCCCGAACGCAGCAGCAATCCGCGCCCAGAGCAGCGCCCGACGCGGGACGCTGCTCCGAGCAAGCGGGTCAGTTCGCGCGGTGTGCGAGAGTCTTCGCGCCGTCGCGGAACATGATGCTGATTTTGGCGCCTTCCAGCACCTTGTCTACGTAGCCTTCGCCAAACTTCGAGTGCAGGACGAGCTCACCTTCGCGGAAGGACTTGTCCATCGCGTAGCGGGTGAAAGCGTCGACGGCTTGGCCGAGCGTCTTCGACGCCCAGCTGTCAGCGCGCTCTTTCTCGGCGCGCGCCTTTTGCGTCACTCGCGCCGCGGCGGGCGAAGGCTTCGGTCCGGTGTTGCGTGCACGCACGTGGACGCCGCTGGCGGTCGTCTCCGTGCGCGGAGCCCGATAGTTGTGCTCCGAGTTACACGTGAGGCAAATCACGCGTTTCGGAGCACTTTGAACCATGGCGACGATGCGGTGCATCAGATCCATACGGCATTTGGTGCACCAGGCGTCTATTTCGGCGCCCGCTGTTAGCGACTTCAAGATTGGGACTCCTCGTTCGGCTGCCCATTTGCCAGAGGATCTGGCGCAAGGGAAGCCTTGTCATCGATATCTGTGTGCGGGCCGGGTGGGCGAGACGTGCGATCTCGCTTCACGCTGACTTTGGCTTTGACGTCCGGAATGGGACGACCGCCCTTGGCCGCGTCGTTGGGGATGAAGCGAACCTCGGTTTTGACCTCGAAAGAAAGCTTGGTCAGCACGTTGGCCAGCTCGTCGGCAAAATTGGTGTGGTCCAGGAAATCCCGAACTTCTTTGGCTACCGCTCGATACAGACCGTTCTTGGTCTCGTCCAGCTGGGTCAGCACGTCTTTCGGCAAGCGCAGCTCGCTCACGAAGTGCCGCACGTTCTCGGGCCCTTCGCTGAGCCGCTCATAGCCCGCTTCGAACACGCGCTTGACGAGTTCGGGCAAGATGCGCTCGAGGCGACGCACGCGCTCGCCTTCATCGCGCTCTGAGCCGTCGGGCCGTTCGCTACTCACCATGGAGGGGTACCGTGCCCCCTCGCGGCCGTCAAACCACTCACCCAGATCAGGGCCCGAGAGCCACGATGTCTCGTGCGCCGTCGAGCACTTGACAGGCCGTCGGCGCGGCTCGCGGCTGGAAGTGCCAGCGTTGCAAGCGCGCATACCGTGTCCCGGCCCGGGTGCCGGCGTGCCCCTTCGAGCGGCCGCGGCCGTGATCGCCAGGTAGTGATAAAGTGAGTGGATGCACAACGAGAGCGAGTTCAAGCAGCGACGGGAGCGAATGCTGGCCGCGATTCACCCGGGCGTGCTCGTGATCCCCGCAGCGCCACTCGCCATTCGCAACAACGACGTGGAGCACGAGTACCGTCAGGATTCGGATTTTTTCTACCTGACTGGCTTCGACGAACCGGAGAGCGTGCTGGTGCTGAACAGCCAGAGCGAGCAAAAGTTCACGTTGTTCGTGCGCGCCCGGGACCCAGAACGTGAAGTGTGGGACGGCGCACGCGCTGGCGTGGAGGGCGCGGTCAGTGAGTTCGGCGCAGACGTCGCATTCGCGATCACCGAGCTCTCGTCCAAGCTCCCCGATGCGCTTCAAAATACCGAGCGAGTGTTCTATCGCTTGGGCAAGAACCGCAGCTTCGACGATACGCTGCTCGCAGCGCTCGATAGAGTCCGCGGGCGCGCGCGGTTGGGGGTGACCTGCCCGAGCTCGATCGTGGACGCGGCCACCGTCGTGCACGAGTCCCGGCTGAAGAAATCCAAGCTCGAGCTCGCGGCCATGCAGCGTGCCGTCGACATCACCCGCGATGCTCACGTGGCAGCCATGGCCCAAGCTGCCCCCGGCATGTTCGAGTACGAGGTGGAGGCGATTTTGCGCGGGATCTTTCGACGCTTCGGCTCCGAGCGCCCGGCATATTCTCCGATCGTCGGCTCGGGCCCGAACGCCACGGTGCTTCACTACCACCGGAACGATCGACGCATGCAAGCGGGGGATTTGCTGCTGATCGATGCCGGTTGTGAGTTCGACTACTACGCCGCGGACGTGACCCGCACCTTTCCCGTGAGTGGAACATTTACGCCCGCCCAACGCGCGATCTACCAGCTGGTCTTGGACGCGCAGCTGGCGAGCATCGAGCTCACGTGCGCCGGGCGCACCTTCGACGAAGTGCACGCCGCCAGCGTCGAGGTCATCACCTCAGGCCTGTGTCGCCTCGGCATCATCGAGGGCCCAGTCGAGACCGCCATCAGCGAGCTCCGTTACAAACCGTATTTCATGCACAAGACCAGCCACTACTTGGGCATGGATGTGCACGACGTGGGCGCCTACTTCGTTCAGGGCAAGCCGCGCTTGCTCGAGCCAGGGATGGTGATCACGGTCGAGCCGGGGATCTACATTGCGCACAACGCCGCAGTGGCGGCGGAGTATCGCGGCATCGGCGTACGCATCGAGGACGACGTGCTCGTGACCGAGGGCCGCGCCGTCGTGCTCAGTGAAGCGATCCCCAAGCGCGTCGATGAAATCGAGCGCGTGTGCTCGCGCGCCGCCTAAAAACAGACATACTGGCCCGGTAGAACGTGCGATTTTTGCGATTGGCGGCGCTCGGTGGCGCGATCTGGCCTGGCTTGGCCCTGTCTTTGGTTGGCCTGTTCACGGCGCGCTCGGCGCAGGCGGACGGGCCGCCAGCGCCGGAGTCGCGCGGTCAAGCGCTCTACCGCACGCCGATCCCAGGCAGCGAAGCGTACTTTCACGCCTTCGGTTCGCTGTCCCTGGGCAAGGGTCTACGCTTCAACAACCCGTACCGGTTGGCGACGCCGCTCGGCGATACGCCGGAGTCGCTGTCCCTGACTGCCGCTTACTATGATCTGGCGCTCGGCTTGGTTCGTGGCCCCGCGCGTGGCCTCGCGCACGGCGCCGTGCTGCATTTATCAATCGCAGCGCAAGGCATCCCACAAGAGGTATTGAGCGTGTCGTACACGGCGCTCGATCGTCTAGGTGACGGTCGCACGTTGCTGCTCGGTCGCGCTGGGATCCCGATCATTCTGGGGCCAGATCTGAGCGGAGGGGTGGAGGTCGCCGTGGGCGTGGCTTACATGATCAGTAGTGGTCTGGGCGTGCAGAGCGAGCTCATCGGCAGCCTCTATTACGGTGCTGCCACGCAAGATCGCTCGGTCACCACCATCCCCGTGCTCTCGGCACAGCTCGGATTGTTCATCGACTACGAGGTGTTGCCGTGAACTTCGCGCACAGCTCGCTACCCTCGATTTTTGCGCGAGGACGCTCGAAAATCGGCTTCTTCGTGCTGGTGCTCTTGTTTTGCACCGCGCCGACGCCGGGTGACGTGGGCGGCTGCGGACAAAAGCCGGCGGAGCTCGATCCAGGTACGTTCTTCGCGAGCAAGGTCAACATCGATTGCCAGCGCTGCCAAGAGTGCAGCCTGACCCGCGTCTCGTGCGAAAACGCGTGCAGCTTTCCAGAGAGCTATCCTTCCACCTTCCCGGAGGACTGCGTGCCGCTGGTGCACGACGGAGAGGTCTGCTTGCGCGCGCTGCTCCACGCTAGCTGCGACGACTACGCTTCGTACATGAGCGATAGCTCGCCCAGCGTGCCCACGGAATGCAACTTCTGTCCGGAGCGAGCCCCGTGAAGGCGCTGCTTCTGCTCGCGCTACTCTTGGGTGCGCTGTCGTGCGCGAGCACGGCGCGCATCACCGGTGACTTCGGTGAGTACCGAATTTATCGAGAATTTCGGGTCGCGACTACGCTCGAGGCGCGGCTCGGAGCCGCCGACCGATACCTGCGCGCCTACCCGAATGGCGACTACCGCGAAGAAGTCCGCGCTTGGTATGGCCCCGCGGAAAAACGCTACTTCAAGCTGTCGTGGGACACCCTGCCGCGCCTTCGCGCCTATCTGGACGCGATGCCGCGCGGGCCACACGCCGAAGCGGCGGCCGAGCGCATCACCGAGCTCGAGTCACGGCGCGTGTTCGCCGATCGACGTGAACAGCGCGTGCTCGGCCACGCCCAAGAGCTCGAGTCACGGCTGGCCCGCGCCGCCGAGCAACGGCGCGGCTTCGTGCGTGAGTTTTCACGCCTGACCGAGCTCTTGGCCGGCACGCGCACGTTCGATGAGCCAACCTCCGAGCTGGACCCGGCGCTGCTCATTCGCCTGCGCGAGCGGCCCCCGCAGCTTCGTTGCGAGGGCGATCAGTGTCAGAAAATTTTCTCGTTCCGCTACGCGGTGCCAGAAGACAAAGTCCTGACCGAGCGCGCGATCGACGTCACTCTGGAGATTCGGCTGCATCGGGGGCTCGTGCAAGAGCTGTCCCTTTCGGGCCCCGAGCTTCTGACTCGGGTGGCGGAGGCGATTTCGGTGCGCGCCGTCCCTCCGCTCAATCCGCAAGCGCGCGCAGAGGCCCTCGGTCAAGCGCTGGAAATCGTACACAGCGCGCTCGACGCTCCGTTACCCAAGGCGCGCTGTGAGGTCGAGGCGGTAAGCCCAGTGGTCCTGGAGCGCCGCTGCGACGGATTGCAACTGTTGGTCGTCGCCGGCACCGAACCGGGCGATGCCGACCGCTTGCTGGTGAAACGCGAAACCAAGGTTCGGGCGAAGAAGCAGCGAATCAAGGGCGCGGGCGGGTGAGTGTGGTAGGAGCCGTGCAGTGTTCAGCGCGCCCGCGATTCCATACCTGCAAATCCCCGAGCTGGTGATCATCCCCAAGGGGTTTTTCGGAGGCTTCCCGTCGGGAGCCTTCTCGATCAAACCATTTGGAACCTTGGTCGCGATCGGCGTGTATGTCGGGTCCATTCTGGCGACGCGCCAGGCCAAGCGCCTCGGTTTGAACGAGCGCGTGCTGACGAGCTTCGCGGCGTGGGTCGTCGGCATCGGCTTTCTGGGTGGCCACATGCTGGACGTGATTTTCTATTACCCCGGCCAGGTGCTTCGGGACCCGCTCTCCCTGTTCCGGATCTGGGAAGGTCTGTCGAGCTTCGGTGGTTTCTCGGGCGCCATCATCGGCGGCTTCTTGTGGAAGTGGCGCTACAAGGCCGAGATCTTGCCGTACGCCGATGTGGTCGCGAGTTCGTTTCCCGTGGGTTGGGTGTTCGGTCGCATGGGCTGCAGCGTCGCGCACGACCATCCAGGACTCGCCAGTGACGCGTGGTTTGCCGTGCAGTATCCAGGCGGTGGGCGTTTCGATCTCGGCCTGTACGAGATGCTACTGACGATCCCGCTCGCGCTTGCGGTCATGTGGCTGCGTCGGAAGCCGCGTCCCTGGGGATTTTACATCGGCGCGATCACGATCGCGTACGCGCCGGCGCGCTTCGCGCTGGATTTCTTACGCGCCGCCGAGCCGATCGGCGAGAGCGGCGGCGTGACTGCCGCGGTCGACCCTCGCTATGGCGGGCTGACGCCGGCGCAATGGGCGTGCTTCGGCCTGTTGGCGCTGGGCGTGTACTTCTTCACGCGCACGCTGCACACCGCGGGTTCGCCCAGCGGATTTGCCGTTCCGCCGCCGCCCCCGGAGTTCGGCGGGCGACCAGCGGCAGCAGCCATCACACCCGAATCTTGAGTGCGCCGCGCGCTACGCGCGCGACCAGCGGCAAGCGGCCAGGCGTCTCGCCGTCCATGTCGATCAGAACTTCGGCGCGTGGCACCAGGCTCTCGGCCTCGATCAGCGCGCCGCGCGCGAAGCGCACTCCGGGCTGACCGAGGTGTGTCCCTTGGTACACGCGCGACGAGAACAGCGCGACTTGGGTGCGCGTCAAATCATGCATCGCGACCACGTCGAACAGCCCATCGTCCGGCAAAGCGTCCGGCGCGATCTTCATCCCGCCACCGAAGTACTGACCGTTGGCGATGGCGACGTTCGCGATCGGCGCTTCGAGCACGATCGCGCCGTCGACGCGCAAACGCACGGGCGCGTTCGTGTAGCTGATCAGCGCGCGCAGTGAGCCGAGGAAGAACGCGCCGCGTCCGCCGATCCACTTCGGCCCGGCGTTGACCAAGCGATCGGTGAGGCCGCCCAGGCCGAAGCTGGTGATGTTCAAGAACGCGCGGCGGACGGTCTCTCCCGAGTGCGCCGTGAGTTCGAGCAAGCCGAGGTCGAGCGGGCGAGCCTCGGCCGTGGCCAGGCGTTCGACCGCCTCTTCGAGTGTTCCGCCCAGAGCGAAGGTTTTGCGAAAATCTCCACCGGTACCCGACGGGATCAACGCCAGGTCGGGACCCGGAAGGGGCTGGCCTTCGGCGTCCAAATAGCCCTGGCTGACCTCGTTCAGGGTGCCATCGCCACCCATCACGCCGAGGCACTCGACTCCGTCCGCACGCGCCTCGTGCACCAGTCGCGTGGCGTCGCCCGGGGCGCGCGTTTCGACGAACTCGGCTTGGATTCCGCGGTCCTCCAGCAATCTTTTCAACGCGGGGAGACGCCTGACGGCGCTGCCGCTGCCGGCGCTTGGGTTGCTAATCACGCGTAGCTTCATGAGCGGATCAGCTTACACGAGCGCCCCAACAAACCACCCAAGACCGGAGGCCTGCAAGCGCCGTGCCGGCTTCCTGGCCGGCGACCGTACAAACTGCTGACTTGAATGGCGATTCACAGGCAGTTATCGTCAAAGCCGGATTCTGCGCCTCTTCCGGCCATCGCCGGAGCGCTAGCTATATTTATTAGGGAACAGACAAAGAAAATGGCGACCGAGGATGCACGAAAACTCTTCGTGGCGGGCTTGCCCGAGTCCATCAGCGAAGACGTGCTGAGGCAATTGTTCGAAGCAACTGGGGGCAAAGTGGTGGACGTCAGTCTGCCGCGCGATCGTGCAACGGGGCGACCGCGTGGCTTCGGCTTCGTCACCTTCGCCACGTCCGAAGAAGCGATCGCTGCACGCGACAAGCTCGACGGCTCACTGCAAGCCGGCCGTGCGATCTCCGTGCGTCCCTTTTCTTCGGAGCCACCGCGTCGCGGTGATGCTCCGGGATTCGTGGGTGGCGGCGCAGGAGGCGGCAGCGGTGGTGGCGGAGGCGGTGGTGGCGGTGGCGGCGGTCCACAGATGACCGAAGATCGCACGCTGTACGTCGGCAACTTGCCGTACGACACGAGCCAGCAGGAGATGACGCAGATCTTCACCGACAACAACATCGGTCCGGTCGCGCGCATTCACTTGCCGGTTGGTCCTGATGGTCGTCTGCGCGGCTTTGGTTTCATCACCATGGGCACCGCAGAGGCGGCTAACGAAGCCATCACCACGTTGCGCAATTTCGATCTGCGCGGCCGTCGCCTGATGCTCAACATTGCGCATCCGCGCGGCGCACCGGGCGCCCCCGGTGGCGCGAGCGATCGACCGCGCCCTGCGTATGGCGGCGGTGGCGGCTACGCCGGTGGTGGTGGGGGCGGTGGCTACGCCGGTGGCGGTGGCGGCGGTGGCTTCCCGCCCATGCCGCCTCCGGGCATGGACACTACGGGTCGCCCTCCGGAGGGGCGGCGCGCGCGTCCCGCGCCCGGTGCGGGTGCCGGGTCTGATTGGGACGACAAGAAAAAGAAGAAGAAGGCCCGCGGCGGTACCGAGGAACCCAAGAAGGGTGAGCGCGGCGGCGGCGGCGCTGCTTGGAAGAACCTCGGCAAGGACTGGGACGACGACGACTGAGCGGCGCGCGTTCGCTTGAGCTCGGCGCTTGGCCCCTAAAGCCGCCAGCACGCCTCCCGCGAGTTCGAATCTTCTTCAACGAGTCCGCGCAAGTATTTGATCTTGCGCGGATTTTTCCATCAAAAGTATTCCTCCCTGGCGGATGCTGCTTTTGGTCCCGGTCGGATTGCGTGCCGAAGGTAGCGCGTGCTAGGACGTGGCTCCATTTCGCCCGGTTTCGGCCGGCAACGCTAGGCGCGGGCGCTCGATCTGCTCGACCGTCGCGCCCTGCTGATTAGACGAGCAATAAACAGCGATGATTTTCGACTGGCTCTACGGCCTGTTCTCGAACGACCTTGCCATCGACTTGGGCACGGCCACGACGCTGATTTACGTCAAAGGTAAAGGCATCGTCAGCTGTGAGCCGTCGGTGGTTGCGGTGGCGCGTGATGCGAACGGCGTGAAGCGAGTGCTGAACGTCGGCCGCGAGGCCAAAGAGATGCTCGGCCGCACGCCTGGCAACATCGTGGCCATTCGCCCGCTGCGCGACGGCGTGATCGCCGACTTCGAGATCACCGAGGCGATGCTGCGTTACTTCATCGCCCGCGCCCACAACCGGCGCACGCTGGTCAAGCCGCGCATCATCATCTGCGTGCCCTTCGGCATCACTGAGGTCGAGAAGCGCGCTGTGAAAGAGAGCGCTGAGAGCGCTGGCGCGCGCGAGGTGTATCTGATCGAAGAGCCAATGGCGGCGGCGATTGGCGCGGGCCTGCCGATCACCGAGCCGAGCGGCAACATGGTGGTCGATATCGGCGGTGGCACCACGGAGGTCGCCGTGATTTCCCTGGCCGGCATCGTTTACTCGCAGAGCGTGCGCGTCGGCGGCGACAAGATGGACGACGCGATCGTCGCCTACATGAAGCGCAAGTATAACCTCGCGATCGGCGAGCAGACCGCCGAGCGCATCAAGATCACGATCGGCAACGCCTACCAGCTCGATCCGCAGCTGACGATGGAAGTCAAAGGCCGCGACATGGTGGCCGGCATCCCGAAGACCGTGATCGTCAACTCGGATGAAATCCGTGAAGCGCTGGCCGAGCCGATCAACGCGATCGTAGAAGCCGTGCTGCTCGCGCTCGAGCGCACACCTCCAGAGCTCGCGGCCGATATCGTCGACAAGGGCATCGTGCTCACGGGCGGCGGCGCGTTGCTCAAGAACATCGACGTGCTTTTGCGCGAAGAAACAGGGCTACCGGTGATGGTCAGTGATGACCCGATCAGCTGTGTCGTGCTCGGCAGTGGCAAAGCGCTGGATCACATCGAGTTGCTCAAAGAAGTCACCATCGGGTGATGAGCTGAGGCTCGCGTGGGTTCGTTCAAGCACTATCGCGATATCGTCATCGTAGTGCTGCTTTTGGCACTGCCGTTCTTCTTCCTGCGCTCTAGCATTCGCCGGCCAGAAGATACGAGCTGGGTGGATCGCACGCTGCTTCACGTCGCGGCTCCGTTCCAGTACTTCGCCGCGCTCTTGGCGCGCGGGGTCTCGGGCCTGGTGGGGGACTACGTGTACCTCGTCGACGTGAAGGCCGACAACAATCGGCTGGCCTACGAGAACGCGAATTTGCGCAGCAAGGTCAGCGATTCCGAACGCACCGAAGCCGACAATCGCCGCCTGCGCCGCTTGCTCGGCCTGCGCGAAACGCTGTCTCAGGAGCTCGTCAGCGCAGTCGTGGTGGGCAAGGACACGACCGAGTATTTCCGCGTCGCGCACCTCACGGTAGACACGAAAAATGCCGTGATTCGCCCGGAAATGCCGGTCATCTCCGTGGACGGCACGGTGGGCACGGTGCTGCGCGTCGCCGGCGAAAAGGTGGACGTGCAGCTGACCGTGGACAGCGGCTTCGGCGTGGACGTGATGGTCGAGCGCACGGGCGCCCGGGGCTTCGTGCGAGGCATCGGCGATCGCCAAAAGTATTCGGCGCGCGTGGAATACGTGCAGCGCACCGACGACGTGGACGTGGGCGATGTGTTCGTCACCAGCGGCTTTGGTTGTCGCTTTCCGCGTGGCATCCCGGTGGCGCGCGTGAAGAAGGTAGAGAAGCGGAACTTCGGCATTTATCAATCGGTCGAGGCCGAGCCGACCGTGGATTTCTCGCGCCTCGAAGAAGTGATGATCATCCTGACCGATCCCAAGGACTGCGAATCGGGCGCCGGCAACTCGGCGTCGAAGAAGCAGCGCCAGCAGCGGTGAGCTGGTAGCGGGAGCTGTGCATGAGAAACCTCGGGTTCTTCGCCGTCGCCGCGCTGCTCATCTTGGTGCAGTCGAATCTATTTCGGTTGATTGGCCCGCTCGGCACTCTGCTCGGGGCACATTGGGTGCACGGCGCCACGCCCAGCCTGGCGCTGCCGCTGGTGATTTTCCTGGGCGTGCACGAGCCCTCGATGCCGCGTGGCGCGGCCCTTTCGTTCGCCATCGGCTACGCCCAAGATTTGTTGGGTGGAGCCCCGGTGGGGCTCTTTACCTTCGTTTACGTGATGATTTGGTGGCTCTCGCGGGTGGCTGGCGTCCGCCTGACGGCGCAAACCATGCTCACTCGCATGTCGCTCGCGTTCATCTTTGCGCTCGTGCAAAGCGCGGTGATTTTGGTGCTCCTGGCCGTGTTCGGGAACGATAACCGCCGCCCGCTGGAGGTCGCGACGATCGTGCTGCCTCACGCTGCGGCGACCGCCCTGTGCGCGCCGCTTTTGTTCCGCTTGGCGCAGCGCTTGCGACAAGGGGGAACACCGGCTCGCGCGCAGCCCGAGGCGCTCTCATGAGGCAAGCGTGCTAGTCCAGCGCTCCGACGTCGGAGAGTTTCGGCAGCGCTACCGCTGGCTGGTGCTGGCAGCGATCGCCGCGTTCAGCATCTTGATCGGCAGGCTGGCGCAGCTGCAAATCGTGGAGGGGGATGTGCACCGCGCGCAGGCTCGAAGGAACATCGTGCGCGAGCGCTCCTTGGCCACCACGCGCGGCGTGATTCGTGACGCGTTCGGGCGCGTTTTGGCCGCCAATCGCCCTTCGTACAACGTGTACATCACGCCCGCCGAAATCGAGCTGGAAACCACCTGGCCGCGGGTGATGAAGGTCGTGCCCCTGGATGAGTTCGAGCGCGCCGCGATCGAGAAGCGCATCACGGACATCAAGGCGCTGCCCAAAGAAGACAAGCGACGCGGCCGGCAAATCTTGCTGAAGGTCGATGTCGATCGTGACGTCGTGGCGTTCCTCGAGACGCACGAGAAAGAGCTGACCGGCGTCGAAGTCACGCCGTCCCCAGTACGCTACTATCCATACGGAGAGCTGGGCGCGCACGCGGTCGGCTACATGCGTGAAGTCGACGCCGAGGCGCTCGAGCGCTTGGACGAGCGCGGCTATCGCGCGGGAGACCGCATCGGCGCGATCGGCATCGAGCGGCGTTGGGAGAGCTATCTGCGCGGACAGCGCGGCTGGCGCAAGATGGTGCGCGGCGTCGCGCGTCGTGAGAGCAACGCAGAGATCGACGCTAAGTATTTGGAAGAGCCGCGGCGGCTGGAGCCGATCCCGGGGCGCGACATCTCGCTCACGATGGACATCGATCTGGTGGCATCGATCGAGAAGGGGATCCGCGGCCAGCTGGCGGGAGCCGTGGTCGTGGTCGACGTGCGCACCGGAAGGCTCTTGGCCGCGCTGTCCAAGCCCAGCTTCGATCCGAACGTGGTCTCGGGCGGCAACGGCACCAAGGCAGTGGGCGCTGCGTTTCGTCGTCTGAACGCCGATCCGTTGAAGCCTACGATGGATAAGACGATCTCGGCAGCGTACCCGCCGGGTTCGACGTACAAGCCGTTCACGGCGCTGGCCGCCTTGGCGGATCGCGTGACCGATCCGGACCGAGAGGTCGATTGTCACGGTGGATTCGAATACGGCAAGCGCTTCTTCCGCTGCACGGGCGTGCATCGCAAAGTGAACCTGCACTCAGCCATCGTGCAGTCGTGCAACACCTACTTTTACGAGCTGGGTTCGCGGCTGAGCATCGACCGTTTGGCCGCGATCGGGCTTGATTTCGGCTTCGGCGTCAAGACCGGCATCGGCGTCAACCCCGAAGCGCGCGGGCGCATGCCGACCCGCAGTTGGTACACTCGCCGCTACAAAGAAGCGTTCCGCGGCGGCTTCACCTTGCTCTCGGCGATCGGGCAGGGAGCAACCACGGTCAGCGTGCTGCAGTTGGCGCTGTCGTATGCGGCGTTGGCCAACGGTGGCACGCTGTATCAGCCGCAGGTCGTGCGCAGCATCGAGACCAGCGACGGCACGGTCGTGCAAGATTTCCCGCCCCGCGTCCGGCGCATGGTCGAACTCGATCAAGATCAGCTGACCATGGTCAAGAACGCGCTGACCGGCGTGGTCAGCGAGAAGACGGGCACTGCCTACAAGGAGCGCATCCCGGGGCTGGACTTGGCTGGCAAGACGGGTACCGCGCAGGTCAGCCACGTGACGCCGCGCGGCGTGGATCCCGACAAGGTTTGGTACTTCAACCGCGACCACGCCTGGTTCGCCGGCTACGCGCCCTCGAAATCCCCGGAAATCGCGATCGTCGTGATCATCGAGCACGGCGGCGGCGGCGGCAAGAACGCGGCTCCGGTCGCCATGCGCGTCGTTCGCGATTGGGAGAAGCTGAAGGAAAAGCGCGTCTCTGCCCAGACCGCCGCGCACCCAGCCGGCAAGCGCGGAAGTTTGTGATGCCGAACGATCGCTTCTCGTTTCGGCGCGGGCCGATGGTCGACATGCCGCTCTTGCTCGGCGTCGTAGCCATCCTGACCCTGGGTTTGGTCAACCTCTACAGCGCGACCAGCGTGTACATCGACGACGACAGCCGCGCGCGCCTGGCCGACATTTACGTCACGCAGATCTATTGGATCGTGGTCGGCGCGATGATCGCCATCTTGGTCGCCGCCATCGACTACCGGCACTACGAGCGCGTGGCTCCGGTCCTGTACGCGGGCGGCATGGTCTCGCTCGGCTTGGTGTTCATCCTGGGCAAAGACATCCGCGGCTCTTCGCGTTGGATTCAGCTCGGCAGCTTTGCCTTTCAGCCCAGCGAATTCATGAAGATCTTCCTGATCTTGATGGTCGCCAAGGTGGTTCACAACGATTCCCGGACCGAGCCGAGATCGCTCGTCGATCTAGCGCCAGCGGCGCTCTTGATCTTGGTTCCGGTGGCGGCGGTGATGGCGCAGCCCGATCTCGGGACATCGCTCATTTACCTGCTCACCTGTGTGTCGATGTTGGCCATGATGCGCATTCGCACGTTCAGCGTGCTGTCGCTGATCGCCATGGGCGGGGTCTCGGTGCCGCTGGCCTGGATGTTCTTGATGCATGACTACCAGAAGCATCGCATCACCAGCTTCCTGAATCCCGAAGCGGACAAGTCTGGAACGGGTTGGCACGCGCTCCAATCACAGACCGCGATCGGCAATGGTCAGCTGACCGGCGAAGGATTCATGCAGGGCACGCAAAACCAATTCGGTTTTCTGCCCGAGCAATACTCGGACTTCCCGTTCTCGGTGTTCTCGGAAGATTGGGGCTTTTTCGGCACGGTCGTGCTGATCGGCCTGTACGCGTTCGTCTGCATTTGGTCGATCCACATCGCCTCTCAAGCCAAGGACCGCTTCGGCGCAGCCCTGGCGGTCGGCGTCGGCGCGCTCTTGTTCTGGCACTCCGTGTTCAACATTGGGATGGCGATGGGCGTACTGCCCGTGGTCGGAATCACACTCCCGCTGTTCAGCTACGGGGGGAGCAACGTGCTGACGATGCTGATGTGCCTCGGTTTGCTGATGAACGTTTCGATGCGCCGGTAAGCGCTAACGGCGCCGCAAGTCGAGCTGAGCCAGGTACGCCAGCGAAACTACCGCCAGGACGGAGCGCCCTTCCGAGCGCTGATCGGCTCATCGAACGCGGATAAGGCAACTATGCCTATGATTGACTCAGTGAACGTAACGGATCCGAAACATGGATACGCGACTTAGAAACGTATTCTGATGGGTTTTCGGACTTCCAGCGAAGTCGCTAGCATGGCAAGATCAGCGGGGGAGATAACTGGTTCGGCGGGCTAGTCAGAACTGGCTCGACGCGGGGTCGCATAGACATTGTGGAGGCAGCGATGAAACGCACGCACGTGTCATTGTCATTGGTGGTAGCGACGCTCGGGCTCACGCTCTTGCGCTGCGGCAGCGACGACGACGGACCTATCGGGGGTAGCGGCGCGTCGAATCTAGCGGGGGCCGCCGGCCGCGGCGGTGCAGGCGGTAAGGCTGGCAGCGGCGGCAAGAGTGGAGCCGGCGCCGCGGGTGAAGGTGAGGGTGGCGCTGGCGCTGCTGGAGAAGGCGGAGGTGGCGCTGGTGAGGCCGGCGAGAGTGGCGCTGCCGGTACAGGCATCGCTGGCGGAACTACTGGCGGCGGCGGCACCGGCGGCACGAGTGGCACGAGTGGCACGTCCGGCGTGTCTGGAACTGCCGGCGGCGGTACCGGAGGAACGAGCGGCACGAGTGGGACGTCGGGCGTGTCTGGAACTGCCGGCGGCGGCACCGGCGGAACGAGCGGCACGGCTGGAACGAGCGGCACGAGTGGGACGTCAGGCGTGTCTGGAACGGCCGGCGGCGGCGCTGCTGGAACGAGCGGCACGTCGGGCACGGGTGGATCTGGCGGGACGGCGGCTACGGCTGGCACGGCTGGCACGAGCGGCGGCGCGGGCGCCGGGGGAGCGAGCGCGGGCACGTCCGGCGGCGGAGGCGCGAGCAGTACGGCAACGTTTGCCGAAGTGCGCGCGATTTTCAACGCAAGGTGCAGCAATTGCCACGGACCGACGAGCGGCAGGGTCGTGCTCGTGGATGCCTCGCTCACTGACGCTGCGCTGCGCTCGACCTTGGTCAACCCATTGGTCGCCCCACTCCCCAGCTGCGTGGGCGCGGTGCTCGTCACACCCGGTGATGCGAGTACAGCGGCAAGCAAGCTGATCGAGAAGCTGACGCTCGACATGCCCGTCTGCGGCGGAACAACGGTATCTTCGCGCATGCCGCGGATCCCTGGCGTCGGCGCGTGCACGACCGCGGCGGGCAACTGCCTGAGCGATCTCGAGATCGGCACGATTAGCAGCTGGATCAACGCTGGCGCGTCGCTCTGAGCGGCACCGCACGCGCGTCAATTCACGCGCCTGGGGCCGCTCATCCCGAATCACCGAGATCGCTGGCCGGCCCCGGTTTCTTCTAGTTCCCGGCTCGACTACTCATCACGGCTGGCCCTCGTCGTTTGGAGAAACGAGGGCCAGTGACAGAGGAGCGGGCTTGGGCGCGGCGTGGCGTGGCTTTTCGCGGTGGGTCCTCGTCAATCCATCTTGAACAGATCGTCCAAGTCGTCGCGCGTGAGCGTCTTGGCGCCGCCAGCGTCTTCGCTGAGCACGGAGGCCACCAAGTCCTTCTTCTTCTGCTTTAATTGCAGGATCTTTTCTTCGATCGTCCCTGCCGCCACTAGGCGGTAAACGGTGACGACCTTCTTCTGGCCGATGCGATGAGCGCGGTCGGAGGCTTGGTCTTCCACGGCCGGGTTCCACCAAGGATCGAAGTGGATCACGGTGTCGGCCGCGGTGAGATTGAGGCCGGAGCCGCCCGCCTTGAGGCTGATCAAGAACACCGGCACGGTCGGATCGTTTTGGAAGCGATCGATGCGGTCGGCGCGATCCATCGTGCTGCCGTCCAGGTACTCGTAGCGGATCTTGTCCTCATCGAGCGCGTCGCGCACGAGCTTCAGCATCGATACGAACTGGCTGAACACGAGCACTTTGTGACCGCCGGACTCCGCCTCTTCGATGAGCTCGCGCAAGGCAGCCAGCTTGCCGCTGTCGTCGTGGCTGAACTCACGCGGTAGGCCGAGCAGACGCGGATCGCAGGCCGCTTGTCGCAGCTTGGTGAGGCCGGCCAAGATGTGCAGTTGGCTCTTGGCGACGCCTTGGCGCTCGACCTCGCCCATGACCTGCGCGCGAACCTCCCGCAGCACTTGCAGGTAGATGGCCTTTTGATCGGCCGCCATGTCGATCAGCTTGTCGACTTCGATCTTGGGCGGCAAATCCTTGGCTACTTCGTTCTTGGTGCGGCGCAAGATGAAGGGGTGGATCACGGCCCTCAGCCTGGCCGCTTGCTTCGAGTCGCCTTGGTCGATCGGGCGCGCGAACTTCTCTTCGAACTTTTGCAGCGGGCCGAGCAGGCCTGGGCTGACGAACTCGAAAATCGACCAGATTTCGCTGAGTCGGTTCTCGATTGGCGTGCCGGTGAGGGCCAAGCGGCGGCTCGCATCCAGCTCTTTGGCGGCCGCAGCGGTGGCGCTCAGCGGGTTCTTGATGTTCTGCGCTTCGTCCAAAATCGCATAATCGAGCGGCAGCTTCTTCAACAGATCGATGTCGCGACGCAAGAGCGCGTAGCTGGTGATGATCACGTTCGCGCTCTCGAGATCGGCGATCTGCTCGCGGCGACCGGCGCCGTGCCAGAGGGCGGTGGTCAAGGTCGGACCAAAGCGCTCGATTTCACGGACCCAGTTGGTGACCACGCTGGTCGGTGCGACGATCAACGCCTTGAGCGATTTCGTCTTCTTCTCCGCCTTCAAGTGGAGCAGGAGCGCGATTGTCTGCACGGTCTTGCCGAGACCCATGTCGTCGGCCAGCACGCCGCCCGAGCCCAGCTCGTGCACGAACTGCAGCCAGGACAAGCCCTGCTCTTGATACGGCCGGAGCGTGGCCTTGAGCCCCTTGGGCTTCTTGGCTGCCTTGATCTCGTCGATCGACGCGAGCTTCGCAAATAGCGACTTGGCTGCGGCGGCGACCGTCGCGCTGGTCGCTTGATTGAGCAGCTCTTGCACGCGGCCGGCTTGAGACAGCGGGATCTTGCCGGATTTGCCGGCCGCCGTGATCAACTCGATCTCGCGGTCGATCATGGCTTGCACCTTTTCGCCGTCGAAAGGCGCGAAGGAGTTGTCGGACAGCCGCACGAATTTGCGCCCCTCACGCAGACAGCGCTCGAGCTCGTCGCGATCGACGCCGACGCCTTCGCTCGAGTAGTCGATTTTGACGTTCAGCCAATCGACGCCGCTCGAGACGCGCGCGTGCATCAAGATTGGCTTGCTGCGCACGTGGGTGCCGACCAAATCCTCGGGGACGTACAGATCCCAATCTTCCGGCAAGGCGCCGACGCCTTCCGACCAGAAATGGATCGCCTTGTCCGCGCGCGCCACGAAGCGTTCGCCGCTCTCGTCGGCTTCCAGCCCCAAATCGAGCAAGAGTTGCACGGCGCGTTGCTGCGCGGCGATGTCGCAGCGGATGCATTTGGCGCGTTTTTGCCCCTCTTCCGGCGGCAAGATCATCACTGGCGGCGAGATGCCGTCGGCGCGGACTTCGACCTCGAGGTCGGCGTAGGCAGCGCGCAGCGAGACTTCGGCCTCGGTGAGGGAGCCGGTCGCGCGCATGCGAAACGTGGGCTCGAGGTCGATCACGTCCGCGACTTGCGACAGCTCGGGCAGCTCCGCGCCGATCTCGAGCGCGACCTTGGGTAGGCCGTAGGTGATCATGCCGATTAGCTCGGAGGCCGGCTCGGCGATCGTCGGGCTGCGCAAGAGCCGCCTGAGAGCGGCGGGCGAGACGCGGTGATCGAGCGGCCTGGCAATGCCTTCGTTGGTGTCGATGTGAAAGCCGGGGGCGCCCTCGAACCAGCCGCCGGTGGTGAGCTGAAAACGCCGGCCGTCGTTCTGACGCTCGAACGTCACCTTGGATACGATCGTGTCCGACCCCACCATCTCCAGATCGAAGCGCGGGCGCAGCGATTCTTCCGCGAAGCGCAGTTGCATCAGCGCGGGCTCGAGCAACACCCGGCGATTGCGCAGGAGCGGCAGCAATTCCGAGGCATCTTCGCCGCGGATGTCGACCGCGGGGTGACGGGGGTTGCCGCTCTCGAAGCGAGCGAGGACGCGCAGCGCGTTGCGGTCCGCGGTGGGCGACACGCCCTGCCAGTTCAAGGCCACGCTCGGCAAGAGCGGGGTTCGGCTATCGATGTCGAGCACGGTCACGGTCAGCCCGCCTTGGCGCACGTGCACGCGGAACTCCAAGTGGAGTGTGCGCTGAGTGCCCTCCGGGGCCAGCCAAGCGCCGATGCCGGTGGGGCGAGCGCTCAAATCGGCGGGAGCGGGCGCTGCGTGGGGCGTGTAGTGGCTGACGGGCGTCGGTAGCTGCGGAGCCTGCTGTTGCTGGCGCCGGCGACGGTCCCTGCGTCGGCCGCCTTTGGCGTCTGCGCCGTTCGCGCCGGCGTTACCGCTGTTGTGGCTGCCCGACTGCTGCGCTGCGGCCGCGTGCATTTGTTGTGGCGGCGGCTGCGCCGGCGCTTCGCGTCGCGGCAGAGCCGAGCGCGCTTTGTTGCGCACGGTGATGAGCAGCGCTGCCACGTGTTTGCAGTGTTGGTTGGTCTTTTGGAAGGCGGGGCAGGTGCAACTCGAGGTGATGCCCTCGCCACCGAGTCGAATCGCTACTTCGTAAGGGTCTGGATCGGAGCCCTTCACGCGGCCTTGCGCGCTCGAATCATTGACGCTGACCTCTTCGACGACCTTCCGCTTCTCGTAGTCGAGGCCGCGAAGGAACGTGCGTGCGCCGAGCAAACGTCGAAGGCCGCGGTCGGAGAGCGTTGAGAGGGCGTCAGACAGCGACGACAAGGCTGCCTCGTTTCGAATCAGGGGATGACGGCATTTCGTTCATGGCAAATTGGTAAATGTGGGAGCTCGTGCTTCGAGCTCGAAGAAGTTTCACAGCAGGAAAGGCGTAATGATCAGCGCGGCCGCGGCCGTCGCCTTGACCAGCAGTTGCAGCGCAGGAGCCGCTGCGTTGCCGAAGATGTCGGACAAGGCATCGGCGGTGATGGCGGTCGAGAAGGCCTGGCCGCTCTCGCGTCCGCGATTGGCGCGGCGTACGCTGCCCAACGTGGTGCGTGCGGCATCGATCGCGAGCGCCGTGGTCAGCCCAGTCAGCGAGGCGACGACCACGAACCAACTCAGCCCTTGTGCCACCAACTCCGGCGCGGGGCCGCGGAACAACAGGCGTAGCCCGAGGCCGAGCAGCACCGGAGCGGCAAGCCCGGCGGCGATCGGCGGAAGCACGCGACGCAGGGCCACGGAAGTCGTCAGGTCGACGCAGCTCTTGTAGCTCGGCGTGTACTCCGGCGGCACTTGAGCGATGCCGTGTTCCCGCGGAAAACCGCGCAGTTGGCGCTCGACTTCAGACGACACCTCGCGCGCCCCGCGGAGCGCGGCGCGGGCCACGGACCCGGCGTAACCCAGGACCACCGCTGCGCCGACCGCTCCACACCAAATTAAGGCTGAGCTTGCCGCAAGGGAAGGGGGCCCGGAAACGGCGCGCCCGTGCCCCGAGATCGCCCAAGCCATGAGCAGCGTGGAGAGCGCGCCGGAGAACACCGCGTAACGCCGCGCCACGGCGCCACCGAGGAAACCCGCGTCATCGAGTCGACCCGAACGGCGCTTCGACTCACCATCGGCGTTGCTCATGCCGAGCACACCGCGTGCTCCGTCCGCAATCGAACCGAGTGTCGCTACCGACAGCACGAACGGCGAGGCTGAAAATGCAGCCAGCGTGAACATCAGCAGGCACAGCTCCACGCCCGAGCTCATGCCGCTGCGTGCGCCGATGCTGACCGCCGCAGCCAAGGCAGCACCCAAAATGGACACGGGGAGCAGCGCGGTTTCCAGCCCCGCGCCCAGGCCCGCGGCGATCAGGCCGCCGCCGCCGACCCGAAGGGCGTCGTTGCTGTCGCGGATCGCGCTGCTGCGCCGACCGAGCCGCAGCAGCAACGCGTGCGCCGCCAGCAAGACTGCCAGTAAGCCCAGCACGCCGCTCGCGAAAATCGGCCAGAAGTGCTCGCCGAACAACCAATAGCTGATGCCCCACAGGCCCGACAGGGAGATCGCCGTCATCGATAGGTAACCGCGCAGTAGCGCAGGCGTGATGCCGCTCGTCTCGTCAGTGCGTACCAAGATGACGCCAAAAGCCGAGGCGATCACGCCGAACGCGCGTACGACCAAGGGTAGCGTGAGCAAGACCAAGGGCTCGGCGCCCGGCGTCGCACCAGACAGGCTCGCGCCGATCAGCAAGGCGGCGACGCTGGCGACACTTGCCGAAGCGAAACCATCGACGGCGCGCGTGGCGGACGCGCCGACGTGATCGCCCAGTAGCTCGGTGACGACCGCCGGGTTCCGTGCGTCGTCGTGATCCAGTCCCGCGTCGCGTTCACCTGCTTGATCGGAACCGACGCCGCCCGCTGCGTGAAATGCGCCGCCGCCGCGCTGCAGCACCAGGGCGCTGACGGTTGCCCCGAGCGCAAAGCCCGGCAAAAGCAGGACGACGTGCCGGGCCAGCGGTAACGCCTGGGCGCTGGGCAGCGCAAACCCGCCCTGAATGGCGAACAAAAGGCTGAACAAGGCCAAGACCAAGAGACCGCTCAGCGTCTCGCTGATCAAGCTGGCGGAGCCCGCAGCGCGCATGGCGACGCCCAGCGCGGCATCGCTGCTAGTGCCCGCTGCCGCACCCGCGCGCACGCTGCCGCGCACTGCGATCACGGTCGCCACATAGCCGGCTAAGGTGCTGCCGAGCGCTCCCAGGCACAGCGCTGTAGCGCCCCAAAATGCGACTGCCAGGCGACTCACCGGCCCCGTCGCGATTTCCAGGGTGGCGCTCAAGATGATCGTGGGCACCAACAGCGCGAAGACGGCAATACCGATCAGGCGATACTCTTGCCAAAGGAACGCGCGGGCCGCGCGCTCGAGGGCACTGCCCAAGCGACGTAACGCTGGCGGGCCCGCGTCGCGCACCGATACCCCGCGCCACATTAGCAGCGCAAGCACCAGCCCAACCACGTCGATTCCGACGATTAGCCCGAGTTCAATCACGATCGGTTTCCGCGGCGCGCGCGGGCGCCCTACGCTCCGGCGGCCACAGGACACGCGCTTCGATGCGGGCTACGCAAAAAACGGCCGCTGGTTGGACCGCCAACTCCATGGCGGATCCGAGTCACGATGCGTGGTTCCAGGGAGACCCTGAGACCCGCCCGCGGCTCTTGGCAGCACCCGTGCGCCAGAGTGGAGAGTGTGTAGCATGGGGATCCGGGGCGGCGCAAGCGCGGGTTTTTGGGCCCGTTCAGCTGGAAGTGGCGCGCAGCCGCCGAGCAGGGACCGCGGGGCAGGCGTTCCGGGCGGGCGCCCGAGCTTGGCCGAGACACGCGGGCCTCCGCCGGAGGTCGCCCGCGTGAAGCGCAGGAGAAAGGCGAGGGGTGAGCGCTAACCCCTCAAGGACTCACTTCTTTTTACCCTGCATCACCATCAGGTGATACTTGCCGAATTCGCTCTGGCCGAGCGTGAATAGCACCTCGATGAACAGGCGATAGGGCGTGGTCTGGTCCGCGATGATGATCGCTTCGGACGAAGACGGGTCCAGGCCCTTGGCGACTCGGATCGCTTTGTCCGTACGCCGCGCGGACTGCAGCGCGCTGCCCAAGGGCACGATGTACATGTCGTTGGGTCCGCCGCGCTTGTAGCGCGCGCCGACGCCGGTCTGCGCCGTCGATTCACGGCCGGGAAGCGTGAGCACCTTCGCGTCGCCGACGATGATTTGGCTCTTCGAGATCGTGACCAGCACGCCCTCTTGGCCCGGCGGGCTCTTGACGATTGAAATCGGCAGCTTCAAATCGTCGCTCTGCGGCACGGCCGCGCTCGACTCACCGAGCGTCTTCAACAAGAAGACCAAGATGATGGTCATGATGTCGAGCATCGCGGTGATGTTCAGGAAGTTGATCTCCGGCTCATGCGCGTTGCGCCGGATGGCCCTCCTGAGAGCGGCCTTGTAAGTGACGATCGACGCCTTGGGGGCAGGGGACGGCCCGGGAGGAGGGGTACCGCCGGGCGGAGCTGCCTGAGTCATTTGGGCACCTTGAAATTGACGTTCTCGAACAGCGCTTCACCTTGCGGGTCTGCGCGAAGCGCGTCGATGACGTCGATGATCGTCTGGTAGTCGGTCCCGAAATTGCCGGTGATGTAGACCTGGTTTTCGTCCGCGAAGTCAGGCGAAGCTTTCTTCAGGCGACTCGCACACGCGGTGAGCGCCTCCAGATCGTACTTGCCGTTCTTCAGCGGAATGGCGATGCCTGCGCCGGGGCCCTGACAGCCGGGGGCGATGTTGCCACCCGCTGCCTTGAGCGAAAACCCGTCGTTGACGATCAGCACGGTGAGATTGAGCGCCTCCGAAGGGACCTCGGCGCGCACGCCCGAGCTCTTGCTGGCCGGGGGCGTCGTGTCGATGATCGCCGTGAACGTCACTGCCACCGTCGCCAGGACGAAGATCAGGATGTTCATGATGATGTCGAGGAAGGGGACGATGTTGAGCTCGCCACCTTCCTCGTCCGGAGTGAGTTCCTTCGGCTGACTCAGCCGGCGGATCTTACTGCGCTGCGCCGTCGTTAACTCTGACATGAGGCGAAGCGCTCGATCAGTACTGTCCCGGACGTTGCGCGATCGTCAGCATGTTGAACGTGCGCTCCACCGTGGTCTCCAGGTCGTGCTGGATGGCCTTGGCCCGCGTGTGCAAAATGATGTGAGTGATCATGCAGAACACGGCGATGCCCAAGCCGAGGGCCGTGTTGTACATGGCCTCTGCGATGCCGTTCGAGAGCATGCGCTGTTTGTCGGACTGGCTCAGACCCGGCGCGGCGATCGAGCCGAAGGTCAGAATCAGACCGCTGACCGTGCCGAGCAGCCCGATCAGGGTCGAGATGTTCGCCAGTGACCAGAGAGCACCGATGCGCTTCTCTGCTTGAGGCTTGAGCTCCGAGAGCTTCTCGCTCAAGGCAGCGTCAATCTCGTCCCCGCCCTTGTTGGCATGGGTGAGCCCTGCCTTCACGAGCTGAAGGATGGGATAGTCGCTAGCCTCACAGAGCTTGATCGCGCGGTCGATGTTACCCGCCGCCACCAGTTTTTTGACTTGAGCGAAGAATTCCTTCGAATTCACACGGTATTTCGTGAGTTGGAACGCGAGGCGCTCGATCACAATCGTTAGCACGATTGCAGAAGCGATCATGTTCAGAACCATGAAGGTCGGGTTCTGTTTGAACGCCTCAGCTAATTGGCTGGATCCGCTGGAACCTTCGGCTGCAAGAAGCAGGAGCTGCATTCCCCTATTCCCTTCTCAATACTCTCGTGTGTGTTGTTGGCTTTCCTGACCGCATCGGACAGGACGCCCAATCTCAGCGAATCCGGACTATAGCCACCCCGCAAGACGCAGCGCAAGCTTGCGTATTGCGGCATGATTTTGCGGCCTTCTGGCCGATCCTGCGCGCTCGGTTGGCCTACATGTCGCGTCTTTCGTGTAAGCTCGCTCCGCTCGCGCATGTAAGCTTGCTCTGCTTCGTGGCGCGCGCGCTCTGTGCTGCGGCGGATGCTCGATTCGCGCTGCATCTACGCTCGCTTCGCGTGCGGGGCGGGCGGCGCTCGCTTCGTTCGCCGCGCGCTCGCTCCATTCGAGGTGTGCTCTTCGCTCGCGCATGTTTGCCTCGTTTCGTCCGCGTTGCCCCGTTCGCTTCCCGTTCGCTTCCCCGAGTGCCTGCTCGCGGCGCGTTGGCTGCGTTCGCTCACGCTCGGTTCGAATGGTTGCATTCTGCCCACATCAGCGCACGTTGGATGATGCGGCGCTTCGCTAAGCACTCCGATATGCGTTGCAAGGTAACGATCCGCCACGCTTCGTCGTTCCGGCGCTCCGCCTCGTGGCTCGGCGTTTTGGAGTCTCCGGGTGGATGCCGGCTCGCGTGTTTGCTCTTCACGTGGCTCGAGCGTCGCGGGCGCGCTCCTGGATTCCACCCGCTGTCAGCGCCCGTACCCGGTACCAGGCCGCAGCCGCGCTGCGAAACAATACAAAACAAGGGCTCTTTCGAAACTGATCACTGGAACTTTCGAATTTTGCGCGAACAGCAACACTGGACCCAATCTCTCTTGACTGTAAGGGGTCCACTTCAGCAAGATGTCGCGGTCCAAGAAGCTCCGATGCCATTTCGAGAGTCGGCGGGGCACGGCGTCCCGGCATCTTCGGGCCCCGAATGGTTTTCTGTGACGTGCGCCTCACTCACGTAGAGCGCGCGCGGCACAAACGTTAAGAAGCAACAGCAGGAAGGTAATCAGAATGTCTGCAGCGTGGCACCACTTTCAGGCGGGCGGTTGGGCAATGTGGCTCATCCTATTTTGGCTGATCTGCGCGATCGCGACGATCGCTGAACGCGCCGTCTATCTGTTCGGTTCCTCGATCAACAAGGACGTCTTCCTCGCGACCATGCAGAAGTGCATTTTGGCCGGCGACGTGGCCAAGGCCGTGAAGATGTGTTCCGCAGCGAACGCGCCCCTCGCGCGCATCGTGCAAGCGGGCCTGGTCAAAGTGAATCGCCCGGATGAAGAAGTTCAGGCGGCGATGGACGAAGCGGCGCTCCGTGAGATGCCGAAGATCAGCAAGCGCACCGGCTTCCTCGCCATGTTCTCGAACCTCGCGATGCTCTCCGGCTTGTTCGGCACCATCGTTGGTCTGATCAAGGCGTTCGGCGCGGTCGGCGGCGAGTCGGTCGATCCGAGCCAAAAGGCGCGTATTCTCGCAGAAGGTATCTCCGAAGCCATGAACTGCACGGCGTTCGGTCTGCTCTCGGCGATCGTGGCGCTGATCGGGTTCTCTGTCTTGAACGGCAAGACCCAGGGTCTGGAAGACGACATCAACGAAGCCTCCGTGCAGGTCCTCAATCTGGTGGTTGCCAACCGCCAGAAGGTGAACCTCCAGGGCATCGACGGTTGATTGTTTCGCGTTGAGCGGTCCTGTCCTGTTGGGCGGGACCATCAACGCGACAAAAGGCGGGGCCCAGCCAAGGATTGGCCGGGCCCGCTTGTCGTACTCAGAACAAGTTCTGTAAGGGAGCCGACTCATGGCTGGTATTGACACTGGCGGCGGTCACGGCGGTAAACGCGCGACCAACCACGAAATCCCGCTGATTCCGTTCATCGACTTCTTGCTGTGTTTGGTGGCGTTCCTCTTGGTGACCGCAGTTTGGTCACAGATGGCTCGCATCAACGCTGACGCGCGCGTCCCGGGTCCCCCGAAGGATGAGCCGCCAGAAGAGCAGAAGAAAGAAAAGCAGCTCAACGTCGAGATGAAGGGTGAGACCAAGTTCCAACTCGTTTGGAAAGAGGGCAGCACCGTCGTCAACACGATCGACGTCGACCGTAAGCCCGTGCCGACTGGTTCGAACGGCGACATCCGCTTCCCCGATCTGGCCAAGAAGATCGAAGAAGAGTGGACGGCCAACGGCGCCCATCGCGCCGGCTCGGACAAGAAGTTCGATTTGGCCATTCTGCACACGGACAACACGACCCCGTTCTCCGACGTGATCGCCGTCATCGACGCGATCTACACGCCGAAGCGCGACTTCGACTTCGCCGGTAAGAGCGAAAAAGTGCCGTCCTTCAACGTGACGTTCGCGGTGAACTGATGTCCTCCGAAAAAGCTCTCAGCCGTTTCCACCAGCCGATCGCCGTCCCCGGCCGTCGCCTGATGCACTCCATCCCGCTGTCCTTCGTGAAGAAGAAGGTCATCGGCGGCGGTGGCCGCGCGACGAACCACGAAGTACCGCTGATCCCGTTCATCGACTTCTTGCTGTGCATCGTGTGCTTCTTGCTCGCAAGCTTCTCCGCCTCCGGCGAGTTGCCGATCGACAAGAACGTCAAGCTGCCCAACGCGGAAAACGTGATGGACATGACCGAAGCACCGATGGTGGCGGTCACCGGCGTGCAAATCCTGGTTGATGGCACCCCCGCGGGTAACACCCGCGCCATCGAAGAAGCCAACCGCCTGCAGCGCATCGATGAGCTGTTCAACGTGCTCAAGAACAAGCGTGAGCTCTGGAAGCAGATCAACCCGGGCAAGGAATTCCCCGGTGTGGTCGTGCTGCAGGTCGATCGCAAAGTGCAGGCGCTGGTCGTGAAGAGCGTGTTTCAGACCGCGGCATTCGCGGGCTTCCCGAACGTGAGCTTCATGGTCGGCCGCATGGGTAAGTGAAAGCGGGCGGTCGGGGGCATTCGCCCCGATCGATGCGAAGGGAGCGGCTCCGAGCTGGAGCGGCTCCCTTCGTCGCTTGAAGGGTCGAACCCGTGGCCGTGTCGAAACGCAAAGCTGTTACCGATTCCGGCCTGCCCTCACTGAACGAGGCGCGGGCCGAACGACGTCGTGCGATCACCCTCGGGCGTGTGCGCATGGCCTCGATTCCACCACAATTTTGGCTCTGGACGGCGATCGCGCTGGGCGTGTTCAGCGTCGTCTATTGGCGCATCGCGCAGGGCCAAATCGAGACCCGGCGCAGCCAGGTGATGGCCAAGCAGCGCGCGATCGCCCAGACCCTGGGCCCGCAAATTCTGCCGTTTCGGGAGCAGGTCGAGGGCTGGGTGCGTGAGCTCGCGGCGAATTTTCCGGGTGATTTCGTGGATCCCAGCGCTTCGCTGGACAAGATCAGCCAGAGTCCGGGCGTGTATTTGCGGCTGCGCATGGCCAACACCGGCTCGGTGAAGGCGATTCGGGCTGCCGCGCGGGCCTCTCTCCACGACGGTTTTACGTCGTGTTTGTTCGTGCGGGTGGGTGCGCCGGACCCGACCAAGGGCGCCGCTTGCCGCGTGACCGCGGACTGCACCTCGGGCCTTTTGTGCAACGAGTGGAACGTCTGCAATGAGCCGCCGCGCCCGTACAACATGCGCCTCGCGTATCGAGCGCTGCGCGTGCTGTCCAGTGATTGGACGGACGAGGTGCACGAGGCCGACACCGAGCTTGGCTTGAACGCTTACGACCGCGACCTGGACAGTGTAGCCAAGCGGGACGTGCCGGTGGCGATCGAGCTGCTTTCGCGCTCACGCTACTTCACCTTGGTGCTGGACGAAGATCCAGAGGGCGGCGTCCCGCCCGAAGCGCCGGACGCCGGAGAGACCCCGGATGAGCGCGTGCAGCGAACGCCGCATGCCGCGCGCATCGGCATCTGGGATCTGAAGACCAAGAGCCCGCTGCTGCGGCTGAAGGCCGATGCCGCGGGCCACTTCGTGCCGGTCGGCGATCGCGTCGTGCAAAATCCCGAGACGGTCATGGCTCAGCAACGCCAAACGAACAGCTGCGCGCTGGCTTTGGCCGCCAAAGACGCGCTGTCACGCGAGCCCGCTCAGACGGCCGAGCCCGTCCCCGCGGCGCCCGTCCCCGCGGCGCCCGTCCCCGCGGCGCCGTAGCCGCCGCCACCAGGTGTCTCGATCCGCAGCCGGTCGAAGGCCGCGACCTCGAACACTGCGTGGCCCGGTATTTCTCGACCATTGTGGAAGTTCCGTCCAGGCGCGCCCGCTTGGCCGCCGGCCAGCCCGAAGGGCGCGGTCTGCCTCCGTTCGCTGAGCAGTGAGACCGTGAGCGGCTCTAAAAACTCGTATTCGCGGCAGGCTCCGTCTCCTCCGGCGTAGAGCCCGCTACCTCCCGACCCGCGCCGCAGCGAAAATTCACGGATTCGGACCGGGAAACGCTGCTCGATGATTTCTGGGTCGGTGATGCGCGTGTTGGTCATGTGCGTGTGCACGGCGCTGGCTCCGCTGAACCCCGGCCCCGCACCGGCTCCGCCCGCGATCGTCTCGTAGTAGCCGAAGCCGCGCTGGCCGAAGCTCACGTTGTTCATCGTGCCCTGGCTGGCGGCGGCGCGACCCAGCGCGGCAAGCAGCACGTCGACCACGCGCTGCGAGGTCTCCACGTTGCCTCCGGCCACCGCCCGACCCGCTGACGGATTCAAGATGCTGCCTTCGGCGATCTGTACGCTGACATCGCGCAAGCAGCCGCTATTGAGCGGGATCGCTCGGCCGACGAGGGCGCGCAGCACATACAGCACGGCTGCGAGCGTGACCGCGCGCGGCGCATTCAGGTTTCCCGCGGACTCTGCGCCGCTTTCGCCGAAATCGATGGCAAGCTTGCCGCCTGCGGCGCGCAGCGTGACCGCGATTGGCGTGCCGTCGTCGAGTTGGTCGTGAAAAGTGTGGCTACCCTCGGGGAGCTCCGCGATGACTCGCGCCACGCTGTCGCCTGCGAGCTCTTGCACCGCGCGCATGTAGCGTGCGACCTGGGCTTGGCCCCGTTCTCGAACCAATTCGTGGAGCAGCCGAGCACCGGTCCGCGCAGCGGCGATCTGCGCCTCCAGATCGGCCAAATTCTCGAGCGGCCGCCGCGCGGGGTAGGGGCCGCGCGTGAGCGTCTCCAGAATCAGCGCGCGATCGAGCAGCCCTGCGCGGGCCACGCGCAGCGCGGTAAACACGCTGCCTTCTTCCGCCAAATGACTGGAGAACGCGGGCATCGAGCCAGGCGTGATGCCGCCGATGTCCGAGTGATGCCCGCGCGTGGCGCTGAAGAAGCGGAGCGTGCCGTTGGCGTCGTGCACCGGCAATACCACGGTCAGGTCGGGCAGGTGTGAACCGCCGGAGGCCGGATCATTGGTGACGAACACGTCGCCTGCGGACAGCGTGGGGTGCGCTTCGAGCACCGCGCGCACCGACTCACTCATGGCGCCCAAGTGCACCGGGATGTGCGGCGCGTTGGCGACTAGGCCGCCGTGCGCATCGAACAGGGCGCACGAGAAATCCAGGCGCTCGCGGATATTGGTGCTCTGCGCGGTGCGCTGCAGCGTGTGTCCCATCTGCTCGGCGATGGACATGAACGCGTTGCTCATCACCTCCAGCGTGACCGGGTCGGGTCCGGCGCTTTCGTCGGTGCTGAGCGAGAACCCGATTTCGCGCGTACTTTCGGCGTCGGGGCGCGCCAGCAAGATGCCGTCGGCTCGGCACTCGAGCTCGAAGCCGGGCTCGACGACGATCGTGGCTACGGCTTCGGCGATCAGCGCGGGGCCGCGGATCCGGGCGCCGGCCGTGAGCGATTCACGCTCGAAAACCGGCACTTGGTCGTGCCGGGTGCCCTGATGCCAAAGCCTGGTGTGCCGCTCGGGCTCGGGCTCGCCGCCCACGCCCAGGCCGGCGAGTCGCGCATGGCCGAGCGCCGACGAGACGCGCGCTTCGACGCGCAGCGCGGAAAGCTCTACCGCGGCATCCGCGCGGCTGTGCCCGAAATTCTGCGCGTGCAGGGCCTCGAAGCGCTGGCGGAGCTCGAAAGCGTTGCCGAGCGTCAGCGTGAGCGTGGTCTCACTGCCCGTGTAGCGGAGATCCACTCGCCGCAGGTAGAGCGCCTGCTCCGTGGCGCCTTGTGCTTCCAGCTTGGCCCTGGCTTCTCGCTCCAAGGCTTGGAAGGTGGGTTCGAGCTCGGCCAGTCGCGCGTCGGTCAGCTGCTGGCTGCCGGCGTCGGCCGAGACGTGGTGGCTCAGATCAGCCAAGGCCATGCCGTACGCGGACAGCACTCCCGACAGCGGATGAAAGACGACCTGGCGGATCCCCAGCAAGCGCGCGAGCGCGCATGCATGTTGGCCGCCGGCGCCGCCAAACACGACCAAGGTATGGTCGCGCACGTCGAAGCCGCGCGCGACCGAGACCTGGCGCAGCGCTTCGGCCATGTTGCGATTGGCGATCTCGAAGAAGCCCTGGGCCACGCCCAGTGCATCGACAAAATGGCCGTTTTCGCGCAGTTCGGCGGCGATCCGTTCGAGCGCGGCCCGGGCCGGCGCGAGCTCGAGCGGGAAGGGGAAGCGGTGCGTGACCAGGCGCCCGAGCGCTAGGTTCACGTCGCTCACGGTCAAGGCCTGCGCGCTCGCGCGCCCATAGCAAAGTGGACCAGGATCGGAGCCGGCGCTATCCGGGCCGACGGTGAGGCGGCCGTCGCGCAGGCGACAGATCGAGCCGCCGCCGGCAGCCACGGTGTGAATGGCCAGCATCGGCGCGACCACACGCACGCCGGCGATCTCCTGCTCGTAGCGGCGCTCGAATTCTCCCGCGTAGCGTGAGACGTCGGTCGAGGTGCCGCCCATGTCGAAGCCGAGCGCCTGTCCGAGGCCCAGCTCGTTCGCGATCTGGGCCAAGGCCACGCTGCCCGCGGCCGGTCCGGAGAGCAGCGCGTTCGGGCCGCGAAAATGCGCTGCGTCACACAGGCCGCCGCTCGATTGCATCAAATGCAGCGAGCTACCAGGCAGCTCGGCTTGCAGCGTCTCGAGGTAGCGAGCCAAGCGCGGGCTCAAGTAAGCGTCCACGCTGGCGGTGTCGCCGCGCACGAGCAGCCCGAGCTGGGGCGCGAGCTGGTGAGAGAGCGAGATTTGGGCAATTCCCGCGGCGCGGGCGAGCTCGCCGATCTCGCGCTCCAGCGCGCCGGTGCGATGATCGCCGAGCACCACGACGGCTACGCTGTTGATGCCGCGCGCGCGCAGCGCCGTCAGCTCTGCGAGCAGCTTCGCGCGATCGGGACGTTTCAGCGGAACGCCTGCGCGGTCGGCGCGCGCGTCCAGCTCCAAAACCTCGTCGTACAAAACGCTCGGCTTTTGGATGGAGAGCGCGAACAGGTCGGGGCGGGCCTGCGTGCCGATCTGCAGCAAATCGCCAAAGCCGCGCGTGATCAAGAGCGCGAAGCGCTCGCCCTGACGCTCCAAGAGCGCGTTGGTCGCGAGCGTCGTGCCCATGCGCACGCGGCAGGCAGGGATCGGTTGATCCGGGCCGAGCCCGAGCAGCTGGCGAATGCCCTCCAGCGGCGCGCGATCCGAGGACAGGACCTTGGCTAGGCGTAGCGCGCCGTGCTCGTCGATCCCCAGACAATCGGTGAACGTACCACCGCGGTCGATGAAGAAGTCCAAGCCGGCGCGCCGCGTTTTCCGCGTTCGTTAGTTGAGCAGCCGCGGGTGGGGGACGCCTTCGGCATCCACCCCGCGCAAGTCGAAGGTGATCGCGCCATTTTCGGCGCGCACGATCACGTGGCCACCGTGCTCGAGCTGACCAAAGAGCAGCTCGTCACCGAGCGGCTTCTTGATCTCGTCCTGGATCAAGCGAGCCAGTGGCCGCGCGCCGTTCGATTTGTCGTAGCCCTTCTCCGCCAGGTACGCGCGGGCGGACTCGGAGAGCTCGATGGTCACGTCACGATCCGCCAGTTGGTCGCCCAGCTCACGGATGAACTTGTCGACCACGCGGTTCATGACCAAGGGCGACAATGGGTCGAAGGCGATGCGCGCGTCCAAACGATTGCGGAACTCTGGGCTGAAGGTGTTGCGCATGGCCAGCGAATCACTGCCCTGGGCGTCGCGGTTGCCGAAGCCGACCATGCCGCGGGCCAGGTCTTGGGCGCCCACGTTGCTGGTCATGATCAGCACCACATGCCGAAAATCGCCCTGTTTTCCGTTGTTGTCCGTGAGCGTGCCGTGGTCCATCACCTGGAGCAGCACGTTGAACACGTCCGGGTGCGCCTTCTCGATTTCGTCGAGCAAGAGCACCGCGTGCGGCGTCTTGGCCACGGCTTCGGTCAACAAACCGCCGCGGTCGTAGCCGACGTAGCCGGGAGGGGCGCCGATCAGCCGCGACACGGTGTGGCGCTCCATGTACTCGCTCATGTCGAAGCGAATCAGCTCGATGCCCATGGTCTTGGCCAATTGACGCGCGGCTTCGGTCTTGCCGACGCCGGTTGGGCCAGTGAACAGGTACGAGCCGATCGGCTTTTCCTTCGGGCGCAGCCCGGCGCGCGAGAGCTTGATCGCCGAGGCCAGCTCGGCGAGAGCCCGGTCTTGGCCGAAGACGGCTTTTTGCAGGTCCGACTCCAGGTTCTTGAGCGCCGATTTGGCATCCGCGGTCACCTGGCGCGGCGGGATTTGCGCCATGCGCGCGAGCACCGCTTCGATCCGTTCGACGTCGACGATCACGGTCTCGGCGTCGACCGCGGCTGAAAGCTTGGCGTCGGCGCCGCCTTCATCCATCAGATCGATGGCTTTATCCGGCATCTTTTTGTCGCGCAAATGCCGGTCGGCGAGCGTGGCTGCGGCTTCCAGCGCGGCATCCGTGTAGGCCACGCCGTGGAACTCTTCGTAGCGGCTGCGCAGACCCTTCAGGATCTGAATCGTTTCGCTCAGGCTCGGCTCGAGCACGTCGATCTTCTGGAAGCGGCGCGCGAGCGCGCGGTCCTTCTCGAAGTGTGAGCGGTATTCTTCGAACGTGGTCGCGCCGATGCAACGCAGCTTGCCGTTGGCCAAAGCCGGCTTGAGCAGGTTGGCTGCGTCGAGCGTGCCGCCGCTGGCCGCACCCGCGCCGACCATGGTGTGGATCTCGTCCACGAACAGCACGGCGTGCGGCAGGCTCTCCAGTTGCTTGAGCACTGCCTTGACGCGGTTCTCGAAATCACCGCGGAAGCGCGTGCCGGCGACCAGGGCGCCCATGTCGAGCGCGTAGATCACGACGTTCGCCAGCGGCGCTGGGATGTCCTTGGCGACGATCTTTGCAGCCAGACCTTCGACGATCGCGGTCTTGCCGACGCCGGCGTCGCCCACGAACATGGGGTTGTTCTTGCGGCGGCGGCACAGCACTTGGATCGCGCGCCGCAGCTCTTTTTCACGGCCGACCAGGGGCTCGATGTTCCCGGCCTTGGCCTGCTCGTTCAGGTTGATCGCGAACTTGGCGAGCGCATCGGCGGGCGGCGCTGCGCTTTCGTCTTCATCGCCGTCGTTGGCTCGCTCACCGGAGGTCAGTGCGTCCTCATCATCGCCATCTTTGCTCACTCCATGGGAAACGAAGTTCACTAGATCATAACGGGTGAGCCCAGCCTCGGTCAGCGCGGCGACCGCGGGCGAATCCAGCTCACTGAAGATCGCGATCAGGACGTTGTGCCCTTTGAGCTCTTCTTTGCCGCTGTTTTGCACGTTGATCGCGGCGCGGCTGAGCACCCGCTGAAAGCCACGAGACGCGCTCAAATCGAGCTCTTCGGGCTCCGGCACGCGGCTCACTTCCTCGTCGAGGAAGCGATCGAGGGCGCGCTTGAGCTTGTCGACATCACCCCCCGCAGCCTTGGCGGCGCGGGCAGTGGCGGGATCTTGCAACAGGCCGTAGAGCAGGTGCTCCACGGTCATGACGTCGTGACGACGACGAATGGCTTCGCTCTGCGCAAACGCGCAGGCTGCTTCGACTTCAGCGCTGACTTTCACTCGTCGGACCCTCCGAAGCCTTCCGGCTCTGCAGTGCACTTGAGCGGGTGACCGTGCTCTTTGGCGTAGTCCATCACCAGCGCCGCTTTGGTTTCAGCGATGTCGCGGCTGAAAATGCCGGCGACGCCGAAGCCCTTGCGATGGATGTTGAGCATCACGGTCGTTGCCCCGGTTTCGTCCAGATGAAAAAACTTCATCAGCACGTGGACCACGAACTCCATGGTCGTGTAGTCGTCGTTGTGGAAGACGACCACGTACTTGCGCGGCCGTTTGGTTTTGGGCCGTTCAGCGATGGCGAGGCCGTCATCGCGCTCCGGGTTCACTCGCTCATTAGGCGGCATGAAGTACCGGTTGAATCTGAGCACGCTCGCCCCAAATGTCGAGGGGGACTCGGCGATCCGGCCCGCAGCATGCCAAATGTTTCCGTCTACGAAGGCTTCGGACGCAAGCTCGCTAACGGCATCCCTGAAAAGAGAGCTCGGATTTGGGGCACCTTCAGGGGTGGTGCCCCAAAAAACCAATCAGGCCGGCAAAACTCAGGGCCGGCCGAACGCTTTCAAGTCGCGGTCTTGGCCGGCGTCTTCGGCGCGGCGGCTTGCGCGTTCTCTTGGGCGCGCTTCAGCTCCCATTCGGCGTTTTTCTTGGCGCGGCGTTCGCGCTTGCGGCGGGCGGTGCGAGGATCTTGCGGGCTTCCCATAGT
>Ga0247760_1000309_pt1 | contig 54294 bp, 66 predicted proteins | sample UWRJL171409R4_FD_179936 | JGI IMG/M metagenome (GOLD analysis project Ga0247760, IMG submission 179936) | Plant litter microbial communities from Arlington Agricultural Research Station in Wisconsin, United States - UWRJ-L171-409R-4 | ecosystem: Environmental > Terrestrial > Plant litter >...
TCTCCCAATCCCAGCTCCCTCCCCCCTTCAAGACACTTTCTCGCCGCCTGCTCATAAACCTCCCCCATACACGCCCCCAGCTCCGAGATCTGTTCCTCCTCCAACAAACTCCCCCTCACCCTCAGCGCAATCGACGGTCTCCCCCTGGCAGCATTGATATCAATTCCCAGCACTCTCTCTACCGTGTCCCACCTCGCAATCTCCACAAACAGTACTCCCAGGCTATAGATATCAAAACTCTTCCTGAATCTCTCCGCGTCGTCACCCGGTCCAGGGACATCGGTCATCTCATCTGCGCGCGCGGGGCGAGAGAAGTCGAAGCCGGAGAGGTATGGCTTGGCGTAGTCAATGTGGCCCGTTTTGGTGCGGAAGAAGACGACGTTGTGGCTTCGGAGCCCCTTGTGCAACCAGTTTACGGCGTGCAAGTAGAGGACGCAGTTGCTTATGGCGTGTGCGAGCTTGATGCGGTCTGTAACCCTAGGGCGGCGGGCGGATTGAAGGAGGTCGTGGAGAGAAATGGGGGTGAGGGAGGTGTGTAGGGCGTCATCTTGGGGGCGTTCGAAGATGAGGCCGAGGCGCATGTTGAGGATGTCTTCGTCATCGTCAGAGAAGGAAGGGGAGGAAGGTGACGGGGAGGTGGTGCCCGATGGAGTGGGTGTGGTGCTGCTGCTGCTGCTGCTGGTGGCTGCTTTGTCGAAAAAACCTATGCAGTGGGGTGTCCGGAAGGCCTCGGGCTTTGGGGTGTGATTGAGTAACGCGGCGAGTTTGCGGACGCGCTCAAGGATGACTTCTTTCGGAGGGGAGAGGTCTCCGGGCCTTTGGCGGTCGTAGTCCTTCCACTCAACCCATACTTGCTTTGGGGCGGTGCCAGGAAGCTTGAGAAGAGCCTCACATCGGGGAGGATCTGGGTCCTCGTCACTTGCGGGATCGAGTTCGATCATAGATCGGTCGAAGGCGAGATGCTTCTGGTCTCCTGCCTTGCCAAGATCCAGGGACCTGACTGTGTCGTCATCCCAAGGCGTCTTCTTATCGGACTCGATCGATTCGTTGAACGCTTTGAATTTGGCCAGCTGAGATAGGAGTTGGAGGCCATCAGCGTTGGCTCGCTTCTGGACTGCCGTCATCTGCATGATGGTGTTGCTGGTTGGCGACGATGTGGCTTCCAGTTTGATGTTGAGAGCCATGACGAGCCTGGAGAGGTCTGTGATTTTGTGGTGAAGCTGGAGGACGCCGCGATTTGTGTCTTGTACGGTATGGTGTATCTCGACCTGCATACGAGCATCCAAAATGTTTGTCATGTTGTCGTTCAGGGAGGAGAACCTCGAGAGCAGTATCTCAAAGGCGGCCTGATCAAAGCTCACCCACTTCAGCCGCGACACAGCTTCCTGGGACGCTTGGAGGGTGGACATGGCCTTCTTGATGAAGGCGCGGCGCCTTTCGGGCAGGGGGAAGTTGGCAGCAGCGGCATCCTTCTCGGGCTGCTGAAGAATGCCCTCTCTGTCAGGGCTTGTTTGGAGCCGGCTGTTTTTCTGTTGATGTTCTTGAAACTCCTTAAACAGCGTCTGGACTTGGACGAGCAAGTCGAGGACGGTCTGGCGGTGGAGCATAAAGGTGTTGGACTCGAGGACTTTGGAAGGGTTCTTGCCATCGAGGTCAAGCAGGCCGCTGGTCTCGCTCCACGCAAATAGGCGCTGCTGCTCCATCCGCAAACGCAGGTTGAGATATCTGCATTCCTCGGAGAAGTTGATTGCCGTGACCAACAGCTGGATGCCCTGGATGCAGCCCGTGTAGACCTGCAGTCCAATCGATGCCACACCGAGCGCGAGGCCAGCCATTGAGACCGGATCCATCTTGGACGAATGCGGGCGGGCGGCCACCCAGGTGTGATAGCTGATGGCGTAACTCTGGGAAGATTCAGGTGGCAGTTTTGTTGGTCGCGCTCTCCTGCGAGTTCGCTCTATTCCAACCCGGCCTCGAAACTGGTTCATGAGCCTTTCCAGAAGGATCTCATACTCCACAATTGGGTATCGAATAACTTGAACGAGATACACTCGCTTGGCAGTTGATCAGTTACGGAAGAAGGGAACGCAAACATAGGTTATTGCCTGATTGTTCGTTTGTCCATTGGAACTACTTGCTGTTGCACTGGGCCCGACCCGCTCGCTGTTCTTAGCACTGCCTACAACCAACCCCCAGAAATGCCCACAAACTCGGCAACAGCTTGGAAGTACACAAAAAATGATCCAAAGAAAGAGACGAGTCGGTACTACCTACATATACGTCATTACACAGCTAACACTGTGCGACTGCCCGGTTCTTTGTGATCTTCTCAATGTTCACAGGAGATGTCTTCATGCTGCCTGTCATCTGATTGGCCCGCATGGCTCAGTGGTCGAGCGTCTCACTCGTATGAGACGAGAAGTAATGAGAAGATCCTTGGTTCGATTTCGAGTGTGGGCAAAGGTCTATATGCCTCATGCAAGGATTTGATTTTGCTTGTATGGAGTAAGTAGTTCATGATAATCATTTTTAGCTCGAGGCTGGGAGAGATCACCAACCTGCCTGTCAAAACCCTAACCCTGACCGAGAAGTTTAAACCAGGTGGGTGCCGTACCCTGCAGCCGCTGAACAAGAGGTGTATGCCGGTTGCCCTAGGGTCTTGTTTGTGACAACCTGTGTTTGTGTGTCGTCTGTGTGTTCAAGTTAATTTGACACCATTCTCTCATCTCGTGGCGATATCGAGAGTGGGTGTGATTTGACGAACAGTGACAGAGCCTGCCGAAGTTTGGCGCCGAGTTGCTCGGTCCGCTCTCTGGGGTAGCTCCCCCCTATTCGGCAGTTTTCCCAGCACGAAATCCAAAGCGAACCAACATCGCCTAACAATTATCAGATTCAGATGGCCCGGAGTATATCGCCATCTCGCCGCTGCAACAACAGCTGGGTCGACGGGGATGTGGTGAAATTACAGTCCAGTCTCTTGGCCCCACCGTTACGTCGACTGCAATCATCCCAGATGCTCGCGGGGTCGTGATCCTTGCATTGAGCGATGAGAGAGGCGCAACGTGGGTAACGTCGCAACCCACCTGAACTGCAGGTAATTCGTGGTCTTCCCTCGCGAGGGAGGGCAGTCTGGCCACTCGCTGCGATTGGAGAGAGGTCGGGATGAAGAGCGGCGGCCGAGCTGTGACAACGTTCCCGCAATAGCAAATGTTTTTGCACAACGTTGGGGATCCGCCCGGTTTAATGATGCCGCCTCACCCCGCGCGAACGACAGCCTCAGGAACCGATCTTCAACTGGGATTGCCATCGCTGCTTTTATTTGCAGCGCGCGCCGAAGCCATTCAGATGTCGCATGCTGGTGCTGTGCGTATCCCTGATCACTTGCTGTGAGCCTGCCGTAATCTGGACAGTTCCGTACCGCCCAACAGCTGGACAGACGGCCACCGAGGTCAAAGCCCCTGGACCAAACCCCCAACCGTGTGCGCCAGCGTTGTATTGCGCCTGTGTTTGGGGCTGCAAGGGCGGAATATCGCGCCAATCAGGGCGGTTGAACCGCCGTGTTTCAGCTGGGTCAACGGGACCAGGGCCATCCCTCGTTGTCTTCCGGTCGTCATCCCACCCTCCTCCGCCTCGCTGCATGCGGAGAGCAGAGGATTGAACGAAAATCAGAAAAATTGCGGTTCTCGATGAGGGGCCCGGGGAGACTGGGACAGGGTTCCGAGTGTGCGTGGTTGCCGCTCTCCGTTCGCGCGGCTGTTGCTAGTGCGAGGGACCGAGAGCACTGTGTGGACTGAGGACTCTCTCTATCTTAGCATCGCCAATTGTGGAATTACATGTTCAAAGCCTCTCCCGGGCACATCCTCCCCTTTCATCCTCGCTTGTCCCCGAGTCACCGAGCGAGCCGAGCCGTCGAAAGGTCGCGGAGCCGTGATGCGGAGAGAGCCTGTCAGACTTGCGGCGCATTCATGGACATGACATGACATAACAAGGCACAACAGCACATCACTTGACAACCCCCCGTCCGCTACTAGACACCCCATCACAACGCTCAGGCTGCGGCCACAGCACGCTCCTGTTACTACTGCCGCGTTACGTGGATATTTCATATATCTCAGCCTCAAGTGGCCTAGGGCCATCGTCCCCCCCAGCATCGTCAGCGAACATTGAGTCCAAGGTCAGACGTCCAGCAACCTCAGCAAGGAGCCCAGCCGTGCAAGGCAGGCGAAGATACCGATTATGACGCGGCCAGAGAACTGACATGACATTGCAGACAGTGTGCGTGCGCGGCGAGTTCAAGTAATCGAGAGATCGGGTCCCCGGCCGCATCGTTACAAATCATCAGAACCCACCGCTCGGAGTTTTGGAGGCGTTGGCTGTGGACGTTAGCTGCTCCACTCATCTCAACGGCCGCAGGTACTAGGTGGAGGTGCCCGAGCTAGGACGCCTGGAACGCGCACCGCGAAGCAGACCTGCGTCTTCGCCGTGTTTGTGCGGAAGTCGTCCAAAGTCGAGCCCGTCGGCGACCGATTCGTTCGGCCCCCCCCCGTTCAACCGCCCGATCGCCCGTTGGCATAGATCGTCGTCCATCGACACCTGTCCGTCCCGGCCCCTGATCGCGTAGGATTGATTGACCGATTGCCGACATGGAGCCCTTCTCCCCCGAAGCCCCACACTCGTCAGCGGCCTCCAGTAGCGGCTCTCCAACGGTGTCTAGCGATAGCCCGGGGACGGCGACCTCTGGACTTTCGGCGACCACTGATGGCCGCATGTCACAGCAGCCGGCAGCGCCGCCATCGGTTCCTGCAGCATGTCTCGCATGTGTGAGTTGCTTCTTTCTGCGCGGCGGCCATGACCATGATGATCCCGCCCGTTCCAGTTGTTGAATCGCATGCTGACGCCCACCGAAAGCGTGGCAAGCATCTAAAGTGCGACGGGCTCACGCCCTGCTCCCGCTGCACAATCTCAAACCAGGAGTGTGTCTATGTTGCCTCGCGCCGTGGCTACAAGGGCCCTCGCAGGAACACGGCGCACAATCCGCACAAGCGGCACGCATCGTCGTCGCCCCCCTACTCGGGCTCCGTTGACAGCTGTCCGATGCTCCTCGGCCACACGCCCGTGTCTATCGCTACGCCCGCCCTCTCCGCCTTCAACCCGGCCATCGTCCTGCCAGAGCAGTCGCCCGTCTCATACACGGGCCCTGCGGCAGTGCCTAGCCTGACTGTCTACAGGAACCCCTTTGCGCCGACCATGGAGGCCAGCTCGATGGCGCTCACCACCACTGCCGTTCCAACCACCCAGCCGCCGGTAGCAAGCCTGGCAGAGCGGTGTTTTGATGCCTTCTACCACTGCTTCTACGCCGCGCATCCGTTTGTGCTGCCGAAGGAATTCCTCCTCCGCCTCCTGAAGGAAAGTCCGAGCCCGAATCTCGAGGTTGTGATGGCGGCGATGAGGTACATCGGCACCTTGTATGTCGACTGCGGCCCAACCAGGGCGACCTACCTTGACGAGGCTATCCGGCTCTGCTACCTCCCGACAACGGCGAAGGACGGGTTCTTGATCCAGGCCTTGCTGCTCATCATTGTCGGGCTCGATGGCAGCTGCCAGCAGGACAGAGCCAGGGAGCTGTTAGCGGACTGCGAGCGTTTGGCCATCGAGATCGATCTCAACAAGCGGGAATTTGCGACGCTACACGGCCACGGCAACCCGGTGCTGGAGGAAAGCTGGCGACGGACTTGGTGGGACCTCTACGTCTGCGATGGCATGATCGCCGGCGTTCATCGCGTCACAAACTTCCTGCTCTTCGACATCTCTGCCGATGTTGGCTTGCCGTGCGAAGAACATCAGTATCTCTCAGGGGTATGTTTTGAGAAGAGAATCCTCACCGCACACATCTCACCTAACCTTGATTTAGCGTATCCCGCCACCATTGTATATGGAGGACTTCGATGACCAGATATTTTCCGGCGAGGACCGGGAGTTCTCGTCGTTCGCCTACCGCATTTCCGCGGCACGGAATCTTGGGCGCTTCATGCGGACCCCGAGCATGCTGTTCCCCGATGATGAAAACATCTGCAGGGTCGAAGCTCTGCTCACCAACTGGAGGATACACCTCCCCGAATCGAAGCGCGACGACCTGAATAAGGCCTGCCAGCTCGACGAGATGATGTTCCAAGCACACTTTATCAATCATGCGTAAGTGGCCCCCCCCCCCCCTAGAACTTGTTGCATCGGCACACGAGCTGACAGCATCCACGATAGCTGCACCATTATGCTCCACCAGCCGTTCTCACAGCTGGACACCTCTCCCGTGCAAGCGGTCAACTCTTGTGCGCCCCACCGGCCTGTGGCGTCAGGCGACAGCTTTAACTCGCACACGCGACACACCATTACGGCTGCGTGTGAGATCAGCAAGATGGTGACTCAGGCGGTGCCCATCACCAGCCATACGCACTTCTTCACGTGCGTGCTGACCATGTCGTCGATCGTCCACCTCTCCAAGTGGGCGCTGTACTTCATCGAGGACGAGGAAGACCTGCGGCAGCAGATCCGGCTCAACATTGGCGCGCTCAACAAGCTCAGCAAGGTGTGGAAGGCGGCCAACACCGCATGGGGCCAGGTCAAGGGCGTGGCGCAGGAGATCTACCGCGAGAAGAAAGCGCATCAGATCAGCCCGGCGTTCTGGGTCGGCTTCACGCAGGATCAGATGATTAGCAGTATCAACGCGGATGAAGGCATCATGAGCGAGTTCAACATCCTCCAACAGGTTACCCAGGCGCAATGAGCTAGACGGCAACAAGAAAAGATGAGTGATGGGACGTATTTATTTACCGGACCGGGATGGCGTGTGCACGCGACCATCGACTTGCGAAGCGGGTTATTAATCTGGGGGTGATATGAAGGACGGTTTGGTGTTGACCGGCTAAGCAAGAAAGTGATTCAGGGTGGCCTTGTGTTTTTGTCGATACGCGAGACGGGAGACGGGATGGATGTACGGATGGGAGGGAGGGGGCGTCTACCGGTTCAGGTGTTGGTTGCTGGGTTGTGTTTTTCTGTCTGTCTACGAATGGCTGCGAAGCGATAATTTAAAGTGTAGGTGTGCGCAGACGTGGGTGAGTTCGGTATCAATTGTTTGCTGCTTGTGTGACATGGCGGAGGTGAGTTCAGGTCGTACTTGTGATCGCCGACCCTCCTTTGCCTTTATTGGTCGTCTCAGCTTGGTTTGCATATTCGCTGGTGGTCATCGGCGAAGCGTATCGGTTATCAGTGCTCTTGCTGACGGAGAGAGATCTCATCAGATGGACCGACGACTGACAAACTGCATTGTCGAACTGCTGCCCGACCTGGTCACATACCAGAGTCGACTACCTACATACCTACATGCAAACATTTCATTGGCCAATGGGTACTAGCTGCTGCGTTGTGCAGCTCGGCGAAGATTACAGGAAGGTCGCCGCTTAGTGAATGAAACTTCGGGAACGCTAGTGGAGGAGGAGTGGAGGAGGAGTGGAAGCTGAGTGGTTACGGACTCAGGTGAGTTGCGTCGTGTGGCTTAAAGGCACTCCCATTCGGAGAGGTCGCCGACGCATGGCCATGTACCATGCCAATGGTTGGGGTGTTGTGTGTCGGAACCCGGATCTTGCATGCTTAGCTCGAGCGAGCTGAGTGAGGTGAGATGAGGGACTGAGGAACCGATGAGGAGCTGACGGTTTGTTTGTACGGATGATGTGAGGGATCTGACCTCGTGAATCTGCGGTTCTCGCGCGGTACTCGGGACACGAGGTCTGGATCTTGTTTCCTGGAAGGGTTTAAGGTTGTGTGCACTGATGTTTGGGGAGCACAAGGTGCGGGGCCAGCATGTCTGATCCGCGGCATCTGTGCTGCACGGATACTACTTGTAATCACGTCTGGGTAGCCGCCGACAATGTCTTCCTTGTGGGCTTTTTTAGTGCAATCCTCGTACCATCGAAAGCACAAAGGATCCTAGTGTCACTCAACGCGCACTTGATACCGGAAATGGGGGCGTCGGCGCAATCGGCGACCCTCGGTGGTGGGATGATGAATGTAAACGGCGATGCGACTTCTGCCGAGCCATACACAGTCGAGTCGGGATTGTGGACAGAACAGATCGGCGAACTCTTCCAGCAGTCTTCTTCGGCGGGACACGGGCACGCCCACCCGGCATGGCGTGCATGTCTGTTGCGGGAAGCCATGTGTTTCGATTGGCCGCTCACACTTTGCCATATGATGTATCCGGCATAATCCGCCTGTCTGAGGCTGATATGGGTGGTTCCCGGGCATGTTATTGCCTCGTGGACCAGCGCTGTATATCCCACAGCTTTAAGTTGCAGCACAGGACAGCTAGCCACTTGGCGCGCCTCCCAAGAAGATTGCCTCTAGGTGCTGCAGGCCTGCCATGCTGCCACCTCATGCACGACGCGCTGCCTGCCGCATCGATGCGCTGCGTTGGAGACATGTCCCAGGGGCTGCGGCGGTCTTGTGCGCAGTATGCAGCAGTGGAGCCCGAGGACGCCCTCCGTCCCTGAAGTCCCGACTCGGATCTTTTGCCGACATCAAGGGCGGGAATTGAGATCTGGAAGGACTCGCGAAGGCCATTGGCGTGCATCAAACATGGGGCGGCAGCACACAGACAGACGCAGCCTAGGCCTCGCCCCGACCTTGTCTCGCCTTGTCGGCGAAGTGGGGATTCGGGTCAGGGACGTGGTATATAGTAGAACCCGGGGCGCGCTGCTCGCCCATTTCCGAGCTAGTCGGAGTGTTTTGTCCCCCCAGCCGTCTTATCGTGAAGTAGGTGTGTGTCTGTTCTCTGCTTCGCATCGCCATCGTACAGGGTCTGTGTGTAGCAGCTGCAGACGCAGTCGTCCCTTCCTCACTTACATACTTGAGCGTCCCATCCGGTATCCGCGTCCCTTAGCCCGCAATGGCAGTTGAGAGCACGCCTTCCGAGAGCGTGAAGGACAAGGATCACATGGATGTGATCAACATCGATGTCGAACGGCACGCCGTCGCCGAAGCACACCTCAGGAACACCACGATCCGAAACATCGCTTGGAAGGGGGTCACCGTTACCGTCAAGGACCGGGAAACAAAGCTACCAAAGACCATACTCGAGAATGTGGAGGGCATAGTCGAAGCTGGTACTCACTGCCCCTTTTCCCCCCCCGTCCCGGATACCTAGTCAAACACAGTTGTCTGACACCTCCTAGGCGAGATATGTGCCCTCATGGGCCCCTCGGGATGTGGCAAGACGACACTCCTCAACGTCCTCGCCTCGCGGCCAACAGGCGCGCAAAACGTCGACGGTTCGATACTAGTCAATGGCAGCAAACCCTCACGCAGCGCCTTCCGCGAGATGAGCCGCTTTGTCGAGCAAGAGGACGCCCTCATCGGCTCCCTCACCGTCCGTGAGACGCTCAACTTTGCCTCGCGCCTGGCTAGCACAAGCTCGCTTCCCCGTAAGGAGCGTGTTGCCCGTATCGATGGTCTTCTCGACTCATTCGGTCTCCGCGAACAAGCTGGCACGCTCATCGGGACGCCCGTTCGTAAGGGTATTAGCGGCGGGCAGAAGCGCCGCGTGGGTGTGGCAAGCCAGTTGATCACAAGCCCTAAGATTCTCTTCTTGGATGAGCCTACAAGTGGTCTGGACTCAGCTGCGAGTTTTGAGGTGGTGAACTACCTCAAGGGCGTGGCAACGCGAAATAATGTGAGCGGCGGACTCGCTCATGCGGTTCAGGGGTTCGGGGGTTTGCTAACTAGTTGCACAGCTTATTGTCGTCATGTCTATTCACCAGCCCAGCACCTCCGTCTTCAATCTCTTTGACAAGCTTCTGCTTCTGTCAGCGGGAAAGCCGCACTACTTCGGTACTGTGTCGGACGTCGCGGCACATTACGATTCGATCGGCCATGAGTTGCCGCTGCACGTCAACCCAGCTGAGTTCCTACTTGAGCTGGTCAACATCGACTTCTCGAATAATCGTGATTCGGCCTCGGGCCACCTCGATGAGTTACACCGAGCCTGGACAGCATCTCCGCGAGCGGCCGATGTGACGGCTGCAGTGGACGATGTGGCGCGGAATGGGGACCGAGAGGTCTCGTTGGAGAGGGCGGAGAAGAGGCCAAGCATGCCAAGCCTGATCTTGACCCTGCTACATCGCAGCTTCATCAAGAGCTACCGTGACGTGTTTGCGTACGGTATTCGGTTTGCCATGTACATCGGTAGGTGGACTGCTTTTTCAGTTATTCGAGCCAAAACTGACTGTGAATAGGTCTTGCGATTATGATGGGCACCGTTTGGCTACGGTTAGAAGCCAAACAAGAGTCGATCATCCCGTTGATCAATGGACTCTTCTTTGGTAGCGCCTTCATGAGTTTCATGGCTGTCGCCTACTGTGGGTATCTAAGCCCCATAGTCGACTTTCGCTTTCTGACAGTTTATAGGCCCCGCATACCTCGAAGACTACCTTCAGTTCATCAAGGAGAAGCACAATGGCCTGTACGGCGCCACCGAGCTCATCATCTCCAACTTTCTGATCGGTATCCCCTATCTGTGTACGTACTGCAGCAATCTGAAGAAAATGTTGGTTTGCTGACGCTCTGCAGTCCTCATCTCGCTCATCTTCTCGTCGATTTCATACTGGCTGTCCAACTTTCAGCCCACCGCAGTCGCATTCTTCACTTGGGTGTTCTGGCTGTTCCTCGATCTGCTGGCGGCAGAGGGCCTCGTAGTCTTCATGACATCGCTCTTCCCCTCGTTCGTCATCTCGCTCGCGCTCGTCGCTTTTGCCAACGGACTATGGATGAGTGTCGATGGCTTCATGGTACAGCCGGGTATCCTGAACGTATTCTACAAATACGTCTTCCATTACTGGGATTACCAGAAGTACGTGTTTGAGAACATGATGATCAACGAATTCAGCGAGCGGGTGTACACCTGCGCAAGCACCGCGGATGGCTGCCAGTGTGAGTATCTCGTCTTTCCAAGGTTGTTTTTTGCGTGTGCTAACGCCGTTGACAGGTATGTGGCAAACGGATCTTGCAGACCAATGTCTCATCCGGGGTCAAGGCGTGCTCGACCAGTACGGGTACCAGCCGGGACACATGCGGAAGGATATTGGTATTATGATGGGCATTATTGTTGGGTACAGAATTGCGGGCTGGATCGTACTCAAGCTTAAGAAATGAGGGGAATTATGTGTTCTTTTTGGGCTCTGGTTTTTGTTTATCGAGACGGTTATGCTAATGATACCATGTTGGCTTATGGGTATGTCCAGTCAATAGGGGTTGTATATACCTCTGCAGAATGTGTGGCCGATTGCTTTAGATAGTTAGGGCCCTGGCTGAGAGAAAAAGATGTGTGGAGAATGATCCAGTAAGAGATGTATTTTCTATCGATAACCGTGGGAAGTCAAAGGGACAGGCCCCACTGGTTCACCAAAGATATGACGACCCAACTGGTCATCCACGGCCAGCCCGTCATAACAAGAGAATTACGTTGTCATCTACTACTTTTTTGATCTACCGATATTATCAATACTTATCCAAATCGAAACCCAAACCCAAACCCAAACCCGGCGCAACCCAAACCCACATGGTATCACACCCCTTCATAAATGCAATCCCAACATTTCGCCGTTCCCTCATAAATGCAATCCCAATACAACCCCCCCTAAACACCAGCCATGCCCTACATGCAATACCCAGAGACCCAGATCGTAACACCCTCCCACTAGTAACTAAGCCACAACTTCCCCATCCAACGCGGCAAAATACCATGCACTGCTCTTCTGCGCCGTGGCCAACTTGCTCTTCAGCCAGCACACATCCCGCCCGTTATAGTCTCCCCACCCAGCACCAACACACCCTTCCTGCTCGGCGCACGTGTTGATGCACTCGGTCATGGTGGCTGTCTCAGTGTTGTACAGGTCTATTGTGCCGGCCCCGGAGTTATAGTCGCGCCCGCAGAGGAGGAGGAAGCGCTTGGAGGAGATGGATGGGAGGGAGGAGGATGGGGTGTAGAGGGTGAGGTTGTTGGAGGGGCAGAGGATTTGGGTGGAAGGGGAGGCGAGGGCGTTGGCGGTTGGGAGGGGGAAGAGGGGATTGTGGGTTGGGACGGGTGTCGGTGAGGTGCTTGTGGTTGTTGGTGGTGGGCTGAGACTTGGTTAGCGGGTGTGTAACCATGAGGTGAGGTGGTGGACGTGGTGGGTTGGGGTAGTGGCCGGTCGGGGGGAAGAGGAGAAAGCTTGTCGGTTGTTGGTCCCATCATGGTCCCGGTGCGATGGTGCGGTAGCACAAGCCTTTCTCCCAAGACTCACTACTGTTGGATATAAAGGGAAACTGAAAAACAAAACAACGTACCTCGCCGCCGGCGAATCTGTCTTTCCACGCATCGCGATTCCTACGCCTACTCCCACTGCAACGGCCACAACGGCAAGAAAGATTGCGATCGCCAGGATGATGAAGAATGTCTGCCTCTTTAACCCCAATACCCTCCGCTCGGTTGCCCCAGCCATCCTAGCCGGTACGGGCGGGGCCATCAGCGGGGCATTGTCGTATGGGCTGTTGAAGCCGTACGGAGGTGCAACATGATATGGCGTCTGCGGACTGTAGTAGGCATCGTCTCCGAGCTTCTTCTCCTGGCCGTACGTTGTTGGACTGTACGACGGTTTCGGCGGGACGACCTCAAGTTCGGAAGGTGCCAGCACCTCCAGCCCCGGGTTGGCCTGCAGCTCTTGGTATTGTGGCCGGGTTGACAATTCGATTCCCGACCCTCTGTGGTCTTGTTTCCGTTCGGCGTCGGCCATGTTGCTGTCCCTCGACGTCGCGGTGCCGTAGTATCGATGGTATTGCTGCTTGCGCTTGTGACGAGAAGCATCGGGGAGAAAGTCCCACGCAGGGGTTGCTGCGAGGTTGGCATTTACAATCGCCGTTGAGGGAGGGCTCCGAGCCAGGACCCCTTGGATCCCGGGTAACAACCAGGCTGGCGGGCAAGGGGGGTGCTCTCCGCTAGGCAGATTCGAGGTTTAGCGAACGGCCCCCCTGCGCTTTCCCGCGGTGCGTGCCAACTTCAACGGGGAGCACGGCGCCAAAGCTTAAGTCCACCTGTCAGACGGGACTTTTGGTTCTTCGCTCTGTCCTTTGCAGAGAACCACGGTTCATAAAAGGGCCGGGGGCGTCCCGATAGTTATGGGCATCATCATGCATCGTTGCAAGACCGACTCTACCTCGCACTGGGGGCGTGCCTAGGAGTCCGAGTTCAGCTTGGAAACAGCGAAGGCCCAGCACATTGGCTGGCCACTGGCACGATAATTGTCCGACCGCCCAGACAACATGTTGTAACACCAAACAGCTTACATCGCGTTTCAGTTTCAGTTAGACACCTAGACTTGCGAGATGCCTCTTTAAAATTCCCTACCCAGATTACCGCAGCCTGAAGCGCAGCGCAGTTCCTCCTCCGGCGGTCCCGTCATGCGCATCTGCGATGCAGGTAGTGACAATGACAAGCCCGCTTCACCGGCGTGGCCTCTGGCTTCCAAAATTCTCCTCGGCCTCACGGATATTTATTGCCTTGCCGCTAACCAAAAATCCCGGCTCGTTCGGGGACTACCTTCACGCTGTTATGGCTATATTGAGGCCCCCAACCCATACATGCCTGCTGACATTGGATCAGATTGCATTCCCAGCCCTATTGGTTCTCACGCAGCTTGGAACACTCCTTATCCGCGCATCTAGTTCGAAGAAGGCTTCCGTGGAGCTCATCAGTAAACCCTACCTATCCCAGTTCTGTGTTCAACTAACGCTCGCCAACAGAGGAGGCCAAAAGACAGGTGCGCATGTGGTACGGCTTCAGCTGCTCACCTGTGGCTGTGATGCAGTACTACCCAGCCGACTTCACTTGAAGCCAGCCCCTTGTCAATCTCGATTATTATCGCCCCATCCGGAAGGCGAGGGACCCCAATCAAATTCAAGGCCCGATTCAGGTACCTATGAAACCCCTGCATACAGCCAAGTGTTGTCAGTTTGGTGTGACAGGTAGATGTATTTGCAAACTACTGTCACTATTAGCTTATGTATGTATGAACCTATAATATATTATCGGCACTGGTACTGATTTATAACCCTAGTGCTGTTGCAGAGTCTTACTCTGGACAGATGACTACGGATATTCTGGACCGTACTCTTCCATCCACATGCAATCCATCCCACGCATCCCTCGATCCTTTGTCCACCTCAATCAAGCATGGGAGCTAGCCGCTTGCCACTTAGTTGGGCCACTGCTGCGGGCCGGGCATGGGGGCAAAGTTCGGGGGCGGCTTGGCCCAGCTGTCGAGCTGAACAGCGGGGTCGCTGACCTTGATGCCACCAGGGATCCGGATGGTAGGGCCGGGGGTTCTGCCATTGTAGTTGCTGTTGATCTTGAGATGGGCACACTGGACATACCACTCCTTCTCACGGTAGGGAGGGTGGACGCTCATCTGCTCGATGCGCATCAAGTACTCGCCGGCCGGGATCTCGTTGGGCAGACGGAACTGGAAGTTCTTCTTGTCGCGCGTCAGCCAGCCCTGGTCGGTGCCGTTCCAGGGCATCATAGTGCCAAGCTGGTACACCTTGAACCAGTCGCCAGACCCGTCATAGTCACGGACGTTGCCGTTGGGCGCCTTGGAGAGGTAGATCTGTTGCCCCGTGTTAGCAACTGGGATGGCCTCGGAGCAAAAGATTCGGATTTGATTCTTACGGTGACGGGTCCAGGGTGGTAGATGCCGAAGTCCAAGTGGAGGTTGAAGCCAACAGTGTCCTTGCCGGCCGTGACCACGGCCGTCTTGGGCTGGTTGCGGTGGTTCCACGAGCCCTTGTTGCAGCGGAAGTCGTTGCTGGTCAGGAAGTTGTTGTTGGAGGGCATGAAGCCGTTATCATGCTCTCGCACATATTCGTACGCGCCGGTCCTGACGCCGTTGAGCATCAAGTGCGGGAAGAGGAAATGGGCCGATCCAAGCTGGGGAGCCAGAGCAAGCGCTCCAGCGGCAACGGTTGAGAAGTGCATGATGAGAAGATGACCCCGTGGCTGCTGAGGATGGCTGGCTGGTGGATGAGAGAGTCTTGGACTGAGGAGCTGGGTTGGAGCTGTTTATATAGCTAGGCGGCTGGCCATCTCGACGGCATGACTTGCATGGTGATTTTCGTTGTACGCGAGGTCGTCGGCCTCTTCCTCCTGTTGTGTCCATCCCCGGGTTCCTCTCCGCGGAAGCTGAGGTCAACGGATCCTTACACGCCACCGTACCAGCGCATCTCAATGTCCGGTAACAACGAATCGAAGCGAGTAGGCCCACGAGGGAGAAGCGGGGTGGCAAGTGGACTGCAAAGCTTGGATTGTATTCGCGCGGAAACAGCTGCACAGGATCGCGTCAGGGTACCACGACGCCATGTAACCTCCGCATATTGGAACCCTACGACGTGAGCCATCTCAGCCATGGCCAAGGATGCGGAATCTTGGGTAAATGAGTGCCGGAACCGATCTCGAACGCAAGTGTTTAACTTGAAGCGGCCAAATCACGGACTCGACGTCCAGTGCAGTATCGCCGCTCTCCGTGATCCTGTTTCTCGCCCTTTTCTAGGCGCGGAAAAGAAACAGGTCTTTTGAGGTGTGATTGAGCAATCAAATCCTATCCTCAGGTTCCACTGGGTCTAAGACGCGTGTCTAGGCTTTATCGTTCCCAGCTAGGTCTATGATGCAGCAGAGGATTTTAATGTGATCGAGATGCCAGCGAAGGTAAACAGCGTATGGCTAACGACAGGGCGTTTAGTAAATAAAAAAGGCCCAAGTAAGGAGGTAATTCCAGACCTACCTATCCGATTGGCTACTAGTAGTAGTATAGCTTTTGATTGTCTTTCCCGCAAGATTCAAGTTTATGGCGTTGAGCGCATGTTAGATATCCAGATAAGCGCCCGCAAAGACTGCTCAGCCTAACTGTATTTCCTTGTTTCTGTTAAAGCCTGGGTAGGCAACGTAACAATGATACTGCTCCTATCGCAACAGCGTCGAAAACTCCCGTCTCCTGCATTTTCCCTCCAATTGCTGCCTATCGGCAAATCTCACTTCACAAGAGGATTGCGAGCCGGGTGGTACGAGCGGGTTCAAGTCGCAACGAAACAGAAAGAGGAACTACCGCCTGGCACCAATCCCGAAAGCATTTTCTTTTCATTCTATAGCATTCCCTAACCTGGAAACAATAGGCCACCCAGCCTCGCGGTACCAGACCAAGCGCTGGGCGGTACTAAATAGTACGCTAGGTACCTACCTACCTTACCTCGTTGGCGCCGGGGCGGCGAGATAGCCGAATCCACATGCCGGCCCCCCTTCCCCAATCCCAATGCGCCCGCCCTATCGTTTCCGGACCCCAAACGGGTGACGGCATCTCGCCGCCGGGGAAGGGAACATGACGGTGCTCTCAGCCATGGTTGCAAGGAGGCTCTCATATCGATCGCGCGGCTGACAAGCCTTGGCCATCGGTAGTTGTCGCCCTCGAGTCCCGACACCTTCTGTTCTGGGCGAAGCGCACCAATCTCCGAGCCGCACCGTTCCGTTTACTCCACAACTCACTGCGCAACTACCTGCTCGGCGAACCACGGCACTCTCGGACAAGAGCCGCCCGGCGAACATATGGGGAACCCGGGAAGGCAGCGGGCTTCGCGTTGATTGCGTGCATGTGTTGTCGTTGTCTTACCCCGGAATAACGTACTCTACCACTGAATCGCCGAGTACATATGGCTTGGACGGACCGTTGATAGTCTCAATCTGAGCTCTCCGTTTCTCCCGGGCCATCGCGTCCACCAAGGCGCCATGTCACGCTCGCCCATGGCACAAGTATCTCAGAATCTCAAGACCAACGGTGATGTATTATTACGTCTCCTGAGTACGTACTAGATATTAGTTGATCTGCTCTCCATCTCCATGTACGATGATACTGACGCCGCGCTTCTATCCATCATAGCAAACTTAGAAGGGTATTATCAATCGAGCTGCTGAATGGGAAAACAAACTGCAAAATATGAACCCTCAAACCATCGCGATTCTACCTGATATGTCCGACCACAAAATAAGAAGGTGCTGTGCTGCTCTGCTCTCCAAAGAATCCTGCCAAGCCAAGACAGGCCCGAAATCAAAAGGGGTAAAAGGAAAACAACAATCTAGCTTCGGACAACGAGCACTCCCACCAGACTGCAACAAATTTACCATGCCATCCGCTCGTCTCGAGCCCTGATATCAGCGCTCAGATCGAAAGACCTCAGGCCTTTCCATCCACCCTCTCCATAGTCCGTTTATTTTCCGCCTTGTTTTTCTCAACATCCCGATGGCTCGGCGAGAACGGATTCTCCTTTTCGTCAACCGGGGTCTTCTCCTCGGCGAACGCTCCATCGTCCGAAAGCACCGTACCATCACCACCGCCACTCACAGCGTCCTCGACATTCCCATCCGGCTTCCCAGCAAGACCACTGACATCATTCTCCTTCCTCTGCTCCAGGTTTCTCTTCTCACTCGATGACCCCGTCCCCTTGTGATCTACACCTTCCCTCTTCTCCTTCGCCGCGAGAGCACTTGACTTTCCGTGATCCTCACTCTCTCTTCCCTTCTCCGACCCCACGACGCTCTCTATCCCCTCGCCTTTATTCAACGCGATCAGTGCCCTTTCCGCCGTCTCGACACACTCAAACACGGCGCCGAGGCTTCGTTTCCCCCTCTTTCGCATGCCCATTCTCGCCCTCAATCCTCCCTTTTTCTTCTCTTCCAAATCCAGTGCAACCCAAAGCGCCCGCATGATATTCCAGCCTTTGATGACCTCTTCGGCCTTGTTTTTCTTCTCCCGCTCTCCCAGAGCCCTCACCTCCCGCTGGCCTTCCATGATTCTCGCCCGCCGGATGTATTTGATCGGCTGCCTGCCACGCTCGGCCTGTTTGACCACGCCCTTGAGCGTGTATCCGACAGGCCCAAACACCGCAGCAATGTCCTTGAGCACAAATCCCGTCACGCCCATGCCGACGCCGGTCACGAACCCTCTCACGCCACCATCACGAGCGCCGCGCACTGGGAGACGCACGAGTCCAGTCCAGCCGTCGTAAACTCCGTACACGAACTCGTGGCCCGCGGCGCGAAGTCCGGACTTAATACCTGTGACGCGAGTCGGGCGCCGGACGGTATCATCACCATACAGGCGTGGGGCATTGTGGAAGCCCTGCGCCAGGGCAAGCGAGAGGTCAACGGGTGCGCGCGCAAGCGCTGAGGCAGACATGACAGCGCCACGCCCGACCTGTGTGACGAACTCCTCGGCTGGATTGTCCTCTTCGGTGGTTGAAGTCGTTTGCTGGGTGTCTTCTCGATGGATGGCGTTGCTGGTGGTGGTTTGGATGTGGTCCGTGTCGTCTTTGTCCTGTACGTCCTCGGTGGGCTCGGCCGCGTGATCTACAGCCTCTGTTGTTTCTGGGGGGGCAGGAGGAGAGGGACTCGTCGACTCGCCGTTGCTCTTCTTCCGACCACTGTTGTTATCGCTCTTCATGTCCTTTTCACTCTCCGCCTTGTTCTCTTTCCGATCCTCCGCCCTCTTCGCCGTCCTTTTCCGCCTTTGCTCTTTTCTCTCTCTTCGTTCATGCTTCTTCTTCGCCATCCGGTACGGAACGCCTCCGATTCCGCTGAAGACATTCCCTGCAGAGCTCATCAAAGAACCAGCCACGCCAGTGACCGGCTCACCGGGCCCTTCAAAATCGTTCCACTCATTGTGCCTCAGCAGCCTGAGCTTTTTCCACGAGACATACCCCTTGTCTACTATAAAGTCGGCCGCCATTGAACTGAGCCTTAGGTTGGTGTTCTTGAGCTGCCAGACCGCCACTTTGTCCTTGAGGATGGAGCAGCGCATCGAGTTCTTCCCCGCCAGCACTAGATGTTTGTGGAACGCCTTGCAGGCGTTTTCTGCACCGTCACCCTCTAGCTCGATATCCTTGGCGATCTTCTCCGCCCCCTTAACCGCCTCCTCGGTCAAACAGTACTTGATCGCCTCGGCCAGTTTCTCAGCCGTGAGGTCTTTGTAAGGCACTGGCTCTGGCCCCGCTCCAGCGTTGCTTACCATCGATCCCCAAAAGTGCTGATCCCCAAAGAAAGGCACGATCATCGTAGGCTTGCCACATTTGAGAGCGATAGCAGTCGTGCCAGCACCGCCGTGAATGACGCACGCACGAACCTTCGGGAATAGCCAGTCGTGGGGGGTGTTATCCAGAAGGAAGATATTCTCCGGCACGTCAAGGCTATCGCCGCCCAAACCACCCCATCCTTTGGAAACAAGAGCGCGGACGCCAGCAAGCTTCACTGCCTCGAATATCATGTCGGTAAACCGATTCGCGTCATCGACAACGATAGAGCCAAACCCAATATAGATTGGGTCCTCGCCTGAGTCGAGGAACTTGGTAAGCGGCGATGGTGGTTTGAAAGTGGAGGCGAGGTCGAGGAAGACGAATCCAGAGACATCAATCTCCTTGCCCCAGTCCGAAGGCTTCGGCACAAGCCCCGGACTCCACATGTAAGTGAAGGGGACATGCAGACGATATGTGGCTCCAGGCGCCCAGAGGGTCGAGACGGGATCCAGGCCGAGTGTCTTGACACGGAAGTGGTTGACCAGATCACCAAGACCTTGCCAGACCATCATCTCCACAAGCGGGTACGAAATGAAGTTGGTGTAGCCCGGGTCAACATTGGACTTCTTGATGCTTGCTAGCGGATGGGGGAATGCTTGGGTGGGCGTATACGGGAAGGTAAACATGAGATGGAGTGGGATTCCCAACGCCTCGGCGCAGTGAATATGTGCAAAGCTGGGCGGGTTTGCGATGATAGCGTCGGCGACAAAGGGGTCCATCTTGCCCATCATCTTCAAGTTTTGCGTATCCTTTTCGTCGTCGGTGGCGTTGATACAAGCGCGCCAGAAGCCATCAAACATCTCGGCCATGGCAGCGCGACGCCGGCCAATATCACCGGCTTTCACGGATTCGAGCGTGGGGATCATCCCCGGGTTCTTTACCATGAAAGCCATGAGCTCTGAGGGATCGCCGCCAACCGAGAAGAATTCTAGTCCTGAGTCCTTCTCGACAAAATCCCGGAAGGCCGGATGGGTTGCGATCCGCACACGGTGGCCGTATTGCTCCTTGAGAACCTTCCCAACTTTGAGGAATGGCTGAGCGTCACCACGCGAACCAATGACCATGATGACGATATTTAACTTGGGGCACGACACATCATCTGGCCCAGCTGCTGTGGAGGCGGAAGATATCCGTGACGGGTGGGGTGGCCTTTCTCCCGGTTCGTCGCCGGCAGGCTTCAGCGGGACGAGCTTCCTGGCGGCCATGCCCAGAGCTTTCGCTAGATACCCTGTATTGCTCGTATCCTTCAGCGATATGTTGAGACGGCCGTCATGCTTTGATACCTTGCCCCTAGTATGGTAGTGTTCGTTCCTGATATGGAAGCGGCCGAACTGGTCCCGATGCCCGCCGCCCTCGTCCTCGGAGGACGATTCGCTGCTGGACGTATAGCCACCATAGCTGCTAATGGCTCGGTTGAGCTGGGAAACGCCCGTACCGGCTCGCTTCAACCGGTTGGGCAGAGTAAAGGCCCTGTGGTCGCGTGTCCCGGAGGTCGTTCCAGTCGTAGTGGCCGAGCGGTGGCCGGAAGCACCCATATTTGGCCGCGTCTGTCCGTCCTGAGCTGCGATTGAGTCGCTCTTTGTCATGCGAGGATGGGCGTCTGGGCTTGGGATATCAGGCTGCGTTTGCGACTGTAGCTGGTGGGATTTGGACCGGCTTGGGCCTGCTGGAGGTTCGATGCGCCAGTCAGGCGAGGTGGGAGATTGCGTTGGCGGAGGGACTTTGCTGGGATAGATAATATGACCATCTGCGTCGCGGACTACCGTCACTTCCTGTCCGTTTTGCGCTATGGTATCGAGGTGAAGCGGCCCATTGCTGCTTGCCTCTGTGGAGGCGGAGGCTGGAGACGGGGAGACGATAGTCTCCTGGAGGATAGGGTTCGACATCGTGGTATTTGCGACTGTGGTTTGTGTGATCACGCGTATGTCGGGAAAGAGGAGAGATCGTGTTCCTCGAGCGCCCGCCTCGGTGCTGGAGACTAGACTTGAGAAGCCTAGCTCGGTGCGCGCATGGGACTCGGGCAGTCTCTGTGCTCAATGCCGAACTGAGCCTCGCAGCCCAATTTCTTTTGGTATGCACCCTCGATGGTCGAGTGAGTTGTAAGTTTGGTGCTATTGATGCAGACAAATCACAGTCTGTGAGAACACCGGAGCTCGTATGCTCTAGTTTCTCAGTTGTGAGAGAAAACCGATGGGAGGAGGTGAGTTGGTTCCTAGACGGACTGAGACATCCAGCCACCAAGCAAGGTACGTCAATAAAACCGCTTGCTAAGCTCGGCACTCGTAGCTCTGCTCTATTTCCGGTTTAGTCTCAGGTCGAGCAACTAGATTCCCGTGGTCCTCGCTGTCCTCTACTCATCATGGTACCTGGCGGGAAAGCAGCTGCCGTTGCCCATCCGCTTCTTCCCAGGCCCAAGCGACAGGGGTCTAAACTCTAGGACTGATGACATCATTGCCGTTGCTAAATTTATGGGGCGCAGGACGCCAAGCCTCTAGCTCACCCGCACAGGCCGATCCAGGCCACAGATCAAGAACCATCTCTCTTCGCAGGGGTAACGATAGTATCGAAGTTGATAGAGATAATCCAGGAGCAAGTTGCCCGTGAATTGGCTTCATTTACCATATCTCCAGAAGATGGGCTGGACTTGGAGTTCGAACCCAGCCACAAAGGAAGACGTAGACATCGCCATGTCCGGAACTGACCAGATGGCTATTACAGGTTGAGAAGGATTGGTGATCGTGCTGTCATTCAGTCGCTCACTGTGCGCTTTTCTCGCTGTGTTTTGTCCTACAAACGGGGATAATGGACCGAAATCAACGCATCCCCTGCTAGTCTCCCAGAACTCCCAATTTGCGCCGCCAACCGCCCGGGCTATGTTATCCCACCCATAACCTATTGCGCAACTCGCACATGTATCACTATCTAGATCCCAAGTTTGCTCCCTCTACGTCTCCATCACCAATACTTTCCCAATCCGCCATGAAGTTCTTCTTCCCATCTGCGAGCCCACTAGACCCTGTCGGCATCATCGGACACGTTGAAACCTTCGGCGGATGCCAGTCGCATCATTCGCTCTCGGAGCACGTCCAGCTCACTTGCTAGCGGCCCCATCTCCTCGCCCACAATCTCGACGCCGCCCTTCACGGCCATCCTGACTTTGTCTACCGCGTCAGCCAGCGGGCGGAACCAGCGCTCCTTCACTGTGGCATCGGCATTGGCGGGCAGCACGTGCTCCCACTTTTGCGATGACCAGAGAAACAGGCCAAAGTTGACGGCTTGTAACAGGAACGGCATGTTCTGCGCCAGGAACTCGAGGAGATCCCCGGCATCAAGCCCCGAAAGGGAGTTGAGGCTCGGGAACACGACGTACTGTACGGTGTCGAGTGCCTGTGAGGTAGAGAATACACCGCCATTGGTTGTAGATTTTGTTGGTGCTGTTGCCTCAGAAGATGTCGAGGACGAGGAGGCAGCGATGATCTCTTCGCGCAGCCAAGTTACCGCACACGCCTTGAGCGACGCAAACGTGCAGTTCTCCAAGAGGTCATAGAGAATGCGAAGCCGGTCCTCTTCTGATGGGTCGCCGTGTAGAATGTGTCCAGCGAGCATAGTCGCCGCATTACGGACAGGAAGGCGCTGGTGATAGAGGGCAACAAGGGCGACAAGGTGGAGGTACTGCATGAACTCCGATGTCGGATCGTCTTCTGATGCTGTGGGGTTTATCGACAGCTCGTAGGACGCCGTATGGATACGGCCGTTGGCATGTAGCCAAAGGCCAATCGCCACAAGGGCCTCTGCTGTGCCTGGTGAACTCTGGATCTGGTGCTCGGCGTCATCCTTCAGAAGCTTCTCTAGAATAGCAAGATGGTCCGGCAAGATGTTCATCTCGGGGGCTGGCTGGTCGGCGTCGAATACGGTTGCAGAAAAGACCCAGTATGCGACCAGGGAGATACATCCCCCAGTTGCCAACGCCACATCATCCGGACCCGCCGCGTCGTCCGTCGTGGATAAAGGGTCGCGCGCGATGGGGCCCTGGAGAATCTGATCAAGGAAGCTCCTGGGGCAGGAATCCAAGCCTAGGTCTCGAATCAATGCCTGTTGTCAGGGATTAGCCATACGGACTGAACTAGTCAAAAAATGGATTCAACATACCACTAGCCGTCCGACAACCCCATCTCTCTCCAGCAGCTCTTGGTCTTCGCGGAAGGACGCCATCAGCGTCCTCTTCCCAGGCACGAGTCTCTCGGGGTTATAAAACTCGAACAGTCGTGCTGCCCATGCCATGTCGTTCATGTTGGTGTATGTCTCCAGTACACACGTCGCAAAGCTGAGAAGTAGCTTTTGCTGCATAGCTGCCTCACTGGGGTCCTCCTTTTCATCCCTACTGTCAGCCTCCGGGTCAGGCGCATTTTTGGACGCGTCGCCATCTTGGTCAGGGTTGGCAACATTGATGCTGGACTTCCTACTCGGCAGTGCCGGTCTTCGGCGCCCCGAGAGATTGTGTACCAGGTTCATGACGGCAGCTGTAGCCTCCTGCGTTGGAGTGTAGTTGCGGAAGACGGTCTGCAAGGTCTGCGCAAGGAACCGGCTTGGGTATTTCGTCTTGATGCGGTGGTGTAGAATCGCGAGCATGCCAAGCAGCGTGATGAACCTCTTCTCCCTGGGAATGACTGCAGGTGTCGCCGGTGCGTCCTCGTCATCCCACTGCGGAATGCCCGCATCGAGTAGCTCAAGCGTCTCGAGCACTTTGAGGATCACCTCCCGCGGGTTGCCTAGTCGCGCTATGGTTTCCAGGCAGGCTTCGGAGCCTGGCAGGTTGACAAGGTTGAACACTAGGTCCCAGCCGATTTCTTGGGTGAGTTCAGCATCTTGGAGGATTTCGTTGAGAGCGGGGAGGACCTCAGGCGAAAGGTTCGCTTCGATGATGGTCAGGTATGTGAAGCGATCGGTTACCGGCGGCCGAGCATCGCGAATGGCTGCGATCGCCGCAGCCGTGTCAACTTTTGGCAGGTCGGCGGCCATGACGAACTCAGCGATAAGTCAAATCGGCGATGTAAGCTGGATGGGAGCGAGCGCAGGAGTCTGGGCGTAGAATAAAGTGGTGTTGAAGTTGATGGTGGCGGGGAAGATAGTTCGTCTTGTTTGCTTTGCCCAGTTGACATCAAGGTGCAGCGTACCCCGCACTGCTGTCCACCAACAAGCTCGCTTGCACCTTCCAACTCTTGCCCAATGGCTGTGGCCTAGGGAGATCGTAGGCGAAAGAGGACGGAGGCTCTAAAGTGTGTTGATTGCTTTCCGATGATAGTTGATTCGATCGCAGCAAAACCGCGCATGTCTTGTCCCGCTCGTCCCGGTGACATTTGCTCCGATACCCACCTTTCTTCATGCGTCAAGACGGTTGCGATGGAGCCACGAAGACGTCATGACATCCATACCAATCACTATTGTCTCCCATGCAGGCTACTGCGCCAGCCGTCCCGCCCTGGCATGTTTTAATCAAGTGGTTGACGTTGGTATTGTAACGTCCAATGCTTATATCCAAAACAAACGACCTGTCCCCTGAACGCCCACTCTAAAGACCAGCAAAACGCCCTGCCAACATATACACAAGAGTGGCCGGCCGGGACCGATCACTCATCATCATCATCGACCTCGTCCTCATCATCCCGACCCCATCCGCTCCTTTTCTTTGTCCTGAGCATCCAGCTCCAGTGGGCCCACGGGTCGTCCGCCAGCTTCTTCATCTCCACAACGTCGGCAGCCTGCTCCCCGACCATGGGGATGCCGTGGTCGACGGCTAAGCGCGCGTACTTGGTCGCGGTCCACGGGTCGCCGACGGCGTTGTACTCGAGCGCCGCGAACGAATAAGCGCTATACATGCTACCCCCGAGCTTCTCCTGCTCGTAAAGGCTGATGAACAACTCGGCCATTTGCGGGCTGGCAGGGCTATCGGCTTTCCAGCTACGCAGCAGGGCCTTCAACTCCTTGATTTGGCGGATGCGTGCGTCTGAAGCCTCAGCACGTGCGCGCTCTTGAGTGCAAGCCGAGCAGGCGCACTGGAACCCCCAGTTGCGAGCCAGCTTGGCCATGCGGGCCACGCGCAGCATGACGGGGTTGATGTACGACAGCGTCAATTCCTCGCCCGGCTGGACGTCTCGTGTCGCGTGGATGAACTGCGTCAGCGACGAGTGATCAAAGTAGTAGTCGGCGTTGGGGCGGCAGTCGTGGTTGAAGCGCGCAATTTCAGGGAAAACAACGAAGAAGCCATAGTCTTGAATCTCGTCGCCATCATCGGCTTCGATATCGAAAGCGTTTGTCTCGCCAATCTTCTCGACCAAGTCCTCATGCGAGTCAAAGGTTTGGCCATGTGTGGAAAGAGCCAGCACAGCGGCCCGATGCTTCTCCGGGAGGTAGTCGACGGCGTACACCTGCAGCTTCTTGTACTCGTCCTTGGTGAGTTCGTCGAAGACGCGGTAGTCGATCATCAGCGAAGGTGTGTTCGCCATGATCAAATCGCCACGTGAGATGAACTGGTTGGCGACGAGCCCCCAGCCCTTGCCGGGGAACTCCTTCATGTCGTACTTGAGGGGTATGGTACGCTTGAGGTCCTGGTTCGTCCCCTCATGATATTGCGGGTCTGCGAAGGCCGGGGTTGTGGCAATGTAGTCGGCCCTTCGCCCTGTCATCACGAAGGAGGTCCCTCTCCCTTCAGCGAACTCTGTGTCGGTGAATACACAGAAGTCCTGGCCCGTGACATTGCCCCTGAAGCATGGTGTCGAGTGCGTCCACTTGTGTTTGTGCGCATAGTCGCAGTCTGTCCCATTGGGGCATTTCCAGCCCTCGACCTCTACCGGCTTCTCTGCGAAAATATCTTGTTGGACTCCCGCCAGGAGCTCGGACTCGGGTTGACAGGAAGATTCGCCGTTGACTGGAAGCGCCCCGGGCCCGCACACCGCGCCGAGGTCTGGATGGGGGTGGTTATGATGGTGGTCGTGGTGGTGATGCTCACCGCTGCTGTGCGCTAGCACAGACGCAGCAAAGACGGAAACGGCGCGTGATAGCTTCATCCTGGACGAGGACAGCAAGCTGTGAAAATAATCTAGGGGAAAGGGACTGCGGCGACAACGGCGTAGTGGCAGCTTCGAGATATATAGGGAAAAGGAGCCCTGGCATTTGTATTGGGGAAAGAAATCGCCACGATGTGGAATTCACGCCGAGGGGGATCCTGGACTGACACGGACAGATTTTGCGCGCCCAGAAGAGTCTCAAACGGGAGGCTGCGCGGGCGTTTTTGTTTGAGCCCCCAAGGTAGCTGACCGCTTTCGTCTGAAGAGACTCGTTCGTGGAGTGCAACTTACGCGGTCCCCCTCACGGCATATAGCCAACGCGCTGCAGATCCCGCTGTCATGGCATGGCGTTTCGGGACCAAGACGGTTCGTTGATTGAATCCAGCTCAGCGGTTGAATGCGGGCGCGGGGAAGCTGGGGCGAGAGGGCGCGTCGAATACGGCGATGAGGCCAGTAGTATCCCTGCAGCATGTCTGAGAGCTGTCACAGAATGCGCCGCCATGACCAGGAACAAGAAACAAATCGGGAGGATCTCCCCGAAACCCCTGGTTTAGTTTCATGCCAAGCCAAGTGTCTCCCTTTCTGGGCAGCGCCAAACCCTGAGGAGGAGCCTGTGTTGGACCTTTCTTTTCTCGAGTCGTGTATTGTTCCATACTGCGCCGAGAAAAGGGGAAGCTCTTCCCGACGGCATGACACCCTTTTCACATATGCTGCGGTATCTTCTGGTGCGGCTATTTCGCTTCTCCGGGAAAGAAGATGTCGATATCACCGAGAGCGATCTTGACAACATCTGTAGCCCAACGCGGCATACATTCTAACCCCTGTTGCGAAGGAAGGAAGCCTCAGGCAACAATTAGAACCCCACTCCACTGGCCACTGGGCCTTAAAACCAATTCCAGACAGCTCTGCAGATTAGAACAATCAAGCATCCCTACCACCAGACAACACCCCTTGAGGTGCATCCTGCGATGTTCTCAGGGTTAGGGCTGGTGCTCTCAAGGTCGGGCCCCGGACTTGGCGATGACAGACTTGACCAAGGCACAGACTACCTCAACCAACAACTCACGGCGAATATGGTGTATCCAAACGAACAGAAAAACAGAGCCTCCGGACGAGATCAATCGTTCCGGCCACGTGCCTGCAAATTGCTTCGACGCTTTCACGGCCGTTAATCCAAGTGGATAGGGCATGCGGGAGCTGAATCAGCGACAACCAAGAACCGTCAAATCTCTGCGCTCTCACCGCAGTACTCGGCGGTTGGGGTGACATTCTTCCTGCAACCAGCATCGAGCGGCATGACGGGGCCGGGCCGTCTCATCGCCGAAGCCCTCAGGGTCGGACTTATGTCAGTGCCAGGCCAGCAGCCAGTCAACGGCTTAGCAACATCCTGAGCCTGCTGACACACCCTCTGCGGCCTGACTGCAATCGGCGTTACACGCTCTCAATAGTCGGTGTTACAGTACATCGCCCAGCCAGCGACAATACATGTTCATTCACCAACCTTGCTTTCCCCATCCGACACTATGTGAGCTTCACCCGCATGCCCCGCAGACAATGCTCCAGTTCCAAGGTTGCCGATGTTGCGAGAGGCAAGCTGAGTAACACCTCAGTTGCTAATGCCTGACTAAATCTCCCATACTGTGGAGCCTTGAGCCTTGAGCCTTGAGCTTTGAGCGGTGACGAGATATGATATTGTGATGGAGGCCATGCTGGAGGGGAATGACAAGACGGACGGGTATAAAGAGCGGACAGCCGACCGACCTGAGATAGTTAAACACTTCCTCAGCATCCCATCTCATCCTCATCGGAGCTGTCTAGGTACTTCCTCAGCAAGAACATCCAGAACGCCCACCATGAAGCCGACCGCCATCAGCAACCTCCTCTCGACAGCCCTTGCGGTTGGCACAGTCCTAGCCGACTCCTTCGCGTGGGAGAGGCTTGACAAGGACAAGGCCGTACGTCCCCCATCTGGCGCACGCACACTTCCCATGGCTGACAAAGGTGTAGGTTCTGCTCGTAGTAGATATTCAAGAAGGCCTGTACACGCTGACTCGGGATTGGGATGCAACTCTGTACAAGAACTCCATCGTCGCATACGCGGGTATCGGCGCGGTTTTTGGACTGCCGACGATCATGACAACCTCGGCACAGTCCGGCCCCAACGGACTGATCCCCCAGGAAATTCTCGATCTCCATCCGAAGGCGCCTCTCATCGAGCGCCAAGGAGAGATTGACGCATGGGACAACGCCGAGTTCCGCGCCGCTGTCAAGGCCACGAACAGGACTCAGATCATCATTGCCGGGATCGTCACTGATGTCTGCACGGCCTTCCTCGCGCGTTCGCTTCGCGCAGAGGGCTATTCCGTCTGGGCGGATATTGAAGCGTCAGGGACCACAACCAAAGAGGTCAGTTGCACTATCCCCTCTCCGAGAGAAACACCACTAACTTCTTCAAGATTCGCGACATCTCCAACGACCAGATGCTTCGTGCCGGTGTCAATGTTGTATCTCTCTTCTCCATCATTTGCGATCTGATGCGAGACTGGCGTAACACCCCGGGTGCCCTCCAGCTTTACCCCTGGCTTGACCAGTACTATCCCGTTTACGGCTTGCTCGCACGCGCGCATCGTGCTGCTATCCGCAACGGCACCGTCTCCGAGGCCGAGGCCTTGTTGCCCTCTTAAAGGATGCGTGATCGTGCTGAAAGGGGGCTGTCTGGTTCTGCACCTGGCTGAGAGCCGTAATGTAATCACTAGAGTTTGAGTCCTAATGGAGGAACGCTGGATCATTGGGCATCTCTCTCCGTCAGAATTTTCTCTGCTTGATCCCCAAGATAGTCAAACCTGAATATCATTCTTGACTTCCCAAATCCTAGCTTCCTCGGAACTAAATGCGATGATAGATCGTAAATATGGCCGGGGCAGGTAAGTGTACAATGTTCCCACCCTCACTCCAACAAACAGCGTCATTTCTCCAAAGTCCTCAATCTTAACAAAGCCAAAGGCTCAAGACATACATACATATATGCGTTTTCTACCAGACAGGATATACCACTCATGCCAACTAACATCTTCATCTCTTCCTACAGCCACCTCGATTGATCCGAACGCCAATTGCTAATGATAAAAACAGTTCCAAGGGCCGTGTTGCCAAAATTTTCTATCTTTGTTCATGTCCCATCATCATATCCAATTCCTATTTCATATCCAAACAATAGTTCGTCAAGTCATGTCATGTCGTTACCCAAAAAACACCCATATTCACAGAACCCCTCCCAAGTACAAGAGCAAAAGAAGAGCAAAACAAGAAGACAAAACAAAGCCCCGTAGTACAGCATGTTGTTCCATCCATCCGATACCTGTCCGTTACACTTTCCTCCTGTTTTTTCTTTTGGTCTGCTTTCACCTTTTTTTCCATCTCAAGAAGAGCAATGTCTTCTTGGTAAAGTAAGTTAAGCACCACCAATCCATGGTATTCATGGCGTCAAACGAATCCAGAGACATCGTCACTGGATAAGTGTCCGTGGCCGTATCGGTCCACGTCATCCTCTCACCCGGGCAACTAGCCCACAGGGACCATTCCCACTCGGCGCGGCTCTTGTGGCGGGCCTGCCTGTTAGGCGCTCGTGTCAAGGGAATCCGGTGCACATTTGCCCTGGAGACGATTTGAATCGATCCAAGTGGCCATGCACTCGCGAAAAGGGAATTTAGAAAACAAGTCCAGAGAGGCCATCCCAAAAACTGGTTCAAATCCATACTGGGAGCGATTGGTCAGCGAGAGATCAGACGGTTTGCCAGAGATGAAAACTTACAGTGCTGGAATTCAGCCCTTCCACGACCGGCGGAAGGGGCCTTGAAGGACCTCGGCCTTGTTGGAAACGACAAGCTCGTGGGAGATCTTGCCCATGGCAGTGAGGTGATCCTGGGCGTCCTTGATGTACTGGAGAGTCTGAGGGTCATCCGGCTGGGTGTATCCGTGGACCAGGCTCTGGAGAGCCTTCTGGTGGTCATACCAAGCATCCCACTCCGCATTGGATTGAAGCTCAGCGGCCTTGGCAGCCTCGGCGGCAGCCTTGCTGGACGACTTGCGAGAGCTGGTCTTCTCCTGGCTGGAAGGCTTCTCCTGCACGTCATTCTTTCTCTTGCGTCCGCGAGCCGAGGTCGTTGTTGGCCCGGACGGGGGGGGCGAAGCCGCCTGGGCGGAGGTGCCGTTGTCGTTGTGGACTCGCCTCATGTGGTCCCTGAGGTTCCACTGTCGGGGAAAGCCGTGTCCTGGCTGAGAGCGCTCGCATCCTTCATAGGTGCACAGGTATGGCTTCTCGCCATGTCCATGCATGGCGTGGGCCTCACGCTCATGGCGGAGCAAGCAAGCAGTAGAAGAGAAACGGGCATTCTGGCATCCCTCAACCTTGCAGCGGTAGGGCTTCAGATGGGAATCCACAAATTTGCTAGATTTCTGGTTAGTGGGGTGAACTTGTGGAGGGTTAGGAGTTGGCAAAGTTCTTACTCGTAGTTGCACTTGAGCTTCTCGGCCTTGTGGTTGCAAGTGGCCTCGCCCTCCCATGGGCAGTGGAACAGGCCGTCCGCTTGGGGGTACGCATTCTTGTACAGAAAATGGTCCCTGGCAGAAGACTCACCTTCACCGCTCAGACGGCGAGAGCCAAAGGCAGGGGGCAGAGCAAAGCCATCCTGGGACATTGAAGGCATGAGGTTTCCGTGCAAATCCTCGGAAGTCACGTATTGAGAAGCATCCACCTTGCGGGTCATTCTGCTGTTGCGTGACATGTAAGAAAGCGTCGCGAGTGAGAGAGTCTTTTCAGCCGTGACATACCTGGGGGACTGGCCGGCAAGGGCGGGCGAGTTCGAGTGTTGGCTTTCTCCGGGCGAGGCGGACCACACGTCATCAGAGCCACCATCGGCGGCACCGGGCGAAGAAAAGCGAGACTCAGCAGGGCTCAGCGAGCCCCAAGACTGGGGAGAGTGGCTTGCCAGCCCGGTATCAAAGATCTGCGGGTTCACGTGCGCCACCGAGGCTCCCATGTCATTCGAGTAGTGAAGACCGTCCGGATATCCCATCATGCCAGAGTAGAAGGCAGGGCCGTTCACGTGGGACGACACGGAGAGTGTGTCCAAGTCCTGAGCAAGGTATTGATGCACATCCATGATGCGGCCGTTGGTCACGGAACCATCCTGATAGGCAGCAGCATTACCTGTCATGTCAAGCTTTGACATTTGCGAAGAGGTCTGAGACAGAATCGATTGGACTCTGGACCGGCCCTTCTTTGATGAAGAAGAAGTCTTGGTGCTTCTGTGCTTGTGGCTCCTGGTAGAGCTCGTCGACGAGGTCATCCGGCGCATCGGCTCCGCCTTTGGAGCCTTGGCTCCATTGTTCCATGTGGAATGCAGATCATCAATGGCCTCATTGTGATCCGGCTTGGGGGTGATGTGGCCATAGGGGTAAAACTCCTCGGCATCTCCGGTGTAATAATCTCCGGCGTCTGTAAACTCAGGGAAGTTCTGTGATCCCTCGGCTGTCGCGTCCCAAGACGAACCGGCTAGGTCCGCTGGTCCTGTGTGGCAGAAAGAAGAAAACATCCCGGAAGTAGATGAAAGCATGGGCTGGGCAAAGCTGTAGTCGCTGAGGGGTGGTTAGTGTGTTGCTCAACAATCGTCTGGCGAGAATGAAGGAAAAGTAGATTATAAATATGAAGACGAGAAGGAAAGCATGGATCAGATGGCACAACTTTGCATCCTGCAGAGCGAGACAGGTTAGTTCTGGCGTTCTACAGCATGTTAAGGGGGTTTTACAAACCAAAGCTGAGCGGCACAGAATGTGACCTTGGGAGTCCGGGAGTCCATTGAAGATAGGAAAGCATTGCAGAGGTCTGATCGGGTCCAGCAACGGAAGTTCCAGGGATGTCACATTGGTCTCAGGAGACATGGCCAAGCTGTCGTTAGAAGCATTCCAGGACTGTGGTACCGCGAGCTGTTCTGTGATTCCTGGCTCGGCCTTGAACTTGAAGGTCTTCAGATCCGGCAGCAGACAAAAGAGAAAAGTCCTGTGGAAGTTGTCGCAAAACCAGCACGCAAGAGTTGAGACGTACCATGGCAGGCTTCAAAAGAGGCGCGGTTGTCGTTGTGAGATCCTAGCATGAAGCTCGCACAAGGCTTCCTGGATGAGCAAGAGAGACGAAGTCGATCAATAAGATGCCAGTCCGGTATATCGCGACCGTAGAGACGACCACTGGGCTGCGATCTCCGAGTCCTCGAGCATCTGGGATGTCCTAGTTCGAACGCAGGCAAGAGAGCACGATCTTGGAGAGTCAAAGTGGCCTTGAGGGTCGAGTCCATTCGGCAGTCTGTCCATGAAGGATCCTTGGTAGTCAGGAGAAGCTGAGAAATGAATGTCCGGAAATCCTCTGGAGTAAAAGCAAAAGAACAGGCGGCTTCCATGTGTCCAGACGGCTGAAATCTGCAGAACGGAGTTCCCTTGATGGCGGTGTATCTTGACGAGCGGGCGATACTTACCATCGGCTCTGAGAGCGTGGTTTGATAATGACTTTTGAACGAGAGCCTTTGCAAGCTTAGTTCTGTGAGCCCCAGAGGGCCGACTCCTGAGGTAGCCTCGGACGGGTCGTCCGGCTCCGGCAATGAGGTCCTCGGGCGAGCTCATATCCACGGTAGAGAAAAAAAAGGCCATGGAAAAACAACGTCCGGCGGATTGCAAGTTGGTAGTCCTCGTGGCCAGAAGCATTCGCAGGCGGTATCAGACCTCACTGAGGCGGCAGGCACAAGTTTGTCGAGTAGATTGAAGAGCAAGGAAAAAAGACAGAACCGTTCGCAACATGATATGGCGCGAGAGCGCAGAAAAGCAACCGCAAAAAGCACAATGGGCCTCCCAAGGAACAAAAGAAAAGAGAATAATACCTCGAGGGTGTGTGGACCTCGTCCAGCTCAATGTGATTGAAGCCAGGCATGGTCTCAGTCCGGGTCATAACAATGAGGCAGTCAAATCCTGGAGGCACGCAAGAGCGGGCAAATGCTCAGAAATCCAGCTGGCAAAAGCTCAACACACAGGGAGGGTATCCCGAGTGTCAAATCCCGTGGCAAGAGAGATCCTGATGGGCTGAGGTCGTGCAAAAAGCGGTCTGCCGATCAACAGAGAGAAATTCCTGGGGCGATGATGTGTCCAAGTGGAATCCTGGGGTATGGGGATATGTAGAGCAAACTCTGTGAGAGGGCAGGAGCAAGAGCAATGGAAGGACAAGAGTTGGCGAGGGCGTGTATAAGAAGGGTCTGCGAGACGCAAGGCGGGCAGCGGGTTGGCGAGAGGGGTGTTGCAGCGGGCGTGGAGTCCAGTAAGAGGGCCTGAAGACGCTTTGTCGATTGGGTTGGGCGCAAATGTTGGCGGGTCGTTGGGCTCTGGAGAGAAAAGTCTGAGAGAAGGAGCACCAGTTGGGTTGGGAAGGGGCTATTCGGGTTTTAATGCTGTGCCTTTGCGCGCAGTCCCAGTTGGATCGTGCCGCTCACCTCGCTCATCACGCTGCAAACCCCGCTCCAATTCGTCTGTTGGCGCTTGCCCCGTCACTTCATCAGCTTCGCAATGCTTCTTCCCGCTTCACTTTCTGCTGCACTTCCTGGCCTGCGTGTCTGCGACCTGTCACATTGGAGCTAACGCTGAGCTGGCACGGCACTCCTGCACTCGCCATAGGCTGTGTTTTGCATGGATTGCTCGCACACCGCTCTTGACTGGACTTCTTCCTTGGTTTGCACGGTTTTGTGTCGTCCAGACGAGGTCGCGGCGGGGCGTGGGAAGCCCGGCCAGCCTATCATGCCGGGTGACGGTGGCTAGCCGGCGACAGTTGCAGGGGATAGGCTGCAGCGGACAGCTTGCCAACGCATCAATGCAGACAGCCAGGCCCACTTGGTTGACCACTGTCTGCGAGAGAGCACGCGAGGTTATTTGTTCATCCGCCTGTTGCGCGAAATAGACACTCCCTTTCTCACGATGGGTGGCCAGCTGGCATGGCACTTTCAGCACTTTCGGAGGCGGCGAGGCTCTGAGCCGATTCCGAGACTCCCGCCGCTGTGACGGATGTCCCGGGTTTGGCCTATGCTTACCGCACGCACTTTACAACACCCACGGTCTACTGCTTCCCTCCAGCAGGATTCAGAGCTGGAGAACACGTACGCTTGAGCAAAACATCTATGGTGCGGGGAAGCAAAGCTTCGTTGCGACCGTTGGTTCTCGCTCAAGCCTCAGAATGGCCGCAGAGCGTGAAGCGGCTCAGATCGAAGGTCCAGGCCCATGGGGGCAGCTTGGACTTCCTGTCTCACCCATCAATCCAGCCAATGTATGGTAAGCGGGTCGGCATGATGCATGAGACGTGCTTCGACCAATATAAACGAGTGGGTTGAGCCCAGCGACGTGAATGGACGGCGGTAGGCCAACTGGGTTGAAGGAGCCTTCTCTGTCCGTGTTGCCCGGCTTTGGTGGCAGCTTGGGAGAAACAGCAAAACGACTGATCGTCTAGGAGTTGTTGCCTCGTCGAGCGGAGTGCTTCCCGCCAAGCCGGAGATCTCGAAAGTCAACGCCGTTCAAGCCGAAGCCATTGCGCCTCGGTGGTTGTTGGCCACCTGTTGTTCTCAGTTGAGACGATCCTGGCGGCAAGAGCGGGTTTCCAAGCGTCCACGACACTGGAACGTCAATGTGTTTCTGCTCGAGCTCCGCGCTTGAGATGCAGCCGCCTCACTCTCCATGCACGCGGACAGTTCCCCTCCTTGACGTTTGTCGCATCAACAACACTTTGCCGATAGCATTGGCTCTCCCAGGTGGTATTTTCGATTGCCAATGCTGCTGTGGCGCAACTTGATTGCTTCTCTCCGAGAGCAGGCCGAGCACATGTGCGATGAAGTGGTCGAAATGCTCAGCTGAATGGACACACAGGCGGGAGGCGAAAAGGGGTCGAGTGTCGTCGCGCGTTAGGCGACAATCTCATTGGCGCTAGCAGCGGCGACATCCCCGTTGCTTCAAAGGAGGTAACACGCCGACTTGTGTGCTCTTCTCGAGTAAAAGAGTTCGACCAGCGGCATGCCACATACTCCGTCATCCCCAAGGTCGTCGACTTGTCTGACAACCTCGTGCTGATAAGTTGAATTTGCCAAACCCCAACTGCTGCCACATTCAAGCTTGTCCCCAATCCAAACTCTCCATTTTCACGGTATCGTCGACGGGGGTACTCTGGATGACGGCAATAGTGATGAGCCGGGACTGGACGTGGAGAGGTGTTCGGCTGAACAAGTCAAAAACCACGCCGCACTTCGCGTCATCAAGACACGACGAGATCGAGCATCCCCAATAGCACATGGCCTTGAAGAGATTTGCCTTGCGAACGTCTCTGAGATCAGGGTGCCGGGGTGTGTTCCGTGGCAGACTGTGGTACCATGAGGCGCTCATCACCCTCGCCTCCGTTCCTCCACTTGGAGTCCCATAGGTTGCGGGGTGCACAAGGCTTCACCACAGGGCCATACTCTTTTCATCAGCTTTTGATCTTGGTAAGCGGTTGAATGATGAAAGGCCAGGGATGCGCTGTTGCGAAGGCAGCCAGAGACAGAAGCCACGTCAAAGACTCGGCAGCGCCGGCTCTCTCATTCTACCGCAAGCGTGACAACACCCAGGGGTATACTCGTCAGGCTTAGATCTCGACAAGTCGTGGTTACCTTGAGGCTTCTATCTATGAATGTCAGCACCTGTTGACTACCAAGACAGCTGGGCTAGACTAACTTACAGCAAATTAGCAGCAAGTGCAATTCTCAGCCAGCGCCACATCGGCCTCTCACCGGCTGTTGCCACCTCGTCCTGATTCTGTGTCAATGATGTCAACCGCAACTGCCTAGTTCGATTCCCCACCTGGCGAACTCATCAATGCCTTGGCTGGTGAAGCTGACCGTATAACGGACACGGCTCTGACAGTTCGCTTGCTTTCCAGCCTCGCATTTCGGGGAGGCATGTATTTGTGCGCCTATGTTACCTTATTAAATAGAACCCTCTGGATGCATCGTCGTCATCTTGGCGCTGCCGTAGCTGCTCCAACATTGTACTCGTGAGAAATTCGCAAGGAAGTAGGCCAGGGCTGCCGTTACAACCTCGGCAGCGAATTCGACGGCTAAGATTAGGGGTTTGGCAGATGCACCATTGTAAGAAGGGTAAGGAGTCGTCAAACGCTGGCCTGCTGTCGACCGTAACAAGTGAGGCGCCTTGAACAACAGGGCCAGGTTTCATGGTGACCAATTCACCAGAATCGGGCCATCGGGAATCACCAAGCGGGACTTCGATGCCGATGGTGAACGTCGGACAACTCGCAAGGCTGGCAGGTTCGTACAACTCCGCAGTCTCGCTCCTATCAGCGTCTGACCCAGCACACCACCTCGATGTCCGGGAATCCAGCAAGAACGAAACCAGGCTCCAGGCGGAATGCGGCAGTGTGTTGTACCCCGAGACAAGAATGGCCAGGTAATCCGTAGAGTTGTCGACAACGGTGTGTCTAGGACGAGGAGCTGGTTCAGGACCTGGCTTCTCAAGAAGTTCACTTGTGCGAAACGCGACTTCAAATGAGCTGGTGTCGGTTGTTGTGTTCATGCGCTCCGAACGCCATCGACGTCAACAAACCTGCTACAGGCAGTGATTATCAACGCCTAGCCTCGAAGTTGATAGGTCTCAATTGTGCGTGGTTTTTGAACCAAAACCCAAAGACCTGATTTGGGCTCCCATCACCCAAAATCATGCGTGGCGCCGATCTCTGTTTCGCGGCGTGGCCGAGTTTTTGCTGTCGGCGACAGAACGACGCGAGCCACGAAGTGAAGGTCACATCTGGGATGGTGATGCTCTGCCACGACAAGAACCCGCCTTTGCATTTGCTAGGCTTTCTAAGCCTGGCTTCAAAATCTCGACGGGATGGGCCGTCCATTCCCTGCATGGAGCAGGAGGAGGACCAAAAGTTTGTCGGGCCGGGGAATACTTGTGAGGAGACCAGGACAATCCTTTCTTCTGCGGGCCGCACGGGTGCTAATCGTCATCGGGTCTCGGCAGTGGTGCGTCCAAAAATGTCCAAGGCTGAAGTTGGGTTGCCGGGCGGTTGCTTGGCAAACGGCATCCAAAAGCCCCAGAGCTTGGGCGGCAGGCAAATCGGTGGGTTACGAGGGGGTTCGGGGAAATGCACGTGGATGAAGAATGATGCCGAGTCAGGGTCAGTTCATGTTCCCATTTCGGCCTCGAGGCGCGCCGACTTCAGTATCGCGCGGTACCCCCATGCCGAACAGTGTGCATCGAGGTCCCAAGGAAGGTAGTCAGCTTGCGGATCTGGCGACACCCTGCTCTTTAAGGAGGACTGCAGCGAGAACGCGGCGGGTCGCGGCCAGCTCAGCGAGAGTCGGAGCGCACAACGAGGACGGGACCGAGGGGTCTCGGGTGGATGTTGGGTATCTGCCGTCAAAGGCACGATTGGGCTCGCTCGCGCCAGCGGAGCAAGTTTCTGCCCAACTTCCAGCGCCCCAAATCACCAAACATCTCTGGCCGCCGCTTGCAGCTTGGGGGAAGGGCCGGTCCCCGCACCAATCGAATCCGTTGAGCGTTGAGGTGTCGGGCAACAACACAGATTGCCTTGGCACTCCCATCTCTGCCCAACGGTGCCCTACATCATGGCGATTTGCCATGCCGGCCAACACCTGCGCCCCGCTTGAAGCCTGGACGGTGTGTTTGCGACGAGTGCGGCACCAAGCGCCGCGCCGGCCATTGGACCGCTCTCGTCGACTTCCCGGCTGCGAGATACCCCCTTTGGCTGGTGATCACCGCCGCGCCTGAGCGTTGTGCCTCTCCTCCCGTCTGCGCCCGACCTGCCTTCCCAACGCTCCCCCCACTCGTCCGAGGTCACGAATCCGCCCTTGTATGCGGGTCTTTGCTGAAAACGGCACGCTTGTTTCCTCTCCCGCTCCCCAGGTTGGCCGCCTGTGACGGTGGACTGACACGCAGCTCTCGCAGCTCGTTATCGACCACGTCCACGAGCTGCGGTGCCGCGCTGTAGTTGGCCTGCGGCCTGCACAGCTGTGTGAGCATCGGCCTTGCCACTCAGCTGGCAGAGACACCATATATGCCTGCATCGTGAGACTGCCCTCGCCAGCCGACCCTCCCCTTCTCCTCTCGTCTTGTCCAGGTACACCCAGCATCGGAAAGAGTCTCGAGTTGCTTGCCCCAAGAGAAGCGTTATAAACTCAGCTAGACTCAAGGAGTCCACTTGCGCACCCGTCGAGCTGTCAAATCCGCACTCTAGTCCTAGCCCGCCGTCCCGTCGGACCCACTACCGTTGCAAATCTTCCCGAAGACACATCCCAGTGAGGCTGTCGCCGCCCCGTGGAGCCCCTTGGAAATTTTGAGGAGTTTTTTTTTTGGTGGCCATCATCCCAGGAAACCCCGGCCGCAAGGATTTTTTTCAGTTTTGCCCACAGGACTAACTTGGCAGACCGGATCTCTGCGGACTGTCTCTTTTCTTTTCTGGCTTGTTTGTTTTCGAGTTTGTGCTTTTTTATTTACTGCCCAAGGAATCGGACACCGGCCCAGCAAGCACCTTCAGGAATCCAGTCTGAAAGTCCCCATCCGTCCGCCCCAGGTCAGGAGAGGAAGCCATGGCACAGCCAGATTTTGCCTACCGCCCATCCCCCGTGGCCTCGAACGACCCATGGATCTCGACACGCAGGTGGGAGCAGAATCTCGATCCAACGACCGGGCGAGGAGCAAATGTCAGCTGACTTGCGGCAAGCCCAATCTACAATGATACATACCAGAACAACATGTTCGAGAAGGCCAACGGCCCCTATCGGCCGCAGAGGTAAGAACGACAGCCGAACGAGACCCTCCTTCTGGACAGTGAAAATAACCGCAGGATTTCTCAAGCGTGGCTTATCCGTCCGGGACTATGTCTTCCTATAATCTGCCTGCCACGCTGTCCGCCGGAAGCAATGGGCAGCTCAGCCGCGCCGGCGCCGAGGCCATGTACCCCCTGAACACATCATACAGCTCCCGACCGGCGCCAGGGATATACGGCAACACGGCCCAGAGCCAGAGCCATGGTCTTGGGCAGGTCCAGAGCCAGGGCCCATACAAGAACATGGGCGCGCAGGGGTGGGAACAACAGGGCAGATTCTCGCCGACAGACTCTGTCGACGATATCATTGCCTCGCCGAGCTTGTCCGACTACTCGCTTGACAACGGCACCGGAAGGACGCCGCCCAACAAGAACAGGATGAATGGAAAGCCGCGGTCCCAGCGGCGCCCGTCGAACCGCGATGAGTTCGATGGGCCGCACCAGTTCCTGCAGCGCCCGCCCCCGGAGTACATCGCCATGCAGGAGCGTGAGCTTCCCCATCTGCCCACCAACCTGCTGGTGCAGGAACAGGATAGTGTCCTGTCGCAGGTCAACGACCGGTTGTCGCAGTGCGCATATGACTTTGTAGCAAAGTATCAGTTTCCAATCCCGCTGACACAGGACATGCGTCCGGTTGAGCGGCCACAAGACAGGGAGTGGTACGTATCTTTGTCTCCGACGCAGCGAGACCAGAGTTGTTGGCTGAAACAAAATTTGGCTGTAGGACCGAGTGGGTGTATCTGCTCAAACGCCTGGCGACGAAGCGGCGCATCCCCGCGCGCGTGCTGTACAACGGCCAGATCAAGCAATTTGTCACCATCCTGGAGAACTCGCTCGAAATGCGGCACGCGGCTAAGCACCAGTCTCGGCCGCTCAAGGACGACCGCAACATCCTGCAGCTCATCTCGGCGGGCATCCAGGTAGCCAAGATCCTGAAAGACGCCCAAGCCATGGATTACCTGGACAGGCTATACGTATCGACCGAGCAGCAGATCCAGGAGAGGTCGGCGGCCTCGGCAGCACGGTTCCGCTGATTCCCATTTTGCGATCGATTTTATGAAGACAAGGATAAACACGCAACACTCTTTGACTTGCCACGAAGAATAACAGAACATGGGGGCCAATGTCTGCGGTTTGTTCCATCTATATCCATCTTACTTATCCTATTATGAAGCGGAGCGAGGACTGTCTCCCGGGCTTGTTGATCCTGGTTTTGGGGGTTTATGACTGGAATGAAGTTATAGACCAATACCCCCCGGTACTGTATGAGTTTATTATATTCTTCTTATTTCCGTCGGTGGCTACAGTGGTGAGAGCTGACGTTTTCGGTGGCACGGAGGCTCGGTTTTGTTTTGTGTTTTCTTTTGCTGCGGGTGGGAGGACGCTTTTGATGCTTTTTCCCTTATTTTTCTCTGTCCGTTCCAATGGGAGGTTAAATACATCTGCAATTTATTGGGAGGACCTATTCTTAAGAGCTTGGGCGGGGTTTCTGGTTGATGGGGTGTCGAGCGCGGCGGAGGAGTTCAACGGGCTGGCAATTTTTGTCTTTTGGTTCTATCTACTAGTTCGGGGGTGGCGTAGGCGGCAAGCTGTGAACCTGCTTCTTCTGTTTTGCTTGATCTGAGTTCGTTCCTGACCCGATGTTATGCTTTGAGTGTCGTCTGGTTTGGGTTCTGGGCTGATGTGCCACGGTCACTGAAAACAAACGGCTTTCGGTTCCAGAGGCCCAAGATCTGGTCCCATGGGGCCGGCTACCGATATGGTGTTCCTGGCCGGGCTCTTGGGAAAGGGAACGCAATGCCGAGTCCCGAGGGTAGCGTCTCACAGTGGAGGCGAGGTGTCCTTGCTGAGGGAATGGGCATGTATCTGCCGATATCTAATCGCTGAGGCTGTGGAACATAATGACACGAGAAGAGCACGGCGTATGTCAATACTCCGAGGGCCGTCTCCTGACGAGCGACTCGTCTCCTGGTGCGCATGACCATGCTTGTGGAACGTCTGTATCTCGCTGCCGATCTTGGCTACTGGACGTCGATTCTCGTGGCGTTTCCCGGCAGCCCTTTGTTGAACGTGAGCGAAGTCGTGGGCGAGTGACACTAGGGAACAGGGAAGCGTTTCTTGGCACTGGATACCGACATGTCGGAACGAGTCGGCGAGCAACGTGGGCAGTTGATGAAATAGCTTGTTGCTGGTTGGCTGGGTGTGCCTCAGGCAAGGTACCGGTTTTAGTCTCCACCCGGTCTTCAATACGGGACCTGATGTTTACAACCCAGCCAACCCGTTACGGGATAGGTTATACTTATAGCCTTACCGGGCTCTCCTGATGCTCGGTATGTCTTGCTTCCCAGGTGTCCTGATGCAGACGACGGTGTCGAGCCCATCAACGGTCGGTATCCCAATCGGGATTAGCCCCGCAGCGTTTGTTCCCTCCAACCCCTGTCCCTCTCCCCGCGACAGTCGGGGCGATCCCCCTCCATCCTCTCGGTCGCCCCATCGGGTTTAGCCTTGAGGCGGAGCCCGTCCGCAAATGCATCAACCATCGGGATGGATCATTTCGACCTGCCTGTCGTGCCTGTCAGGCCGTGTTAAGAAGCAGGCCATTTCCCGTCGCGCGTGGGGCTTGGATTTCTTCCTCCCTCCCACCGAGACTGTAGATATCACAACCAACGCGAAACAAACTTGTTCAACAACTCTCCGGTACTTCCGTGCCGTGGACTGTGAGTGATCAGGGACTTTTGGAACTTTGAGCGACGACCACGAAGACGGCGCTCGACGACTCTGGAGGTGGAATTTTTGGGTGTCGCGGGCGCACAAGGCCTGACAGTCCCACGGCGAATCTCTGGGCGAACGAGCGACGGGAGAGGCATTCGCGAGGCGGAGAGGTTACCTCGGCTGGGTCTCAGCGACGAGGCGACGTGATACAGACACGGACAGCGAGCGACCCTTGGATTCTATTCCCACCCTCGTCTCTCACACCGAGGCGGCCGAGAGACAGGCAGAGCGATATCGCAGCAAACAAGCCCCCCTGAGACCGATCCGTCGCAATGGCATCCGTCGCGTCCGCCGGGACGTCCCCCCTATCGGGTTACGAGTTCCCGCAGACCGAGTCGACTGGCGACCCCGACGAGAACGCATGGTATGGGTCGATCCCCAACAGCGCCGGCCCCAACAGCTCCGTGGGCTTCTTCCCCAGCCCGGTCAGCGCCACTCTAGGCAGCTCCTGGGGCTTCATCGGCCATGGCAACACCAACAACGGCCAGCATTCGGAGCCGCCGTCGCTGCCGGCTGCGTCCCCGCTAAACCTGGACACCGACCAGCTGCCGCACGTATTCACCGATGCTTCCTTCGGCGACCAGACAGCAAGCGCATTCAGCGCCGCCTCCACACAGCCGACAGACAGCCAGTTCTTCATGGATAATCTGTTCCAGACCCAGCATGACTTTTTCGCGCCGTCTGGGAACTCCCTGCTCACTGCGCAGTTCGAGAGTAAGGGCACCGCGCGTAACCCCTACCCATTTCATTCGCCATGCCATACTAAAACCAACCCCCTTTTTATAGCGGACCTCAACAGCATCATAAACAACCAGTTCCCACCAATGGGCAGTGCAGAAGAGCACCTTGCCCTACAAAGCTACGACTTCACTGTCCCCGAGGGCCTTTCCGGCGTGGACGCACCGCCATGGAACCCCGCCGGTCTCCGCGAGGCCAGCACCTCCTCCTCGGTCTTCATCATGGATGACAGCTTCATCTCCCCATCACCGCCCCCGCAGCACTTCTCCCCCTCCGCCAGCCCGAGTTCCCCGCCCGTGCAGATTAAGCGGGAGGACGGCAGCGGCGGAAAGGCAACAACACCCATCGCGATCCGCAAGGTGCGCGGCGACGCGCGAGTGAGCAAGAAGACGAAGAAGACACCACCGACGCACTCGCCTCTCAGCAGCAGCGCAGGCAGCGGGCTCAGCACCTTCCTCATCGTGACCCCCGACAGCGTGAACGCCCACGCCGATAAGTCCAACCCCTTCGACTGTCACGACATAGCACGGTCGTCACAGCGTGGACGCAAGGGCCCGCTGGCCAACGAGACTAAGCAGAGCGCGCTCAAGGTCCGGCGGCTAGGCGCGTGCTTCCACTGCCATGCCCGCAAAGTCAAGTGCGGCGAGGAGCGGCCGTGCCGGAACTGCACCAAGCTAAAGATGCAAGTGCCGCATGCAATGTGCTGGCAATTTGACGATTTTGACGTCGTGCTCTTCCCCGAGTTCATCCGCGGCCACTTTGCCAAGGAGGAGATGTCACGGTTCATCTCAGACAATATCTCGAGTTTCACCGTCAACGGCGCCGAGAAGGCATGCACGGTCGAGCTATCGTCAGGCCGAGGGTTCAGAGCGACCATGTCGATCAAGGCCAAGTTCTTTACAGCCAAGACGCAAGAGGTGCTACAGCAGTGGCATCTCAATCACGTCCGTGGCATTGCCGACCTGCAGGCGCAGAGCGCGGCGCCCATTGGGCTCGATCCGGAGGGGAGTTCGCATAGGGATGAGCTGCGGAAGAAGACGGACAAGTACATCCAGGCTATCGTTGCAGAGCCGGCGTTTGCGGAGCTGGTGACGGATGCACGGCACACACGGCTGCCACGGACCATCCTACGCATTGTGCAGGACTATGCGCAACGCACTGACAACACCATGGTCAAGAGGGCGCTGTCCATCTACGCCATGCACTATGTCATGACGTACCAGCTGTGTCTGACGCATCAGACCGTCGCAAACTTGGCTGCTACCAATCTGGTCCCGCAAGGCGTGCCGTTCGTGACGCCGCGGGTGTTGAACCGACAGGTAAAAGCCGTGATGGACGATATGATGCGGCAGGAGATGACTCGACTGTTCAAGGCCTTTGGTTCGACACTCAAGCCGAAGGAGCGCAAGGGGTGGGCACCCTGTCTCGCTGCCTTCTTGGTGCTCTGCCTGTTCATGGAGTCGGTCGAGACGGCAGCGGACACGTTTGTGATCAGCGAGAACAAGATCTCCGTGCGGGAGCAGAGCCCGCCGAAGTGGAAGCGCTCGTTCGCGCTTGGAAAGAACGCCGAGATTGAGAATATGCCCTTTAAGCAAGTGGCTTTTCAGTTTCACCAGCTTTACCAGACGCACTCGCGCGATGCTGGCGCACGCAGCTTCAACCCGTTGTTTGACGACGCGTGCCTCGAGCCTGGCGAGCTTGATCGGGATGCGGCTGCTATGGTGATGCAGCTGAGGAGGTTATTGCAGGAGCCGAATTGTAAGTCTTCAACATGTGGTTGATCGTATTTGCTGGTTGAGAGACTAATCGCACGAACAGGGAGCGAGCTGGACTTCCTGTCCATGGACCCTATTCTGCCCAAGCAGGAGAAGTATCCGATCCATGATGTGGCCTTTAACTATACGGGGCGACTGGTTGCAAAGTTTTTGCTGTCGTTTGATGACGAGCGGTACATTATTGAGCGCAACGACTGAGATGAAATTTGATGGACATGGATGATGTATTGATTTAAACGGATACGGCGTTCAGGGTTGTCAACGATAGAAGGCACAGGATGATACCATTGGATATGAATTTCAGAGCAAACAAATATTGATGCACTCAAGGCAGCGAAACGTGCCATTAGTTATTCTTTCTTGGTAACTGACAAACTATGGGTGGTCAAAGTGCAATGGAATGTTCGTCCTTGTTAGTCCCGCCGACGTACAAAATACGCGCGCTAGCGGGGTGGATTGGACTGGCTGTCTAGGCCGTTTGGTTTTTCTTCCACATGAACGAGCAATAAAAAGTTGACCTGTTGCGCATAGAAGGCGCAAAGGTAGGCAAGTAGTGGTTCTCGTGTGCTTTTGAGGGGAAGGGGGCAATTTCTCTCGCTGCTCGTCTTCGAGTCCCGTCAGGACAGACGATCGAGATGGATGATCGTCGGCGGGAATCGGAGAGCTCAATGACAAGCCGCGGAGGGGCGGAGGAAACGAAGCGGTGTCAATGAAGGTTGTGCTGCGCATTCCTTGGCGGAGAGAGGAGCGGGAAGCCAGTGGCTAGTGTTGGTGAGACTGTGATGCTGATGAGGTTGGATGCAGGAAGAAAGTTCAGATTGCCCAGAATCTGCGAGATGTTTTGTAGTCCGTGATTGAGAATTTTCGGCGGATGTGGTCTGTGCTCATATGGAGCCAACCCGGCCCGAGGACCTCCGGCCGCTGGCTGTATTTCCTTTGGAGAATTTTTGGCCTGAGCTCTGGTTTGATCTTTTCTCCTTACACTTGAGCACAATTAATCAACCGAGCTGGAAACAATCAACTTCAAGTTCGGTCAAAATGAGTGCTAGACGAAACTTGGGTGTCCTCTCCGTTGCACTCCTTCTGGACTAGCATCGCAGCCAACGTCGTTTCCGCGACTCGGTGCTCGGCCGCCGGTGAGGATCCCGACATGTGAATATGCCTTGTCCATCTTGATAATGATTTGAGTTTGAGTCTGGTCACTCACCGGCGGTTCGCCGATGTGTACGTTGGACTGCCGTCTTCCATACTTCGGCCTCGAGACGCGCATTCAGCTGGTGACTCGGTCGCACAGGATCCAACGTCGCGATTGCCATGCAAGGGTCTGGGCATCTTAGACGGCATGTGTCTGACCTTTGAGCCTTAACCAGGCAGGTGCTGATGTGTATTCTTAGGCGACATCCCTCTTCCGTTTGTGGGGGGCCTATAACAAAGCAAACATGTCTCAGTCGCCAAGACGCCTGTTGATGCGCCAGTCTGCCCTACTGCTCGTTCTCACGGCGATGGTCGCACTGGATCCGATACGGCACTGGCAGATGACCAAATGTCGCCGCTCGTCTTGGCAAGCTCTGCTTCTTCGGGGACTCCCTCGGCGACGCAAACGATAGATGGGACTCTGTGCTTGCCTCGTTGGGACGGAGCTGCAGCGGCGCGGGAGGTCTCGGCAACACGTCGAGTCAACCCCTCTGCCTCAGGTCGTACTCTCCTATCCCACCACCCTACGGGGACATACGGCAAACCACCTGAGGAACTTCTCAAAGCCACGGCTCTGTCCTCCCGCCAAGCTTGCTACACATCATGCCAGTCACAAGTCCAGGAACTCAAGATCATGTAACGTCGCCCCTGCGGCCACTCGTTTTAGGACACCTCTATTCCTGGTTCGCGGGAGCACTCCGGTGCATCCCGGGAGGCTGCGGCCGGGTCCCGGTATAGCCTCCGAGTGGCAGCCGCTCTACTCAGAGGAGCTGTTCATTTTGCTGCACGCAATGTTCGGGCTGTTGTCGGCGTCATTGTTAGCAGGTTGTCGAGGAGACGAGCGAGGGGTGAGGGGCAGGCTTGTGCTCTGTCAAATCCAGGTCGTGGGTGCGTCCCGTGACCAATAGGGGCTGCGGATCGACGATCAACACATGTCCATACCTAGCTGTTATGGAAGAGATGGGAATTACAAGATAATTTGCATAGGGCGATGCGGCTCGTGACTCCCTGAGTTTACCCTGCAAGAAGTAAGTTGTCGTACGGGCCACTGCAGATGAGCAGACGGGAGGCTTCATGCGCTCCTCACCGCAGTCGACCACCTTGAGGTTTCACACCCGTGACCTACACTCCACCCTTCCACCTCGTCTTCCGTCTATCACGGCCTCCAGTGAAGGGTGAAGCTAGTTGCTTGGATCTTGACCCTTCGCGCTCATAAGCCTTAGGCTCCAGGTGCTATGTGAGGCCCAAGCCTCGTGCAATTAATTAGTGCCTCGTTCTTGTCCGACGGATGAGAACGGTCTGCGGCCAGCCCGATGTACACCTAGGCCGTTTCGGTCAGAGGCATCTCCTAAGCATGATGCCTTAACCTGGCAGTCTTTGCCTTATAAAAGGGAAATGTCCTTTGTTCCCCGTATATAAGAGAAGAAGAGACTCAGAAACACCTACACATCGACATCCATCACCAGTCATAAGCTACCCTTTCTCTCAAATAATAGACACAAAGTAACATCGGCCTAAAGTTCAAGCTCCGCTGCAACCTACCATGCGATCCTCCACAACTTCACGTATCGCTATGGTCCATACCCAAGCCAGGGTAGGCAATGCATCTGGCATGAAGAACCGCAAGGACGAAAACGACTCCAATGGAAGCAACCCATCGCCCCCTGATCCTCGTATGTGCTGCTCTGAGTTCTTTGCCTGGTTGTGTTGGATGCCATATCACAGAGCCAAGACCGCTGACGGTTTACCTCCGCAGTTTACGGAAAGTGAGTACATCGACTCAGACAAACCAGCCCGTCATACCAGGATGGGAAGCTTGTCTGGAGCGAGAGGGGCTGGTGATGGCGCAGCAAGAGGATAATAATTTTGCTTTGCTTTGGCTTCATTTCCCATGTCGGAATGGCATCTTGGGCGTTGAGGAGACGGGCAAGGGGCGCAGGGAAAATGCTGCAATAGACTGGATACGGTGTTGCGTCGGTCGGGACTGGGGCTGCCTTTCTATATTGTGCTCATCCTTTTAGAGTGCTGCTACGTTGGCGATAGCTTCATCGGAAAAGAAACCATCCCATATAATTTCGGTGTAACAGAAAACGCTGGGCAAGATGGTGATGACGGTGCTCTGCCGAACCTGCGAAGCTCGAAACTCCCGGCGCCTACTTTTACTCCCTAAAGAGAATGAGGGTTAGTGCCGAATACGATCGATGCACATACTGTCGTGCCGGTGTACCACCGTCCACAGCTTCTGCTATGCCATCAGAAATCGTGGCCCCCACATATTGGAGAGACGCTGTTCAATGTTGAGGTTACAGACAGGATCAAAGTTCCTTGTCAAACCGTATTCGCCCACGCCGGCTGTTGACGGCCCGGCGCCATTGCCCCACTTTCTGCTCCCCCACCAAAGACACACAAAATCTTGGGGATTTGCAAAACTCATTCCGACAACCACCAAATTCTCGTCCTGACGCAAAATACCATACCTATAGAAGAAATTCTACTGGAAGACGGTCAAGATGTCTAAAATCACCGTCGGTGAGTCGCAGCCAGAATCCACGATGTCTGACGACACATACTGACCGATTGCCCGCAGCCGGTGTGCGCCAGCACGTTACCGACCTCCTGGAGTACTCCACGGAGACCAAGAAGCGCAACTTCCTCGAGACCGTCGAGCTCCAAATCGGCCTCAAGAACTATGACCCCCAGAGAGATAAGCGTACGTCGACTTGGATGTCCAATCAATTGTGGCCGCGCAGGAACTGACAGGATGCCACAGGTTTCTCGGGTACCGTCCGTCTCCCGACGATCCCGCGTCCCAACATGAGCATCTGCATCCTCGGTGACCAGCACGATATCGATCGTGCCAAGCACGGCGGTGTTGACGCCATGAGCTCCGACGACTTAAAGAAGCTCAACAAGAACAAGAAGCTCATCAAGAAGCTCGCTCGCAAGTACGATGCCTTCGTCGCTTCCGACACCCTCATCAAGCAGATCCCCCGTCTGCTTGGTCCTGGTCTCTCCAAGGGTAAGCTCTTTCCCTGTCACTTTTTTGCGCTGCGACGAACGATTTTAACCCTCTCCTAGCCGGCAAGTTCCCCACCCCGGTCTCGCACGCCGATGACCTTACTGGCAAGATCAACGAGGTCAAGTCCACCATCAAGTTCCAGCTCAAGAAGGTTCTGTGCATGGGTGTCGCTGTCGGCAACGTCGGCATGACCTCGGAACAGCTCGTTGCCAACATCATGTTGGCCATCAACTACCTCGTCTCGTTGCTGAAGAAGGGCTGGCAGAACGTTGGTAGCCTGACCATCAAGGCTACCATGTCTCCCCCCAAGCGCATCTACTAAACTGGGTCCGTTCTACGACGATGGCTATGCGTCATCTGGTCTGGACGGCCGGAGCATACACATGATAAGATACTTAGATGAACCGATGCATTAGTGCTCCACATATTGACGTTTTCTGCGATGTGAATGACATGTGATCATATGTTTGTATTACGAATCTGCAACTCAGTGCTGTCTGTCCTCCTGCCTTTTGGGCAGCTGGAATACGTCTATATCGATTCAAACAACTTAGTCTCGGGTCTCGGAAGTTTACTTCGCGATGATCTTACTCGAGTTGGGTCCTTGACATAGCGTACAACCGGGTATCATCACTGTTGAAAATTCTGCGGGACATGCGCTCAACACCAATTGGCGTTGAGGTCATTATGGAGCCACAGGCAAGATTGCTGGAACGTTGGATACAGATCGCTAGACATTTGCTCGGCCAACTCGATTGACACGAATCAATGCAATTGAGCAGTCTGGATCAAGATACCCAGCAAACGCGGGTGATTTGAGCACTATTCGCAATCGAAATGTATGCAAAATCGGTCACTGCATGCGTCAGTACGCCGAATCCAGCGATTTGCCGGATCGATGCACGCGCCCGTAATTTTTATTGCTAGTTATGAAAATTCGGATTTCACGAGTTGGAATGTCGAAACCATCCCACAGTCACGGACCTCAAAAGTCGGCGTCCGCGGCAATGTGAATAGGAAAAGATGGTAAGGCGTTATTGTGGGAGGCCGGGAACGGAGGAAAACCCATAAAGCATTGTATGAAATACAGCGAGTAATCCTCAGCAAGCCGCCGTAGCGGAGCCGCCCGGGAACCGCCCCCTCTGCTCTTCACTTGACGGTGTAGAGTGGAGAGGTTGCGATTCCTACTGAAGAGAGAAAGGGAAGCAGGAATTGGAGGAGCGCGGGCGAGAAGTTATATACTAGGAGTGGATCCACCTGTGCGAGCCCTAACCAATGGGGTTGGTGGGGCCCACCTTTGGGGGGCACAGCGGAGGCTGCCGCTGGAATTTGATGCCAAGCACCTCAGATAGAGGCGCGGTGATTGAGGCTCAGCGAAAGCACTTCAATGGTGATTGGAGCTTTGAGAAGTTGATGATCTCGGAGTTTTGACGATTGAGGTTTCGTCCCGGTGAAACCTTGAGCTTGCTCAAATGGGTTTGTATCCCTACCTATTTTCCCACGTTCAATGTCGATCCAGCACTGCGTACTGCGTGCCACCACGCTTCCTCCAGGTCGTCAAACCTTCAAAACGACCGCGTCTCGTGTTGCCTGGGTGCTGGAAAACACGTACGGGCAGATCAACATCGCAATGAGTCTTCAGGTCTCGAAAAGAGTTAGATTTGAAGATGCCAAATGGGCAGCGTCCTTCGGTTCCTTCTCTTAATCGGGACTCGTGGCGCATTTCCAGCCGCTCGCTATCGTTTGACCCCTGACGCGCTTTGCGAGCACAGGAGACGCGTTCAAGCAAGTGCTTGACACAGTTTCCACCATGATCACGGCCTGATTGTCAATCGTCGTCTTGCCGTCTTTCCGAACCGACCCCAGTCCCCGGGCATTCTCAGCGGTCCAATGGCCGAGCCGAGCTGCGCGGCCTTGACAGATCCATCCTTCAACGGGGCTTCGACATATGCTTGGGGATCTTGTCCAGCCTGTATTCACAGCGATGCTGATGTTGCAGGAATCGGGGTAGGCATCCAGAAGCTAGCGGAAGCATCGTAATGCTCACTCCAAACAGGTCATGACGGGCATCATCGGGCAAGCCTTCTTGACGAACATCGGCGTCGTGTTCTGGTGGTTTCTCGGCACGCCTTCCAAGTGGTGTTTTGGCCGTTTCCGAAAGGACAAGGAAAAGGAGCTGCGAAGCTGGGCCGAAACACGACGTGTCAACCTCCAGAGGATGTTGCTCACCTCATGTGACACCCAAGCCGTAACGGGCATCGCCCTGGCCGCGGCGGGCTTCCTGCAAGTTGAGGAGCTCCCGCTGTATGACCTCGCTATCATAGGTGATCTCCTGAGCATATCAGCAAACAGCTATGCCGTCTTGCTGCTGTATGGGCTGCGCCAGAAATCCGAAAGGTCACGGAGGGCGGTGGTTGCTGCAGGCCAAACCGACAGCCCTAAAGCCTGGCATTCGATATTCGATGCTCGCTTGCCCATCTCGGTAGCATATATTACGCTGTACTTCTTGTTTAACGTCCATGCCTCGAAGAGGTTCGATAACGCCGTGGCTAATCACGACTGCCTGTGAGTGCTCCCTTAGAGAGAACTTATCGTTTTGTCGCGTTTCCTCTTGTCTCGGGAGTTTCTCCTCCTCATACATAAAGAAATCTCCCAAGGGGGAATACTGGCTGATATCTACCACAGTTACAATTACCCACCGCAAGCTGGCAACTACGCCAACTGGGGTCTCGCCGAAGCCGCGTTGATGCTCCTCCTAACTGCACTAGCATACGTTCAACACTTTATCCCGAAACGCGTTTTACCGTGGCGACCCAAGTGGCTTCTCTGGCTGTACGACGGTTTCCTACCGGCCTTCACGCTTACGTATTTCTTCTGGAATCTCGCAGACATCATCACGCTCAAGATCTCAAATAAACCAACGCTTATCGAGGATAACGAAAACAAAGTCAGCGGGTTCGGCCAGGTCGTCCCCGTGGCCCTCTTGCTACTTCCCCTGCTCGCTCTGCGGGATCTCTGGGGCGACGAGTAATAGTGATGGCGATCGAACTTTGGCATCTCACGCTCACGTTTGAACACGCCTCCAAATGATCTTCTATTCTATCGAGTCTATGCTTGCCAAAGTGCGCCACCAAACAGCAGCCGATTACATCTTCGGCATCACCCACCACCCATCCACAACCGCCGTTATTAGTTGGTTCGCAATGGCTGTCTTGGGGGGAAGACGCAATGCGCCATCCACATAAGTCTCCGGCGCCGGTTCCCCCAGATTGCTCACCCCCTTTGCCAGCGCTTCCCTGACCTCCTCGAGCGAAAACCACTTCGCGTCCTCCAGCTCAGCATCATTCCCAAGGTAGACCTTCTCCCCATCGCCTGGAAGCGCCTGTCCCACGGCCCCAATCATCAGCGATGCCGGGAACGGCCACGGTTGCGAGCTGTGAAGCACCACCCGCCCAAGCGTTACCCCGCTCTCCTCCCACACCTCGCGCCGCACCGCCTCCTCGATCGACTCCCCTGGCTCCTGAAAACCTGCGAGTGTACTGTACCAGTACTTGGGCCATCTGCGCTGCCGGCCCAGAAGGATGCGCGAACCGTCTGCGCTAACAACCGCCATGATGACGGTTGGGTCTGTCCGGGGGAAGCTCAGATTGGACACTGTACCGCGCGTTGCGCAGGGGAGCCGGTCTTTGAGCTCACCGCCGGCGAGGTCTGTAGGAGGGCAAACGCGCTTGGTGCCGGCGTTGACGGAGAGGGTGCGCTGTCCGCATTGTGCGCAGAAGGGGTTTCGCGCGTTCCAGTCCAGGAGGGCGCGCGCGTAGCCGTATGTTGCCGCTGGCAGAGGTTAGTACCATACCTATCTCTCGTGTACCGACGTATAGGGGAAATAGAGAAAATTACCTTGACCCGAATGCAAACCCATATGTCTCGGCGAGGCATCATGGAAAACGAACCCCTTCGCCTTCACACCAGCAATCACCCCATCGGCAGCCCCAGTGAGCGTCCCCCTCGGCGTGACCTCCACCGCAAAATAAGGAATGCCCTTGTAATCCTTGTACGCAAACTCCTCGCCCAGCAGTTTACTCTCCGTGTGAGACGGCAGACTCCCCGCCTCGTCAACCCCCAGGAACAAAATCACAGGACGGTCCTCCGTCGAGTTGAACCCCTTGATCAACTCATCCTCGGTCTTGACGAACGGCTCTGGCCCAGTCAGCCCCGTCACATCACTGCTGGAGACAAAAGCAAGCTGAGAGGAGTCGCCGGCTGTAACGAGCGGAGCGAGCTCGTTCATCAAGAGGAAGGAGGCCGAAGGGTGGGTGAAGGCTGCTTGGAGGAAGGCGTGGTCGGTGCGGAGAAACGAGAGCCGGTTGAGCGGGCTGCCGGAGAAGTAGTTTGCGATTTCGGGCCCGAACTTTTGCGAGAGTAGGGAAGACTCGGCGGCGAGCTGGGGAAGGTCGGGGATGGGCATTTTGGCGGGGGTGAGGGGTGGTTCTTGGGGAGGTGAGAGAAGATGAGATGTGTTGAGATGGGATGAGATGTTTATGAGGGGATTGTTTACTTGTGTATCTATATGTACTGGTCCGAGAGTATGGAAGGGGTGCTTGGGTGCTTATGTATCACCCGTGGCACATCTCTCGGGGCTTGGGCGGCGGAGGCTCACGGCGAGCGATGACACAATCTTCCACGGGATAAGCGGGGGCGGGGCAGCCGGGCCCGCCCCGAGCCGAGCTCTTGATGAGTAATTGGAGCCGTCCCTTATCACAATCTACTCGGGAAGCTATACCAGCGAAGGGGAATTGTTATCCCACCGGGTTTTGGGTCGGTAGACAAGCTAGGTGTAGGGAATACAGATATATTGTGGGTATTCTACCTTGCTCGTTACAATCGAAGGGTCCATCTTGAGGGGATGGTGTTAGGTACTGCTTCAAGGGAGGTTGGCAGCTGAACAGCATACTGTTTGAGGGGGGTTCCCTCGTGGCATAGCGAGCCCGTAAGAGATTGGCAATTAGGAAATGGGTTGTTCACTTTATCCTGCTGTGGTGGAAAGAGAGTAGTTCCTGGTCCTTGGATTGGGGTTGGGGTTAGAGCTGTAGTTACAGGGTTAGGGTCAATAGCTCCCAAGCTCCCCGCCTTTGGAGCTGTGCACCTCCAACATCCCACCTCCAGACAGACATCAAGGTGGCTTTTCGCATCCACGACACTCAAGCTCCATCGGCAGCCATCATGGCCCTCCCAACACCCGACCTCTCCATCCTCACCACCGCCGCCGAAGTCTTCACAGGAGGCCACACCCTCCCGCAGATCCGCACAATCCACAAAACCCTCCATGCCCAACTCGAAGATACTGCGGCGCGCCTGCGCACCCAGGTCGGCGGGTCCTACCGCGACCTTCTCGGCACAGCAGACACCATCGTCGCCATGCGCGATGATATGGAACGCGTGCAGCTCACGCTGGGGCGCATGAGCGGGCGGTGTGGGCGCGCCGTGGTAGGGCGGAAGGTTGGGGGCTTGGGAAAGTTTGTGAGCGAGATTGAAGAGGAGGATAGGGAGTTGGGGCGTGCGGCGAGGGGGAGGTTGCTGAAGGGGTGTGTCCTTGCGCTTGGGGGAGTCCTGAGAGGACGGGAGGGG
>Ga0247760_1000310_pt1 | contig 54288 bp, 45 predicted proteins | sample UWRJL171409R4_FD_179936 | JGI IMG/M metagenome (GOLD analysis project Ga0247760, IMG submission 179936) | Plant litter microbial communities from Arlington Agricultural Research Station in Wisconsin, United States - UWRJ-L171-409R-4 | ecosystem: Environmental > Terrestrial > Plant litter >...
GCCGTCTTCGGAACGCCCCTTACCTGTTGGCGTCCTGCCATACGTTCTGTCTTAACCCGCGCCAGTCCTCTCGAGGCCTGTGTCGGGTGCAGGTCGTAATAGGAAGAATAAAGACAATAACGGTCCCTATCTCCCTTAAGGTTTTAAATGGTAAGAAGGCAAGTAAGAAGTAAGAATTACCATCACTAGAAGTCTCTATCACATTAATAATAAACTTAATCTGTGGACGGATAGTCAGACACTTTAGAGTATACGTTTCGGATACTAATTGTTAAAGAAGGAGATGGACGAAATGACTTTGGAGGAGATGCAGTTTATCCAGTCCCTTTTACAACCCTTTACTGCTAACTATCTACTGTCAGGGTATAGTTAGGGCGTTTTCACCCCACCTACTCTTCTGTTTATCTTATTAAAATACATATAGTTTAATCTTAACTACTAAACACAGTAACAGGTTATAAGGTTAGTGCCTTATGCTAACGTATATTATAAGTAAGACGGGGCCGTAAGTGGGTTGTTCTCAGTCCTGCTACGTTCACTCCCCTTAACCGTAATGGCTTAAAGGTATTACGTCACCTTCTTTTTCGTCTGGAGTAGAATGTGACGACCCTGCAGGTCGTCACTTGGGCCGGCACAGCCCGACGAATCTCCCACAAGAAGGAACAGTGCAGGCAAGCAGTACGCACTCTACTGCGCACTGGGCCAGGGGTGCAAATACCCAAAGCCCCTACGACCAGTCAAGTGGTTGCTCAGTCTTGGCAACACTGTTCACCTACTGAGCACCCTTAAGGTCACTAAGCAGGAGGTACTTAATGTCAGAGTACTCAGTCCCTCACTAAGTAAACCCTACTAAGTAAGGTACAAAGTACCTCTTAGTTAAACTAATATAAATAGTCATCATTATAACTACAATAACCATAAGGAACTCCTAGTTCCTTACATTAATATTCAATTATTCATTTATATCTTATTATTTAGACTCACCTCTGTACATTATAGTGACAACGACTTATAGTAACATTAAACTCCCGTCTAAGAGTGTTAGCTTAATAAACCGTCTTCAGAACGCCCACCCAGTCTTTAGCGTCCTGCCATACATTCTGTCTTCACCTGTGCTAGTCCTCTTAAAGCCTATGGTAAGTGCAGGTTATAATACGATATTAACGTTACAGTTCTAAACACTGTTTATTAAACTCTTAGACACCCTTTTCCTCTCCTCACTATATCAGTACCACCTCCTCTAAACCCCTCTAAAGGAAATAATAATCAGATCGGAGATAACGATGTCCCGCTACCCGATATAGCTGCTATAGGAGCCGACATAGAGGACGAAGGAGAGTTATCTCATAAAGAACTGTTAGAAGCCTTTAAGACTTATGGTAAATCTATAGTTACGACGATTAAAAAAGCCTTAACCCTTTGGTAATAATCCCGTAACCTTAAAACAAGCTAGCTACTTAAGTTTACTAGTAAGAGTGCCGATCTGTCTACCTAACTTACCTATATAAAGTACGACTTCCAGCTTTAGGTAATTACTATAATGAAACGAAAAGTTCTTTATACCGTTAGCTAGTTTAAGGGAGATCTTAACTTATAGTTTTCAACTATTATTAAGGATTATCTAAACTTAATATTAACTAAATAAAGGACTCTTACTGCTAAGATCTTTAACAATGATAAAAGATAGATTAACTTTAAGACATTTCTCATTAAGATATATAGAGTCTAGGATAAGCAGAAACAGGCTAAGGACTGCTTAAAGAAGCTAGTTTAGCTGTTTTCAGTAGCTGCGTACCTGTCCGCCTTTAATTACGACCGATATTAAGTTATGTATGATAAGTCCGCCTTAAAGTACCAGTTTTATAAAGGATTAAAAGATAATGTTAAGGATAAGCTTTATAAAAAGGATTAGTATACGTTTAACTTTAATTAGTACGCTGTTAAGGTTATCATCATTAATTACTAACTGTTTAAATGACGATTAGAGAAGAAGGGCTAGTATTAGTAAGGTAGTCCTCTTATAATTAATGGAAAAAACATACCAAAACCTTTTTAAGCTAACTACCAACACTAAAGCGCTGCTTACAACACTTACCTTTGTCTAATGGATATTAAAATGGTAAACTGTTAAAACTGGCTTAACTGTAAGAAACTTCCGCGGTAACAGCAGCAGAAGCTACTTAGGGATATATCTTAAGTTTAGTAGTTTAATTACGATAAAAAGGGCTACATAGCATAGCAGTGCCTGTCCTTAAAAAGAGTTGGTTAGAAACCCGTTACAGATGGAGTAAAATATGTCAGATTTAATTCAAGAGATGTTCACATCTGGATAATAAGTAATAAGGAAGACTGCTTTTAAATAGATAAGTGCGATATGGGAGACGAGGAGAGTAAGGGAGGAGAAGAGGAACTTCAGTTTCCCTAAAACGTAAAGGATCTAGACCTTGGAAAAAACAAGTCAGCTATAAAGGTACAGGTCACTATGGACTAACTCTAAAGTGGAAACTTAGAGGAATTAATAGTATAGATTACTATAGACCGACTTTAAGAAGAAAAGCTTTAAACGGTAATAACAGGCCTTAAATACCTTACCCTGCAGGCTAAGGAGTTAAGGAAGTCCAAGAAGGACCTAGACTTAAACCTTACTAAGATGGTATAAGGAGTTAAGCTGGCACTCCAGGCCACTTAAGAAGTAAAGAAGGCCTTGGAAGATAAGAGGAAGTAAAATGAAAGGATTAAGTTAGAAAAACGAGCGCTTTATTCCCAACTGGAACTAGCGATCCTTCAGCGGTTTAAATACGCTGAATAGATCGCCACTCTTATTAGCTTAGAGGAAGGACAGCTTAGCTGGTTACCTTATGTTAGGAAAGAGAGCGTTTTTAAGACTGGAACTGTTAAAATTCTACACTAGAATTAAGAAAGGGTTAAAGTATAACTCCACACCTGTTATAACCAGGAAAAGGCATATTAATAAAGGGTCTAGGAATTCAAAACCACTTACGAGGAGCTGGTGGATGAGTTATAAGATTTACGAAACGAGGTAATTACCAGAAGAACAAAGATAAAAGTTATAAAATTAAACTGTAACTTTATAAGAAGGTCCACCTTACTAATAACCTTAAATATTACTTAGTTAAAGAAGGCCACTATATAGAAGAACAGGTTAGGATATTACTACCTAAGTTCAAGTGGGAGGTCTGTGAGAAATAACACTTATAAAAGTAAGTAATAAGTGAAAAGATAAAGGCGTTGTAACTTCCGTCCCAGACACTTAAGTCTTCACCCCTACCGTTTACCTTAACCACCCTAGCCATAAAGAAGTACTGTAAATCAATTATGTACATGATAACTATACGTGTAATTAATAGATTAGACTTAAGGTCTTTATAATTACTTCCTTAGTATAAAAAATAGAGATTATGTAGTTACGCTTATAAAACTAACCTAACGGTATTATAGCATCTCTCATAACAGAAAATAAAATAATAGTAAGGACAGCTTAGAAGAACACATTATTATAATTAATTAAGCACTGTCCACTTATTAGTAAGAAGAGTTACTTTAGAAGTGTTAAGTCACCTTATACTCTATCCACTTTTTAAAAAAAAAGCAAAAGCCTAGTGAGAAAACCAGATTATATACACTTAGCTAAAGCTAAGGAGTTAGCTAAGCTGCAGGCCTACAGAGTATCCTAACAGCTAATGGATGGCTTAAGAAGTATCGTGCTGTTTAAAGTCGACTTGAACGTAAAACGAGAAAACCTAGGAAGGGTTAATTGATAAGTGTTTTAAAGCTGTTCCTACCTTTATAATCGGTTAGGAAACGGCTCTAGGGCTTTTAGAAGGCCTGAAAACCAGTGATCCACTAGCTGGTAAAAGCCCTAAGAAGAAGAGGCACTTAAAGGCTAGGCTGGATAAGACCTTAAAGATAGATAGTTACCATAACTCAGATGTAAAAAGAGTATAAGCATTACTCTGTATATATCGACTTAACTAACGGAAAAGGGAGGCCGTTTAGGATAAAAGCAGTAATTAATAGCGGGAGTATTTCTAACCTAGTGCATCTTTTACTAGTTAACTAAAGGAAGCTCCCTAACAAAAATTATAAGAAGGCTATTCCCATTCGAAATGAAGAAGGAGGCTTATATAAGTATAATAAGAGAAAAGCCACCTACTACTTACTATTCCTAATTAAAGTGGATAGGGATGAATAAAAAGTGAACTTTAACGTGGTACTAATAATAGTAAGTTACGACATAATTCTAAGTTTACCCTAGCTGGAAAAGTATAACCTTGCGATTAATTAAAGGAGTAGCTACCTCACCTTTAGTAAGTCCCTTAAATGTAATTACTGTTTAGAAAAAGCTCTGGGAGTATTAAACCGTTTCAAAAACGTATGAAGCTTTTAAAAGAAAGTTAAGCTTATAAAACTATACACAGTTTAAGTTAGATTCACTAAATCAGTTAAAGGATTAGAGAGTCTACTGTATAGCTTAAGTGATAATTTAAAAGGTAGAAAGAAGCGGGAAGCTCTTTTATAGATAGGTGAAAAAGTCGACTTATTTAAAGTACCCTTAGAATATAAGAAGTTTACCCTATTCTGGAAAAAGATACTATAACTGCTAGACCACAGACTATAAGGTTATATCATTAAACTTAAACTAGTAGCAAGACTTTAAAGCTTTTAGCCTTATTATTTAAACTTACAGTAGGTAAAGGCCTTAAAGGAATATGTAGAAGAGAACCTAAAAAGCGGGTTTATTATAAAGTCTCAGCCCCTAATAAGGTACCTAGTACTGATTGTGCTAAGGAAGGGAGATGGTAAATTTTATAAAGTTATTAACTACTAAACGTTAAATAAATATATAATTAAGAATCGTTACCTATTACTACTTATTTGAAAGATATATGAACGGATTACTAGCGTAAAATAGTTCTCCAGTCTCGACTTCCTTATGGGATTTAATTATATTAAAGTGAAAGAAGAGGACAAGTACAAAATGGCCTTTCAGACTAGTCATAGTCACTACCAGTACTGTGTTGTACATATAGAATTAATACACGCCTTTATAACTTTCTAAGGTCGTATTAATAATGTTCTCCACTCCTTCCTTAACAAATTTATCTTTATATATTTAAATAACATTGTAATTTATTCTAAAACTTTAGAAGAACATTAAAAGTAAATATAACAGGTTCTGGTAGCTCTTAAGAAAGTGAAGCTGACTGTAAACTTAGAATAGAGCCACTTCCACGTTTAAGATTTGAACTATTTAGGGTTTAGAGTAGCCTTTAAAAAGCTTAAAATGTAGCTGGAGAAGATAGAGTTAATTAAGGATTAGCCTACTTTAAAGAACTAAATAGAGTTATAACCCTTTATCAGCTTTGTAAACTTTTATTAATATTTTATTAGGCACTCTATGAAGATTATAAGACCACTATATAAGCTTACTAGAATAGGTAAGCTGTTTAAGTGAACTGATAGACAGTAGAAGGCGTTTAACAGACTTAAACACGCCTTTACCACTGTACTAGTCTTAGCCCTCCCTGATTTCTTAAAACCTTTCTAAGTCGAAACTGATTCCCCAGAATTCACAATCAGTAAGAAACTCAGCCAAGTCCAGGACAATAAGAACCGCTACCCAGTTGCCTTTTTATTGAAAGGAATTTATAGCCCGGCCTTACAATACACTATTTACGATAAGGAACGGATAGCGATTATCTAATGCTTTACTGAATAGGTACTGTATTTAAGTAGTACAGAGAAACCAGTTTAGGTCTTTTTAAACTATAATACAGAAGTCGATTTCAAAAGTTTTGTCGCCCCGTTTATAGCATATATTAGAGGTCCGTGCACCCATTACCCTACATATTATCTTAACTATCTCGACTTCTTTATCTTGTTAACAAAAATGCCTTAATTTTCATCTTTCCAGCTATTATAGCTTAAAATACTAATATCGCAACACGCGCGCTTATTGTAACCTTAAAAAGCCCTCTTATAAGGATGAAGATGGCCGATGTTGTGAAAAAGTAGGATGTTCCGCTTGTTAGATCCAGCAGATATACGCCCGGGCAATTTCACGTGGATTTGATCTGAATAAAACCCTATTGATCCTAAAGGATAAATAGCTTTAAGATGCTCCTTGTTCTTGTTAGTTTACTAAATAAACCCCTGAAACTACCAAAGTTATAATTGTTAAGGTATAACGTGATCGATACGGCTGAGAAAGATCCTGTGCTGATGGTGAGGTTAGTTAGATAGGAGTGGATATCTTGTTGATAATAATCTGGCGGATATTGAAACAGAACGGTTATCGAAAGAAGCTAACGAGGAAGCCTAGGTTAACGAAAGTGATAAGGGCTGAAAGACTTTAATAATGTTTAGTTTATTAAGATTAAACGCTTAAAGATTAGAAAAGAGTTATTTAGATAAATAAAACATTTATTATTCTTAATTTTCAGTATAGCAGCTATCGAGTTTAAAGGAAGGGTAATAAAGCGGTAGTAAAGAGTTGTATTTGTAAGTGGTAGAAAGGTTATTCTGAGTTTATGTTCTGGAGGAGTTTTTTTATGATATAAAAGGACTATATTACTGTTAGAAACTAGAGACGGTGAAGGAGAAAGAAATTGTAAGGGAAGAGATTAAACGAATAAATAAAGAGTTAGAACTGTTGATAAAAGTACAGTAGAAGGTTTAGAATGGTTTAAACCAACTTTCTCTTCGAAATTTACCTAAGAGGAAGCTATAGTGAAGATAAAATAAAGAAACAGGAAAACTTTCTTGGGATAATGTTAAGAGAAACCGTACATTCACAATCCTGATAAGTAAAAGAAGAATATCTGATAAATCTATAAGTCTAGACTTAGAAGACATATAGGTAGAGCTAAGACTCTCACTTAAGCTTAGTAAGTATACACCTTCCTTGGAATAAAGAACTCAGTTAAGGAAGTAGTTAATAATTATAATATCTACTACTAAAAGTAGAACTAACGTTATAAGCCCTACAGGCTTCTAGAGCCACTCTTTGTACTACAGGGGCTATAAAGCTCTATCTCACTTAATTTTATCACTGGGATACCTAAGTCTAAAGACCCTGTTACAGGAGTTACTTATAATTAAGTTCTTATTATTGTTAATAAATTAACGAAATAGGCTTACTTTTTACTAACCTTAAAGGATATAATAGCTAAATAACTTACTTATATCTTTAAAAAAGAGATAGTTTCATAATATCTCTAGCTAGATAATATCGTCAAAGATTAAGATAAGCTGATCATATTAAAGTTTTAGTAAGGGCTAATGTAGAGAATTGGTGTGAAGAGCAGCGCTGGAAAATACGTTACTAGTCATTAGTTACTAGTCAAGTCTAACTTGACTTACATGGCTAAAGTCACTGGCCTGACTTAACTAGCCCTGACTAGTAACTTGACTTAACTGACTTGCAAGTGACTAAAATGACTAGCCTTGTTTTAAAATTTAATATAAAATCAAGCTGATTTGATTTAATTACAATAAAAATGGTACTGCTTTAAACTACTTTTTAATATATTTAAAAATCAATAATACTTATTATAAATATTGAAATTATTATCATAATAATAATAGTAGTTATAAATAGAAATACTACTACCAGTGCTACCACCACTACCAATAATACTAATAGAAATATTATCATAATTGAATGCTATAAACGATAATATAGATATAAAATATTAATTTTATAATCATATTAGTATAGTAATAATTTGTAAAAAGCAGCCTAAATGCTAGGTAAAACTAACTCTTATAAATAATAATAATAATATTATTATTATTAAGTAAATTATTTAACTAGTATAAAAAAGAAAGTATTTATAATGAAAAAGTTAAATAGTGGTTTAAATGCTGAATTTAGAAGATGAAAAACTAAAAGGTAAAAAAGTCTTCAATAGTTTTAATCAATATATTTACAGTGTAAAATACCTAAGTGGTTTGAAACAGTGTTAAAATAACAGATTTACAATATTAAAAATTGGATTTACCATATAAAATAACCAAATAGCTTGAAACACTGTTTATAATATTGGACTTGTATCATAAAACAACCCAGTAGCTTTAAACCGTGTTGAAAGAACAGATTTACAGTATAAAACAACTAAAAGATTTCAAATGGTGTTAAAACAATGGATTTACAACATAAAATAATTGAGTGGTTCACAACAGTGTTGAAACAACGGACTTACAATATAAAATAACTAAATAATTTATAACATTTATAAATAAAGGATTTATAATTTAATACAGGAAATTGGTTTCAAGCCTGTTTAAAACTAACAATTAACTGTTTATTCTACAATAATAGTGTTTCAAGTCCTAAAAGCGGTAATTTAGCCTAATAAACAAGTTTCATTTACCAGATCCTTTAAATTCTATGTTTTAACTGTTTAAAGAGTTAGAATCCAAATAATTATAAAGTTATAAAATATTCACCACTTCTTTACATTATTCTCTTTAACCACAATAGTTTCACACAAATCTTTTTAAGGCTTCAGACTTTATAATTGGCTATTATAGCTGATTATAAAGCTGTAAAAGTTGAAAAGAGGATTAATGTAAAGGAAATTCGCTACTGAACCACCATATTCCTTGCTTCAACTCCTAAAGCAAAGAGCTAGCTTGTTGTTGACCTTTATTTCTTTCACACTGTGGTATTGGCTAAATTTCGAAGGCTTAGTTTTCTGGACTATTTTAAATCCACTTTAGCCCTGCCAAATAACATTTGTGCTTATGATAATTCCAGTGGAAAATGGCCCGTTTGGTTAGATTTTCCACGTACGGCTAAGTGGATGGAAGTTGGAAAGTTTAAAACAGATTAAGTAAGGTTTCATTTTCTTATTATTATTCTTTACTATTATTTTATTATATCTATTACTATTAATAAATCGCCTTATAACGAGACAGTTTTTGCGCTGGATTGGCTGGAAGAGAGTGCCCTTCACCTAAATAAATATGTATTATTATTTTAATATTATTATATTAGTATTTAATTATTTTCTGATATATTATTCTTTATTATTATTCTACTTTATTCTTCTACTTTATTCTTCTTCTTTATTATTATACTTTACTATTATTATTATTTTACTAATTATTATACAGATACTCATACTAGGTAGAATATTATAAATATCTACGTTAAAAGTTCTATCCAGGCGTTAAAAACGCCACTACTGTTATTTACACATCACCCCTAATTCTCCTTCTTCCAGCCCTCTTTATATTCATTACCCCCCTTTGATTAAATAATTTACTAAATATATTAAAGAATCCTTTTAATCCACACCTAAATCTGCTATTATGTTAAAGCTTTCTAGTAACGTTCCCATACTTTAATCACCTCCTGGCGGCTTTTTAAGGCTTCTTTCTTAATGATATATCTCTTTATCTACAGCTAATATAGCTCAATCAGGTTTAAATTAGGCGAATTACCTGTTTAAAGAAGTCGTCTAATCTAGTGGAGATTAAAGATTTTATTCTAAATATAATAACCGTGTTTCAAAGCTCTATCCTCTAAAATAATCGTCTTAGGGTAATTTAGTTACTATTTTATTGCTTTATGCTTTAATAATCGAATTAAGGCTTTATTTGCTTTTTAAAAGCCTTTTATTCTATTGTTTTAGAGTCTAATACAACAATGTGTTACGAACGGAGCCCTAGTGTATAAGATAACCGCCACCCCAACGTTACAAAGCCTTCTTCTTCTTTCAAAATAAAATTCACAGATTTATCTATTTACCTTACTCCGTTCTATTATTATTAGCTAGTCTAATAATTATACATTATTATATTTATTCTTCAACTTATTATTACTTTTACTACCTTTTTCTCTTTAAAAGACCTTATAATTGTTTTACATAATTATACTACTTTCATAATGAACTTCCACGACAGTGATGATATTTCTGGCTCTGGAAGCCAAAATATTAACTCTCCTTCCGGCCAAGCCTCTACTACTCCATAATCCACAGCGTTTTTCAAGTCGAAATTTAACCAACCTAGTTTTAAACTAGAACCGGATTCGAAATCCACAGCTTATATCTTTTCAGCTGGATTATTTACGAGAACCCTACTACCAATTGATTTATCAAAGGATCGAGAGGTATTAATACAGTGTACTACGTAAGTTAATATTTTTATATTTTTTTAATTCTTTTTGGGATGTTTATTACTTTATTTAAACTATTCTAATTTATTATATTTATTATCTTCTATTCTAATGTGAAAACACTTTTTCTAAATTATTCTATTAATTTTACTTTATTCAATACCTAATACTTTCTCTTCAATAGTTGTAACTTTAAAGCCAAATATAAATTAATAGGCTTTTTAACATCAAATTATGCAAGGCACTACAGGTTAAAACATCCTGCAATAGCATATAATGAAAAATCAGAGGCTATATGGCAAACAAGTAAGTTATTAATTATTATTATAATTAGTAGTATTATTTAAACTAATATTTGTTATAGAAACTGCAAATACTGCTTCTATAAGCTCTGACTCAGATTTCTTTCGATCCAGTTTATCAAAACGGCCACGTAGTAATACTACTACCGATTTTAACAAAGAAGAAACCTTATTAAAGGTTTTAACCTTTATTATTAACAATAACATCTCCTTCAACGCTTTAAATTCTAAATCCTTTCAGGATTTAATACGTTACTTTAACCCGTATATTATTATTCCTAATTATTCATTATTATTACTAACTGTTTATTAGACTGGCACCTGTTATAAACCGTCATAAGATGAAATCCACCCTGGATTCAACTTTTAATCGGTTTTTTTCAGTTTTTAATATTGAATTACAAGCCAATATTGAATCGTTAGGCACCTTTTGCTTAACATTTGATATTTGGACTTCAGTAGCCCAAACAGGCTATTTAGGCCTGATTATCAACTATATTGATAAAGACTTTAAATTGGTCTATAAACTACTGGGTATATTATTTTCTTTTTATTATTCTTAAATTTAATACTAATAGTATATTATAGCATTTAAAAACCTAGAAGAAAACCATTCTGGTACTTATATTTATAACGAGTTTGTGGAAGCTATCAGCCCATATCCATCACTTGCAATTGAAACAGTCCAGTCGTAAGTTTATTACTCTATTTATTTATTTTTCTTTTATTTAATATTCTATTTATTATCCTGTTTATTATTTTATTTATCATTCTTTTTATTCTTATATCTATTTATTTTTATTTCCCTTACTTTATTTGTTCATTTATATACTATTATTAATCATTTAATAGTATTACCCGAGATAACGCATCGAATAACAATACGTTTTTATTAACGTTTCAACAAAACCACCCAGAATTCAGGTTCGATATTCGATGTTTGACACACATTTTACACCTTGTTGCAGGTGATATATTAAAAGAATATATTTCAACACCTGAAATCGATAATCAAATCCTTTCACTGGTTAATTTACGGCTTCTAAATTTAAACGAAGAAAACGAAGAAATTAACGACGCGCAATATAATACCCTTGAGCTGAATAGTATGTATTATTTTCTGATTACTTTATTATTCATTAATATTTACTATAATCATATACTAATTTTAATTATTATAAATAGCTATAACCTCTAGAATTCGAAGAATGGCTGTAATGGTTAAATATACCACTGACATTAAAAAGCTATTCCACGAAGGTATTACAAAAGCTAAAGATAATGGAATTCTTCCAGAAACGTTTAAAAAACGTATTATTCCACTCGGTCAGTATATTATATTATTTATTATTATTCCTTATTCTTCCTCTTTATAATTGTACTTTATTATTTTTATTATTTTACTAATCATTATGCAGATACTCCTACTAGGTGGAACACTACCTATTTCATGATTAAAGCGGCTTTAGAAGTTAGAGAGCCATTAACCTACGTTTATAAGAATACTGATAATAAGGAGTATGATAAAATATTCCTAAGCTCAGCAGAGTGGATTACGCTTGAACACTTAGAAAGAGTGTTTAAGGTACTCGTTCGGCCTATTATTCGACTACAAAGCGAGTATTATACCAATATTAATAAGGCTTTATTATTTGTATATTCGATTTTCAACAAATTAGAAGCCTTAGCCGAGGAATTTGAGGCTTTATCTGTGGAAGAGCCTGACCTAGTAAGTTTATTATTATTATTCTTTATCATTCTTTATATAGTGATTATTTATTATTTACTAATATTTTAATAGGTGGAGTGGTATAAAGCATTTATTAATGCTATACACGCTGGCATCGATAAGCTACGGAAATACTATCCACGAAAGCTTTCGGCTCGAAGGTTGGAAGAATTAAAACCCTGGATATTGGCTACATATCTGGATCCACGATATAAAACAACACCATTCCAAAGAGGTGGTGTTTGTTACAGTGATGGCCAAACCGAGCCAGCCATTCGTGAGCTTGTAAAAGCTGAATTCTTACGGTATGTATATTTTTATACTGTTTATTATTCTTTTTTCCTTTTATTTATTTAACTATTCTATTTGTTATGATATATTACAGAAATACTAATTATAATAAACTTATAGTGTTGAAGAAGAATTAAACCTTAATAACGCAAATGCCCCAGCTGAAAACATCTACGACGAATCAAACGACGAAGATGAATTCTACGTTCAACCAGACCAAGAAACAGAATATACAGCCTATTTACGAGAGCCAGTGGCTAGTAGAAAGGTATCTATTCTATTTTATAATATTCAATTATTATTATTATTATTATTCTTATTCTTGTTAATAATACTAATATACTTACGTTTCTTAGGTTAATCCTTTAGATTATTGGAAATCAGCAGTCTATCGATTCCCAGTTCTAAGCCTTATAGCTAGAAGGTTTTTAGCTATTCCAGCTACCTCTGCTCCTATAGAGCGAGTCTTTTCTATTGGTGGAAATATTATTACTAAAAGCCGTAATAGGCTATCTCCTGAAACTGTAAAGAAATCAGTATTATTAAAGAGTTGGAGTATTAAAGAGATGAAGGAATTGGAAGAAAATTATCGGAATTCTAGTATAATTGAAGACGGAGAAGAGGATTAAGTTGTTTTGTTATTTTTGTTGTATTTATTTATTTTATTATTTTAATGTTATTATAACAAGATTAAAATTATTATCATTATTAAAACAGTATTATTATTTTAAGGTCACATTATGATAGTTATCCTAAGAAATAACATCAGTTTAATCTTTATAATTATTCTTCTCTTCATTTATATAATGTATTATTTATATTCCGTTCCATTATTATTTTATTCTTTATATTAATTAATTAATTATTATTTTTAAATTGTAATTATTTAATTCAAGTATATTATAGTACTTATATTGTATAAATAATATACAACTATTATTATTTATTTATTTCACTATTATTAGGAATTATTTTGATATTTGGATATACTTTTATTAAATGACTTAAGTCAGACTTGACTAACTTGCAAGTCAGGCTAGTCTGACTTAAGTCACGGCCGTGACTTGATTTGACTTGACTTAATTCCAACCCTGCTTATATAACTCCTTACAGTTTTAACACTATGCTATTAAACTGTAAATAGGCTGTTATTCTATAAATATAGCTTATTAATTATAGGATAAGCTTTCTTTTCAAGCTTATATCCTTTAACGTTACAAACAGCTGGTTTTAACTTACCTTATTAAACGCTCTTATAATATCTAACGGTAATAATATGTAGGCTTTATAATTACGTTGTGTATACTCTGTTAACGACCATACAGATTAATATCTCTGTTACTTTCGTTTTTCTAATGTTGAATTAAAGTTTAAGGAGAATACAGGCCTCTTTTGCTACGTTAAAGATTCTTTTTATAAAGGTAACTTTAATTATCTTAGTACTTATGTTTTAAAGGGCAATTAGTTAGTATACTCTATAGTACTTCGGGGTCTTTATTTATTACTACCTTCTTAAGAGAGCTATACTAACACTTTATTTACACTTTACTAATTACTTTATCCTTATATTATTTTACCTTCCTCTACTCTTTCTTTACAGTGCGTGTTCGTTACGCTCTCTAAGCACGTTCTACTCTTCTTACGTCTTTTATAGCTCTTTTTATTTTATTATCCTATTATAAAGTTATAATACTAATATTTAGTTTTCTCTTTAGTACTATAGTGTCAGCAAAATCTAAAAGCTCCTCTAACAGTATTCTTAAAGTTTTCTTTAAACTTATAAATATTATTTATTTCATTTAGTATTGTAAGGTGTTGTACCATTACCGGTGCCATTACAGTGTTTATCAAATTATAACTGTAACTTTCCTTCCATTTTATTTATCTTACTAATATATTGTATATCTCTACTACTTATAACACATAGTCTAACCCGACTATACTTGACACTCTTAAGTAATTAACGCTAAGTAAGTAAAGTACTTATATATAGTCTATTATACTGTCACGTTCTCCGTCTCTACATCTTAATTTTATTAATTCTTTAAAAGGGGTACGTAATGTTATATCCCAGTCGTCTGCTAGTCTTATAAGCAGCTTGGCTTTAAGATTGCTACATCCCTTTTTATCTTGTATTTGGCTGTCTGTATTAAAGTCTCTTATTATAATAATTCTCCCTTAAGGCGTTTTTATCCTAATTTTTATTAAAGGATTTTCCTAAGTTATTCGTTTCTTACTTAATACATAGATTCAGTAGAGTATAATAACTTCCTTCCTGTAGCTGAACGTTGTTAATGTTTAATACTTACTAATAATTCATCATCTACACTGTGTTATCAATCCATTTACTAATATATAATATTACTTTTCCCTCCTCTTCTATATCTTAATATGCCAATGAATTAGCTTTATAATACCATACCAGAGCTCAGCCCTGGTACCCATCCATACCTTTATGATGTTCTTTCTAACATAACTCTGTTGTAACGCGCGCTAAGCTTTAAATAATAACATATTGATGTTTCCTTCCGTTCCGCCAAGGAAAACCTTTCACTTTATAAGAGCTAGTCGCGCTCCGGCAAGATCTAAAGCTTGTTTAAGGATGTGGATTTGCGACCTGTGCTTAATGGGTAATGCTGATTCAGGTGCCCCCCGTAACGTAGGTAGAAGAAATTTCACCATACGTAACTGCAGAATGCTAAGGTGTTAGGTTTTGTAAATGAAGTAGGACAGCTGCTTATGTTTACAACTTACCCGTCAAGGTTGTTAACGGAGATCAATTGAGGGGACGAGCTATTAAGGTCTAAGCTTTTGCCTAATTGTGAACTTCCACCCCAACCAAGCTTTGTGCATTGCCAGGATGCTGCTCGGCGCCAGTGCAGCCTGTAATAAATGGCGCTAGCACGCTACTTCTTAGAAGCACTGCACTCTGGATTCTGTGAAATTGAAGGCGTTACAACTGCGTAATTATATTGCGTATGTATTACGACCTGTACCTGGCACAGACCTAAAGGACTGGTTAGGTTAAGACAGAAGGTATTACAGGACGCCAAAGACTAATAAGCGCTCTGAAGATGTCTTATTAAGCTAGCACTCTTAGATAGAGATTCAATGTCACTATAAGTCGTTATCACTATACTATATAGAGGTAAGCCTGGACAGTAGGACATAAATGAATAATTAAATACTAATATGAGGAACTAAAGTCCCTTATGGCTATTATAGTCACGATAATGACTATTTATACTAGTTATATAAAAAGTACCTTATACCTTACTTAATAGAGCCTGCTTACTTAAGGACTAAGCATTCAATTACTAAGTATCCCTTATTTAGTAACTTTTAAAGCGCTTATTAGTTAAGCACTAATGTTAAGACTAAGCAACTTTTAGTTAATCATAATGACTTTAAGTCTTTACACTCCTGGCTTAGTACATAAAACTGTATGTACTATTCCCTACACAGGGGTTTAGTTAGGCCGCTCTTGCCTTAGTGACAGCTTGCAGGGTTATCACATAATTCCGCTTCTTTAACATTCTTTTCCTATAAATAATAAGGTATTAAACGTTTTTCCTTTTATAATGTAAGGATATCTATTAACTATATATAGAAACGTACTGTTAATAACAGCACCTCTCGCTATCGTAACCTTACTAACTTCATTTCGACCTTTAGATTATAAATATCACCTTACAGTCGTTACCACTTTAAATTGCTTTCTTATCTTATCATTACCCAATTTAACAGTTATTTAAAATACCTAAAGGCTGGGGCTTTATTAGCGTATAATGTGTTTAGCTATACCAACACCTTTCTTTAGGAGCTCCTCTTTAAAATATATCGTCTTGACACTAAGTACAACAACATTACATAAAATCCTAAGTTAAAAACTTAGGAGCTTTAAACAGTAGTTACTTAGCTAAACTGGATAGAGAAGTAATATTATAGAATTAAGGTATAAGTCTTTTTTATGTTTAACCAGGAAGTGGAAGTCCTCTGTTTTTAGGAGTAAGAGGAGACTTATTTAGCTACTCCTCCTAAGGCAAGTCCTTTAACTATAGTGATTTTCTAATAAGGACGCCGTCTAGTTCCTTTGCTAAGGGATTGCTGCGGCTAACACCAACCTTATAAGTTAGTTTGTTATTTTCCTTCCTTTAATAAATGAAATAAGCTGTTAGTGTAGTGGTTAACGTGTTTGTTCTTTAGCGAGAAGTTATGGATTTAACTCCTATATAGTTCTATCTTAGCTTACTATATAGCCCTTTTTATCGCAGTTAAAGCACTAGATTTCAAACATGTCCTTGGATAGCTGTTACTGTTATAGAGGTTTCTTATAGTTAGGTTAGTTCTAATAGTTTATTATATTAACATCTTAGTAAATGTCGTAATCTATACTCTGATGCTTATCGTTAGCCGAATATAGTTTTACTATATTTCTTCCATTTACTATAAGGAGAGCACCTTATTAGTATTAGCCTTTCTTTCCTAACCTTTATTTAAACAGGCAATTAATAATAATAATAATATTAACAGTGTACTAGTTAAAGTTAAATGTATACTAATCCTTTTTATAGAGTTTATCTTTAACGTTATCTTTCAGCCCTTTATAAAACCGATACTTTAACGCAGACTTATCTTACTTAACTTAATGCTAGTTACAGTTAAAGATAGATGGGTATACAGCTATTGAAGATAGCTATATTAGTTTCTTTAATATAGATAAAGATAGGTTAATATTAAAACTGAGATTACTAATATATATAACGTCTAAGATAAACAGAAATAAGCCAAACATTACATAAAGACCTTTACAGTAATAGTTATTTATTTACTCTTTATAAAGTTTAGGTAATTTTTAATAATAGCTAAAAATTATAAATTAAGGTCTCCTGGTTAACTTACTATATATAGAACCTTTACTCCATCATAGTAATTACTTAAAGCTAAAAGTTACGCTTTATATAAGTAAGCTAGGTGAATAAGTTAGTACTTTTACTTATTAACTTAAGTAATTACCTAGTCTTAAGTCTCTAAAGATATAACTTTTAGTAGCTTATCACACTACATAATATTACTGCTGTAGTCCTTCTATAGCCAGTAAAGGCTGCTAACAGTTCTCAATACGTCAGTTCTTTACTACTATCCACGTCAGTATTAACCCCTATATTAACGGGGTTTAGTAATGGAACATTATTAAGAAGATGGTTATTTCTAACAAATGCGTTAAGAGGAGGAGGGGCAGCCATAATAAGAGGAAGGAGATGTCTAGAAGTTTAACAAACAGCGTTCAGAACTGTAACGTTAGTATTATATTATAACCTGCACTTAACACAGACTTAAAAGACTGGTAGGCGCTCTGAAGATAGTTTATTAAACTAGCACTCCTAGACAGGGGTTTAATATCATTATAGGTTGTTATTATAATAATACACATAAGTAAGCTTAAGCAGTAAGATATAAATAAACAAATAGATATTGATATAAGAAACTAAAGTCCCTTAAAGCTATCATAGTTATAATAATAACTATCTATACTAGCTATTTAGGAGGTACCTTATACCTTACTTAGTAAGGCCTGCTTACTTAAAGACTAAGTATCCTCTCGCTAAGCACCCCCTGCTTAATAACTCCTGGAGTGCTTAGTACTTAAGCACTAGTACCAAGACTGAGCAACTCCTAGTTAGTCATAGAGGCTTTGGGTCTTTACACCCCTGGCCCAGTGCACAACACCGGGTCGGGCCGCTCCGGCCCTAGTGACAGCCTGCAGGGTCGTCAGATCATGTGGCTCTCTGGCTTTACCAGAGAGCCTTCCTTATAGCTGTAAATAATGGCAAGCCGTGTAACAAAGCCACGCGGCTGTACTTACGCATCTGTGGCAATGGTTACAAATCTATAGTTCCGGTAGTTTCCAGACTTTTCTTTCTGACAGACCTGGCCTCTGGCTAGAACCCCCTTCTTTCTAACACCACTAGGTCTACCGTTTGTAAGGATCACGCGCGGCAATTACATATATTGTGTTGCGGTGAAGTTAGTTGGTGAATTTGGCTGCCGCTAGAATAGTAGATAAAAAAGAAAGAAAAGAAGGCAAGAATAAATAAAAGAAAGAAAGGAAAAGAAAAAGAAAAAGAAAAAAAACTAAGCCTCGCCGAGAAAACGAATCTCCTCAATCTTTCCTCCCGACCTGGTCTTGATGCTCTCAAAAACATCTTCAATGGGCGTTACATATGCGAACCATCCTTTAGGTTGGTTGGGAGGTTGTCCTCTAAACAATAGTCCCACCGCACATCCATTTCTGTTCCAGACAACAGATCCAGAGTCGCCCATCGTGCTAATGGCACCTCCTCCACTCTGATAAACATGAACTCGGTAGACTTGATATCCACCCTGACCGTATCCGACTTTTCCCTCTTCCGTTCCAACATGTATCTTTCCTCCTTAATGACACAGCTGGGCTTAATGCCACTAAACTGGCCAATCGTGCATCTTGTCGAGGCCCCGACCTTGTAAACGACATCGCCTTTCCTCATGTCGTGGGTGGAGGTGGTGGTACCCTGTTGTGGCGACCTGATAATGCTGCAGCTGCGAGAGGGGCGTCTCCTCATGTACCCTCCTACATCCTTTCACTCGTCCCATGTTGGGAGCAAGTTCTCCCCGACCCGAAGGCCTCCCGCTGCTGGACGGATCAACGACCAATCCAATCTCCCATTTTGGGAGGTCCGCTCCAGGTAACCCGAAGCATAGCAAACCCTCTCGAGAATATGCTCCTGGTTATTGAAGAAGTCTAGCCACCCCTTCTCCTCGTCGTCGTCGTCCCCCATGGGGGCCATTGTGGCTCTGGTATTATCCGGTCCCAGACTGGGCTCTAAGCGGGCCTCCTCTGCCTCATCTTCGATTTATCTTGATGTTGAAGTTCAGCTTCGCCCGAGTCGGACTCTCCATCATAAGCTTTCGAGTGTTCTTGGTTCCCAGCCCCTCGATATCGGCCTTCCAGAGCGCTGTGCCTTTCTTCACAGGGCCTGAAGTCTTCATCCCTTTACCAATACCTGTGACGTTATATCCAGACAGGCAAGGCCTGACGACGTGGTAATTAGTCAGGCCTACTGTCTGCCACCCACGGCCCTGGACCTTAATCTCTAACCAGCAGCCCAATGTGCCGACCGCAGGATTGGAGAGGTGGTCTGGGGGGCTCCCGTCAGTAGGGACGTAGGTGCATGCGCCGATGTCGGCTCCGGCATCAACTTTGGTTTGTAAGAGTGTTGGTAATAGCATGTTAAAGTGGACTTTCTTTCCGCCACTTCGGCGTCAGTGACCCTATTTGTGCTGAGAAGAAGGGGGAAGTCAGCTAAAGGACTGGGAAAATTATGTTCCATGTGGTCGTGGAGATCAAGACCGTAGCCATCAATAAGAGATTGTATCTCTGCTAAGATAAGAGGCTATCCAGCTTCTGCTGAGTCGTAGGATAGGGAGATATAAACCGTTTGGGAGTTGGTAATATACTCCTTGTCAAATCCTAACTTGAACAGGGTAATGCATGTCATGCAATCAGCTGTTGCAAGGAAGCTCTTTAGAACCTAGCGAACCCCTGCCTTGATCTCGGGCCAGGCTGTTAGGATCTGAGGATATAAATCATCATTATCGAGCGGTGACAGGTACTTTTGCCGGATCAAATCGCTACAAATCACCTTAACACTTATGTTGAGCGAATTGGCAGCTGGCGTGTCGGCAATCCGTCCATCTAGATAGCCATGGTAGCAGAAGATGTTAGCAAAAGCCCTAGATGACCATGAGAGCCAAAAACAAAAAAAAAAAAAAAAGCTGGACGCTGACATACTGATATATTTCTTCATCTCCTCAACAAGAGCTTGCCAACAGCCAAGTGAAGTCGCTGTCCACTTGTCCACAACGATGAGGAGTGTAGGCAGAGAATCGAGCGGATCATAGCGAGAGACTATATAGCTAGGGGTTCTTAAAGTTAGTTTAAGCGGTGATGGATAGAAGAAGGACCCAAGCAGGGAAAAATCAGCATACCACGCAATTTTATTCTGTAGCTAATAATTAGTAAACAGAATAAAGGAGACATAAAGATATATAACCTAAAGATAATCGCTATAATTAATATTATACCTTAAGTAACATAAGGAGTTTATAAACAGTTAGTAAATAATTTAGAAAAGTAGAATTACAGAAGCTAACTAGCCTTAATAGAAAAACTAGATAAAAACTATAAGATAACTCTATAATAAAAGAAAGTAGAATTATAGAAGTTAGCTTATTAATAAATATTAATAGAAGCTATAAGGTATAAGTATATTAAAGGAAGTAAACTTACAGAACGAAGAAACTGGAGGTAATAATAATAAAGAATAAAAAGCTAATAACTAATAAGCTAGAATTGTAAAAAAAGACTAGATTAAGAAGGAATAGTATTATAAAGTTAACTTTAAGCTGAAAACGCCTTAATATTACTTAAACCCTAAGGAGTTACTTTAAGTAAAAGGGTTTCTTAACTTTAGATAAAAAGGAAGTAACGTAAGACCTTTAAAGTATTATGGCTAAGGAGTATAAGCGCAGCAAGAGAGCAAACAACTCACTTATACCTTATCTCTTTTATAACACATACTGGCATATAGTATTAACTTTATAGCCTGTCACTACGTTTGGTAGTTGAGACTAAACTAATTATATTTAAAAGGATAGACTAGAAGGGTACGGATGTCCACGTCAAAAGTTCTATCCAGGCGCTAAAAACGCCACCCCTGTTATTGTGATATCCTTCAACTAGTGTTTCTATTCTACCCTGCTTGCCAGCCCCGCTCGCCAACCCCGCATATTATCACGTTAATAAACAAAATGGCTCCTCATAACAGTATTACAACACAAGCGCTTATTATTACCTTACGGTCACTGGTTAGTGAAAAGACTTCTACTTAAATTTTAAAAGAAACTAGCATATCTGTTCGGCAGATTAACCATATATATACCCAGGCTATTAAACGTAGTTTTAAGCTAAATTATTAGCCTTTCCTCCTTAAGGATGAATGGCTTTAAGATGCTCTTCAATCTAACCGCTTATTAAAGTAAAGTCTTAAAAATATTGAAAAGGTCGCTACTAAGGTACGCACTAACCGATACGGGCGTGAAAAAACCACTATTAATCTTACAGGCGAACTTAACCTCAAAAGTATCAAAATTTCAGCTTTAACAGTCCTTTAAATCCTTAAAAAAGCAGGTTTTAAAAAGATTAAACTGATAAGGAAGCCTAGGTTAATAAAAGCGATAAAGTAAGCTTGTTTATAATAATGTTTAACTTATTAGGATTAGACCTTTGAAGATTAAAAACAGGTTATTTAGTCGGATAAAACCATTATTGTTCTTCTTTATCACTATAGCGGTTATTAAATCTAGAGGACATCAGATAAATGATTTATTCGAAACGCTATTTATAAACAGTAGAAAAGATATTCTAAGTTTATATTTTAAGATTATTTTTCGTACGATAAAAAGGGCCCTTATCATTATTAGCTTCCGGAAACAAAGAAAGAAAAAGAGCAAAGTGAAAAATATATTAAGAGGATAAATGAAGAGTTTGAGCCGGTTTTCTAAAGGGAATGAGAGCTTTAAACTAGAATACGACGGTTATCTTTAGCAGGAATTCCTAGGCGAAAACTGTAATGGAAATGGAATAAAAAGAATAGTAAATTAGCTTAAGGATCTAAAGGTGGGATTGATTAGTATCGATATTAAACGAAAATCCTATTTCCTAAACTTTTTCCTTTTACAAAGGAGTGCGAAAAGGATCGCCTTAGGACGATTATTTAAGAGGATAAAGCTCCAGCACACGCTTATCACATCTAGAACAAAATCTTCGATTTCCACCAGGTTAGATAACTTCTTTAGCCAGGTAATTCGCCCGATTTGAACCCGATTGAGCTATGTTGGCCGTGGATGAAGAGATATACAACTAAGAAAGGGGCTCCAAAAAGCCACCAGGAGGCGATCAAAGCATGGGAACGTTGCTGGAAAGATATGACATAACAGCAGATTCAGGCGTGGATTGAGAGGATTCCTTGGCATATTCAGCAAATTATTCAATTGGAGGGGGGTAATGAATATAAAGAGGGCCGGAAGAAGGAGAATCAGGGGTGATATGTAAATAACGGGGGTGGCGTTTTTAGCGCCTGGACAGAACTTTTGACGTGGACATCCGTAGGCGGGGCGGTAACGCCCCGGCTACACCCCGACAGTAGGAAGTTAGCAATAGAGGGACCGCTTGCTCTGACGAGCAGAGCTTTCAGCTCTTATGGTATAAGACAAATAATAATAATAATATTAAATATAATCCTAATAGCATGTTAAGCATATGTTAGGCTATGTTAGAAGTGGGTGAGGGGCTGTATGATCCTTCTCGCAGTGTCCAAACCTATATTGGAAATTTGTAGGGGTTGTACCAGGAGGGAAGTGTAGTCCAAACTGTCAAGGGTCTGAGAGTTGGAACCTGTTTTACCCGAGCAGATTTATCCGCACGCAAGCCCAGTGCGGATGTGGCGCAGCATGCTGGTTGCTGAAACGCCACTGCGCTTTGAAAGGTGTGCTGGTGCCTCGTCGCGCAGACACACGACAAAGACGAATCCCGTACAGTACCGTTCGTTGGACAGCTCAATTGGGAAGCCTCTAATCCGTCAGGATTTGGACACCCCTCTCTCTTTCTTTCGCGCACAAAATAATGCCTGACAGGTCGCTGACGGTAGCCACTTATGCTGCTGGTGCGTCGCTCGCTGCCATCACTCTGATTTACGTCTTCGCTCCCACGTACTTTCTCGACAGCGCTCAGTCGTCTCCCTCGTCCAGCGTCTTCGGGTCCCGGAAACAAGGCATTGTCGGCCTCTCCAACCCTGCCAACGATTGCTTCATCAACTCCGTACTCCAAGCCCTCGCCGGGCTCAACGACCTCCGGCTGTATCTGATCCAGGAAACACACCGTCGCAGTCTCGACAATGGTCGGGTGTATGCGCGCGTCGTTCTGCCTGGCGCAAAGGACGAGGGCCTTCCAGTCGCCTTCCAGGGTCGCAAGGATTTGCCTGACTGGAAAATCGAGGGCCTACAGGCGGGTCTGGTCAGCAAGGGCCTCAAAGACATCCTCGATGCATTGAACGAGCGGCCAATCTACAAGAAGACGATTTCCGCTGGCGCTTTTGTTAGGACACTGGAATTGGCCTTTCGACAGCGTATCAGCCGTCAGCAGCAGGATGCACAGGAGTTCCTACAGGTCGTGGCTGAGAGGCTTTGCGATGAGTACCACGCGGGGCGGAGAGCGCGGAGATTCGCACGATCGCATGCCGCCCTGGTAGATGCTGAGCCCTGCGCGTCTCCCGCTCTCGCCGCAACACAGTCGCAGAGGGTGGACGCTACCAGCGGCGATGCCGGAAAGGCGACGGACACAACTGCCTCGACCGCGGGATCCACGAGGAGCGCCAACTTTGAAGAGGAAGAAAGCTTTCCGTTGGAGGGGAGGTTCGAGTCGCAGATTGAGTGCCTCGTCTGTGGTTTCAAGCCACGGCCCACCGAATCCACGTTTTGTACCCTGACGCTGAATGTTCCCCAGGCTTCGGCCACATCCCTCGGCGCATGCTTTGACGGCATGTTCAAGACCGAGTATATTGACGACTTCAAGTGCGAGAAATGCCGCCTGCTACATGCAATGGAGATGCTGCAAGCGAGATGCACGACGGGTACGACAGCCTCTCAAGAAGAGGCACGTTCGGCCATGGCGAAGCTTCAGCTCGCCATTGATATCGACCCCGAAAGACCGCCCGAGGATGTCCAGCTCCCCGACCTCCGCCACGCGCCAAAACGACGGATAGCACGACACATTCGCCTGACCCATTTCCCCAGGGTTTTAGCCATCCACCTCTCGCGCTCCATCTTCGATACGAGCAACTTGTCGCAAAAGAATTCCGCCAAGGTATCGTTTCCGGAGCGGCTCCCTCTCGGTGGCCTGCTCCATCAAAAGAAATACCGACTTCGCGGGCTCGTCACGCACAAGGGGAGCCATCACAGTGGTCACTATGAGACCTTTCGACGCCAGGACATAAGTCCGCCATTCTCCAACCCAAGTACATTCCAGCCTTCCGAAGTCTATAATAACCCGGCTATCGCATCACCGACCCATCACATGGAGACCCTGGAGCAGCATTCAGACGAGAGCAGCCCCTTGACGTCATTGCCAGATCAACTGGCTCCCGGATCGGGTACCGACTCGCCCATGCAATCCCTTGAAGCGCTAGTACCCGTTCCCATTGATACCCTGCGTCCCGCTCCAAAGGCCGGGCATATGACGCCCCCGAGCCACCCACAAACGACAAGTTCAAACTCCCATATCAAAGAAAAGCGCGGTGTGCTTGTCGAACACAAGCGGCGCAAACACCAGGACCGATGGTGGCGCATCAGTGATGAAAAGGTGAAACTAGCAAGCACTAGTGACGTGTTAGGCATGCAGCGAGAGGTCTACTTGCTATTTTATGAGCTGGACAGGGAGTACCGATAGGCGCTACCGTCAAGGGAGGTAGGCGTCGGTTGTGAGGCTATCGCCATCATAACTCTCTCAGGTCTGTCGTGGCTACGAGGAGCGATGGATGGGACGCAACTGGATGAGAGTGAACCTCATTCATGGCAACACCAGAGGTGAAACCTGGTGCCTGGTATAGCGAGAGCTTAGCACCCATTGCAATCCCTTTGCTGCATTCATGCTGTTCAATGGAAGCCAAACGACAGAATTGAAGTTTGCGGCACAATGGCTCAGCCCCCTCCTGTTTGAAGCAAACCCATGGTATATTAACGACACCGCACTTAGAATTGGGAATAGATTAGTTGGACGAGTCAAGTCATTCTGCCCCCAAAGGCTGGTTCGATCACACTTCAATCGACGCTTATTTCCATCGGGCCTGTCGGCCGGTAACACCCTACTGACCGAGCAATTCCTTCGCAAGCCTCGCAGTTTCCTCTTCGCTTAGCTGCGACTCACTGCGTGCTTTCTCTGCCTTGGTTGTGTCGAATCGCCACAGGCCACCAGTTTTGTCTGCATCGCCGTCCTCAGCGAGCCCTACAACCGAGCCCAGTCGAGCCAACACGGCATCTGCCCCATCCGATGTGCTGAAGTAACGACGCTCCCATATGCGCCCCTCGGCCTTCTCCCGCGCGCGCATTTCTCGCTGCGCGTTCTCAATCTTTGACTTCTCCCGCCCAACCGAGTCAAGGTCCGACTTGGCGATAGCGGCCGCCACCTTTGCCCATGCTCGTCTTGACTCGAGAGGATGTTGGTTCTCGACAGGTGCAACAGTAAGTTGGGTGGCGGGAATTTGTGAAGGGTCCCAGGTCTCAATGAGGGTGTCCTTGCCATTATGCTTGGCCGAACCCGAGTATATCTCAAAGTTCTTTGTCCATTGACCTGTGATGTTGAAGAGAACATCCTTCTCCTTGCCAGTCCGATACATTGTGGCGGTGAAAGAGTTCTTCTTGCCCGACAGCCAGCCCCTTCCGCTATAGTCAATCTTGGCCGTGAAACCTGTTGACGAAGTGATGTACGACGTGCCGTCCAACTCAATAAAAGGAGACCCGAAAACAAGTCCTTCGATGTGGAGCGACGGCAAGGTGATCAGATAGGTGTCAGGTTCTGTGGACGTTTGCCCCGGAACGGCCAAGACGGCGTGCCCAATCTGCTTTATGTTGATCGTCTTGGAGAAAGATGCCTTCTGGGCGTTGTACCCCTCCAGATGAACACCCGTCTTCGAGTTGGTGATGGAGTATGCTGTCGCAGGGGGGTGATGGCTACAACACAGCCTATGTCAATACCGCAACTCAGAGCGCGGAGACCTAGGCTAACAAACCTGACTTGCTCGCTCGTCAGCTCAGTCGTTCCGGCTGCATCTTCCCACTTCCCAAGAAAGAGTTCTCCGAGAAAGGGGTTCAGCGGCTTCTTTTCGTTGCCGTATTGCTCGCTTCGGCTGGCGTACTGCTGCTTCAGGGTTGTCAAGAACCACTTCAAAACAAGAAGCGCCCTCTTAGCAGGATCAGACTCCGCCGCGGGGGCGGCAAAAACGGACGGATGCTCGCACCAGTACGAGCTGAATTCGGTGAGGCTGGTAGACGAGAGGATGAAGGGCGGTGCTGTAAGGCTCGCAAGGTCACCGTTGAAGGACGCGATGGACTGCCAAGTAACATGTATAGTCAGCGACCCAGATTCTAAATGTTTGACCTTTGCGTGGGCAAACCTTGAGAAATGAGCCCCAGCTGCCTCCTCCGTTGGCCTGTTGCGACTCCATCTCTTTGTTGGGCGTATCTCGCGTTCGGATGGGCTGGGGCCCAGAATTACGACTGGACAGAGTGCTGTGGGCTGCGAGGCTAATCGATGAGGTTGGCTGGGAGCTGGTTGACGCGGGTAGATTGGGTTTCAAGAGTTCGTTCCACTTTCTATATATATGCCTAGAAGGACGTTTGCGTGGAAGCTTTGTTGAAGAAATAGGGACAACTTTTGGCGCTCGGTGAGTGGGCGGGGTTGAAGGAACCTGGACCCCTCCTTTCTTTTAGCCCAACCCACCCTCCTCTCGGGTGTGCAGGGGCCAACGGAGGAGCTTGGGGCACTGCATTCACATTCATTGCAAAACTAGGTGTTGGATTCCTGTTGACGTCACCCCACGCCAAGAGAAGCATCGTCATTATTTCCCGAACTTCCAAACCGCTTGCGATTAGTCCTGCGGGTTCGCAGAGGCTCATACCGGCACGTGATTCCCACTATACTGAGCGTGTTTGTCCGGCCGTGGCCGGATTCGGACCGGAACCAACGACGGCGCCGATCCGCGACTCGCAATCCGAGCAAGGCGTGATTTCCCTGCCCGGACACGCCATTCAGAGAGGAACTTCGCCCAACTTGTCCTGGATTTTGCTCGCCCACCAGTCATTCCAACTAATCACTCTTCCACCCTTCCGGGCCTCCTCGGCGCAGAAAACCATGGCGTGGCTCCGAATGACCTCCTCGAGGGTGCAGCCAACAAGGTCCCTCTGTGCCCTGTCTGTTCCCCAGCCGTGATTCTTGACCTTGTCGACAGCCAAGATAAACTGGCGCGCTAGACCAGCGTCACCACCGCCATGGCCAAGGCTCTCGAGGCGTGGCCGGTGCGTGGTTGTTTGCCCGCTTCGGAAATCGTGAACCGTGATTGTGGATGAATCGGCGTAAATCTCCCCTTCAACCCCGTACAGATTGGTGTATCGCTCGCATACCTTTCTCGTCTGAGCCACCATGTGGAATGTGGCAGTTTTTGCTCCCCGGCCACGCATTGGGTCAGAAAGCAGCTGGTCATCTGTCCCGGCCAGCGAGGGTGGTTGAGGCAATGGGTCCTCGTCCCAGGTAATATTAACCTGTTCAACGCATCCATGTCAGATAATCGGCGATGATGAGACGGCGCCGTAACTCACAACTTGTTCATCACAGACATCATTGTCACTCTCGTATACGCACCGACCAAACCAGTTGCGGCGAGCAACCTCATGGTCGGGGACCCTCGCGTCGTAGTCTTTGGCCAGCTCAGAAAACAGAGCCTCTCTTGCAAGCTCCTCGGTGCCGTACGACTCGATGTCAGGGACCACAATGCTCACGGGCCAGCCTTTGTTTCCCGAACCCAGACCTACCAACTGATCGCCAACATAAATGCGCTTCGCCGAGTACTTGCACGACTCTTCGATGGGGCACGCCAGGCAATTGGTGGCAGCGCCCGCAGCAGTCGGCTTCCGGCTTTTCTTGAAATACTGGAGAGAACCGCGACTCGAGACGGTTGAAGGAAGATGAGCGGGCTCCCCACGCCCGGCGTCATCCGTAGCGGAGCAGGACGCTGGCGAGCAGAGCAACCACAGAAGCACGTCGATGTCGTGACAACTCTTGGTCAACAAACTCGGGGCGGCCGTGCTCTCGCGACGCCAGTTGCCACGGACGTAGCTATGTGTAAAGTGCCACCATCCGACAGGCTCGGTGTGGGCAACTGACAGGAGATCGCCAATGACGCGGTCTTCAAGAACCAGCTTGCGAAGCAGCGTGTTGTGTGGGCTGTAGCGGAGGACGTGACCAATGGAGAAGACGAGCTGCTCCCCAGCCTCGTTTCGATTAGAGCGCAGCGCTCGGTAAAGGGCGACACAGTCGGTTAGGCTCGTCGCAAGCGGCTTCTCGCACATGATGTGGAGGCCGCCGAGCTCGGTGAGTGCGACGACCACCTCTCGGTGCATCTCGTCCAGGACGCAGACAAAGGCGGCGTCTACTCCCGCGGGGACATCCGGGACACCTTCGACGACGCGAACCCGCCGCGCATGCTCGTAGGTGATAAAATCGCGCCAGTCCCGAAACACGGCACCCTCGGGAGGTGGGCCCCCGGCGCCCCAGATCATGGCGCGGCCAAATTCTGTCCGTTTGTAATCATCAGGCTCGGCGACGGCGACGACAATACCGTTGCTCGACGACCTGATGGCACGTGCGTATGCCCGGCCCCGGGACCCCGCTCCGATGATTAGGACCCGAGGCGGGTTTTCAGACATTGCCGGGGGCTCCGGAGGCTGTACACGGTCCCGCGCGTTGGCGGGTGGGGAAGGGGGCGATTTGCTTGGCGACGACATGGCCCGATCCTGAATTATGTTGAATGTGCTAGTAATTATATTCCCTGGGTAGTTTCCTGTCAGCTGTTTAGGTGAAAGGGGCGTGACTTGTTTGGAAATACGCCGCGGTATCAGTCGGTTGCGAACTGTTCTCCCCGCAACTTCCTCCGTCAATCCAACAACCACTAAGGGCCGGGTACAGTGCTAAAAGACACACACTGTATGCAGCCAACCCAATGCAGCGAGGCCCACAGTAATTTTGAGGCTTACTTTGTACAGTTTCAAGGCACATCACACTTGGTGGGGTTATGTGCCAGAAGTCGGGCGGATCGAAAACTCCACCATACGGATTAGAGTAGAGGGAGGGCCCTATGCATGTTCCACTTGGACTCAGAGCTGGTGCTTCGGTTGCAAAAAATCTCCGTTTATCCATTGTCCCATTACCGTCACCATCGGCCCCGTACGAGGAGGCACCGTCGCATACAAATGGAACACACCACCGCCGTTCCGGATACGTCCCGGCATGTCATGACCTCTGATCAGGGCCAAGCACCTTTAGTCTGGATTGACTGCGAGGTAACGGCCTTCCTGCCTGGTTTCGTTTCGCCGGCGCCGTTGCAGATAAATACCATGGTAAAACTGACGACGCTTCTCGACGACTTAGATGACGGGGCTGAACCCAGATTCGGAAGAAATTATTGAAATATTCTGTCTTATTACCAACGGCCAGTTGGAGCTGCTCGATGAGGGAGGCTGGGGCACAGTGATCCATCAGTCGAAAGAACGCATGGATCTGATGGACGAATGGTGCACCCGTGTTCACGGAGACAGTGGCCTGACGGCTGCCGTAATTAGGTCGACGGTCATACCTGAGCAGGCAGCCGAGGGGTTGTTGACTTACATTCAGTCCCACGTCCCCAACAAGGGCGTCGCTCTGCTTGCTGGAAACAGCGTGCACGCCGACCAAGCATTTCTTCGGAAGAGGCCTTATAGAACGGTCCTCGACCACCTTCACTACCGCATCTTGGACGTCAGCAGCATCAAGGAGGCCGCGCGCCGGTGGTGCCCCAGCAAAGCATCTAGGGCTCCTGCCAAGAAAGGTCTTCACACGGCCAAGGAGGACATCCTGGAGAGCATCGAAGAAGCAAGGTATTATAAGTCGGCAATCTTTCAGCCTTCGGGCTTCTGACGGAATCACTCCATCCCTATAAAGAAAAGCTAGAATACCTATACTCTCTGTAGCGCTCCCACCAAGCGTGAACTTGTAGCCTGTGCTGCCTTCTCTGTAATCCAAGTGTGGAGTTAGGTCTTCACATCAGGCTCATCCCGGCCAACAAAGTCCTTGAACTTCAGGAGCTCAGTGGCCATCTTGATTTCAGGTGCCAGGAACTCCTGGGCATCCAAGTCGTAAGTGGCAGGGTCACTGCTGTGCTGCTCAATATACAAGCGGATGGTCGCTCCGGACGACCCTGTGCCAGACAACCGAATGATAATCCGGCTACCCGACGAGAAGCAGGCATATAGCCCCTGGTTGGATGAGACAGACCCGTCAAGGTCCGTGTATGAAAAATTCCCCGCTTCGGTGACAGTGCGGTCTGCGAAGGTGGAAATATCTGTCAGTAACGAACAAGACTACGCAGATAAAAAATATGGGGGGATTGGGGCAAACAAACCTCCAACCTTGCTCCCGACGAACTTGGGATCGGCAACCAAGTCACTCAATACCCCAACGACCTTGCTCGCGCCCTCGGAGTCGACATCCTCATAGTCGTAGCGGGTGAAGAAAGTCCGGCCGTATTCGGACCAAAAGTCCTTCTGTATTTGCTTGATGCTTGGCGCAACCTCGGGATGAGAGACGCCGAGCCCAGCAATGATGTTCAGCCACGCCACGATGGCCCAAAGACCATCCTTCTCCCTGATATGGTTGCTTCCTGTGCCAAACGACTCCTCGCCGCAAATGGAAAGTTTGTCGGCGTCAAACAGGGCACAGAAGAACTTCCACCCGGTTGGGACTTCGTAGCAACTCAGTCCCTGCTTCTTTGCCACCAGGTCGACGGCCCCAGAGGTGGGCATGCTTCGTGCCAGGCCAAAGACGCCATTCTTCCGGAAATACGGGATGAGCTTAGCATGGTGGGCAATGATGGCAAGGCTGTCGCCCGGCGACACAAATGCGTTGGCGCCATATATCATATTGCGATCCCCGTCGCCATCCGAGGCGGCGCCGAAAGGAATGTTATTCTTCTCCACCACCTCGACAAGGCTATGCGCATAAGTAAGGTTGGGGTCGGGGTGCCCGCCGTTGAAGTCGGGGGATGGCTCGCAGTTTTGAACCGACTCGGGTCCGAGTCCGAGTTCGTGGAGAAATATGGCCTTGCCGTAGGGCCCGGTCACGCCTGAGAGGCCATCAAACAAGACCTTGAAATCTGGGTGGGAAGCAAAAAACTTCTTGATCAGACCGAAGTCGAATATATCCTTGAGCATCTCCACGTAGTCGGCAGTGCTGTCCACCACCTCGACTTCGAGGCTCCCGTACGTCCTGGTGCCGAGGGTCGAAATGTCAATATCGGGAATGTCAGCAATCTTATACGAGGCCAGCGTCTTTGAAGCCTCGTATATCTTGTTCGTAACCGCTTCGGGCGCGGGACCACCATTGGCAAGGTTGTATTTGATGCCGAAATCGTTCTTGGGGCCTGCAAGCCGGTGTCAGCGAGCACACATCCGTGCGGTCAGCCGGGGGGGAGGGCTTCGTGGAGGCGACACTCACCACCGGGGTTGTGGCTAGCTGTCAGGAGAATGCCACCTGTCGCCCCGCGCTTGCGGATGACATGGCTGGCGGCTGGGGTGGACAGGATGCCGTCCTGCCCGATCAAGAGCTTCTTGACGCCGTATGCCGCCCCGATCTTCGCAATCAACTGGATCACCTCCGGATTCCAGTACCGGCCATCGCCGCCAATGACGAGAAATGCACCTGGTTCGAGTCGGTCAGTGGTGGCGTTCTGGACCAAGTAGACGAGCTCACTCACCTTCAGCTCCTTCCGGGATGGAGACGAGAATGCTGGTGACGAAGGACTCGCTGTAGTGAGGCTGCTGGAAGACAGTGACCTTCTTGCGTAGGCCGGACCTGGATCGCGTGTGGCGTCATGTCAGCGTACGAGCGGCTTTTTAGGTGGTATGGGAAACCGCTCATGGTGGGGTTGAGGGGTCGTGCGGAGCTCAAGACAATGACGTACGTGCCGGGCTTCTGGTCGGCAAACGCCTTAATCTCGACTGTCTTGATGTCCATGGCGGTAGCAGCTCGGCTGTCGGCTTGAATGTCTGCAACTCTGTGGGATTGGGAATTGGGTGCGCAATGAAGGGCGGAGGTCGGCTGCGAAGATAGGAGGTGAGGTGGATGGGTTGGTGGAAATACATGGATGGGTGGTCGGGAGGCAAGCTCGGTGCCCGGCCTGTCTAGGTAGGTACCTGCCAGTGACGGATACCACACGGGTCCCACCCAATGTCCTTGGCGGAGCTGAGGCCCCATCTATCCCTTCACTCGTCATCCTGCCCGTCGGGGAAAATATCCATCCATTCTTCCCATTATCGAAATATGTCCAATCACCATCCAGTATACCCAGTAGCAGCGCAGCCCAATCCCCGAGTTCAGGCTGCGCGGTCTGCTAGCACAAATCATTCTGTCTTGTAACTTGATCTTAGCAATGCGATGTAGGCGAAGTGACGGCTAACGTCAGACATTTGTTGAACTATATCATAGGTACCTACTATACCTTTAAAAATCAATCTTTTTCTCGTCACCCAGATGGGGGGTATATCCTCCTGGTCATTATCATAACGGTCGTAGTCAGAAAGGGGGGCAGCATAGGAAATAGATAGAGCACAGAGCATCGGACAACCGTCCCCCATTCCCCATCATCTCATCACCTATTTCTATCTCACACAACTCCGACTTGGAGTCCCGGACCTTCCTTTATTTAGCGTCGGAGGATTCCGCCGAGGCGGATGCAATGGCAAACACTTCCCGGAATCTAGTGGCGCCTGTAAGGGGTAGCCTGTCAACAACCACTTCCCCACATCCGTCGGGAGGGAGTCAATCCTCCACTCACCTTCCTCACTGACAAAATAGATCTCGAAGGCACCAGACTTGTTCTGGCGCATATTCTCTTGGCGGTACGTCTTGCAGAAGACGTACAGCTGCACGTCCTTCAGCCAGACGCGATGCCTCGAGCGCCGGCTCAGCCAAGTCGGTGACTGGGACTGGTGTGTGACTGACCGTCTCCGTCAGCTGCCGCTTTGACGGGTATATGCAGGTGCAAGCACTCACCGAAGGCGGTCCAGACGGGGCATTGCCGGAGTTCCCCTTCCCAAACCGCGGCGTGGAGGCGGATTCCCCGGCTCTGGAGGTCTTCGAACACGATCAGCGAGTGTTTGAACCCGTCGTCTATGATCTGACTGGAACAGGAGGACTGTTAGCCGAGACTCTACCGTGTTTTGGTATCGTATGGAATGGGACAACGAACGCCTGGAAGAGTCGCTTCTCTCGATGAAGCTTGAACTCGTTTGGGTGGACTTGGACCGTCAACATGTTGCGCGCCTTGAGCGCGACGAAGGTGCAATAGAAGAGTACCATTTCTTCCCAAGTCAGAAAATACAAGGCCGCCCAAAGCTTGCTGCACTGGCCGGACCGGCTCCATCGCTTCAACTGCAGGGCGCTGCCTTCACGCTCGATGCAGAGCTCATGCGCACCCATCAGTGAGAACCACGGGTTCCCTCCTTGGATTGTGCGTAGAAGGAAGTATGGAGATTGGTCAATGGAGCTGAGAAACACCACGATGGAGATTTTGTCGTTTTCAAACGGCCTGCGAAAGAGTATTTTTGAGTCTGGGGCTATGTTCAGGTGGCCCCATGGGTAGAAAGGTCCGTACGACTCTGAACTGGAAGAAGAAGAAGAAGGATGTCAGCAGTCATCGCCTGGAATGGGTTTCTGGAGGGAGTGCCGCCTACCTCCTCAGGTGCTTCAATGCGGTGCGTGACGGCAGGGGCAATGAGAATATCTGCTCCCCCCAATGCGCGTTCTAGAGCATGGTCAGCAACTCTTGACTCCTTGCCGGTCGAGAGGTGGGTAGCTTGGGGGAAACAAACAGGGTCTTGTGTCACGGTCAGAGCCATGAGGTCTTGACGGACCAAGGGTCCGACTTGGAGGGGCGGCGGGGCTGGACAAGATATGGGTCAGCCGGGTTTGGAGAGGGCTTCTTGGTCCCAGAGACGCTTACGGATTCCCCGTTGCTCACGCAATGTGAGGATGCGTGTCCGCAGAGCATCCAGCGTGTTGAGGTCAAAGCTTGGAGATCTGTCTCACAGTTAGCGTTGGAATTGGTGACCATGAAGTCTGCTCCAGAGGGTCCGGCAGCGGCGACTGGTTGTTTACCTCGTCAGGAGCTGCTTCAGCAGGGACAAGAAGTGGTTGTACAGGACAAAGCGCTGGGGCAGGGGAAGGCCCCCGGCCTCCTCGGTCAACTTATGGTACATTTTGCGCCATCGTATTTCCCTCGACAGGGCCTTGTCTTCGTAGTGTGCCGTGATGTCTCTCAGCGACCGACACAGACAGGGCAGCACGACGTGGAGATAGTTGAGAACGATGGGGACACGAGCGATGTGAACCTGCGAACGATCGGCGAGGTCGCGGAGCAGTCTACTCGATCCTCGTATCTCCTCGGTCAGACCGACCAAGTGGCCGTGGAATGCCTCTGGAAGCGCCGCGCGCAGCTGATCCAGCCCAACGGCGACCAGGTCGGCCCGCTCTGCCTCCCGACAGCATCCCTGGAGGAGATGCATCTCGACGGGTGGTGCGCCGCCACCAGCCCCGGCGTTGTTGATGGTGTTGTAGGACTCCATTGTTTACAACCCCCTCGGACCCCGAGTATCATGATGAGGCTGCTTCTCGGGCCAGTGCTGGCTACGTGCTGCTCGCTCGTCCCAGGCGGTTTCGGCTTCGGCGTTTGGTACCCCGAGACAACTCGATATATCATGTGGTTCCACAGGAGGTTACCGTAGGTCGCTCAAAGGTCGTGATCCGCGACTCGCCCTTGAGGATCTGCTGTCCCGGCATAGACGAGAGCCGTTATCGTCGTTGTCGTCTTCGTCGTCTTCGTCGTCTTCGTCGTGGGCGTCAGAGAGCACCTCCGCTTCACCACTCCGGAGAGGAGGCCCTCGGCCGGGGCGTTTCGCGCAACTGACGGATGAGGGAAGGATGGCCAGACCAGTGGGGTGGTGTTCGGCTACACCACCAACCGGCTAGCTGGGTGCAAGTGCGTGATATAAATTGTCTCCCGGCCGCGATGTCCGCTGCGCAGACAGGGCAGGGCGTACGGAGCAGGGCAGGGCTACCGACAAGAGAAGAAGAGAATTGGGCACTTGGGCACCGGAGCGCCCTCATGATGCGAATCAACGCTGCGTTTGCCGAAGCACTTGCTTTTGCCACGAATGAGAGCTGGGTTTCACTATGAGATGCAATGCATCGGCCGCGGCATGAGAGGCAGGCGAGGAGTCAGCGTCTGCCACGAAGCCAGCAATCCCCTCTCGCTGCAGCAAGCGCTAGAAAGCCTGCATTAGGCCTGGGGACCCGTGTGAGCGCATCGAGACAAGACTGGGGGCGCCGAGCAAGCAGCCGTCCAATGGTGCTAAGATACATGCACAAATATGCAGCTGGGAGACCACCCGATGGCTATAATATCGAGAGGTGATCACGGAGGGATCGAGCCCGATGCCACACTCTCTGCTTCGCAAGATACGACACAGGCGTGCTGGTGGCTTTCCAGTGCTCCCTATGTGTTGAGTCGCGCCCGAGCAGGCCTCCCGTGATGCCGACGTTTCGTGGCGCGGCCGGAAGGGGTGCGGCGGCCCACAAGGCCGGCACCATCGGGAGTTGGAGGCTTGGAGCGCCCAAACAGGCCTGGCAGTGGTGCGGGGGACGGGATCGAAGGCGGGGAGAGGTACAAGGGGCGCTGTGATGGTGCCATCTGCCTTGAGCTGTCTTGTCTCCCCATTGGCGAAACAAGAACGCCCTTGGGTTATCCACACCGGGCATGGATGATGGAACCAACTATTCACCCACCTGCCCACCCACCATCGCAATCTCAGCCTCATCTTGCACGTCTCGCACTGATATCTCGCCAGGCTGCGATCAAATCGTTGGAATTCTGCACTGCGTACTTGGCTGCACTATTGCAATGCGATGTGGCCAGGCTGCACAACAATCACTGAATAGAAATGAATCTCTGTTGTACATGTCGTGGCGTAAGGGTCCCTTTAGCCCTTTGCCTGTATGGACCAGTCGTTATCCATACCGAAGGGGATCCTCCCTCCAGCTTCCCGTTGATCGTCGCAAATCTCGTGCAAACCGTGGCCGAAAAAAAGAGAAGCACTGAAAATCCCATTGCCGTGCCCCCGAGCAACACCGTCCGTTCCAAAGATACAAGAGGAAAATGAAAAGCCTTGTCGCAGTGTCTTGGTTGATTTATCAAGATTGAGTAATCAAGACTGGCTGCCGCTAGCGCAACGAGTCGCCGAGAAAAGAGTACATTTAAGACGACTCCTCCTCGTCGCCGTCGGCCTGTGCGAACTGGTCAACTCTGGACGTGTCCAAGGTCGGGGTGCGCTTGATTACTGGTCGATCATTCTTCGTTACTTACGTTGTAAGCCTGCTTCTCGTCCTCGTATCTTTTCTTGTCGGCAGCAGCCTTAGCCTCGTAGGGGGCACGCTGCTTGTCGCTCAGTGCCTTCCACCTCTCTCCCAGAATCTTGCCGACCTGGCCGAAGGAAACACCCGGGTTCTCCTCGCGGACATTGTCCCGCTGCTCGTTCGCGAAGAACATGTAGGCCGAGAGACCTCTCTTGGGGGCATTGGGGTCTTTGTCTATGGAAGTTAGCGAAAGCCCATATCAAAACCAGCCACCAAGAAAGCAGTCAGTGGGCTACAGTCTGGGGACCTTGGCCGACCCGTCCGGCGGCACTTGGGCCCCATTCGGATCACCGCACTGAGCTGAGGGGTGATGGTTCTGGGAAAGCGCTGACTTACCCTTCTTTGTGCGACGCTTCTCGACCTTGCCAGTTCCCTTGCTCTTAGCTGCGGCTTTCGGCATTGTGATGGTTCTGGTTTTTCGAATTAGCTGAGCTGGCGATGGAGTTTGACTGGTGAAAAGGTGACCAAAAAGTCCCAATGAACGCAAGTGGTATGGCCGGCACCGAGCGCGACCTTCAGGCTTGGGAAGATTGGTGAGGGGTAGCTCGCGCCAGGCGCGAGAGCAACTCCGCTTGACGCGCCGACGCGACTGCGCGCATGGTTTATTGTTGCCCGGTCGCAAACGCAATTGCCACTCGTAGCGCAGATAAAATGTGGTTCAAAGCTCAGAACGCACTGCAAATCAATGTGATACGTACGGTGATTGTTTTCTGGAGAAATGAGATTTGTTGTGTTGGTAGGCTGGAGGTCGCGCAGCTTGTCAGCGATCGTGAATGAAGGAGTTATTGAGGGCAGTGTTGAATGCTTTGGTCGGCAGAAGGCGGGAGGTTGAGGGTCCTGCAAACGGAGACGTTGCGTGGAGACGCGCAGATGGTGCTGGCTAACAGACCAAGAGAAAGGGAAAGAATGACAGCAGAGTGCTGTGGCCCAATAGAGGCCGAGAGGATGGGTCCTCCCAAAAACGCGAGAAAAGGAGAGTAGGTACTTTGAGTTTGGCGGCGGAAGGCAGGGGAGATGAGGTACTTACGATTGATGCACTTGACTTTTTGTTTTGAAAATCTTGCTGTGCGGTTGTAGGAGAGAGGGAAAGGGAGCGAGAGAGGGATGGGGGACACGCTTCGCCCGTATTTTCTATGGGCGCTGGCAGGCGGGCTGATTAAAGAAGGGGCGGGGGGTGCGCGCGCCTTTCTGCTCGTAAAATGTGCGGGGAGTGGAATCAGGCCAAAAAATCAGCCGCCCCCCATACAAAGTACATCTACAAGGCCCTACAGGGCCGGTTGTAACAGGGCAACCGTGCATTTGCGTACTATGTACCTTCCATGGACCGTGCTTCATGTTTTCAGCTTTGCTGCGCGACGTCCAGTCGTTTGGGGCGACTCTCCTGCTGGAACCTTCATTCCATCCCCTGTAGAGGGCCTATATCCAGGTAGCTTGCTCGTTCAACGCAGTGGTGACGCAGCTTGCAGTTTGCGGTTTCCGTGCCTGTCTCCGTGCTAGGGTACGTAAGGTATCAACCGAGCGATCTTCCTTCAATGTCACGCTTTCTCAAGATGTCCAGTCTTTGGCTTCTCGATGTATACGAAGGCTCTGCGGAGCCAACAGAAAGGGACACGGTCCGTACTGTCAAAGGAGCCTGAAGTTTTCAGGCCATGGTCCGTACGCATCACATTCTCGAGAGATCTCGATACAATATCCAATGGTGAATTCTGATGCAATCAAGGCCTTTCGCGATGCGAGCAAAGCCTCCGATGTCAGAATGGAAGCCATGCCTTGCTGTTGTTCTGGCACAAGCTATGTGAGTGTTTCTCTACCAAGGTCGCACCTTTCTACGGTGAGCAAAGAGACCTTTCTTTTCGGCAGAGTCTTCGTCCTGGAGGCTATGGGGTCTCACCTTTGAAGCTGCACGGGACCCTCACCGTCGGCATGTCCATTTATCTCGCGAGACCGTCTCTGGCGTGTCCCCCGCTGGCATTCTCGGGTGCGATGCATTTGCGGTCTGACGACGCGACCGAGCACGTCGTCACGACCTGGCAAGGGACCGCCGCTTTCAATCCTGTCTGTAGATCCGTAAGTCATGATGGACGCTGGTGTACTGAGTGGGAAGACTTCTCTGTGCTGGAGGGCGATGGACATGTGCCGTTGTCGCAAAGGTGAGCTTAGATATCGCATCGAGTACACGGAATCTCGGGCGGTCGCAATGTACCCCATACAATTAGGACAGCCGTGCTGTTACCCCTCCCCCCTTTTTCGGAATCTGGTTGTGCATTGACACTGGTTCGACACTACCTGAGATAGGCACACCCCCGATGGACCTGACGCAGGCAGGCGGCTGCGCCACCTTTCTTTTTGCCTTGGTGAATGGGGTGGAAGGCTGGAAGCGGCTCGCCAAACCACGGGCACCTCGGGGCTGCGAGACCCGACACCCCAAGTTGATTGTTTGTCACCTGAGATGAGGGCTACATGAGGTTTCTCTTGTTGACAATGGATAGCATGTTTGAGTTCCTAGGAACTGGTTGATGGATCCTTCGGGTAGCTGTTTATATTTTTACAACTGCTTCCTCGTCTGCCGAGTCAAGTACTATGCCTTTGAGACGTTCATCACGGACCCAGTCAATTCCACTCCCGGCGACAATCGCACTTGCGGCCCCCTTCATGAACTTCCATTTCTTCCGACTCGTCTCTATCTCTTGCTCAAGTGCGAGAATCTCGCCTGCAAAGTGGTTTTCATGGGATGCCTCTGTACCATGATTACGGCTGCTTTCGGTGGTGAGTTGAAGGAGCTCTGCGGCGAGGGCGCTGTTGCGATGGCCAACACGTCGGCTCTTCAGCTCAAGGCCACCCAGACTCTCATTCAGCTCCCGCACGGCGTGATTCTGCTTGGCTTCCGCTGCGCTTGCTAGCTCACAGTGCTGGATATGTGGCAATATGTCCCTGGTGTTCATGTGATTAGCAGATCTCTGGCTTCTAACTTGGCCGAGAAGACGAGATCGACGTGTACCTTTCTACGGGGGAAGCATGAGTCGCGTGATGGACAGCCTTTAAAGTCGGCTCAATTATCAGCACGCTCTCCAGAACTTCATTTCGGAGAGCTAGGGCTGTTTTTGTATCTAGAAGGCGTGACTGCAGCCCACCCAACGTGAGGGTCGCAGTTTTCGGCGGAGAGTCTGATCATCGTCAGAAGCGGATACCTTGACAAATATCCAATGCGGGTAACTCAACCTGGCACATGTTGCTGTCGCGTTCTCAGGAGTGCAAGCTGGAGCTGGAGCTCGCGAAGTCTGTCATAAAGTTCCAACGCTCGCCGCTCTGACGGTGAGAAAGCAGGCACCGAAGGAACCATTCCTGCTGCTATCGGCATCGCGTGCGGTGGCTCTTCTTTGCCAGGGAACAATGAGCTTGGAAGGTTGAACCAGCAAACACCGGACGTCAGGTCATCCGATACCAAAAGCGCACCAGCATTTGGCGACCGCTGAAGCCCACAATGCGAGGCGACTACGGAGGCGACGCGGTTAGGAGAAACGCGCACAGACCATCTGCGACTTGTCATTTCGAGACAGGAGTCAAAGTAGTTCTTAACAACCTCTTAGCCCCAACTCTTTTATTTATTTACTTTATCCCCCCCAAACCGACGAGGCGCTGTCTTTTTTGTTGCTGTTCGGATGTAAACTATGCGAAATTCTCCAGCCGAATCTTCCTACAATACGTCCTTTCTGGAATATGATTCAGATGTCCAGGATCAACGACCAGTAATCTTGCCTCGTTCGTCCACTAGTTGTGTTGTGCCGCGAATGTGCAAAAGTGTACGGTACGGTATCCAGGCTGATGCTGAGGCCGGTCCAGTAGGTAGACTAGTATACCTACGAAGGAAACAGGCCCAATCATCCGACCCAAGCCAGGACGGAAGATGCTCTCTCGCTATCGAGGCAGGCCACGATCGATGCTGTAGGTATCCACCAAACCCCTATTTGGATAGAATCAATGTAGTAGCCGTATGGGTGACAGAACCAGGTCAATATTTATTGCACAATGCTACTTCTCTCTGCCCTCCCAGGTCAGCAGTCATTGAACCAGGGAGACGGTCTCGTGTGACCATAGACCTTGTGCGTGCAGGGCGGCACATGCCTTTCTTCATGCCGACAATGTTGGGGTCCACGACACTGTTCTGCATACCTAGGGCAATTTAAATCGCTTCGGAAGACATCAGGGATGTGGAAGCTTTACATGTGTATTATTTTTGTATTCAGATACCTAGGTTGGGTGGTTGGTTGCCTTGTTATCTGGGCAGGTTGTTCTTATCTGAGGGCGATGGGAGCCGCCCAAGCAGGTGATCAGCCGCTGGAAATTCAGATCCGCATCCCGCGTTAAACGTCAGGTAGCCCTCCTCCTCCTCAAGCTTCACCTGCGTCCACCTTGCGACCGCGCCAAAGACGCCAAGTTGCTCGTTCGCCCGCTCGTTCCAGGGTTGCGCCAGAAAGCTCACTCCGCGTCCATCTTTCTCGCGACTGGGATTCTGGAGGCATGCATGGAAATGGCAACGCAGGTGTTGATCGCCCATTCGGGCCAGCGCCTGCAAATAGATGCCTCGCAGTTTGCATCGTGCGACCACCAGAGACCTCTCTCTCTATTCATGGGTGCCGGCTGACTTTGCCCTAGGTTGGATGATTTCAAGAGCGCTGTGGCCCAGCAGAGCGCCATCCCCGTCCACTGCATCATCACCCTGACACCCCAGGGGAAGCCTTTGAAGCTCCAAACCATCCAGACTGAGGTTAGTGCTTGGGCTGGTCAGGTTCGACGCCTGGAAAGAGAAGCTAACCCAGCAGTCGCAGAAAGAAATATACATCTACGATAACCGATTAACCCAGGCCTCGTTACCGTTGGTTTCGCCGCCCATCAAACCCGAGCTGCCAGTCCCTAAGCGATACAGCCTCTCGACGCCACCCAACTCCCTCGAGGACACAAGATCGGTACACTCATGGCAAGAGTTGTTCAAGACGCGTCGTGTATGGGCGCTGAAAATCCTCGAAGACTGCGGCCAGATGGCCGCAGCCGCCCACGAGCGCTTTGGCGAAATGGATATCATGCTGCGATGCCTCGACGCTGCCGTGGCGAACCTGGAGTCGGTTGTTAAAGGTCTGGAGCCAAAATATACCGAGCTGAAGAAATGGGTACCTCCGGCTCAGGCAGACTACAACGCACTCACAACGGGGTGGGAGCAATACCTGTCACTTGCGCGAAGTGTACCCATATCCTCCGCTATGGTACGGTTTATGACTGGTCGTGACGTTGGAAGCGGCAAGGGGCGTCCTCAAAGGCAAGCAACGCTTGAAGACCTGGTAGACTTGGAAACAGCAAAGAGGGCCGGTCGACTTGCCCCTTCAGCCCTGCGCAAGTTTAATGGCCGGATTGCGGATCTGGATAAGGTGGCAAACCGTCTGTTCCAAGATGCAGAGAATCTTTTTCGCGAGTTCGAGAGGACGGTTGCCCGCTCGGCATTATCGCACGACGGCGAATCCTCACAGCTTCTGCAAGATATCGAGGCTGTGGCAAAGAAGATAGACACAGACTGCCAAACAGCCCTGGAGTTTACAAACTCGTCTCGTGACGTTCTTCAGGCTTCGAAGATTGCGGCAGGACATACGGAGCGGCTGCTTCCTTCCATTCGAAATCGTGCGTTGGAGATGGATGATATGCTTCGCTATGCTACGCAGTCGAGGAACAGTTTGGCGGCAGAATCTGTCGAGATTATGCGGAATATCACCGATCTCACAGCATTGAGCCACAGCGTGAAGTCGCAGATCAACACAGTCAACCAAGAGGACGAGCTTGCTACTTTTGACTATTTGCGGTTGATCCAACAGGTTCCTTACATGTACGCCTCCTTTGTGGCCGAAGCGGTGCAGCGCCGGGAGTGGTTCGAGAAGGTCCGACAGGACTCATCGACCCTGGCGAACGAAATGGCACTTTTTCAGGATGAGGAGATCAAGAGACGAAGACGGTGGCACAAATCTGTAGGTGATGCATACGGGCCTGAGGGTCCCACCGCGGAGAGCAGGGTGCCTGGTCTAGAACTCAACCTTCTCGGAGAGGAGGACCAGTGGCCCGCCATGACAAAGGCTGATCTGGATGGGTTCTATGGTCTCCTCCAATCCCAGAAAGCCGAACCAGAGCTGGTCGAAGATATCGGCCGGTTAATTGCGGAGGTTAACAGTCCTACGAGGCAACAATCGCGGCGCATGAAGGCATTTAAAAATGGGAGCATCCACGAGGCTGCCCTTGGGCGAAGCGGACTCTTGATTCGTGGCGATGACGACCTCCTACGTTCTTTGCAGGAGGATAAATCAAAAGTAGAAAGCAAACTGAAGACTGCCGAGAGCCGAGTGCGGAGGCTTGAGGATCTGCTCCACCGGCAGACCCAGGCATCGCGACCGAGCATAGGTAATCTCTTCCAAATGCCGAGCCAGCAGCTTTCAGATCGCAATGACTCTACCATCTCGGTCAAGTCCCCCAGGCTGGACGGCCGTAGAGGTTCATTGGAGGGGACTGATGGCCTTCTGCATCGGATTCAGCAGCTGGAGGTCGAGCTTCAAGCCGAAAGGGATCGCTCAGCGCTATTTGAGAAAGACCTTACCGCACGAACAACACTGCACGACGACATGAAGGGCCAGATAGAAGAAGTTAACTCGACTAAGAAGGATCTTATGGAGAATATGGAAGCACTCAAGCGGGAGTTCATAGAGGAGAGGAGATCGCTCGAGCAGGAGATAAAACGGTTGCAGGTCCGTCTCGATGACACTGAAGATGAAATGGAGCAGTTCGGCGAGTCCAGAGAGAATGAAAAGGCCTCGCATGCTGAAAAGGTGTACGCACTGGAACAGGAAATGGAGCGGCTGACCAAGGAAAAGCAAGATCATGTGTTCAAATCCAACGGGCAGGTTGAAACCTTACAGAAGGAGACGCTACTTCTGCGCGAGTTGATCGAATCACACGAACGCCAGCTCCACGTTGCACAGGACGAGTCCAAGACTCTGAATAAGAGGTCTGCCTCGTTAACAGACACGATAGACAAGCAACTCGGCGCGCTCCGAACTCTCTGGGAGCAGTCATCGCAAGACGATATGCCCGATGACCTCGCGGATCTTGTCGAAGGTGTCTCTAGGAGAGTCGCGGACGCCTTGGCGAAGGCACGCCGCCATGATGGGGACATCTCTCTTCTACGTATGGAACTGGATTCGACACAAAACACAATCGGAATCCTGCGGGGTGACCTAGCAGTAGCGAGAGAGAGGTTGTCGGATGATGAAATGGCTTCGGCCCATCTTCGCGAAGTCGTGGCTGAGGAAAAGGCGAAGGTAGCGAGCCTTGAGGGTGAGCTAGCCGATGGCCGAGAGCACCTCAACCAGCTTCGGGCGAGGATGGCGGATGGAGAGACGGGTTCTGAGTCGCTACGGAAGAGATTGGAGGAGGTCGAGAAGAAGCTGGCTGTCACTACCGAGGACTTAGCTTCCCGGCAGTCGCAAGTTGGTCGCCTTGAAGGGGAGGTCCGGCACTTAAAGCAGAGGCTGGAGGAATCTCAGGCTGCGCTCTCCGAAAGCAACCTTCGACTCGACTCCCGGACGGAGCGCGCCAAGGATCTGACCCAACGTCTGTACCTGCAAAATGAACGTCTAACCCGCCTACTCGAACGCCTTGGGTTTTCGGCGACACGTCAGGGCAACAGCATGGTAATCCAAAAGGTGCCTCGGTCGGAGCGTTCGGCACAAAATACAGCCGACTTGGACCTTGGCTCGTCTCTCCGCCGCTCAGGAACGCTAAGTGGTCGTGTCGCCACCGACACCACTGACCTAGAACTGGTGTACTGGATGGACAACACCGACTCAGCGGCTGAGCTGGACAAGTACGAGGCCTTTATGACCTCGCTAGGCACATTTGATGTCGACGCCTTCTCCGAGACCGTATATAGGCGTGTGAAGGATGTGGAGCATATGGCCCGCAAGCTGCAACGTGACGCCAGGGGATACCGAGAGAAAGCACACGCTCTGCACAAAGAGGCCCACGACAAAATTGCCTTTAAACACTTCAAAGAAGGTGATCTCGCATTGTTTCTCCCCACTCGAAACCAGACGACCGGGGCATGGGCGGCGTTCAACGTTGGCTTCCCCCACTACTTTTTGCGCGAACAGGAATCGCACAGGCTTCGCAGCCGAGAGTGGCTCGTGGCACGAATCTCGCGGATCCAGGAGCGTGTTGTGGACCTCTCAAAATCTTTGCAACACCAAGCCACGGCGGCGAGGAAGGGTGCTGTGGCGGATATAGACTCGCTGAACGATGACGAGAATGACAACCCGTTTGACCTCTCGGATGGGCTGCGATGGTACCTCATCGATGCAATCGAGGATAAGCCCGGCGCCCCATCAACACCAGGCCTAGCGAAGACCACGGTCGCAGCCAACAACGTCGAGGCAATGGGCGACATGCATACCCATGGGCGGTCAGCGGTGAAAGGGGTCATGGGCCGCGGAGGCGTTCCCTCCGGAATCGAGGGCGTGAGTAAGACTCTGTCCAAAAGTCTCGAGAGCCGTCGTTCTAGCACGGGCTCTAGGAAAGCCCTGCCGTTTACGATTGGCGCTGCCAGGGGAAGAGACAGCGCGCTCGCTAGCGAGACGAACTCCCTCCGGGCCGCTGCGGTAGACACGCCCTCTGCAGCAAGCCCTGTGCAGCAGCATAGTACACCCCCTCAAAAACAAGGCCCGATGACGGAACCGTCGCAGGGCGACGACCAAGCTCCCGACTCTTCGCCTGACCAGCTTGACCGACCAGCTCAGCCCCCAGCGCCGCCGACATCCGAGGTTCGCACCGATATCGATTCCCTAGTTGGGCCCTAGACCTGCTTGCTGACGGGTGTCTTAGGGCCCCCGCCACGGACTTTTGCAGAGAGAACAGAGCGCAGCTTCAGAGACAAGGAAGAGTGTGGTGTGGGACTCGCTTTGGAGCCTGGACACGGGGCACGTGAAGTAATAACCAGGCTCCCTCTGGCTGGGCCATCTCCAAAGAAGACTCCAGACCCCTTCTACTACCCGAAAAGGGGTGATGTTTGGGGAGGGGGGGGGCACCATTTTGTAACAGCTTCGAATTCTCTCGAGGCTCATGTAATTTTGATATACAAATTAACAATACAGTGGCTGTGCATTGAGCCCTAATGTGCGGTTCAGCACTCCTCGCGAGGTGCTTATGCCGCTGGTAGGATCTCCACCATCTTACGGATAGGCTCTAGCGAATCAGTTGTAGTGTTCCCCCCAAATAGCAGAGCATTAACAGATAGCTCCACCTCCCACTTAATATATAAATGTCAGTCAACCGGGCCCATGACCATTGAAAGAGCTGGTAGTTAGACGTACCTGGCCAAGGGCTTTGAGTCTATCCGACCCTTCTTCTACGCCCACAAAGCGAATGTGTTGGGGCTCTAGCTGGAAACGGGCGAGAGTCGGCTCGGCGGACAGAAGCTCTTTGATATGGTGGACAACATCGGTTGCAGAGACAGAGCCAAATATACCGATAGGTGCTGCCGCGCTCAGTGGGGCGCTCAGCGAAGGGGCGACCAACGGCGAGATCTTTGCTGAGGGAGGAGGCGGGGGCACCGGTATGGGCTTGCGGAAGAAGGTGAGCGTGTCGGGGATAGCCGTTGCCAGCAATTCACGAACCAGCTGAGGCTGTTCAAACATGTGTTAGCTACAGTTCCATGGCTCTACAAGAAGAGAATAGAGTAGGAAGCGTTGGTAGTTACGTCGGCTTGGACGGGCTTTGCGATAGCAGCCACAGGTTTCGGCGACGGCTCTTCAGGAAGCGTCAGCTCCACCAGTGGGATAAAGCCACGGTCGCGCTCGCCGATATCTTTCCGGGTTAGGCCCAGTTCATGAAAGCGTGCAGTCGTCATGTATTCTGCTTGACTGGTCGGGTACCACTTGTTCCTCATGCGACCACGCTCGACGCGGAAGATGGCCTCTTTGGGCGCCGAATGTCAGCTCAGCCTCCTCTGAAGAGCAGTAGTTGACGTTACCTTGGCGCCCGAACTTGGGGATGTCCTTGAGGAGGCGTACGACCACGCCCTGGTCCTGTGCTTGCCGAGTTGTTGACTTCGCGCGGGTCTGGTGCCTGAGAGTCGACATAGCACCGATTGTGCTCTCAGCGCTGCTGCCAGTGCCAAAAGGCAGCGCCAATCGCCGTAGACAGCCCATACATGTTGAAGAAGTACTCAATGGCATTGCTATTGAATTCAACGAGCGTTGCAGCAGCTGGCAGTCGGTCTGGTTAGGCTCCCCGCTTCCTTCAAAGGGAAAAAAAGACCGAGATAAACGAGCTTGATGCTGTCAAACGGCATGGTCTGGGGACGTGCCCCAAAGGCCGGGAGTACGTACCTGCAACTACCCTAACCCTGGTCATTTTCACCGACACAGACCACTTTTGTCTCGCGCTTAGCTCCAAGCGACCGGGTCGTTGAGGTTCGGGCGGTCAGCCTGCTAATCCCTGCCACCTCACAGATTCGCGATCAAGGCCCGAAGCGTGTCAACCGACTGTCTGGCACGGCGCGGTTGGGTTTCAGTCGTCACTCGCGCCATGAACAACACATCAGGCGCTTGGCTCCCTCCGTAGACAGCTATGATTCTTTCTTTGCTCTCCCACATCTTGCGGGCATGAGAAAACAATCTTGGGTACGGACCTACTGTTCCCGCCACTTCTGCAGCAGCTCTACACAACACCAACACAGCCCTGAAATCAATCAAGCAGCACAAAATGGAGCGTGATGTCGACGACAAACCGAACGGCCGATTGACGTCGCCCCTAGTCATCAACAGCGCATCTCGCCGGCGGAGCCTTTTCTCGCGGCCGCGACCGGCCGCGAGCAACAGCAACAACATAGCAGAGAGGCCGGGCAGCACCACGCAACGACCCCTCGCGCCCCCGGTTTCTGACCCTATCATCTCTCCTGACACCAAGCTGGTCCCCGCTGCCAACACAAAGATTCCGAGGCCGGCTTCGACGCGCCCGTCCCAATCTCGTCGCCCTTTCTCCCTATCCGACGCCTACCGCATGGCCGAGGAGGAGGAGCAACAGGAAGCCGGCCAAGGATCTCCAAGTCCCGCGCCTCGACTGTGGCGCTCCAGGCCGGGGTCGAGTGATGGCCACGTGCAGAAAGCGAAGGGACTAGGGCCCAGAAGGCGAATCGTCAAGTCCGGGGCATTAGTGCGCGAAGACACGGCGAGCTCTATTGAGAGTGCTGGCACGCCAATCAGGAAAAGTGACGTCTCGGAAACCGATTTCGATGAGAGACTACGCCAACACGCGCTAGAGCGAGGGAGTTCAGAGGATTTATCTCGACGAAGCAGCGGTCTCTTTTCGAAATCGCGGCTTGGCGTTAAGATCTCCGAGACGGCGAAGGAGCTGGTGCGGAAGAGCAGCCGGAATAGTCTCGAGGGCGATTCCCCTTCTCGGGCCGCCAAATCCACAACAAACAATGGCTGGCTATCACGACGGCTGTCGGCAAGGAAGAGCCGGTCGGAGCAATCTTTGCCGCAAGGCGCATCACCAACGGAGCGGCCCTCGCTGGGTAGCTCTGAAGAGCAAATACTTCCAGGGGGGGACTCCCTACAAAGGCCTTCTACTGTTCCCCCCGTTCACCGCTCCCCGGAGAAGAGCTTCGCGTGGCAGGCGGAGGAGGATTTCACTGCGGGTGATCTACAGGTTTCCAGCAGTCCGCCTGTGGGAACCGGACGAAGTAACACCAAGATTGATGAGATCAGGGCCCTGGAGGCTGATCTCGGAAAAACCCTCTCCGTGAGCCCCCAACCCGTCACACGAAACCCCCGAATAGACGAGATACGCGCCCTGGAGATAGAGACCGCTTCGAAAATCAAGAATGAGCCCCTGCATCCAGGCGAGAACGACAACGTCATGCAAGAATTAGGTGCAGAAAGGGGCGACAAATTACATTCCAGTTGGCAGCCTGGCCCGGCAACGACGAGACGAGACGACATCCGCGTGCGGGAAATGGAAACGCTGTCTAAGAGGGCGCTTGCAACCGCGAGGCTTGATGAGATTAGGGAGCGGCACGCCAACAGCCAGTCCAGATCGCCTTCGCCAGAACTTGTGCGAAAAGCAAGCAAAGAGCTTCTCAGCACTTTCTCTCCGAGCGGGGGCGGGAGCGGAGAGGCGGGGAGGGGAAGTGACAATGTCCCCGCAGCAGACAGCAAGCCGCTGATCGACGAGGCCGTCGTTCTCGAGACATCTGCCAATGAAAAAGACTCTCAAGACAGAGATATCGAAGGGGTTCAGAGCGAAGAGGTTGGTGGAGATCTGATATCAGGCCGCCTAATACCCGAGACGAAAAAAGACTCGCGCGATGTCCTCCGAAGACTTGCCCTCGCAGCAAACTCGAGCCCGCCAACAGCCGAGCCGCGTGTGCCTAGTGATAATATTTCAGCCCGCGATCGGTTAGGCAGAGAGACGTCCAGGCAAAAGAAAGTTGACGCTGTCAAGGTCGATGCTAGACCAACCGTCGGGTTCGTGGGGCTCAAGAGGGAGTCGTCCGCTGAGTCGCTCTCTGATAAACGCTCAAACTTTGCACATTCTGACTCCGACCCAACGGAGAGGATAGAAGGGGAAATGCAGCTGTTCGCACCGTTAGAAAACCATTCCGAGAAGGGCTCATTGCGGGCGCCGTCGCCATCGCCTTCCCCCGAAGCGGATGATGTCGAGGAGACACCTAGGCCCGCAAAACCGGACCCACTGACGCAGCCGACACCTCGCGTGACAGGCGCATTTGTTGACACGCCGCTGACAGTTAAGCCTGGAAGATCTGGCAGACTCCCGATCGTTGCGGTGCCCACGCTGAGAGTCGAAGGGCACACGGGGACTGCTAGTAGTTCGGATCCCCTCATCAGGGATAATGATGTAAACCCCCTGTTCCGGGGCAGAAAGACTTGTGGGTCGGCCCAAAACCTTCGCCATGGCTTGCCAGCAAAGGATGACAGAGTGCCTGGGCGTCCCTCATCGGTTCCTGGCCGGAGACGGTCCAAGTCGCTGCCGCGAGCACACTCCACACTTCTCAATTCAGCCCGACCACCAACCGTCAAGGATGACTTGCTAGAAATCCAAAGAGCGAACCACTTTGAGGACTCAACACTGGATGACCTCGCCGACTTGCTGGGCAACCAAGACAACGATGAGGACGATTCAGTTCGACGTGGGGCCCAATCCGAACCAGGGACCACCAGCCTTTTGGAGAGGAAAAGGGAGCTTGAGGCCTATGACCGGATGAGCAAGTCTCTGACAACAGGCCTCCTCGGCATTCGAAGTGCAAAACAGGGAATCGAGCGCCTCGAGGACAAGGTTTCACATGTCGGACCTAAAGGCTCAGAGACCGATACAGCAGATCCGCTTAATCCGACCGCTGAACGCTCGTGCCAAAATTGCCATGACAGTGCGTCGCCAACAGGCTCCTCGTTCACATATATTCAACTTCCCTTCCCCCGACTCTGGCACGGACGCCCGAGGTTTAGGCTCACTTTTATTGGACTTGTGCTATTTCTGCTCTCACTCTGGTACATCGCCGAATCGGCAATGTGCGCTTTGTACTGCAAGCCACAAGTTTGTTACCCGGGCCAAACTTGCGACTGGTCACCTGATGACCCACGATGGGGTTACTCCATCCCTATCAAGCTCGATCAATGGCTTACGGGAGGGCATGGTAAAGCATTCGCTGCCCACGCTCGGCCCGAATTGGCCGATTGGCTTGCTGACATATGGGATGCTGCCACGGGTACCGATATAACACGGATCGATATATCTCGTTACAGTCGGGAACAGAAGCGACAGCACAGGAGGCGATTACTGAAAGTCGGGCTCGCGAACCCTTCGGTACGATTGGAGGACAAGGCAAAGTTCGACGCTTGGAGCGCTGCGAGGGTTGCAAAAGAAAAAGCCAGTGGCGCGAGGGAGATGGGTTATGCTGTGGATGACGATGAGACTATGGCCGCAGATGAGAAATTATGAAGGCGGAATACGTGTGGATGATGATATTCGATGTCATGGGATCTCTATATTCTTTTCTTAGTGTCGCGGAAGCGAGTGCATTCTGTCGGTTTGCAGGCTAGGGTTTTGGGCTCCATGACATGGAGTGGGCAATATCCGAGCTGGTTGTAAGGAGATATCAAATGCAGTGTGGTATGTCGGAACTATAAGAATCTCTCTGAGCTGATGATGGAGTGATTCGTGCAACTCCGAAACACTACATGCCTTCTGCCGTCTTCTTCTGTCGCCCTTTCAGCCTAATGTGTTCCCCGTTACGCTGCCTCAGGATTTCCCATGCAACTTCACCAACCTGCTCCCAGTTCTCTATTATGAAGTCACGAACAGCCCCGGCATCGTAGACACCATCAACCCTCAAAGCAGCGGGCCGGGCAAGGCCAAAGCTGGTGTCGTCCTCTAGAATAATCTTCCTCATGGCGGACATCACACATGCTCGGTACTGGTTTTCTAGGTCGGGTATCAAGCCCTTAATCAAGCCCTTTGTCTCGTCAACGCTTCGCTGGAGGCGGAATTCCCTGAGCCGTGTGTTGTAGGTTTCCTGGACGAAGAACCAAGAAAATGCCTCCTCCCGCAGCACAGCTCGTAGGCCCGAGATGGATTGGTGATAGTCGGCTGGTGAGAACCGCCCCTCCGCTCTGAGCCTTGGAATGTACTCGTTGATCCTACATTATCGAATCCTATTAGCCACCTTTTGTTGAGTTAGAGAGTACTAGCATGACGACTCATCGACGGAAAGTCAGTATGTAAAGCACGTACCACTGCCGATAGACGGGGCGGCCATGCATGCGTCGACCTACGGCAATGTCAGCGAACTTCTCTGTCCCAGGACATTATTTCTATACGTGAGGAGTCGCTGTCTCAGGACTCCCCGAACAAGAGGAAAAGGGGGGAAAACGGAACCCCCCCCCCCAATCAGGTACTCACGTTCATTCGACTTCAGCTTTGTCTTGCCTTCATCTCCGCCAGTGACCCCGATGTCATTACCGGCTTCTTCTTCCGCCGCCTGCTTTACCCAGAACAGTCGGCAGGTAGTCACATACTCAAACAGAGCTTCGATCGATAGGAAAGGTTTGTCCCAGAAGCCCTCCACCTTCATTCCCTGTGTTAAATGTAAGGCGGTAGTCAGACAACGGGGAGGAACCCAGACTGGAATAAAACATGAGTGGGTGGACACTGACTAGAAATTGAATCGTTTCAACAGGGTCCTGGGTGAGCAGGACCTTGGCACGTTTGCGGTCAAACTTCTCAATTTCGGGTACCCGAAGCCAGAGAGCATCCTCGTCGACTGTGAGGCCAAATGGGCGAATTGTGCTGCCTATGATTTGATGAGAAAGGAGGCACTGGATCGAGCTGTTTGGTAATCTCCCGCTTACCTATCAAGTTCCAAATATCGCCGTGGGCATGCTTGAAGAGGGCCTGCGGGGTGTATCAGTGACTCGGCAGATATCAATCACATCGAGTTGACGTACCCATGATAGCTGATCGAGATCCTTGCAGATCCGGACGTCAACCTGTATATGCCGCTGCTTGGACGACGTCTCTTGGCCAATGTCATGGTTCCCAGGGTCGTGTAGGGGCTCGGAAGGCCACTGTGGCGGATATCAGCCAGAAATCACCGTTTTTGGACATCTCATGATGTCTGTAGTACTCACAGGAATAGCAAAATTGGCCGAGGTGCTTGTGGGATCAATGATAGCGTGCTTGCCGGCGCCGAGCTTGTCCTGTATGATAGTCATCAGATCGCGAGGTTTCATTGGCGTTTGGTCATCCGGTGTTGAGGGAAAAACCAGCCGCTTCTCCAAGCACACGAGGATGTCAACATCGCCGTGGTCCTTCTTGGCGGGCCCTTCGATCGGTGTTGCGACGTAGACGAATACCTCCCGCAAAGCTGAGTGGCACATATCCCGGACTTGACGGTACACATGATGCGGCATGCGTGGTGTATACGGGACATCAGGCCCGGCGCCGAAAGCTGAGCCTCCCATTGGAACTGTACCAGAGGGAGGGAAAGGTGCTACGGGAACAAGCGTGCCTGTGGTGGACGGTAAGGAAGAGTGTAGGGAAACTGATAATAAGTGGCCAGGGATACCAGCTTGAGAGGGCTAGATAACGAATAGGTAGGCAAGAAGGAACGGACGGCGGTAGAAATACCAGCAGATGGAGACGGCAACTCGCCGGACCACAACTGCTAGGCGATTTTCGGGGTTGTGATGAGAGCGCTCGCTCAGGGCTCAAGAGAGTGGTTAAATGTATAATCATCGGCCCCATCCCCCCGACTCTGCTGAAATTTCAGGCAGAAAATGAATATTCATGGCCGGAGCGCTTTGTCCAGACGGGTAAGCGGCTTCCATACGTCAAGCCAGCCAGCCCTGAAAATGTCTTGACGGTTGCTTTCAAGATGTGACTCCGAGGGTTGGGACTAAAAGCAGCAGCTACCGCACTAGCGCCGTTCAGCTGCCGTTGGCTGAATTTCAGCTGAGCTACTAACAGCCCGAAAGGTGGGGCAGTTGGGGTTCCCACCTCCCCCACGTCCGATTGTAAGCTCGTAGCTGGGACCTCCACTCCATCCTCCTGACTAAACTCCCGGCAGAAACCAAATAAACAAAACAGCACAACCACTCACGCGATGGAAAACGGCACACTCACCCAGGGCGAGGGCAAAGACCCCTCGGGGTTCTTGAGTGAGATCATCGGAAACCCCGTCACAGTCAAGCTGAACTCCGGTGTGGTCTACAAGGGTAGGTTCCCTCCACCCTCGCCGCACTAGATGCGGGTTGGTGAAGCACAGAGGATAAAGGCTGACCATCTCTCAACTCTTCGTATGGACCGCATAGGCGAGCTGCAGTCCGTAGACGGATATATGAACATTGCGCTCGAGAAGACCGAGGAGTATGTAAACGGTATCAAACGGCGGAACTACGGCGACGCTTTCGTACGTGGTAACAATGGTCGGTCTTCTCACCACTGTCCACACCTCCCAACCGACCTAATTAATGCCTTTTATAGTCATGTACATATCGGCAGAATAACTGGGGCCAGTATCGCACTACCATCACGTCAGAGTCGAGGGCAGCAATCTGTCGTCCGACACAGTCTAAATATTCTCAAATGCCACTGGACCTTCTAGTGTTTTTAGAGTTTACAATGTCGTATAACCATCCCTAAATAATTAAATTTCAGCCTCGCAGGGGTATCGATCATTGCTCAGCTTCCCCCAGTCCTGAACCGCATGGTTACCCACACTGTGAGAGATCTCAATTACTTGATACATTGGCATGGCCTGCATCGGCTGTGAGAGGGCATTCATAATGAAGTGGAGTTCTATCTCGTCCGGGGGGGGGGGGGTGGGGGGGGGTAAGTACGGGGG
>Ga0247760_1000311_pt1 | contig 54195 bp, 24 predicted proteins | sample UWRJL171409R4_FD_179936 | JGI IMG/M metagenome (GOLD analysis project Ga0247760, IMG submission 179936) | Plant litter microbial communities from Arlington Agricultural Research Station in Wisconsin, United States - UWRJ-L171-409R-4 | ecosystem: Environmental > Terrestrial > Plant litter >...
CCCCCCCCCCCCCCCCCCCACAAAATTCGGCGAACTCATCCAGATGAAGAGAGCACTGCTTGATAGGACGCAACCCCGCTCAGAGATACCAAAGACTGCGCAGTGCAGAGTGGGCTTCATAAGCTTCATCGTCGTGAGACGCCATAAACCTCGACCTTTCCACTCAACTTTAACGACCGTGATAGTGAGAAACCGGGCATCATGTCTTCTCGAGGCCCTGTTCCAATATACGGAAACGAAAATTTGCCATGGTCGTTCCACCTCCCGTCGGCGGAGCCGATAACCTCACCCACATCCCGCAAGCGGCCCCGCGGGGATGAATCGCCCAGATCCGACAGCGGCAGTACAATTGATGGCAGAAGCAGAAGGCTTTCACTCACCTCAGAGTTTCGCGGCGTCCCCGACACATACACAGCGAGAGAACGTGTCGCGAGTATGGGAGATTACTCCGTCACCATCCAAGACCCATCGGTCACGGCCGAAGCAGAGTTTGAACGTGACGACGATGGCGACAATGACGACGACAACGATACCGGTGGTTCGCCACAGACGCTACTGCCCCCTTTTAGGGACGCCTTCAACTGTATCAACCAGGAACTCCGCAATCTCGACAGCTTCTTCCTCTATCGCCTCAAGAGTGACGCGAGGCGGCACGTCGACGATATCAATGAGCATCTCAACATCATGGAGGATTCGCATCGCAAGCTGTATTCCAATTTCCGCAACCAGGAAGATCAGAAGAAAAAGCTCCGGGATAGGCTCACCCAGCTAAAGGATCAGACCGAGGCTGCGATCCAGGAGAGGGACCAAGCGTATCGTGAGATCGAAGAGCTTAAAAAGACCACAGCCAGGCTCAAAACTTCGATCAAGGATTTCGAGAGAGATAAGATGGTGCTGGACTCGGATTCGCCACCTCAGAGTTTGTCGCTGTCGGTCCCGCCGGCCCATGCGATGTCGGTGGTGGGTGACGCAGGGGACCATCACATGCATCACAAGTACGACCAGCTTGGATTCGGCATTACGAGCTTCCTCAGCAACCTCCTCAAAATCGAACTCGCTCACGACCAGCAGTCAGATGGAAGGCGCCTCAACTCTGTCGTTACGGAGTACATGTTCAACCTAGGGTCCTTCGCTGACAGAGCCGATGTGGCCGTCTCTTCCGTCGAGGGTTTCTGGAAACTTCGCCTGCCGTGGACGTCGAAGAACAACGCTAAAATGAACATACGGCCAAGCATCGAGGAGCGGTTTGCTCAACTCTGTTTGTTGATACCACGCCTGAAGTACAAGAGCCAGGGTAGAATATGGTGCACCACAGTCGTACTCATAAACGCGCTCATGAGTGCTGACCACGCGTCTGCGCCGCACGCTGGCATGGCATTTCTCGCGGCCATGTCGTCGACCAACCCAGTCGCGGAAGTTCAAAATCTAGACATTCAGAACGTCGCACTCGCCATCGCCTTATGCGAGCTGTGCCGGTTCCTTCAGGACACCTTCACAGAGCTCCCACAGGCAACATGGGATATCAGCAATATCCTCGGGTCTAAAGCACAAGGCTCCGTGTCGGCAACCCCCCTTGGCAGACTCAGCGCGTGTCTTGCTAATCTGCACGGATCCAACACTTCAGCTCTGCGAAGGCAGCTCGCCATGGCATGCGGCGATAAGTTCTGCTTCACTTCCCTGGACACGCAATCGGGCAACAAACTGGAACGTGGACTCTTGTCATGCGACGATAAGAAAACCTTCCTGCTGCTTGAATTTGAGAAGAGCTCATTCCGTTTTGTGGACAGAAACTTTGCCTACGCTCTCCAACCCGAGGATCAGAATAAACATTTAGTGATTAAGCGGCCTAACGGGGAGGTTTTGCTTGATATCGGTAACGCAGCGCAGGATGTGAGGGTCTTCTGGGTCAAATACGTGGAGCGCCCTTGATTTCATAGGAAGGGAGCAGTTGAGAGTCTAGAATGAATTAGGACTTTGGAAGTAATTTGTGGGTGGGGAGGATTTGTAATGGTCGGGCGCGCGGATCACCCTTTCATTCTTTTCCAGGGACATGCGGTGAAAATATCCCAAGGATGTCTACGTCTGCACAGGTTTAGAGTTATACATGCGATCTTTTAGCCCCTGAGCACCTAAGCTCCCTGAACACAAGCAATTGCACGCAATCTACGCAGTAAAACAGCGTTTTCAAGCTTAAGCTGTATTGTAACAACAGGTTAATTACTTTATCTATTTATAGAAGGCTTATTGCTGTCAGCACTATGCTTTTATTGCGCTAGCTAGCTACTTTTCTTATCGCTAGCGCTAGCCTCCCTTATCTTCTTATTAACGTAGAGCTGCTTATAATATATGTTAATTTTTCTAGCCACTGAGTACCCTGTACCCTGTAATGTGGTTGCGTACCCCGAAACCACCAGCCGAATCTTCTGGAACACCAGAGGGTTCCAGAAGATTCCAACCCACTCCAGGGCTCCTTGGGGCCCCCGGAGCACTCTGAACCTTCTGGAATTCAAGGGCGTTCCACCCCCTGAATCCAGTAGGGCTACTGCCCTACAGAATTAACTAGAACATCACAGTGGCCACGTCAGCCACTACGTTAACAGAACCACGTAGAATGGTTTAGAACAGTACAGTACTATTCCATTATTGTATTAGTTAGTTCCACTTCATAAAAGGCTCTGGGATTCTTCTAGAGCCTCCCACAGCTTATAACAGGCTCTCTCCTCTCCTGTATCTAATTCTAGTTAAGTAAGTAACTTCATTCTATTCTAGTCATTGTATAAGGCACTGCCTTCCGGATCTTCTTGTTTCCAGCGCTAATATTCGCTGCAACAACCCTCTTACAAAGGCACTGCCTCCGTAATTCAGGCCGTTTGTTTGCTTCCTAAAGCGCTTACAGCGCTGTACTACAGCACTGTGGGTTCCTGAAGTTTAACAGTAACTATTACCACAGACGCGCAATTGTAGCTGCGTAACTTTATCACACGGCTTGCCACTATTCATAATTATAATAATAGCTCTCTAGCTTTGCTAGAGAACGAATAAGTAATAGAATCACATAGTTACAACCCCTTCAATCTCATACAATCTAAAGTGCAGTGCTTCTGACAATTAGCAAAGTTAATTTGCTAGGTCTTAATTACTTTTAAATGTTTATAAGCATCCTTGATATTATTTAACTATATTTTTATTATAATTATCTATAAATAGATTAGCGTTTACTAAAGACTAATACTGAGATTTCGCTGTTAAAATCTAACAGATCCTTTTCTTTAACTAGATCTAATATTAGTGACATGTTGTGTTGGAATCACTGCACTCTAGATTCTGTGAAATTAAAAGAGTTGCAACTGCGTGATTATATTACTTGTTTTGCTCTCTAGCTTAGCTAAGGAACCTTTCTCATAGCTATGAATAGAGGTAAGCTGTATAGGAAAGCTACGCGGCTACAATTACGCTTCTATAGCAATAGTTACAAATATATTATTCTAGTAGTTTCCAGACTCTTCTTTCTGGGCTAGAGCCCCTTTCTTTCTGACATATCAAGGTCGCTACTAACCTGGGAGCTTTAATTAGAAGTTGGTTACGCCTGCTCTAAATAGATAAAGAAGATGGATAGCTAAAGGGATAAAACGGCTGCCTAGTTCAGTGGGAAGTTATGCCTTTTTAAACAAAGACAGTTAACTATAAGAATTATAGATTAATGTATTAAAATAATTGCTTAAAGACGCTGACGTAGCTACAGTACGGATTAAATTAAGTAATATTAATCGTGCTGAAGTCTTTTTCTAAGCGAAATAGAATTTACAGGTAACTTGAAACTATTTTTAAAGTGAATTATTTTCGAAAAATAGGTTTAAAACCTCCAGTTAGCCGCCGCCTTTATTTAAGGTATAGGTAGGGTAAAGGGAAACTGCCACAAAAATTGCCAGACAGTGAAGAAATAGAAAGTATAAGTAAGCATAAACAGTTAGCCGCCTTCTTAGCGATACGGAGGCAAATTAATGCTAAATATAAAGATGAGTGGCAAAGAAATGGAAGATTTTCAGAAAATAATCGGTCGGCGCGTATGGCGCAAGCGAGGGTGGGGTGTGGGTTTGAAATTGTTTAATCGCATATCTTTAAGGCGGCCGAAACCGGCAGAGAATTTGCAGAGAAATGACATTACATTTCAGCAATCTCACCGCACCGTCCTTGCAATGTTCAAGCGAAGTCTTGGCATCGTTACATCGCTACCACACACACTATGGGTCTATTTCGCCATAAGAAGGCCCCTACGCGGGAGGTTACCGGGAGCTCAGAGTCAACACCGCCAGAGCAGTCTTCAGGAAACAGACTCAAATCATTTCTGTACGTGATTGCCTGAACTCCTTGGCCGGCGTGTGAGAGGGCTCCACACTGGTAAAGACATGGAAACGGAACGCTCAAACTTTTTGCTTTTGCTTTCTCGAAAACAGCAGGGGAAATATCGCCAGCAGCGTGTCGGCCGGAAAAGATGGCCTCGTCAAGGGCAAGATGAAGGTCCAAAAATCACTCGGTCTAGGCCACCGGCCCAACGTGATCCCGGCGGGATTGTCGCCCAGCATTCGGGACGAGCCCCGCACCGTCCACATCGGCTGGCACCCCGTCGCCGGCTCCATGGGCAAATGGTTCGCCGAGACCGGGCTGGGCAAGCTGGTCACCGACAAGATTCACAAATACCCCGATCCGACGCAGCACTGGGCCGTGTTGGTCGGCGACTACGGCCACGAGCTGTGGATGGTGCGTTCAGCTGAGGGATTTATTTGCGAGCAACATTGCGACACGCGCGCTGACATAACCGGGACACTTCCCGAGAACTTGCCTAGGACGAAGAGCTAAACATCATCTACGTCAACGAGGTCGTCGAGCGGGCCGAGTGGCAGACGTTTGAAGTCGGCACGACGCGATTCAACGACGAGGCCATCAGGCAGAGCAGCGAAATGGCCATATTCAACCTGCGCACCGAGCGGCCCGCCTACAACCTCATCAGCAACAACTGCCAGACCTTTGCGCTCGCTCTTCTCGCTGCCATCCAGGTCGGGTCGAGCCGCGAATTCGCCACCAGCTATGAAGTCTATCGCAAGGCCATCGGCCCGGGCAGCGTGGCCGGTCTCTTCGCCCCTGACGCAGACGCACAGGCTACGCTAGCTAACGGGGAGGCCGGCGTGCAGGCTGCTGCGGAGGTTGACGCCGAAGCCGAAACCAAAGCGGATGCTGAAGCTGGTGTGCAGGCTGTGGTTGGGGAAGAAGTGGCGGGCAAGCCTGTTCCAGCGCAGAAGCAGCGCCGGACTATTGTCGAATTTGCGAAGCAGTTGATGGATGAGCACACGACCGAGCTCGACAATCACCATTGCGTTCATTAGCGTGGGACACACTGTACTTTGGGCGCTTTTCCTAGATCGAGGTTATGTGTGCAGTCCTTGGGTTTAATTATGGTCATAATTTGAGATTTCTTCATATGATTAGCAGCAGAGAAATGAATGTTTTACGCAGTGGTCTCTACTTCTGTCTTGTCTTCTACCAATTGTATACATCCCAACCACCCATTCCCTCCCCAAACTACCCCGCAGCCTTCATAGCACTTAGTGGGGCTGCCACGCTGCTACAGTGGGGTGACAAAGTCTCGCCCAAACCCTGTAATGCCGACGCGTACTTTTCGTGTCCCGCGTTTTCCACCCACACCACCTAAACTTCAATTATGCAGGACGGCACGAATATAACGATGCATACTCCCAATACCGAGTATTCGCCTCATTTGAGGGCCAAGATTGTAATAGGCTTCGAATTAGGCCTCCAACGGCCTGCGTTGAAGCACAAAATCGGCGTTAATCCAGCAAACGTTTCGGGGCTCATTGCGCGATACAAGATCCAAAAGTCAGGAAAATCTCGCCCACGTTCTGGCAGGCCATGCTACCTTAAAAAACACGATCTGCAGAAGGTATTCGCTTTAATTAATAAAAATCTATTTATTTCTAATAACTGCCTACGTGTAGAAGCAAGTTTAACTTATTATATACATACTTTAATAAGAGAGCTGGTCTAACGTAAGATCTAATATATATACGCGCTTTAGAAGTTAAAATTAAGTGATATTTTTACTGTAAAACGCTTAGTTTTTGCTAAGCTATATATGTGAAAGCCTCTCTTTTAGTAAAGGCGAATTATAATGTTAGATAAGTCCTTTATTACACGTAGCTAAGGTAAGTGTTAGGCTTAGGTTTTTTATTGTAAAGTTAGTATTTTTACCCTTTACATTAGCCTTTACTAATAATACTATAAAGTAAGTGCCTTAATAAAAAGTTCGTATAGTTAAAGATTAAATCTACTTATCACTTTTAGATGTTTTAAGGCGCCTTTAGCTTTAGAATCTATACGTTACTAGTTCTGATAATAGAGGACCCTGAATCGAAACGTGGAAGCGTTACTAGGTAGGTTATATTTAAAGTTTTATAGAAACACCTTTTAATAATCTGCTCCCTTAACTTTATCTTTATTTAGGATAATGCCTTAACATATACTTATAAGCTGGTGTAGGTGTGGTTAAAGGAATAAGTAGTGGAAAATGGGGTTAAGATCTTTAATTAGCTAACTTACTCTTTAGACCTTAATCCGATTAAGAACGCCTGGCAGGTTTTAAAATCTGAAATTATAAAGTAGTACTCTGAACTGGCCGAAATGCTTAAGAATAATACCGTAATAGAGGCTCTTATAAAGGTGGCTGTTATTATGTGGGATGAGATTAAAGAAGAGGTGTTAGATAAGCTCCTTTTATTAATGGTTTGGAGGTTAGAGGCTGTAATTAAAGCTGACGGTTAGTACATCAAGTATTAATTGATATTACAGGGAAGGCTAAAGATTTAGCTATCTAGAAATACAATCTATATGGCTTTAGCTACTGATATAGTATAATTGTAAAGTATTAAAGTGGTGTGGTTAAATGGGGGTTTTATTAGCATTGCGGGGTTTAGGCGAGACTTTTGTCACCCCACTGTAAAGGCTCCTGTAATTCAGACGGCCTCAGCTCCTATTAGAAGCGCGGCACTCTGGATTCTGTGGAATTGTTATTACAACCTGCACCCAACACAGGCCTTAAGAGGACTGGCGCAGGTTAAGACAGAACGTATAACAGGACATTAATGAGTAAGGGGCGTTCCGAAGACGGCTTATTAAGCTAGCACTCTTAGACAGGGGGTTTAACGTCACTGTAGGTCGCTATCACTATAATGCACAGAGGTAAGTCTGAACAGTAGGATATAAATAAATAATTAAATACTAACGTAAGGAACTAAAGTCCCTTATGGTAGTTATAAGCATAACTATAGCTTATTTATACTAACTAATTAGGAGGTACTTTATACCTTACTTAGTCCGTTATACTTAGTGGTGCACCACATAGTTATAGTTAAGCAGTTAACTAAATAGTACTTAGTATTATCAGTCCTTATAGACCATTAAGCACTTTCTTACTAGTTATAAGGGCTTCAGGTCTTTACACCCCTAGCCCAATGTGCCTAAACAGTGTACACCGTCTTCCCACACTGTTCCTTTTACAGGGGATTTGTCAGGCTGCCCTGGCCTAAGTGACGGCCTATAAAGTTATCACATAATTCCCCCTCTTTAACATTCTTTTTCCATAAAAAATCGCTAGGTTAGTTTCCTTCCTTTCTCCACCTTTATTATATCTTCTAACCGTGTTAAAAAACATAAAAGACAGAGAAAACAGGAAAAGGCTCCTTATAACTGTCACATTTATCTTATAAAGTCCCTTAACACCTTTAATTTACAGATATCTCCTTACACTTATTATTAAATTAAATCCCTATTATATCAAGTCGTAACATAATCTAACAGCTATAGTAAATACTAATCCGCTAACATACCTTCTTTATATAACACATTTAATCACTTTAACAAGTTTATTAAAGGTTTAATAAATAAGAAAAAGAAGTTAAACACCTTATACGACTAAGCAGTTACTAAGTACTGTAACTCCCTTATAAAGTTACAGCGTGTCGAAACTTAACAGTGTATTATTAAAACGAAGGCAATAAAAGTGTTTTTTTATAAGGCCGAGGTTTTATCTTTCCAGAAGCAGGTAAAGGTAGTGGACCCAGTCTGGGCTAAGCCGGTTTCCTAGGACTGGGACTCTTTCCTTACTAGTTTTCCCCCTAAGGGGTCACCTTAACCTGTAACGTCTTCCTAACCTAATTTATAACCTCCTTCCCTTAATAAATAAAACGGCCCTTTAATGTAATAATAGTATGCTTACTTCATAAAGTAAAAGGTTATAGGTTTAACTCTTATAAAAGTCTTCTATCACTTTAAATCCTTACCCCTTAGGGTTAGAGGGTTTAAGGTGACTTTTTATTATTTATCTTTCTTTTACTAACTTCCTTTTCTTAATAGTGCTTATTTTTATAAGGTTTACTAAAAGCTTTAGAGGCCCAGCCTCCTTATTAAGTTTAAGGTCTTTATAACCTATAGTTAAGGGTTTTAATAAACATCCTTTTATACCTATTAAGGAGTTTCCTGCCACTTCTTAGGCTTTAAATCCCACAGTAATCTTACTCTTTAGTATAGTAGTTTAAATATTAAATCTTATTTTATTTCTAATCTTTATTATTAATTTTAATTAATCTGGATTCTTTTAATGGAACTTTATAATTAAGTTTAAGTATTTAAGATTTTTAACTAGTTCCTATAAGTTACCTTTAAGGCTGTAATTTAACTACTTAATAAGATACTTAAATGTGTTTTTTCCTTTCTGTAAATTTATAACTTCCTTAACATTATATTTGTCTTTATTAACGTCGATCTTAATCTTCTTTTCCAGGGGAACTCCCTTTAAGGTGGGTTTTAAAAGTAAGATATGAAAAACCTTAATCCACACCTTTATACTAACAGGTAAGTTTAATTTATAATTAAAGGTGGCGACCTTTTTCTTAATTTAAAACAGTCTGTACCTTTTAAAGTTAAGCTTCTTATTAAGCTATTTTAAATGTAAGTTTTATAAAAAAAGGTAGATATAGTCCCCCTTTTAAAAAGTCAGTCCCTTAACTTGTTCGCTATTATAATAAAGTCCTTTCTTAAGTATTAATTACTTAATTTAATATTTATTAGTAAACTTTTTCATTTATTTACGTGTAAACTTAAATTTAACTTATAAGTGGTTATATAACTCTTACATCTAATTTATATAGATTATAACTTAAGGGGTGCTGGTAAATGGGCTTTAACAGAGCTTAAGCTCCTTATTATAGTTAGTAAAGAACAGTAACATATTTATTAACTTAACTAACGTTATATTATAAGTTATCTGTGCTGTTAATAATAGTTTAAATTAGTTATCCTGTTTAAAGTTAACGTAAGCCTGGAGATAAGTTATAAATATTTAGTTAATTTACTTTATTTAACTGTCTGTTTATAAGTGGAATGTTATTAAAAGCTTACTCTTTATACTTATTCTTTACATTAATCCTTACTAGAACTTTAATATAATTAGCTTATCTTAATCTGTAACGATGTTATCTAGTTAAAGGTGTTATAAAATTACCTTTTTTTTAAAGATATAAGTAAGTTACTTAACGGTTATATCCTTTAAGGTTAGTAAGAAGTAGGCTTATTTTATTAATCTGTTAACTATTATAAGGATTTAGTTATAGGTAACTCTTATAACAGGGTCTTTAGACTTTAAGATCCTAATAATGAAGTTAAGTAAGATAGAATTCTATAATACTTATAGTATAAGGAGTGGTTTAAGGAGCCTATAAAGCTTATAACGTCAGTTCTACTTCCAGTAACAGATGTTATAGTTATTAACCACTTCCTTAACCATCTTTTTTATTCTTAGGAAAGTGTACACTTATTAAGCCTATATAAGAGTCTTAGCCTAGCCTATATGTCTTTTAAGTTAAGATTTATAAACCTATTAAATATCCTCTTTCTGTTTATTTAGGTTGTAAACGTATAGTTTTTCCTGGTATTAAAGCCTTACTCCTGGTTTAGGCGTGCTGTTTACACCTTTTAGCAGCTGTTCCAGCTGATAACCAGTTTTATTATAATTTAAATACTTTAAGTACTCCTTTTTATAATCTTACATATACCTTAAAAAGTCTCCTAAGGGGCACTTATACTTATAGGTGCCTTCCACTAGCCTTCTTACTTAAAAGTCCTATTATTACTAATAGATGTTATACTTTATTTATAAGTTTATATAAACATTAATAATTTATTCTGGCGTTTAGTTATTTAACACTTACAGTATATACTCTAATATACCGTTTTTAACTTTGTTAAATATAATAATAGGGATTAAAACTAGGTTAACATCTTTATAATCCTGTCTCCAGCTAAGAGTATTAACACGCCTATTATCTTTTCCTTTAACATAGTAGATCTGGAAGTGGAACAGGGTTATTAACTCTACCTACTGTGTTTACCATAAGCTTAATTCCTTTATTAAGAAGTACCAGAGGTTATTATAGTTTAAAAAGACCTAGATTAGTTCCTTCGTGCCACTTAAATACAGTACCTACTTTGTAAAATATTAAATAATTATTATTAGTTCCTTATTATGGATTAGGTATTATAGGGTTAGGCCGTGGATCCCTTTTAATAAAAAGGCAACTAGGTAACGTTTTCTATTATCTTAAACTTAATTAAGTTCTCCACTAATTACAAACTTTAAAGAGTCTGTCTTAACTTAAAAGGGCTTTAAAAAATTAAGGAGAGCTAGGACTAGTGCTGTAACGAAAGTGTGCTTAAGGTCTTTAAACGCCTTTTATTATCTATCAGTTTACTTAAACGGTTTACCTATCCTTATAAGCTTATACAGTGGTTTTACAATTTTTATAAAATACTTAATAAAGTATTAATAAAAGTTTATAAAGCTAATAAAGGCTTATAACTTAATTTAGTTCTTTAAAGTAAGCTAGTCCTTAACTGCCTTTATTTTTTCCTTTTACATTTTAAAATTTCTAAGGGTTACTTTAAACCTTAAATAGTTTAATTCTTAAATATAAAAGTGGCTTTTTTCTAAGTTTACTGTCAGCTTTACTTTTTTAAAGGCTGTCAGAACTTATTATATATACTTTTAGTGTTCTTTTAAAGTTTTAAAATAAATTAGAACGTTATTTAAGTATATAAAGATAAACTTATTAAAGAAGGGGTGGAGAACACTGTTAATAAGGTTTTAAAAAGTTACAGGGGTATTTATTAATCTTATTAATATAATGTAATACTGGTAATACCTGTTATAAGTCCGAAACGTTATCTTATATTCATCTTCTTCCTTTACCCTAATATAGTTAAAACTTATAAGGAAATTAAGGCTAGAGAACTAATTTATTTTAATAATCCGTTTTTACATTTTTATAATAAGTGGTAATAAGTAACGATTTTTAATTATATCTTTATTTAACGTTTAGTAATCTATAATTATATATAATTTACTGTTTTCCTTTCTTAGGATAAATAATATTAGGTACCTTACTGGGGACTGGGACTTTATAATAAACCTGTTCTTCAGGTTCTTATTAATATACTCCCTTAAGGCTTTAACTTGTTAAGGGTTTAAATGGTAGGGCTGGAAGCTGTGGAGTTTCACTCCTAGTTTTAGCTTAATTTTATAATCTTACAGTTTATAATCTAACAGTTACAGTATCTTTTTTTAAAACAGAGTAAACTTCCTATACTCTACAGGTACCTTAAATAAGTTAACTTTTTTACTTATTTGTAAATCAGCTTCTTACTTCTTTCTACCTTTTAAATCGTCATTTAGGCTATATAGTGGACTCTCTAGTCTTTTAACCGTCTTTATAAACTTAACTTAAACTGTACTTAGTTTTAAGGGTTTAATGTGCTTTTAAGTACTTTATACATCTTTAAAGCAGTTTAGTGCTTTCTTTAAACAGTAATTACTGTTAAGGGACTTACTAAAGGTGAGGTGGCCACTCCTTTAATTAATTACAGGGTTATACTTTTCCAGCTAAGGTAAACTTAAGATTATATCGTACCTTGTAATTAATGTAATGTTAAAGTATACTTATTATTTATCCCTATCCACTTTAATTAAAAGTGGTAAATAGTAGGTGACTTTACTGTTATTATATTAATACAGGCCTCCTTCTTTATTTTAAATGGGAATAACCTTTTTATACTTTTAATTAAGGAGTTTCCTTTAGTTAACTAATAAGGGGTACATTAGGTTAAAAGCACTCTTGCTATTAATCACTACTTTTACCTTAAATGGCCTCCCTTTTCCGTTTATTAAGTTAACATTAACAGAGTAATACTTATACTCTTTTAACATTTAAGTTATAGTAACTATTTATCCTTAAGGTCTTATCTAGCCTAACCTTTAAATACCTCTTCTTCTTTTTAAGGTTTTTACTAATTAGTAAACTACTGGTTTCCAGCCTTTTTAAAGGGCCTGTAGCTTTTTCCTAACTCTTTTTAGAAAAACAGGTAGCTTTAGTAAACTTAGTAATTAACCCTTTTTAAGTTTTCACATCTTAACGTCCAGTTAACCTTATATGGTTTAATGTTTTTAAAGTCCTTAATAAGTTAATAGTACACTTTATAAAACTAGATTATAGTAATATCTTTTTACTTTTAAATCTATTAGTAATCCTCTTACTTTTACCACTCTCTAGCTTTTCCTTTAAGGTGTAATAAGCACGTTATAATTAGGCAGTTATTAAGTACCCCTTTGCACTAACACGTGGCAGGGGTTTAGTTAACTATAGTAACTTTCTGCTTATTACCAGACTCTCTTATTAGGGAGTAGGAGACTTAGTAGTGGGTTGGCTTTAACTCTACTTTTATAATAATGTAATCCCGTTTTTAAATGTTAGGGAAGTGGTTATAAAGTGCTTTAAGTTTATTATATTAGTTAAAAGTATAGTTATTATATATATAGTTAATTTACAATACGTCCCTGTAATTAGGGTGGTTAATGTTAACTGTAAGTGCTGTGGTTATAGAGTATGGGATGGGGGATATAGCACTTTATTTTTTCTCTTCTTCCACTTACCTTTAAGTACACTACTTCTCTTAAACTTTTTCTTAAAACTCAGGTAATAATAACTTAACTTATTCTTCCACGAAATGGCCTTCCTTAATAAGTTAATGTTTAAATTAGTTAGTGAAGTAAACTTTATTATAAAGTTATAACTTAATCTTTACTATTTTATCCTTAGACGTTATAATAAAGCCTTTAATTTACAGGTCCTTTATTTCGTTTACCAGTTCTTAATGTTTTTCCTTTAGCTCTTAGACTTTTCACTAATGCACTTACTTTATACCTTCTCGGGGGACTTTTAAGGTGCTAATCCAGGGCATACTAGCTTTAATATAAGGTAGCTATTTAAACTGTCCCTTTTCTAGGGAGGTAAGGGTGCTGATCCACTTAATGTGTTTAAAGTGTTTAAGAGTCTTAAAAGGTATATTATTATTATTATTATTATTTCCTATACCGATATGCCCGCAGGCGCGCCGGTCCTTCTACTGCTATGTATAAAGGAAACCGTGCCGTATAGGCCGGATAAAAACCTTCGTCAACTCCTTTAAAGCCACTAACTATGCAAGTCCATCTTATTACAAACGAACAGAGGCCCTTATCGGTCTCCGGCCCCACTAGCCCTCCTCTCTTATTTCCAGCTTTAACTGTCTGGCTAATCTGTACTCTAGTAGCTGGCCAGAGTCTATTAGCCAGCTAAGGACCTTCCAAACAAACCTTCCGCTCTAGGTGTTTGCTACCTGTAATATAGCCTGTAAGTCCCTTTATAATCGAATCTCTCGGTGGTCTTACGGCCTCTATAACGGTAGGTTAAAGTATTAAACCACCAAATGCTCTACTATTTCCCTACCTTCCCTACATTTATAATAGGGAGTACGGACCTTTAGAACCTTTACCTTAAATAGGTAGTCTTTAAGGCTTATATCCTCTGTCTAGGTTTAGGAAAAGAGGCTACTCTGGGCCTTTATAAGGCCCTTATGTCGCTTAAAGGCCTTATTAGTAAATAAAAGGGAAGGGGGGTCTCTGTCTGTTAGCCTTTTTACCGGCTAGCCAGCTCTTTAGCTCTCCTACTAGGCCTGCTAGGCTAATTTTACAACTTTATCTATTTCTAACTCTTTATTCTTCTTTTCCCCTATTTTCTACCTTTAGCTGGCTTATTAAGTTACTGTAATTACAGCCTATTTAGTAGGTGTTAGGCCTTATGGTCTTTATTAAGGCCTTTATCCTTAGTTTCTTATTTTCTTTCTAAACTACTAACTGATTCTATTATAAGCTTCTGTAATTAAGTATACTGTTAGAGCTTATTTAGTTTTTAGCCCTTTTCCAGTTTATAAGGCTTTCTCTTATAGCTAGTCTTTAAAGTCAGTTAATTATTTATTAAGGTAGAGGTTTAATGGTAGGACTTAAGCTTTTGTTTTTAAACACCTTATAAGGGCTGTTTAGTAAGCTTTAACTATAATACGGAGGCTCCTGTTTTAGGCCTTTAATAAGGCCTTTATTAACCCTCTTAACTTACTAGTACTTCTTAGGGCCGTTAGTTAATAGAAGCTAGAAGCCCTATAGGTTATAACGTTACGGATACACTTAATATAGACTTCCCTAGCACGGGTAAGGTTTAGGCCTTATGTTTTAACTACGATCTTTAATAATGTAAAGTTTTAAGTCCTTAGCTTCCGTTTAACTACTTAATAGTGGGCTTTCCATAATAGTTTCCAGTTTAGCCAGACCCTTAAGAACTAAGCTAAACTTACTAGTTTAACTAAGCTGTAGCCCTTTTAGCCCCCTGTGTTAATAAGAGTTACAGGGTTCTTCTATTACCTTCGGCTTTTATTAAAGTGGATTAGTTTACATTTCTGGGCTGTGAAAGCTATCCCGTAAATACTTACCTACTGTAAGCATATTTTCTAAGCTTTCTTTAATTACTTAGTGTTAGCTTTAGGGCTTTTTTTAAACATTAACAGGTTTGTGTCGTTAGTAAAACCTATTATACTAATAAGTAGGTGGTCTTCTTTTAAAGCTTTATATAGTGAGGTTATGTAAAGGATGAAGAGAATAGGGGAGAGTAGGGAGCCTTAAGGTACCCCTGTGGTTACTAGAATATCCTTTATTTTCTGGCTGTTAAAGTGAAGGATTATAACTCTATTACTTAACTAAGCCTGTACCTATAGTATTATCTACTGTAAGAAGCCCTGTTACCGGAAGGTAGATAGTAGCCGTTTGTAGTTAACAGTATTAAACGTTCCTGTAATATCTAATTATAAGAGGGAGGCTGTTACCTTCTATCTCTAAGCTTCCTAAACCTGTATAACTATTAACTATACGGTTAGTTCAGTAAACCGATACTCTCTGTTACCTATCTGTTTAACTAATAGTAAGCCGTAAGCTTCTGTAGCCTTTATAACCCTCTAAGTAACTAAAGCCTTTATTACCTTCCTAACAGTAAGTAGGAGGGCTATTAGTCTGTAACCTCTTAGGGTCCGGTAGGTTTCTGGGGTTTTTCCTAACTTTTACAAAACTATTATCTTTACCCTTTTAAACCTCTTAGGGAACCACTTAAACTGTAAGCACACCTCTGTAAGCACTGCTAGTATTTTAAATAATAGCTAGTTACAGGCTTTTAATAGGCCTATAAGTAGGTAGTCTTCACCTAAAGCCTTCTAAGGGCTAATCTTTAATAGGACGGCTTTAATTTCCTTTACTGTAACCTCTTCCTTTATGCTAAACTTTGGCTCCTACTTTTTTAATAAGTCTGGGTCCTGTATGTTAGAAAGGTTAGCTTCTAAGTAGGGGAAAAACCTCCCTACTAGGGCTTTAGCTTTTTCGTAGTGTATAGAGAGGTCTAGGTAGCCTAAGGGGCTTGTGAAGGCAGGTAATTTTAGGGGGTCTAGGGGGTTAAAGCTCTTATAACAGGCCCACTGTTTAAAGCTCTAAAGTAGGTCTTAGCGATAAGTGGCTTTTTAAAGTGTTAACCTCCAGGCCTTTATTTTTTCCTTATTAATGGCTGCTTTAAAGGCCTGTAAGCTTTAACGTAGCCTCTCTTTATTATATGTTATTAGGGCTGTTTTAAACTCCCTTTCGGCTCTCCTAACCTCCCTTTAGGCCTCCTGTACTGCCACTAACCACCATGGGGACCCCTAGCCCCTATTAGCTTTCTTCTAGGGGGTAACCGTTTTAGTTATCCTTTATAACTTTCTAATTAGCTGTTTAAAAGCCTCTTCTAAACCCTCTCGCTCCCTAATACAGGCCTAAAGGCCTTATAACCCTGTGTTTCCTAACCCCATCGTTACTAGGAAGAGGGCTGCTTTAACCTTTACCCAGCTCTGATTCATCATCTTCCAATTCCATCCCTCTAGCTTAGCTTATTATAATAGCAATCCGCTTATGTAAACCTCTAGTACCTGTAAGTAATAATTTGACTTCCCCCTATACTCTAAGCTGTAATAAGCTATTTAAAAGCTAATTATTACCCAGAAATAGTCAATAGTTAAAACTCGTCCCCGCTAGGCTCCTTAAGGTACTTTAATTATAGTACCGGCTAGGGTTTAGAGGTTAAGGTCCTACTGTAAGGCTAGTTTTAATAAAGCCTTAACTTTCCTTTTATACTAGTTATGTCGGTCCTACTGTAGATGGTAGAGGTTAAAGTCCCCTGCTAGTACTGTTAGGTAGGTTAGGGCTTACTAGTTTAAAAGACCCTGTAAAAGAGCCCTATCCTCTTAAGGGTTATAAATCAACCAAAGCTCTAACCCCCTATCCCCTATCTTCGGGAACTATATCTTATAATAATTACCTGTAGCTTCGTACTCCCACTACCTAACTTCAAACCTTCAACTAATAAATATAGCTACACTACCCTCTTATAAGTGAATAAGGTAGTATTTCAAGCCTCTAAAGCAGTAGGTTAACTTAGTTTACTGGTTAATTTAAGGCTCCTGTATTATAAGGAGGTCGTACTATACCTCCTCTAACAGGGCTTTAAGTACCTCTTTATTACCTTTAGTGTTCCAAAGTAAAATTTTAATCTTCATTAATATCCATCTTAGTAATCTTTAAGGCTTAAGCAGGCTAGGTAAACTAAGCAGGCTAAGTAGGTTAGCTGGTGCTTAGTGTGGGTCCCCTTAAGCCGAGGCTGATACGGCTTTAAGAGGGGTCTCTGCTAGTTACTGAAATTAATATTAGCCGGCCCCGTTATAATAGCCGGGGTCTCTTTATTCTAACCCTTTAAAAGCTATCTTTATCTTTATGTGACTGGGCTCTTCTAAAGGTGAATGCTGGCTTTAAAAGGGGGCTAGTTACTCTAGTTATTATCTCTACTGCTGGTCCTGGTTCGAAAGTCCTTAATTGGTGTTAGTAAGCCTCCTTAGCTTCCTTTCTGGCTTTAATCCTTCCTGGGCACTCCTTAGCCTAGGCTGTGTAGGCTCCTCCGCAATAAGGGCACCTGCATAGCGCTTGGCCCCCCTGGGTAGGGCAGAGGGCCTCCCCAGCCCTCCCTCCCTCCCTATAGGCCCTTATACCACATCTTCCACATAAGGCTTCCTTACGGCAATGCCTCTATATATAGCCCCATTTCCAGCACCTAAAGCACTGCTTCGGCTTTAAAGGGGCCCAGTACGGCTCACAATCTAGTATCTAAGCATTCCAGACTATACCCTACTTATAAGCCCTCTAGGCCTCTTCTTAGCTTTCTACTATAACTAATACAGTAGCTTTAGTAAACTCCTAATTATATAAGAGCCGGAACTTAACCTTATTAACAGTCTTAAAGCCGATATTAGTGCCGAAAGCTTCCTCTGTAATGTTTTATAAGTTAGCTTGCTTTAATCCTTTTATTAAAATTGTAAAAGTCCTATAAGCTTCCTTAACCTGCTCCTTAAAAGCTTGCTGGATCCACTAGTTATTCTAGTTATACCACTCTTTAATAGTAAAGTCGCTAAAGGTAACCACTATATCTCCACTTAATAGCTTCCAGGCTGCAATAGCTCCTTTCTTTACTGAGGTTTAGTTAATAGCTTAAATGATTTCAGTTAGGGTTTGCTTAGCTAGGTCGGCTAGCATGTCGGCTTTATGGATTAGTATCTTTTAGTTAATCCTTTAGGGGATAGTTTTTGTTATTTAGCTTAGTTAGGCCGATATGGGGTTTCTGTTAGTTACTGCTGCTTATAACCGGGCTTATAGGTTCTAGCTAGGGCTTATAGCGGCTTAAACTACTTCCGTAACTACCTTTTACAGGTAGGTTACTGTAAGTACCTTTAGGTTATAGCTTTTATTTTCTAGGGCTGTAAACAGTACCTGCAGTTCCTTTACAAGGCCCTATACTATACCTTAGCTTCCGGTAGGCATTAGAGTTACTAAGCCGTTAAGGAGGCCTTTAAGTGCCTTTATCTAAGCTTTAAAGTCCTTAAATTCGCTATCTCTTAAAACGTATTACCTAAGCCCCCTTAAGGGCGAAGATCTAACCTTATAGGGGGGTACCTAAAAGGGGGCTTGAGGTAAGACCCTTAATTATTACGTAATAGCTTATAGCGCTTTATTATCGTTATACGTGCATTACACTAAATAACCTTAAGGTTTACACCTTAAGCTATCTTTATAAAGCTAATCTATGTAAAAGGGCATGTAAGTGATACCACTAGCTAAGCTAACACTAGGTATAATCCAGATCTGTAACCCCTTTATAATGGCTCCTCCCTATTAGCTAACTAATATATATATCCGTCCTCTCCAGCTAGTTACAATTCTCCTCTCTTTATAACTCCCTTACGGTAATAATATCCTATACTTATTACGCTTATAAGGCGTTTATATTAATATAATCCGATAGTAACTTCTTCCTATATTATAAGGTAACCTTATAAGTCTATTATTAAAATACTGTACACCTAGCTCTTACAGCCTAAGTGTAAATTAAAACTGCTTTAAAGTTACTTTAACCTTAATTAACTGTAACTATTACAGCTTATTAAGCTACCTTTACTTATTAATAAAGACTTAACTTCCTGTTATTTAAGGTAATCTCCCCTCTTAAGCTAACTGTATCTTATAGTAGGTTAATATGTAGTAAGGCTGTAAACAGAGTTACTACACTAGTAAAGTTACTATATTAGTATAACCTTACCTTTAATCCGTTACTAACTTACTCTAATCTACTAATTATAAGTTATTATAACTAACCGGCCGTTTAAATTAAGGGCGTTACTCCTCTACAGGTATAATAACTACCTGTAAGCTATTTCACGCCCTTAACAAACCCGTTCTTATACCCTCACCTTAATTAATTAATAACCCTGTTCCTTACTTCCCCTTATAACTAACTTTCACTTTAGCCCTTATAATATCTTCACTACACTTTCCACGTTTATAAAGGAACGCTTACCTAAAGTTAAATAAAGTTAAAGGTGCCTTATCCCCCTTTTAAAACGTTAAGAGGGTTAGGTAGTTTTTCTACCTAGTTTCCCTCTTTTTTACTAAATTTTAACTATATACGTGTGAGAAAGGGTTATAATTAGTACTTAATTAGTTTATTTTTCGTACGTAGAAGTAGTAAGTTGTTTAATTAAAGGTCGATTAACTGCGTAGTGGTAAGCGTGGCGGTGTGGGATTTTCGGGCGTATGAAAAATTTTCGTGAAAATCCTGACTTTAAGACCACATAACCAGCGTTTCGGCCACTCCACGACCGCGTAACGACTGCGTGGCGATGCAGTCCCCAGGACTTGACAGAGCTGATTAAAAACAATCATCCCGTCGATTTTGGCGATGCCTAACCGCGCGCGCGGCGCGCGGCCCTTAGTGTCGGTTTACTGAGAGGGTCTTAAAAGGTATAGTTAAGAAGAATTTCTACCTTTTTAACTTAATTTTTTCTACTTGCTTTTTTCCTCCTTTTAGGACTTACTTTACTGTTTAGGTGGCCTGGAGGGCTAGTTCTTTAACTCCTTTAACCATTTTAATAAGGTTTAAATCAGGGTCCTTCTTAGACTTCCTTAATTCCTAAGCTTATAAAGTGAGGTTCTTAAGGCTTATAACAGTTAACTGGAACATCTCTTCTTAAAGTTAGTCTTTTATAACTTACACCTTTAGTAATTTTAAGTTTCCACCTTAAAGTCAGTCTGTTATAACCTGTACCTTTATAGTTAACTTTTCTAAAACACCCTTAAGGATTAGGTATATTATATCTTAAGGATCTTCTTTTTCTTCTTCTTTATCTTTTACATTATATTTATCTATTTAGGTATAATTTTCTTTATTACCTGTTATTTTAATATAAACGTCTTTTAAGTTAAACTTAACGTGCTTCCCTCCTTCTAAAACAGGTTTCTAACTAATTTACTTTAATAACAGGCATTACTATATTATATATCCTTTCTTATTACAGCTAAAGTATTAAATTTATAACAGGTTTTTAGGCTGCTTCTCCTGTTATTATCGTTAAGGTTTATCTTAGTTAGGTTAGTTTTAACAGTTTATTATATTAATATCTATTAACTTAAGGTGGTAACTTATTATAATCGATTAATTCCCCTTTTTAAGTTTATTTAACTAATATGGAGCTTATTCCGTTTAAAAGTTCTTTTAATAATAGTAATTATAATACCGATTATTAACTTTAATAGCCATTTTAACTAACTCCTAAAGACAGTCCAGTCGGTCTTCTTAATAAAAGTCTCTAATGACATGCTCCTTTAAGCCACTTTAAAACAGTATTACCAGGGCCTTTTAACTAAGCTTAATCTTTACTACTTTTAACTTAAAGCGTATAGAGAACTTAAGGATTAAGGACGTCTGCCTTAAAGTTATAAGATATTATTTAACCTGTTTTAAGGCGTTTAATTCTCTAAACTTAATTTAGAGTTAGTTAATAAAAACATTAAAGTTATTAAAAAGGGCATAAGTTTTAAAGGCTTCCTTTTATACTTTATATATAAAAAGGTCGTTAATTATCTTTATATAGGGTTTATATTAATAAGCAGTTATTTTATCTAATAGGGCTTTAGTGAACTTAACCTTTTCTTCTTCTTTAAAGAACTGCTTATCGTAATAAGTGACATAACTTTAGAGTTAGGTTATTTAAAACTCTAGTTACGTAAAGTCTCCTTTAAAGTGTAATAATAAGGGAAGCTTTACTCGTTTCTTTTATAAGCTCTTAAAGTTATTATTCTCCAGCTTAATAACGTTAAGTTAAACCTAGAGTTTCTTAATAAGACTAATATAGCTTTTAATATCTTTAGGGAAAGCTTTATTAAGCTCCTTAACCAGTCCCTGCTAGTTAAGGTTTAACTTTTTAAGGCGTGTAGCTAACTTATTAACAGTGGGGAGTTAAAGTTAAACTTACACTTCCTTAAGTTCTTTACCTTTTCCAGAGGTTAATATGTTAATAGTAAGAGGGAGGTAGTGTTTAGGAATTTAATAAATAGCATTTAAAACTAAACGTTAGTATCGTATTATAACCTGTACTTAACACAGGCCTTAAAAGGACTAGTGTGGGTTAAGACAGAATATATAGCAGGACGTTAATAAGTAAGGGGCGTTTTAAAGACAGCTTATTAAGCTAGCACTTTTAAACAGGGGGTTTAACATCACTGTAAGTTGTTATCACTATAATGCAGAAAGGTGAGTCTGAACAGTAGGATATAAATAAATAATTAAATACTAGCGTGAGGAACTAGAGTCCCTTACGGTAGTTATAAGCATAACCATAGCTTATCTATACTAACTAACCAAGAGGTACTTCGTACCTTACTTAGTCCGTTATGCTTAGTGGTGCACCACGCAGTTGCAGCCAAGCAGCTAACTAAATAGTGCTTAGTGTTGTCAGTCCTTGTGGACCACTAAGCACTTTCTTACTAGTTATAGGGGCTTCGGGTCTTTACACCCCTGGCCCAGTGCGCCTAGACGGTGTACACTGTCTTCCCGCACTGTTCCTTCTGCGGGGGATTCGTCGGGCCGCCCCGGCCCAAGTAACGGCCTGCAGGGTCGTCACAATTATAAGGGTTGTAACTGCGTAATTCTGTTACTTATATTCACTTTGTTCCTCTAGCTCTAGCTGGAAGCCAGAGGCTTCTTTATAAACTATTTTGCAGGATTCAGGCTTCGTCACTCTGGTGGTTGAGGCTCACTGGCGTACTGGCAGTGCCAGGTATCCAGTCAGCTCCGCTAACTAAATACCTAAAGCCTCTAAACCCCCTTCTTTCTAACAGCTCCCTAAACCTACCCTAGCCACTGTGGGGATACAGCTCCCCCTCTGATTAGCACTGATGACTTAAAGGTTGCGTAAGCAACCACGTTAACAGAATCAGCTAGAATTAACATTCTTCCACTACTATATTAGTAATAGAAAGCTCTGGAAGAATTCCAGAGCCTCCCACAGCTTATAATAAGCCCTTTCCACTCCTGTATCTAGCCTTTCGCTAAGTAAGCATAATATAATCTTTTCCTCAGGCCTCTTTGTTGCTTCCTACAGCGCTGGAAGCGCTGTAGTTAGCTTAGATCAGTACCGCCCTACTTCTCTAGAAGCCACAAGCCTATAGTACAGGCCTGTCGAAGCCTACTAAGCAACACGCCTAAATAACCTCCTTTCTAGGAATAATTCTAAAGGGTTCCTTATAAGGTATAAGGACCCTGATCTGCTCCTTTATAAGCTGGTTATCTTATAAATTAGACTAAATAACGGAGAAGAGGACGTAGTAAACGCTAACAGAGTAGTTAACGCTGTAAAGAGGTATATGTACCTTTAAAAAAGTATATATCTTATTTAAGATACTCTTTACAGTCACCTTAAAGCTATTTCTAAGTATTAAGTTATCTAAACAGTCTATATCTAAACTCTCTAGACTGAAAATATCACATTTAACCTTTAAAGTATAAATACAGGTCTCTTTAGGTGGTCTGAATAGCTCTGCTTTATCCTTAACGGCTTTAGTATACATAAGGGTCTTTAGGTAGTCGATTTAGCTAGTAATCTTAATAGAGAAGTCCTTAGGAGGAGGTAGCAGTGGAGCTAGGGATAGTGTTAAACCCAGGCCTTTAGACTTACGCTAGTATTACGACCTACACCCGACATAGGCCTCAAGAGGACTGGCGCGGGTTAAGACAGAACATATAGCAGGACGCTAACAGGTAAGGGGCGTTCCGAAGACAGCTTATTAAGCTAGCACTCTTAAACAAGGGCTTTAATGTCACTGTAGGTCGTTATCACTATAATGCACAGAGGTAAGTCTGAACAGTAAGACATAAATGAATAATTGAATATTAGCGTGAGGAACTAGAGTCCCTTACGGTAGTTATAGGCATAACTATAACTATCTATACTAACTAACTAAGAGGTACTTCGTACCTTATTTACAGTACCGTAAGTACTTGTTACGCGAGCATTTTACACTGCGTAAGCGTTCTGCTTATAAGGTTTCTCCTGCTTGCGATACGAGCATTTGGTATGCTGTAAGCAGTACCTTATTAGTTATAAGGGCTTTAAGTCTTTACACCCTTAGCTTAGTGTACTTGGACAGTACGCACTGTCCCTCTGCACTGTTCCTTCTACAGGGGATTTATCAGGCTGCCCTAGCCTTAGTAACGGCTTATAAGGTTATTACACGATTCCCCCTCTTTAACGTTCTTTTCTTATAAAGAACCTAAAAGGTAAGTTTCTCCTTTTACTACTTTATTATATAATAAATGTCCGGCTCCTAAGTTTTAAAACGGAAATAAGGTAAAAGTATTAACTGCCGTCTAAACCTTACAACTTACACGCACGCGTTTAGTAACGAAATGTCCCCTTATTCTTTCTATAAGTCTGCCGACCCTTTATTTATCTGTTAGGTTTCGGACCGATTTAACAGTTACGATTACTGTTTAAAGAGGTACTAGCCTTCTTAATATAACGCTTTTAGTGTTAGTAAGGCGAAGTTAAAGGCTTTCCTTATTAAAAAGTAAGACTTTAACTTATAAGTCAAGTCTACTGCTTAGCAGCTTTATAAGGTTACTGTTAAGCTTTAAGAGGTGTTAATGTACTTAACACGCCTTTATAAGCAGCGGTCCTACCTTAAGGACTGGGTTATAAAAGCGTTTAGTTATAAAGCGGAGTTATTAGAGTTCTAAGAAAGTGAGGAGGCTAAGCTGAACGTTCCTCCTAACGACGTGGAGTCTTTTGATTAGGGGAACTTTTTAATAAGGTCTCTGTAACGAGTGGCTGCTTTATAACTTAATTTATGACTGCTTTCTTTTAATAAGAGACTGTAGGTTTTAACTTTTTTCCCTAACAGCACTTATTCTTTATACAGAGCTCTTTAGGGGCTCTAGAGGCCTGGCCTCCTTATTAAGTCTAAGGTCTTTATAACCCTAGCTAAGGGTTCTAATAAATGTCTTTCTATACTTACTAAGGAGTTTCCTGCCACTTCTCGGGCTTTAAGTCCTACAGTAGTCTTACTTTTTAGTATAATAGTTTAAATATCAGATCTTATCTTATTTCTAATTCTTATCGTTAGTTTTAGTTAGTCTAGATTCTTTTAGTAGAACTCTGTAATTAAGTCTAGGTACTTAAGGTTTTTAACTGGTTTTTATAAGTTGCTCTTAAGGCCGTAATTTAGCTACTTAATAAGATACTTAAACGTGTTCTTTCCCTTTCGTGAATTTACGACTTCTTTAACGTTATACTTGCCTTTATCGGCGTTAACCTTAATCTTCTTTTCTAAAGGAACTCCCTTTAAGGTGGGTTTTAGAAATAAGATGTGAAAAACCTTAATCTGTACCTTTATATTAATAGGTAAGTTTAGTTTGTAATTAAAGGTGGTAACCTTTTTCTTAACTTAGAATAGTCTGTACCTTTTAAAGTTAAGCTTTTTATTAAATCGTTTCAAATGTAGGTTTTGTGAAAAAAGGTAGACGTAGTTCCCCTCCTGAAAAGTCGGTCCCTTAACTTATTTACCATTATAATAAAGTCTTTCCTTAAGTACTAGTTACTTAGTTTAGTGTTTATCAGTAAGCTTTTTCATTCGTTTACGTATAAACTTAAGTTTAGCTTATAGGTAGTTATATAACTCCTATATCTAATTTACGTAAATTACAGCTTAAGGGGTGCCTGTAGGTAAGCCTTAACAGAGCCTAGGCTTTTTACTGTAGTTAGTGAAGAATAGTGATATACTTATTAACTTAACTAATGTTATATTATAAGCTATCTATACTGTTAGTAACAGTTTAAGCTAATTATCTTATTTAAAGTTAACGTAAGCTTAGAGATACGTTATAAGTATCTAGTTAACTTACTCTATTTAGCTATCCGTCTGTAAGTGGAATGCTGTTAACAGTTTACTCTTTATATTTATTCTCTATATTAGTCCTTATTAGAATTTCGACACAATTAGTTTATCTTAATCTATAACGATGTTATTTAGCTAAAGGTATCGTGAAATTACCTTTTTCTCAAAGATATAAGTGAGTTATTCCGCTGTTACGTCCTTTAAAGTTAGCAGAAAGTAAGCTTATTTCGTTAACTTGTTAACTACTATAAGGATTTAGTTATAAGTAACTCTTATAATAAGGTCCCTAAACTCTGGAATCCTAGTGATAAAGTTAAGTAAGATTAAACTTTATAATATCTATAATACAGGGAGTGGTTTAAAAAGTCTATAAGGTTTATAATGCCGATTCTACTTTTAGTAACAGACGTTATAATTATTAACTACTTCCTTAACCAGTTTTTTTATCCTTGGGAAAGTATACACCTGTTAAGTTTACGTAAAGGTCTTAGCTTAGCCTATATGTCCTCTAAGTTGAGATTTATAAACTTACTAGATATACTCCTTTTACTTATCCAGGTTATAAATGTACAGTTTCTTTTAATACTAGAGCTTTACTCTTGGTTTAAGCGCACCGTTTACACCTTCTAACAGCTATTCCAGCTAATAACCCGTTTCGTTATAATTTAAGTGTATTAGGTATTCCTTATTATAGTCTTACACGTGCCTTAAAAAGTCTCTTAAAAGGCACTTATACTTACAGGTTCCTTCCATTAACCTTTTTACTTAAAAGTCCTGTTATTACTAATAAATATTATACTCTGTTTATAAGTTTATATAGACGTTAATAGTTTATTCCAGCATCTAATCGTCTAACACTTATAATATATACTTTAATATGCTGTTCCTAGCTTTATTAAACATAATAATAGGGATTAAGACTAAATTAGTATCCTTATAGTCCTGTCTCCGACTAAGAGCATTAGCTCGCCTATTATCTTTTCCTTTAACGTAGTAAACCTAAAAGTGGAATAAAGTTATTAACTCTACCTACCGTGCTTACTGTAAGTTAAGTTCCTTCACTAAGAAGTACTAAAGGTTACTATAATCTGAAAAGACCTAAACCAGTTCTTTTATACCATTTAAGTATAATACCCACTTAGTAAAGCACTAAATAATCACTATTAGTTCCTTATTATAAACTAAGTATTATAAGGTTAGGCTGTAGATCCCTTTTAATAAGAAGGTAATTAAGTAACGTTTCCCACTATTTTAGATTTAGCTAAGTTCTCCGTTAATTATAAACTCTAAGGAGTTTATTTCGACTTAGAAGGGTTTTAAGAAATCGGGGAGCGTTAGGACTAACGCTATAACAAAGGTGTGCTTAAGGTCTTTAAACGCCTTTTATTATCTACTAGTTTACTTAAACGGCTTTCCTTCACCTGTAAGTTCGTAGAGTAGTCTTACAATTTTCATAAAGTACTTAATAAAACAGTAATAAAAGTTTATAAAGTTAATAAAAGCTTATAACTCTTTTTAGTTCTTTAAAGTAGGTTAGTCCTTAACTACCTTTATCTTCTCTAATTACACTTTAAGCTTTCTAAGAGTTACTCTAAACCCTAAATAGTTTAGTTCTTAAACGTAAAAGTGGCTCTTCTCTAGGTTTACTGTCAGCTTCGCCTTTTTAAAAGCTATTAAAACCTATCACATATGCTTTCAGTGTTCTTTTAAAGTTTCAGAATAGACTAAAACGTTATTTAAATATATAAAGATAAACTTATTAAGGAAAGGGCAGAGAATACTGTTAATAAGGCCTTAAAAAGTTATAGAGGCGTTTATTAATCTTATTAGTATAATATAATACTGGTAATGCCTGTTACGAGTCTGAAAAGCTGTTTTATGCTTATCTTCCTCTTTTACTCTAACGTGGTTAAATCCTATAGGGAAATTAAGGCTGGAGAACTAATTTACTTTAGTAATCCGTTCTTATATTTCTGTAATAAGTAGTAATAAGTAGCGATTCTTAATCGTATCCTCGTTTAATATTTAGTAATTAATAACTATATGTAGCTTACTGTCTCCCTTTCTTAAGATAAACAGTACTAGATACCTTATTAAAGACTGGGACTTTATAATAAACCCGCTCTTTAGGTTTTTATTAACACACTCCTGTAAGGCCTCGGCTTACTAAGGGTTTAAATAGTAAGGCTAGAAGTTATAGAGTTTTACTCCTGGCTTTAACTTAATTTCGTAATCCTGTAGTTTATAGTCTGGTAATTATAATATCTTTTTTTAAAATAGGGTAAACTTCCTGTATTCTACAGGTATCTTAAATAAGTTAACTTTTTTACTTATCTGTAGGTTAGCTTCTTACTTCTTTCTACCTTTTAAATTATCATTTAGGTAATATAGTAAACCTTCTAGTCCTTTAACTGTCTTAGTAAACTTAACTTAAACTGTACTTAATTTTAAAGGTTTAATGTACTTTTAAGTGCTCTGTGTATCTTTAAAACAGTTTAATACTGTCTTAACTTTCTCTAAATAGTGATTACAGTTAAGGGACTTGCCGAAGGTAAGGTAACTACTCCTCTAGTTAATTATAAGGTTGTACTTTTTTAGTTAAGGTAAACTTAGGATTATATTATATCTTATAACTAGTGTAACGTTAAAGTCTATTTATTATTTATCTTTATCCACTTTAATTAGGAGTAGCAAATAGTAAGTGACCTTATTATTATTATATTAATACAGGCCTCTTTCTCCATTTTAAATGGGAATAGCCTCTTTATACTCTTCATTAAGGAGTTTCCTTTAATTAATTAGTAAAGAGTATATTAAGTTAGAAACACTTTTATTATTAATTACTGCTTTTACCTTAAATAGCTTCCCTTTTCTGTCTGTTATATCAATATTAACGGAATAATACTTATACTTTTTAGATATTTAAGTTATAGTAATTATCTATCTTTAAAGTCTTATCTAGCCTAACCTTTAAGTGCCTCTCCTTTTTCTTAAGGTTTTTGCTAACTAACGAACTACTAGTTTCCAGCCCTTTTAAAGGGCCTGTAACCTTTTCTTAATTCCTTTTGGAAAAACAGGCAGCTTTAATAGACCTAGCGATTAACTTTTCCTAAGTTTTCACACCTTAGTGTCCAGTCGACTTTAAACAGTATAATGTTTTTAAAGTCCTTAATAAGTCGGTAGTACGCTTTACAGGCTTAGATTACAGTAATATCTTTCTGCTTTTAAATCCGTTAGTAGTCTTCCCGTTTCTACTATTCCTTAGCTTTTCCTTTAAGATATAATGAATATATTGCGATTAGGCAGTTATTAAGTACCCCTCTTTGCTAACACGTGGTAAGGGCTTAGTTAACTATAGTAACCTCCTACTTACTGCTAGATTCCTTAATTAGGAAGTAGGAGACCTAATAGTGGGCCAGTTCTAACTTTACCCTTACGACTGTGTAATCTCGTCTTTATATGCTAAGGAAGTAGTTATAAAGGGCTTTAAGTTTATAATGCTGGTTAATAACGTAGTCGTTATACATATAATTAATCTACAGTATGTCTCTGTAATTAGAGTAGTTAATATTAACTGCGGGAGCTGTAATTATAAAGTACAGAATAAGGGAAGTGGCACTTTATTTTTTCTCTTCTTCCACTTACCTTTATATGTATTGTTTCTCTTAAACCTTTTCCCAGAATTTAGGTAATAATAACTTAGTTTATTCTTCCACAAAGTAATCTTCCTTAATAAGTCAGTATTTAAGTTAATTAGTAAAGTGAACTTTATTATAAAGTTTTAACCCGATTTTTACTACTCTATCCTTAGACGTTACAGTAAAGCTTTCGACTCACAGGTCCTTTATTTTATCTATTAACTTTTAATGTTTCTCCTTTAACTCCTAAACCCTCCGTTAATATGTTTACTTTATACCTTCTTAAGGGACCTTTAAAGTATTAGTTTAAAGCACATTAGCTTTAGTGTAAAGTAGTTATTTAAGTTATCTTTCTTTTAAGGAGGTAAGGGTGCTGATCCACTTAACGTGTTTAAAGTGTTTAAGAGTCTTAGGGGGTACTGTAAAGAAGAACTTCTGTTTCTCTAGTTTGATTCTCTTAATTTATTCTCTTTTACCTTCTAAGGCTTACTTTACTGCTTATATAGCCTAAAGGGCTAATTCTTCAACTCTTTTAACTATTTTAGTAAGGTCTAAGTTAAGGTCTTTTTTAAACTTCCTTAATTCCTAAGCTTATAGGGTAAGGTTTTTAAAGCCTATAATAGTTAATTAGAACATTTCTTCTTAGAGTTAGTCTTTTATAACCTACACCTTTAATAGTTTTAAGTTTCCACTTTAAAGTCGGTTTTCTGTAACTTACACCTTTATAGCTAACTCTTTTAAGACACTTTTAAAGACTGGATATATTATATCTTAAGGTTCTTCTTCTTCCTTTTCCTTATCTCTTACATTATACTTATCTATTTAAGTGCAGTTTTCTTCGTTACCTGTTATCTAGACGTAGACGTCTCTTAAGTTAAACTTAACGTGTTTTCCTCCTTTTAAAACTGGTTTCTAACTAACTTATTTTAATAACAGGTACTGCTGTATTATATAACTTTTCTTATTACAGTTAAAACACTAGACCTGTAATAAGTCTTTAAATTACTTTTACTATTACTGTTATTAAAGCTTATTACGGTTAAGTCGGTTCTAACAGTTTACTATATTAATATCCATTAATCTAAGGTAATAACTTATTACGGTTAACTAGTTCCCTTTCTTCAGTTTACTTAGCTAGTAAGAGGTCCGTTCCTTTTAAAAGTTCTTTTTATAATAGTGATTATAGTACTAATTATCAGCTTTAATAGCTATTTCAACCAGTTCTTATAAGCGGTCTAGTCAGTCTTCTTAGTAAAGGTCTCTAATAACGTGTTCCTTTAAGCTACTCTAGAACAGCATTATTAAGGCCTCCTAGTTAAGCTTAGTTTTTACTACTTCCAGTTTAAAGCGTGTAGAGAACTTAAGGACTAAAGACGTCTGCCTTAAAGTTATAAAGTGTTACTTAGCCCACTTTAAGGCGTTTAGTTCTTTAAACTTAATTTAAAGTTAGTTAATAAACATATTAAAGTTATCAAAAAGGGCCTAAATCTCAGGGGCTTCCTTTTATACTTTATTTATAAAAAGGTCGTTAATTATCTTCACGTAAGGTTTATACTAGTAAGTAACTACTCCGTCTAGTAAAGCTCCAGCAAACCTAACCTTTCCTTCTTCTTCAAAGAACTACTTATTATAATAAGTAACATAACTTTAAAGTTAGGTTATCCAAGACCCTAGTTATATAGAGTCTCCCTTAAAGCGTAACGGTAAAGGGAGCTTTACTTATTTCTTTTATAAGCTTTTAAAGTTATTATTCTCTAGCTTAATAACGTTAAGTCAGGCCTGGAGTTTTTCAATAAGACTAATACAGCTTTTAATATCTTTAAAGAAAGTTTTATTAAGTTCCTTAACTAGTCCCTACTAGTTAAGGTTTAAATCTTTAAGGTATATAGCTAACTTATTAATAATAAGGAGTTAAGGTTAAGCTTACACCTCCTTAATCTCCTTACCTTTTCTAAAGGTTAACATATTAATAAAAGGGAGGTAGTATCTAGGAGTTTAATAAATAACGTTCAGAACTAGGACGTTAGTATTATATTACAACCTGTACTTAACACAAGCTTTAAAAGGACTAATGTAAGTTAAGATAAAACGTATAGCAGGACGCTAATAAGTAAAGGGCGTTTTAAAGACAGCTTATTAAGTTAACACTCCTAAATAGGGAGTTTAATATCACTATAGGTCGCTATCACTATAATATATAAAGGTAAGTCTAAATAGTAGGATATAAATAAATAATTAAATACTAGCGTAAGGAACTAAAGTCCCTTACAGTGGTCGTGGGCATAATTATGACTATCTATACTAACTAACTAGGAGGTACTTTGTACCTTACTTATAGTGCTGTAAGTGCTCGTTGCGCGAGCACTTTACACCGCGCGAGCGTTCTGCTCGTAAGGTTTCTCCTGCTCGCGATGCAAGCACTCAGCATGCCGCAAGCAGTACCTCATTGGTCGTAGGGGCTTCAGGTCTTTGCACCCCTGGCCCAGTGTACTTGGACAGTACGCACTGTCCCTCTGCACTGTTCCTTCTGCGGGGGATTCGTCGGGCCGCCCCGGCCCCAGTGACGGCCTGCAGGGTCGTCACAGCCAGCTGGTTAATTGTAATGGTGTCTTTGATAGTGTTTCTAGAACGGCGTTCTTCTTTCCCTTATCAACGAGGATAACGCTATCATCACTCCCGTTGCCTTCGTCAACATCACTAGCCCCCTAGGGTTGATCCTTGCATTTATCTTGGGCCTCTGATTCGCCTCCATCCCCGGCATCATCTTGGGCTTTAGGCTCCGGCTCCGGCTCCGGCTCAGGGGGTGGGGTGGTGGATTTCTTTCCCCTAGCCGTTAACTTGGGGGCTGCGGATGCCTTGGAACCGCGCGGCTTAGGGGGGGCTTAGGAAATGCGGTTGCGGCTTTGGCTGTAGGTTTAGAAACCCTCTTGGCCGCACTGGCTCTGGTACGAGGCCTCGCTGGCGCCAGTAGTAGAGCGATTCTTTGCTGGGAGCCATTGTGTACGGTGAGAATCTCACCAGGCGTTGGAGAGATCTGGTCGGGTGCCTTGAGCGCGCCTCAGGTTGGTTGTTTCGCTTCAGAATTGAACGCAGTGAAGCCCCCGCATTCTCCATGAACAGAGGTATTTAAAAATACTAATTACGACAATATCACGGCGTTGTGGTAGAGTTGATGGTTGCAAAATAAAAGAATAGTGAGATTTCTGTACCCCTCAGGAGCGGTGAGCCATGGATCCGAGAGGAGTGAGTTTGATTCACGTTGGGAGCATTATATTACAGAGTCAAGTGCCGAGCACACTTTTTTTGAGAACAGAACCATTTTGCTAAACGAAGTAATAAGAGGAGCATATTAAGCGCGCAGCTGTTTATTAGTGGTTATAGCTGTTCGAAGAGTTTATCGAATCGACGTATTAAAACGTGTTCCGCCTAGGTGCAGTACCTGTATACGACATAGAGCATTCCTAGGCAAAGGAAAAGCTACACAGCGCTCTAAATTCCGTCCAGCTGTGCTTGTGCACCTTGAGGTTGCTAAAGATCGGGAGGCGGCAAAGCCTAATGCATTGGATTACGGCAGTGTGGTGGATCTCGTCGACTTGAACATAGCGCCGTGTAGACTCACGAAATATTCCTTCGACATCATCCCGTCAAAAGTAAGTGGTGGCGTTCGAATCCAACATTGTATAGCACAAACTACCGGGAAATCACCTCAGTTTTGCACAATATGTCCTCGCCATGATGTTGTCTTACTAGCTACGCTTACCGACGAATGTGTATACCATGCACCTCATCAACAACCAAACAAACCACCCCAGACTCCTTGGAAGCTTCACCCAACTGACATCCTTCTCATACAATCTCCCCGCTCCGGACGTCACCACATTACGCATTCCCTCCTGAACACCCTAAACATCCGAAAACGCCACCTACGCCATAGCCTGCCATCCATCGCCTATCCGGGAGACCCGGACCTACAAAACGAACTGCAGCATCGTAACGAACACGATTGTGCTCAACGTGAACAAAGCCAGAACGGCGGTAAGCCCCAACGGCACAGAATGTCTTTTCTATCCAAACGGTCCCCAAGGGTATACGCGTACTCGAAGAACACCAAAGAGACGTTGTCAGACTTATCAAACCGTCTAGTGCGCTGGTAATACTCGATGCGCGCCAGCGTGGTGATGACGGCCTGCAAGGCCGTCGAGACAGTGTGGTTTGCGATGAAATGATCGAACAGGGCCGACAGCCACGCTCGCTCGGGATGTACCCGACACCGGACTAGTAGAATATGTTGGGGGAGGTGAATACAGCTGTGTAGTTTCCCAGAATGTCCGCGCTGGAGTTTGCCCCCTGCAGCGGGAAGTTGCACAGATGCAGCCGGTCGGCGATGAATGGTATGCATGTCGGACAGGATCCGAATTCGATGCCGACAATGGCGGGGCCGTCGTTTGAAGACTGGGATGACGGGGGGAGAGCCCAGTTTTCGGGCGGGTCAAGGGCATAACGCCACGCTGCGAGGATTGGTCGGCCTTGTTGGGGTCTCCCATCCCGGGTATCGCCTGTTGGGCAGAGAAGCTGATATAGCCCGAACGCCTTAGAGATACTGTCACCTCAATTTAAGATATATCGATGACGAGTTTGTTTCGATTGGCAGATTTGCGCGCATTGATAGGACCTTTAACCTGCCCATCGAAGCTCGTAGAAAGCCGAGTCGTCATTTCCACCGTGTCGCTTCGGCCGAGGCCGGCACCTCATAGTTCTAGGTGCTATGCAAACACCAGCCATCTCATTCCGAACAACTGGTGTTTTCAATATATAAGTACAAGAATTACGATTACTCCAAGCCACATGGCTGTGTAAACTCGACCACCGAGGCTGCGCTCTCCCAACGACTCCTGCGCCGGAATATCTGTAGCAGAGCCGTTATGTTGTGGTGTTCTCGAAGGCAGGTTTCCTGAGGTTGTGGCACTGCTTATCCTTGTTGTTGCGTGTACTGTTGTTTTGCCTGCTCCCCCTTCTGTGATGGTCGTAGACACAGCGACGACTTTCCATGACCCGTGGAATTGGGCATAGAAATCCGGCCCTGTGTCTCCCCGCTTTGCAAGCCTTAACCTCCGCATGCGGCACCGAACTTAGGTCCGGCAACAATGCTACACTGCTTTGCAAGAGGCGATCGCCAGAAGTCCCCGGGACAAGTGTATGTCCCCATCCTAGAGGATCTGTCTCATCAATCTCGAACGGGCCACTTGGCTGGGGCTCGGAGGTGATTTCGATGGTCGCGTTTGTGCCAATGCACTCTCCTGTACTATCAGAGAACCGTTGGATGCCGTATTGGTCTGGCCACTCAAAGAATGGGGTTGGATAGGCGCTGCGGCTGATTAACATATGAGCTACAACAGTAGATCAAACAGCTCACATTGTCGTTGTTTTTGTTTTTCCCTTGAAAGTATATGTATGCACGTGCATCATGGTACCATCCGAGTTGGTAAGGGGAGGGGTGTAAGCGTCGTAGACATCAGCTTGAGAGGTAACAACAGACGTAGTGTCCTTCACCGTATTGATCACGGTGATGATGTAAAATGTGCCGGTCCTCGTTTTGTCAAAGGAATGGGTGTTGCCATCTTCGTCTCTCGTCCCGTACTTCTGCTTTCTCCACTCCACTTTCTGAAGTTTGCCAAGGATAGCACACGAGGCCGTGCAGGGATCTCTTTGCTCTAGTACTGCAAACCAAGTTTGTATCAGTACAATGTCTGGGGCTTTTCTGTCTTGGGTGGTGCTGAGGAGGTGGGCCGAGGAAAAAGTGGATGTAGATACCCACCTTCACCGAGAGCAGACTGCCCCAGTGACATGATCACCAGAAGTAGTATGCTGATGACCATTGCGAATTACCCCTTCAACTTGCAAGTAGGAATAAGTTCTCGTGCTCGAGCTGTCACTGAATGCGACGGGAAACGCGTTTCTCAAATATTGCGAGGTCAGATTCAAGTAATGCTACGTGTGTGCGTGATTATGCCAAGGATCTGGCCAATCAGCCACTCATTTCCTAAGAGTGTTAGCGCGCTACTCGCCAAGGCTAGTCCGCTGCGGGATCTTACATGACGAGTTTGTCAATAGTAAACCAGCATGCGTGCAGCTCTCTGGTGGCGTCGATAGCGTCCTATAAGGCGTTCTTCCTCAACTAAAATGATTTGAAATTCATCTATTTTAGGTCTTTATTCGTTGACAGCGAGAACAGCTTGGACCTTGACATCTTGGCAGCTCTCATCTCCCACACAGCCCCCGATTTCTTGAGCCGTGCTCACGCCAACTACCTTCTCGTTTGCGTCCCTCCAGATTACCTATGCAGCAATCATGTTGCAGTAACGGGATTCGCAAACTCGGCCATTTCTTCCTCCGTCAAGTTGGGGGAATTCCTTCGACGCTTCGTGCAAGGCGCCTTGACCATACATGTACGCTTTCCCATAGCATAATGGCTACGCAAACACTGGCGATGGCAACCACCGCGAAGCAGAGAGACATCGCGGATCAAGCCTTAGCTCTTATTCCCCAGGTCTCTCTCCTACTTTTCTCTCAGCTTTGTATGTTTGCATCATTCTGATTGCGTTGACAACCAACTGGGCCCAATCCGCCTCCAGCAAAAGTTCGCACCTCAGCCCCTGGCTCAGAGTTGAAGTCGGCACGACCATCACTGTCGTTCGGATTTTGCAGAGTCTGCTTTCAGGAGCGTGTACCATCCTCTTTGGTCGCTCCCTTTTGTACCTCAAATGGGGCATGATGCAGATGCGCGGGTCGAAGGGCATCCAGTACAAAACCCTCTTGGCGCTGTCGCCGACGACTCTAGACTAGGGAAGCTTGAGACTCATTTTCAGTTTTGCGTCGCGCCTATCAACGAGATTCTGGGCACTGCTGAGGTATGTCTCGGCGAGGGATTCTCATCCTGGCTGGGAAAGATATTGCTGACCAGATACATAAAGGTTGTCACTTGTCGGATTGATATGGCTATCTGGACTGTTGCTCTTCTGTGAGTGCCCAATCGAGCACAGAGAACACGCCCTTCTTAAGAGCTTAGCACTAACTACCATGCTAGTTCAGACATCACTCGTCAGCGTCTATGACACGGTCGAGTCATTCAATGCCTCCGCGGGAATCGGCCCTTTCAATGCTTCCCATGTTGACGGATTCCTCTGGGCGCTGTCCGACACAGCACCAGACTACCCACTAAACATCCTCCCGTACACATATTACGGCATCGTGTACAATCTTCTCGCCAACCCCCTGTTCACCACTGCTGTTGACCCCATCCGATGCTCCAAGTCAGATGAGAATCTCAGCTGCCAAGCCCACCTCCTCTCGGGTGGTTTGAGCATGGTCACGCCATTCAACCCTGGCGGTCACCGGGACTACAACCTCGTCCGCGTCCCGGAAACTCCAACAACTCAGTTAGACTCTTCTGGGAGACAAAGGCTTCCTCAGAAGTTTCTAGATTCAGATTGTGACGTCTTCGGATCCAACGACACCCTCATCGCAGTGAAGTTCTGCCTTTCCAGACTCCCCGACCATACCCTCCAAGCCGGTGTCTTTATCTGTGAAGGGATCACCTCCGCCGGCGCATGCATCAGCAAGAACCCCCACCAAAACGTCACCACCACCGTTTCATTCTACAAGCGCACCGCGACTATGCTCACTTCTCGTACTAATCTCACCATCGTTGAAATCTCCGGCCTTAGTGAACCCGAAAAGGTTGCCTTCTCGGACCGCAACCTCAATGGCTACCGCGCCTCGCTCGCTTGGCTCCTCGACTACTCCAAAGCCGGTATCCCCGGCCCCTCTTCCATCATCGAGGGCTTTTGGTCTTCGCGTGATAAACTCGCGGATTCGACAGTTGATGGTGCCTTTCTACAGAACCTCCACAGTATCTTGGCCTTCCCGGTTTGGCTTTTCAATGCAAATAACTGGGGGAACGTCGGGCTGCAGGGCGATAAGTTGAGTGCGTATGTGCCGGAAGAGTTTTATAAGACTGCGTCAGTTGTCAAGTCGTATGTGAAACTGAGGTTTGATCCCGCCATGTTGGTGGTTTTTATTGTGTTTCAGGGAGACGTGTTGGTTTTGCTGTGGGGGTTATGGATTTGGATTGCGGTGAGGTTGAGAAAGTTGCCGACTGTGTCTTCTTTTCCATTGTTCGACTTCGCGTTTAAGCCGGAAGTTGTAATGGAGGAGGTGGAAGAGGGGAGGCTTTGGGGTACGGGTGATGAGCAGGTTTTGGAGATTGTGGAAGGGGCGAGAGTTATGGTTAGGAGGAGTGAGCTTGAGAGTAAAGGAAGCTCACGCTAATGAGCTCATTGTATATTGAAAAAAGGGCCCGAGAAGATTGCGACAACGCGTCAAAGATAAACGATTGCGGGCACCAAGTCAATTGTTATGCGCAGTGATTTCTGTTATGCCGATGTTCTGCTGTGAAACATGGAGAAAAGAGATATGTGCATTTGAATGACAAGTGAGGTATCTCGACGGAAGAGCGGGCCTTGCGCGTTGGAATGTGGTTGGCTCAGAACAGGGAAGGAGCGTGAACCTTCGCGACTGCCAGAAATCGTCTTCCAATTTTTAGCTGGGGCGGCAACGCCAATCCAGATCTAAGGCAAACAATGCTTAATCCAGCCAAGATTCCCATCCCCCAATGGAACATGTGATTTGCGAATACCTGTGTTTTGATACACGAAGAACCTTTGAGGTGATGATTGAGCGATCCTATCCCGGCTCTCGACATCCATAGCCACCGTCCTTACACTCGGGTCGCCTATCTGTCATACGTTTCACGACCTTCGAACGCTGCGCCCATGCCAAAAGCAAAATATTAGAATATCGAAGGGCCCAACATCGGATGGAAGCCTCTCCTGCTAAATTTTCGCGATGACCGTTTCGTAACTATGCCACGGATGACACGAGCCATAAGCCCGTGGTCAAGGCGGTGACGGCCGTTGTGTCTGCAAGATGGATGAGAGGGGAGTCAATCAGGTGAGAGTTTATTTGGCTGCCTGAGTATGTAACCTTCCAGCCTGTCTTGTGGTACCGAGCACGGCTGTTATATGAGACGAATCTGGGCACACGAAATTTCCTTTTTTGTACCTCGCCCACGTGACACTGCCCACCCCGGCTCAGGCCCGGCTCAGCCTTTGCTCAGTCTTTGCTCAGGCTTGCTCATCTTTGCTCAAGCTAAATACCTCTTTCGGCGCGCTGCGCCACAGCATACTGAACTGCTTCAACTCTAGCCGGGTAGGCCTAGAATTGGTCCCTTACATAAAGATGGCCAAAATTGGTTACCATCCTGAAAATGAATAGCCTCGCCTTTACCTCTTGTATTTTTTTCGTGTTGCCTACTAGACTGCTGCGCACTTAGCCTCTGCCCTCCAAGTCTCGCACCTTCACCTCTTCAAAGCACTCCTGCTTCCGTTGTTCAACACCCGTTCTCAGAACTTTTCCCTCTCTCTTCTGTTTCACAATGGGTGAAGTGGCCGAAGTCATCAACTTTTATGTTGAAATCCCAGTTCAGCCCCACCTACAAAGGATGGCAGACAAACTTACCATCCAAGAGAACCCCGAGAACGCACGCGGGATCCTAGTCCGTCACGTTCCCCACCTTGAGCATAACAGCCGTCAGCATAATGGCGTACAGGACCCCCTCGACGGCTTTAGCATTCGAGACTCGCCAAATTTACCCATACTCGCGCTCCCAGTAGGCAGCATGTGGTCGGTGGGCCAAAGCTCTGAAGGTTAAATTCCTACCTGGGCAGGGTTCGCTCCAGATTCGGGACAAGATCAAGAAGTACACCAACTAGTGGACGCAGTTCGTTAACATCACATTAAATTTTGTCACCGACAACGAAGACGCTGAGATTCGCATCGGCATCGACGACGGTGGCTCCAGCTAGTTAAGCATTGGCACCGATTACCTGACGGTCCCCGCCAAGGACTGCACCGTGAACTTTGGCTCGCTTCAGGGGACCAAAGTGTCCGAGGAAAAGCTTCGGTGCGACGTTCTGCACAAATTCGGCCACACACTAGGCTGCATGCACAAACACGCCTCGCTGGCCGGCGGCATTCCATGGAACAAACCAAAGGTGTACGACTATATGATGAGGACATAGGATTGGACCAAGGAGTAGGTCGAACGGAACCTCTTCAACCGAGTCACTCGAAACACCGCCAGGTTCTCAAGCCTCGACCCGAAATCCATCATGTTCTACGAGATCCCGAAGAAGCTGGCCCTCAACGGATTCTCTACCACACCGAAACTTGTCACCAAGCGACAGTACTTTTCCAAGAGGGGCCTACTTGGAAACCACCAAGACAGGCAACTTCGCAGAATACGTCGAGTCCCTCCAGAAAGCCGCCCAGAAGAAGAGCAACGAGAGCTACATCTTTCGCGTCGCACGCAAGATGAGGTCGATATAACGATCTCATCGCCAGAATTTCACCAGTGGTTTCCACAGTCGGCCAGTTCACACATGCCCCAGTTGCATTCTCGGCTGTTCCCGGTGGTATCACCAGTATCCTCGCTACAGGCGTTCTGCGTCGCCGCTGTAAAACTACTCTTCAACGACAAGGGAAAGGAGGAGAGAGCCGGTATCAGGCTTGCGTCTCAAGATTCGGTGCAAAGACTTCAACTCGCAGTTTGGCGACATCATGAGAAAGTTCAGACAACACATGGCAGAGGTGGAGAAATGAGGCAGCTTGGCCAACTCACGACGGCTAAGGACAGTGCAGATGGATCTCGAGGCGGTTGGACAGTCCATCAACCGCGGTCGTGGAGAGCTCAAAGAATTCGCTGGGCGGCTACTTAACGCCGATGCCACCTCCCAGCGGTAAGGTCATAGCTTGAACCCAACGTTCCAGCAAGGTGACTAGCTCGAAACCAGAGGAAAAATGTCGACGTATCTTTGGACTAGCTGCCTTGTTTGCCGTTTGCAAGAATCTAGGAGGATATCTTCGACCTACGAGTGGAGGGGACTAGAGAGTAGCTCGTTCGGCACCCCGAGTTGGTCTCGACTCCGCTTCACGACGGGCCTCGAGGGGCGATATTTGCTGGGCTCTTCCGGGCCGTCGGCTGCGCGTAAGGAGCTGATGAGAAACGCGTGTATCCCTGTCCAGCCACACGCCTAACGCGGGGTCGACTTCTCTGCCCATTGGAAAAAGCTGCAGAAAAAGCAATTAGGTGGATCCTAGCGGTTTTGGTGGAGACTTGAGGTCTTCACCGGTGCTGCATTCTGCAACAACTGAAAATAACGACTGGCTGCGAATCTCGCAAATTGTTATCGTTGGGTTGATTCAGCTCACCTTTCTTTCTGAACAATACCCAGAGGACAAGAATGGACAGTTCTTATCCGCATGACTCCAACCGCGACAAGATGAAGGCTCCCACGTTACACAAGAGCTCTAAAATGGATGATACCTATCCCCTTTCGGGATGTGTGGCTCAGGAGGTGGCGTTGTTGCAGGTTTCGGCGGTGAATCTCAGCCGCTCAAGGAGTTCTCGCCAAAGCTCCGCTAAGCTCACCCACGCGTTTGATGAGTCTCTTGTCGTGGACGCGTATTTCACCAATTCCCCCAAGGCCATAATGTCGGCCCAAACGTTAGTGCCTTTCTATGGGAAATTGCTGCCAGAGTATAGACTGGTCGTCATGGGAGGTGGTGGCGTGGGAAAGTCGGCATTTATCATCCAGGTCGGTAATCGGTGTTGCCATCATTCATCCCGTCTGGTCTCTCTCACTGACAACTGTATTCGGGTGCCATTACAGTTCATTCAACACCATTTTGTAGATGAATACGACCCAACCATCGAGGATTCATATCGCTCTATGAGATGCGTCGATGACGGGGTATGTCTGTTCGACGTGCTCGATACAGCCGGCCAGGAAGAGTATTCAGCCATGCGGGAACAATACATGCGGGACGGAGCGGGCTTCCTCATTGTCTATTCGGTGACTTCTCGATCTTCGTTCCGAGAGGTTCAAGAGTTCCACAGGCAGGTCCGAAGAGTCAAGAACAGCGACTGGGAGCCCATATGCCTCGTTGGAAACAAGGCCGACCTAGAACACGAGAGGCGAGTTTCGACGAGCGAGGGGCTGGAGCTTGCCCTCAGCCTCGGAGTCGATCACTTTATGGAGTGTTCGGCCAAGATCAACTTCAACGTGGAAAAGGCTTTTTTTGACGTCGTCCGTCTTCTCCGGATACAGGGACCCAGGCCACCAAGACACGATAGTGACAATAGCTACGACTCCAAGACAAGCTTGTTTGGGAAACAGCTCGTCATTTCGCCCGACGAAGCCGCCTCACCCCTAGGCCGCGAGAAACTGGCGAGATGCCTGGCCCACGCCTCCCGAACCAACAACATCAGGGAAGTGACGCAGCTACTCCACGCAGGTGCCGATATCAACGCCCAGCCAACTCTGTATGGCAGCGCCCTGCACGTGGCTGCCGCTTTTGGTCATCTCGACCTGACGAAGCTCCTCCTCCAACGGGGCGCGGGCATCAACGCCACAGCAGCGTATCGATCCGGCCTGTCTGCTCTGCACGAGGCCGCCACCAACGGACACCTCGACGTCGTCAAGCTGCTGCGCCGCAAAGGGGCCAACATTAATCAGTCGAGCGCCATCCGCGGGACACCTTTGCAAGCAGCGGCTGCGGGCGGCCACATCAAGCCGGTCGAGTACCTTCTTCAAGAAGGCGCAGACCCGGCCTTGAAAGCCGGCCCGTATTCGTATCCCCTCCACGCCGGAGTCCAGAGTGGGTCTATATACATTGTTACCGCGCTACTCAATGGTGGAGCCGATGTGGCCGCAGTTGACAACGAAGGACGTACAGTGCTCCATAGAGCCGCATTCGCTGGCGAGGTCCATGTCATGCGGATCCTGCTCGAGCGCGGGGCGAAGTGTCTCCTATTCGCGCTGTATAAAGGAAACACTCCATTGGACCTGGCGGACGAGAACGGGCACTTCGAAGCCGTCAAGCTCCTCTTGGAGTATGGGGCAAAAAAGGCGCCTACAACGGGTGATGAGGAAGGAGAAGCCGATGGGGACCAAAGCCAAGAAGGCAGCCGCGGTACGAGAGCTACCAGACCGGCAGTGGCCGCTACATCATGGAATGCCCGTACATTTGGTGCCTACAGGGTTCGGGAAGTCGATCATGTTGATGTCGCCGGAGCAGTTGCGGGTCAGGCGGCCACGCCGGCGGCACTCGAGTCGCCAGCAGATACAGCTTCAGTCAGAAAGGAGAGACCGCTCGTCAACGCTATCGGATTCACACAAGTATCTAGCCCACCAGATGCCAAAGTTGAGTACGACGCCCCTATCATGACCTCATAGTCAGATAGATGCCTAGGCAGCTAACATCCATCGTCAGCATTGTGTTTGTGCATGGACTCCAAGGTCACCCGGAAAAGACCTGGACCAATGTGTATGACCCTGGTGCTCCGCAGTCATCTGCGTGGAGGAGGCTGTTTCGAAGGAGGCTCAAGTTGAAACCACCAACCGCAGGCACTGTATTCTGGCCGTACGATCTTCTCTCCCGCCACAAGGACTTTACCACATCCCGAATTCTGACTTGGGGATACGACACCCGGGTCGTCCGCGAGATCTTTGGGGGCGGTGATTCTCAGAATATCTCGCAGCATGGGAATAACCTCATGGTGATGCTGCAGCAGCAGCGAAAGGACGCTGTACGTCTCATAACCACCGCACCCACTCAACATAGGTACTTGCATAAGGTACCTACCTCGGCTAACTATTCCTCCTAGCCTACTAGGCCCCTGATATTTGTTGCCCATAGCCTTGGGGGAATCGTCGTCAAGACAGTGAGACCTGCCCGCTCTTGTTAGAAATGGAGAAAACAAGTAACACAGCAAGCTTACTAAATCTTTCTCCCGCAGGCGCTTCACTTCTCAAAGCAATCCACACATCAACCCGGCCACCGCACGATATACTCGTCCACTGTCGGCATCCTCTTCCTCGCCACACCGCACGGCGGGAGCGGCGTCGCCAACTGGGGCCTGGTCGCTGCGAACCTGTCTAGACTCGCGCTGCAAGGTGCGTCCACCCGGGTCCTCAAGGGCCTGAAGCCAAACAACGAGCTCCTGGAGATGCTTCGCAAGAGCTTCCTGCAGATGCTGGAAGACGGGCATTTCAGTATCCATACCTTTTTTGAGACGCTGCCAATGATAGGTGTCTACGGGTTAGATGGGCTAGTAAGAACCCCTTTTTCTTACCTAGCCAAAAAAAAATAATAAAACTCCTCGGAGGGGAAACAAAAGAAGGAATTTGTCACTAGGTGCCTTGCTTACCTACAGAGTACCTATCGCGAACCTACTTTTTGGGGGGGGGTTTACAAACTAACCCACTTTCCGTAGGTTGTCCCGTATGACTCGGCGCTCGTAGGTCACGCAAGAAAGGAGATCGCCCTTGGGCTCCACGGGAACCACTCGAGCATATGCAAATTTGGCTCGACAAGCGACCCGGGATACCAAGCCGTGTTTGGGGCACTACAGGACTATGTCAGGGCGGCCATCTCGTCAACGAGTGGAGGGATACCGGGTTCAGAAGGGAAACATGGTAGCAGTAGCAGGACCTCCCACAAAGACAAGAAGAAGATGGCGTTTCATTGGGATGATGTGGAGCCGGCATTTGCATTGCCGCCGATTTGGGGAAGGTTCTGATTTCTTTTTCTTTTTTTCCAGATCAAACTAGGTAACTCACCTAGGTAACGACAAACTGAATACCTTGTAAGATCTCCACTTCAATATCCCATTGAACTTCATCCGATTTTTTACTTGCATTTTTATATTCCCTGTTACTATAAGGTATCCAGTATCTAGCGGGGGTAGCCGCGGTCGTGTGTGTATGTGTGAGCAAGTGAAGACATGCAGTCGTGGGGCGCCGCCTAGAAGCGCCGGCCGCCAAAGCTTTCTGGTCTCAGTGCCGAGGCCGCTGCCACGGGCATTCCTTACGTCTGGGCCGACTCCTGCTGCATCAACAAGACGGATCCAGTGGAGCTCACCGAGGCTATCAATTCTATGTTTAAGTGGTACAAGGGTGCCTAGCGTCTCCTATGATGTCTACGTCTTTATTTCTTGAGTCCTGTTCTGACCCCGTCTAAGTTGAGGACATGGGCCTACTGCCCACTGGGAATGTTCAACGTTAACATGCCCATGATAATACGGGAAAGGCGAGAACGCCTTTGCACGGCTCCAACAAGAGATTGTCAAGATCCGCCGCGGCCAGTCCATTCTCGCTTGTAGCTTCAATACTGAAGACGACGGAGGGTCCAACGACCTTGGCCTGGGAGACCACACAAGTGTTTTTGGTTACACACCCTCGCCAGTTTCGCCATTGCGACAACCTCGTCTCTTGCCAGGCCTTCAAATTCCAGAACACGGTGGAATTCGTGGCGGGAACATTGAAGCTACGCCTGATAATCGCGCCTCACCTATCAAACGGAGAGCTGTGAGGCTACACACTGCAAATCTGGAAAACTGAAGGTTCGTATTTGCGGTGGTGTGTGTGTGTTTCTGGGCCAAAAGAAGGCTCCGAACCACAGCTAGGCTAAATTCTATGGTGCTGGGCTGGAAGAGTGGGCCTTACGGCTAGAGACCAGCGCCGGGAAGCTCGAGCAAAGAAGAGGAAGGGAAAGGGCATTGGATTCTGGCTCTCTCCGTGGGCCACGACTCCTGCCCTGTAATCGACAGCATGCCCCGATACATCAGGACTGTTTCTATCGAATATAGTTGGCGTCCCTTCTCAAATGACGTCAACTTAGGCATGGGCGGTCATTTGTTATGTGCTTTCCTGACAGACCTACTTACCTATTCGACCAGGCGAGTACTCGTATATTGTAGAGGAACATACCGACAAGCGCTCAGAAGCAGCATCTGGATTTCGGCTGGAAATTACAAAGATAAAGGACCTTCACGCTGCCGACCTGTCTAAAGGAGACTGCAAGGGATACTTCAGGTACCTCCACGCCTTCTACACATATTACGGCACCACGGCCATCACCCGAGTCTGGCTTTGTAAGGACCCAGGATGTAACCGAAGGTGATAGACGCACGGGAGATATAAACCAAGGTAGAAGAGGTGGCTTTCTCTGTCTCTGTTGGGAGCACAAGAAACCAAGTTAGCACTACCGTCTAAGGTCGATTACCCAAACATACTAATAACAGTTCAATATTAAACAACTCGTCATACCCAGCACTCCTCGGTATATTTCTCATACCAGTATACCTACCTGCACTCTTTTATCTTCTGGGTAATAATGCTGTCACCGCTGGTGCGTTTCCCCCCTCCATCCCTACCATTACCGGTTCTTTACTCACTTCCGCAGATCACCCGTATTACACCGTGGACTACCGCGACAACACACCCCAAGGATCCAGAGTCTCAATTCCCCTCAATGACGTCGTATTTTCGTAAGGCAGCGTCGGAAACCGTATTGGAGGTGCCTGGGGAAGATGAAACTGTGCGCCAAACCGTTCAGCAAATGCTCGAAATGACCCTTGAAGACCGGAGAGCTTACATCGATACGCGCTTGGATCAACTAAGGATAGTGCCTATTCGCCGCCATGCCGATGCCGCAGGAGATGTCACGAATCGTCTTATGGCCTCGCTTGATTACCGCCGGCCCGTGTCGGTAGTACATCATATACTAGTATATTCTAAGTACTGGTACATTGTATACCGTGCTATATAATATACTGGTATGTTAAACATCCCGGTTTTGGTCCCAGGATACTACGTACCATCTAAGGTTTAGACTAGGATGTCATGTATGTACTATCCCACAACATGTACCAGTATATGCCAGCCCAAATCATGGACACCGCGGGGAGTCGTTGTGATGGTAATGCTGCAAACTGACAACGCCCGTTATTTGCTGGCAGGGTGGGGTATGCGCCTATTCCTTACCCTCAACAACCCGGCTGCTGGTGGATATATCTTGAAGTATGGGCGGTATATTGCTGACTGCTGACCACAGGTCAGGGGTTCGACTCTCGACCGGGGCCCCTTTTTTGTGACAGTTGCCTGATGGAAATGGCTTGCTATTTTCAGCCTTTTTCTAATGGGGGGGAGGGTACGGAGATCACAGCCTGTAGGCGAGGTCATCAATTTGCATATTGCGCCCCCTATGCGTGCCATATCCGTCACATGGTTTGTCCTTGCTCTTGCTCGGCTCCTGCTTTAGTGTCTCGATTGGGTTTACTCCTGTCAGCGCACCAGGACAGACCACCTGTAGGGTGTAAGTGACGCTCCTGGGGTTGGGAGACCCATTCCTCTCTCTGCGTGTAACACTTGAGCCAAGATATTGATGCATCGGTTGCCCTGCTTACGTACCCCGTCTAGAGAATAGGGTGTGCCGAGGTCGATACCCGGGGGACTATATGAGATGAGCTGAGCCATTCGTCGCGGTTCACGACGCAGCGGACTGCCGCGGTCAGAAGGCCGCCAATGTATTGCTCGGAACGCTTGGAGGCCAGGAATTGGCCAGGAATTAGGCTTTGTGCTTAAAGCTCCTTTCCAAACTCCGGTTCTCGTCCCTTGTGCCAAGTTCCGGTTCCTGCGGAGTCCAGGTTTTGGGGCTTGGCATTTACTGGTACATGGTACGGGAAAACGTTAGTAAATGACATCCCAGTCTAATCAATAGGTTTGGTACGTGGCATCCTAACACAAAAACTGTGACGGTATTTAAAATGCCAATATAATTAATCGAACCATCTAGTAGCTAGTTACCGTCGAAGCTTCCCTCAGGATAGCAGTGTTGTTCTTCAGTTTTATGAGGTAAAGCGAATGATTATGGACTTAGGGGCGCTTTATAGCCTTCATCCATTCTTAAAATTTAAATATGTAAGAAGCTCTTGTTGCTTAGTTGAACGTGAGCATTCGAATTTACCAAGACTAGTGGGTCATCTTTAGTAAGCAGAACTGGCGACGTGGAATGGTGGGAAGTTTGAGTTCCATTCCGAGCTGGGATATTGTGTACTATCCCAGGGCATGTACTGTTATATTCTAAGCCATCCCATCATGTACTAGTATATTGTGAGACATTCCATCAGTGCTAGTATATCATGTACCATCCCAGATTCGGAGCTGGGATATTATGTACTATCCTAAAATTTGAGCTGGGGTATTGTATACCATCCCGGGGCATGTACTGGTATATTCTGGGCCAAAACTCGGGCTCGAGGCTCGAGACTAGCCTAGAAGCTGTGACGCTTGGCGAGTAGTCTGACACAGCTCGGCGCTCTGGCGAACGGGCCTAATTCTGGGCTCTATAATAGTTTCACTGCGTCGCCCTAGCACCTGGGCCAGACAAAGCATGGACTGGTGGTCCTAAAACCTGGCCCCTACCTTTCTGCTAATCATCATAACACGAATTCTGTCTACCCTGTCGGTGCAGCTGCGCCAGCTGTCTATAGCTGTTATACCTGTGCTAAGCGGAGGAGATTTGTGGCAAACTACCACTGCACTAAAAAGCACAGAACGTTCATGACTTCAATGCAGTGGTAGTTACTGTTTTATCTGACAACATCCAGTACGCATGTACGTCGTAATTGGAATTGTTGCCTGAGAGCTATCCTTACAGATTACGCGTCATCTGCTTTCCATCGATCAGAAACTTTAAGCGGGGGGACTGAAAAGGGGCCTCTGAGGCTGTGCGGCGGTAGTGTATGGGTTCACCCTAGCTCAGGGAAAAATCAGGGGAAGCTCAGGACAAATCAGCCACAGCACAACCCAGCTCAGGATGGCGAACGAAAAAGGAAATTTCGTGTGCCCAGATTCGTCTCAGATAACCTTGGTGAAACGGAACGCAAAACCAACGCACACTGGCAAATTCAGCTGAGACCAGACTACTCCCCACATTCCAAACTTGAGCATGCATCCTGACGCATCAACAAGTTCCCGCAACTTCAGTCATGTCCGGCCTCGAGATCGTTGGTGTTGTCCTTGGATCGATTTCCCTCAATCACGGCCCTCGAACACCAGGGCAAGCTCGTCACGGTGCTACGGATTGTTTGTGAACATGAACGGGAGCTCCGAAGCTTGGCACGAGTACTCAGAACCGAACTCGCCAGGATCTAAGATGTTTGCAAGAGAATACTCGGCGGTTCTCTACTACTATCGCAGGTTGACACCATGATCAATGATCCAACGGGCGGTTCGTGGCGTGAGGGGGGGATCCAAAGAAAGTTCATGGCGCGACTCTGTAATTCTTCCAGAACTTTTGAGGCCACCATGAGGGCTATCAAAACTACCGTCGGCAATATGAAGGAACAGATCGAAGCTCAGAGGTCGAGCATGTATAGGTTGAGTTGGAAGACAGGTCTACTCTCCTCACTATCCAGCGACATCATGTCGACCATCATCGCCAGCATTTCAGAACTCGAAAACCTCACCAAAGGACTGAAACCAACCGAGGCTGAATCTACACAGAACTCTGATGCGTCGTTGAAGAAGCGGAAGAAAAGGTTTAACCTCATGCGAGGAGCATCAGGCACCACTTTTACGGGGGCGCTGAAAACAAGTTTTGGATATTCCAGCAACCCCCATGCCGGGCTCACGCTGGAGGGAACATTGCCCGCGGGTATTACGCCAACACAGGACAACAGTACAACTACGAGAGCCTTGATGTTTCAAGTAGGAATATTTCTCAAGAAGCAAAGCCAGTGCGGCAGCGTTGGAGATGAGGAGGTCAATCTCGAAAGAAGCCAAACCGGCAAGAATTCCTGAAGCGTCGCGCGAGAAGCAACTCATCACGTGTAACGCTTGAGATCCCGGCAAGTTCACAGTTCGAGTCGATAAAAAAGGGGAAAGAGACCAGATAAGTGTGATGCTTCATGATCAGTCAGCAGTCTCTTCTGCATTACCAACGTTGTCCAGGCGGTCAGCATCCATCGGCCCGCTGCGCCGTCATTCGGTTCTATCAACGCCTCCAACTATCTGGGAATCCTCAATTCAAGATTTCAGCAGCTCCCACGACCATAGTGCAAGGGTAGACTACGGACAGACACCCCAGGAGCTTCTCGAGTTGTCTTTAACACTGTTTTCGAAGGGCATAGGTGGACATCGGATTTTTGTCAAATACTATTTTCCTGGAAGAGCACAGAGATTCCTGAGCTACGTTGACTTCTCTCTGGTACTGTGGATTACATTTTAAAGCAGTCCAACTTTCGCACTAGAGGAGGACCTTCGGAGAAAGGAGATCGAGACCTTAGCAATCCTGAGCTACACCGACTTTTGGTAACAATTCGCCCTGACTAGGTACGTATTGGCTATTTCATGAAACAACCTCTGGCCCTACGATCGCCAAAAACTGCTCAATGTCTCCCAAGAATGCCTCGGGCTCTTGCAAAGCAGCAAAATGACCACCCTAGCCGAGTCAATGTCGGTACAAGATAGGGGGATGCGAGTTAGGATCACTTACTCGTTCTTGCCGTCCATAAAACACCAGGTTGGGGAAGAGGTACTCCGCCCAGGATCGAGGCACAGTGGCCAGCTCGACATAAAAGGCAGAAAAGCCAAGCGGTTTCGTCAACGACATGGGCATTGGAGGAAGAGGTCCGCCAACGATGCGAGTCAGCGCACGGTATGCCCAGAGCGCTCGGCCGTATGAGTTGGTGAACCAGTAGAAGGACACCATGGAAAGGATGGTGTCGAGGGATAGGGGGTAACGGTTGTCGCTCCATTCGATGAATTTCTCCCCCATCCTGTTTGGTGATCAGTACGGGTGCATGCAATCACACACCGGGGAACCCACCAGGCAAGCATTCCCAACGGATTGGTGTTCAGCACCAGCGAGATGGTGGAGGGGCGAGTACCATGCTCAACAGCATATGCCGACCCCGTCTGTGCCCATGCGTTGACATACTCCATCTGCTTCTCCTCCTCAGGAGTGATGGAAATATTCGCTACGGCAGAGGCCTGGTCTGCGGTCAAAAACAGCATATTTACTTGTCCACGTCAGCGCCATTATCTCGGACAAACACAGGTTAACCAAGGGGGAACAAAACTCACAATGAAAGGCCTTGCACTCATCAAACAGCCCGCACATCGTCTGCGACAAAAAGCTGCCCACATCCCCTCCTTGCGCCACATACGCATCAAACCCCAATGCAACCATCAACGAGTTGAGCGCCTCCGATGCTCCCTCCATCGTTAACTCTTTGGTATCCTCCTCCGCCCTCGTCGATAGGCCATAGTCGGGGATACTCGGAACCACCACATGATACGGCAGGGTCTCGGGCGTGTGTTTCTCCGCCAACAAGTCCAAAACTCCTCCAAACTCCAGCCACGAGCCAGGCCAGCCATGCAAGAAGGTGATGGGTATGGCGGACGCATTCTTCGAGAACAGAGCCGCGAAATGCAGCTCGAAAACTTGCCCGTCAGAAGGCACAGTGACGTTGATCTTGAAGTTGGGGAACTTGTTGTGGTACTCTTCGTGCTCACGCCAGGAAAAGTCGGTTGTCCAGGTTTGCTGGGCGTTGGCCAGCCAGTCCCGGGAGACGCCGAAGGTGCCTATTGTGGGGTCCGCCTGCGTCTTGTAGTAGGAAGGGACGGCGATGCGGGCGTGCTGCACGAGGGAGGTGAGGCCGCGGACTTCGTGCTTGGGGACGTGGAGAGAGAAAGGGACGGGGCAGCCGGGAATCCCACTGGGGAGGTGACCGAAGGCAGCGAGGGACATGGCGGGCAGAGGTCAGTTTGGATGTTCAACCTGAAGAGATGGAGGCTTGGCGTGGGTTATTCGATGCTGTTATAAGGACTAAGGAAAGTCTGCGTCTCCCTGTTTTCCGAACTCTTACATCCGAACCGGCGACCGAGCGACCGCCACGGTTCAGCCGATCCGTAAAAATTGTTAGGGGCGATGTCCTAATCGCTGGATAGTCGCTCATAGCCAAGGCTCGCTAACCCCTCACCTGAGCAGTTCGCCTGCAAGCATCCCCCACAGTGCCTCTCACCGCTCGCATATCTCCATCACTTAACCTAGGACCTTGCATACACAGGAGAAGCCTTCCCCGGAAATTGGTGGGAAGCAAGCCCCGCAGCGGCATCTCATTCGCGGTCCGGCCCTAGCTGCATGACCAAGCCCGGTGCTATTGGCCGGCCCCGCCCTCCGAACTTGGCAGCGGAACCAGCCCCGCTTTGCCGTCCTCTGTCGGCGCACTGCGGGTGTGTGACACAAGCACGCGCGCATCGGATGTGGCACCACATTCGGTGTCATACGCTGAAGAGTGAGGGGGTACTGTGAAACGCCTTGCGCGCTATCTCGCAATAGAGCAGCCCTTGATGTCAAGCACCATGTCGCCTGTCGAGGGCGTCTGTCACACGACCGGAATATCTACTGTGGAGCTCCAGTATCCGGAAGCCGGGTGTTTGGGGCACCTATTTGGCACATTTTGCACGGCAGCAGCCTTTCGGATATGGTACAGACACAGACGCAGAATGAGGCGACCCCCCACACAGCCGTCAAGGCAACCATCTTCAGGCAGCAACAATCCTCAGCCCTTCAAGAGAGCCTCGAGATGAACGCCAGCACTTCGATCGTGCAACGCAAATAAAAGAAACATGCACCAACCATGGATTCAGACCCAGAACTACAGTATCAGTCAGTCGCAGAAACCGCGGTTCGTCTTGTGGCCACTCACATCTTTGGCCTTCATCTTCATACGCCGGTTCATGATGCCTGGCTGTGTCCTGGCCTTCGACAGGATGGTCGGCATCATGGCATTCTCATGCGCCACCACGGGAGTCATCGCACTTTATCTTTTGCTGTCGAGGCGAAAATGGACCATAATCCAGGCTGTCGATCTCGAGGAACGGCGACACCGCGCTAAAACACTTTCCATCATACGGTTGACTATGGCAGCCTTCGTTATCACTGCGCCTATCAAGCCGTCTTATTTATTCTGGGTTGTTGTCTACCCTCTCGCGACGAGTGTTAGCGCAGCGTCGTTGGGAACCGCAATGTTCTGGATTTTACTCCACCTTTTTCGTCAGGAGATTCTCGCAAGAGTAAGCACACTGGTGCAGTGGGCTTTCATCAGGACCGTTCTCGGTTTCATTATTGCTGACTTTGCCTATTACTTGTCAAATGCGGTTTTACAACTCGTGGAAGCGGACCAAGAGTGCTGGAAAGACCCCATCTCGGACATTATCTTTGTCATTTAAAATAACGTTATTGAGCTTTGAAAACAAAAGCACCATACATGTTTCCACCTTACTCGTGGCCTACTGACAAGACCAATGGCAGTTATCTAATCTATCCTAGTACCACACTTTCCCACGCCGGCTTCAGTCCCGTCCAATGAAGCAGGTTTACTATGCCTACGGCCAGGCGGTATAGCACACCGCCTTGCTCTTCCGTAACCATAACGTAAAGCGCTAGTGGAAACTGAGTCCCTCTCCCACAGTCTCGCCAGCTAGAATATTTTTTTTCTTTCATCTCATTTGCCTTTCCAGCACCAAGCACCACGACACGATACTTGTAACCCAAGTCGAACGCTTTCTCAGCCCAATCCCGGTTCATGGCCATCGTCTGGCCCACAAATAGCTCACTCCCTATAAAGCTGTCGTTGAAATGGACCATGTCAAAGCAGACCTCATCCTTAGCCTCCGACTTACCAGCTTGTTTTGTGCGTCGGAGACTTAACATAGCGGTGGTGGTCGTAAAGGCCAAGGATCCCGGGACCGTCTCAGCCTTCGCCCTTGCCTCATCAGAGATGTCCACACGCCGCAGGCATTCCGTAGGATTATGGCAGCACCGGTCCCATGTGAAGTTAACCATGGCGCCGTGCACATCCTCCGGTCTCTCCCGCTGTCTCTCCTTCGCGGTGACTAGACACTCTGCAAACTCGTCATCATCCCACAAATCAAATGGTCCAAACCACAGCCGTGCCTCCTCCACCCGTCTCACCTCCACGGCCCCATCCTTGCCCCTCTCTGCACAGAAAAACGTCACCAAGCTCCCCACCTCCTCAGCATGCATCGAGCGAAATGAGTCCATCGCCACCCTCACCGTGTCATCGGTCCAGTCCTCGTAATAGCCGCCAGACCCATAATCCACCTTGCCCTCCCACGCTGCCCAGCTCCAGCTCGGCACCCGCCCGTCCGCATCCCGCCCCTTGGTAAAGCTCCGCCCGCGCCACATCAAGCCCTGCATCATCCACCGCTCCGGCACCCCCCACAGCATCCTGCTTTCCATGCGCGCCGCGAGGATGTTGCCCACTCCCATAAACGCATCCACCGCGTCGCTGCGGAACGACAGCTGCCTCGCCGAGTACGCCACCACCAGCCGCGAGTACGACGAGAAGCTCTCGTACACATCGTGCAACCCCGCCTCTATCGTATCCATCTTGTCCTCTGCATCTAGCTCCACGGTAGGGTCTATGTGAAGGTCTAGCCGACTGTCTCCCTCCCAAAACGAGCCGCGCGCGCAACTCACGTACGCTTCCCCCGCATCCACGAGCAGCATCCGCCGCGACAGCTTGCGCTCCTGAAACGTCCAGCCGCGCGTGTCCCACCGCGACCGCGCGACCGCCCACGCGCACTCCGGAGTGCCGGCCTCGGCCACGAGGCCATCGAGGTAGCCGGGCCAGCGGTCAAAGGTGGGGTGGGCGGGGCGCGGGCGCGATGACGCCCCGAGGAGGCCGGGTGTGGCGCTGCTCACGGCGACGATGGTCAGCACGGCCATGTGGTAGATGCGGTCCATGGCGGCGATCTGGGCGGCCTTGGAGGCCGCGTCGTCCTGGGTGATGCAGAGCGCGTCGATCCAGAGGTAGCGTTGAGAAAGGTCCTGGCAGAGCTGGATGGCGTCGGCGAGGACGGGCGGGAGGACAGCGGGGGTCAGCGCGTGCGGCTGGGAGAGGCGGGCGAGGTTGGAGAGGAGAAGTTGTGTATTTTGCCCCGGTGATGCCGGGGCGGAGGCCCAGCAGTAGGAGAGCGCGATGTACGGAACGGGGCTGGTGGGCATGGTGATGCGTCTGGTGACGGTGTCGATGAGGCGGAGGCCGGGAGGGGCCGTCATGGGTGCGGTGTAGTCGTTGCATTCGGGGCCGTGGTTAGCCGTGCAGTTGGCGAGCCAGCGGGTTATTTTGGAGAGGGCAAGGGTTGGGCGGGGTGTCCACGGTTGGACCGTGTGACGGGTTGGTAATAAGTGGGAACTAGCAAGATGACTAACGGTTAGTCAACTTGCACATACCTTTTGGTGTAGCGGGCAGTTGTAGCAGTTCCCTGCATTAGCGTATGT